>Ga0136636_10001090_pt1 | contig 15394 bp, 14 predicted proteins | sample AntDrymUQ8522106_2_FD_104653 | JGI IMG/M metagenome (GOLD analysis project Ga0136636, IMG submission 104653) | Polar desert sand microbial communities from Dry Valleys, Antarctica - metaG UQ852 (21.06) | ecosystem: Environmental > Terrestrial > Soil > Desert | place: Antarctica: Dry Valley... | reverse complement strand
GATGCCTGGTAGTTGGCCTCAGCCTCATCGCGTTTTTGTGCTGGAACCACTCCTTCGTTAAACATATTCTGAACTCGTTGAAATGTTTTTTCAGCAAGCTTAACACCGACTTCCGCTTTTTGCCATAGTTCGTAAGCACCTGCTATCTGTTCGGCACGGGCACCTTTTATTGCTTTGCTGCTTTGCGCGTTGGCAGCATCCTCGGCGGAGGTTGCCTGCATGAGTTTTGCCTGTAACTCAGGGCTGAACAGCAATACCAAGGTGTCGCCTTTCTGAACGGTCATTCCTTCACTGGTCTTGAATTCTTCTATCCTACCGGGAACTTTGCCTGATACACGTATTTCATTGGCTTCGGCCTGACCTTGCAGTATGATCGGTTGCGGTTTTAGCACTATCCAGCCTATTAAACTCACGGCAGCAATAACCATAAGTAAGATTATAAATGCGGTGAGAAGTCCTGAATGTTTTTTGTTTATTGTTTTCATTGCGATGCTTTTTTATTGTTTTACGACTGTTCCTGAATAAAATCTTTGTATTACTTTATGTTGGTCATTACCAGCTTTCCTGTGGCTTTGTAGCAATCGAGTGCCGCCTGGCGCTGGGCGAAAACAGACTGAAGGTATTCGAGTTCAGTGCTTTGCATTTCGGTTTCAGTAGCCAGGCGCTCAGTAATATTTATCATTCCCTGCTTGTATGATTTTTCCGCCAGTTCAAGAGCCATACGGGCAGCCAGGCGTTGTTTTTCTTTAAATGCTATCTGCGAAATACTTACCTGATAAGTGGTTAAGGCTCTCACCTGATTAAGCTGAAGTAGTTCGAACGCTTCGTCACGGGCATTTTCCGCCTTTTTTATTTCAAGGGCTGTTTGTTTTACTTTCGATGTTCCGCCCGAGCGGTCGAAAAGTTCCCACTTAAATCCAACACCCGCCATTAAAGTAGGTCCTAATCCAATGTTATTGATATTCATTTCAATCGGTATTGGCGCAGTGAAATTAGTATTGGCGTTAAAAATATTATCGTACCTAACCGATGCCAGAGCCTGAATTTTTGGCAGGTAATGCGACTTTTCTGCTTTAAGCATGTATTTTTGTGCTTGTACACCTGCATTTAATGCACGCAATTCGGAACGGTTGCTTATGTCCGTAGCAGTGTCGGCATAAATTAAAAGATGAAGTTCAGGTTTTAGAATTTCGAAGGAGGATGCAGGTTTGCCGGTAAGCTGTGAAAGTTTTTGAAACAGCAGCGTCTTTTTATTCACGTACTCCGAAATTTTCGCTTCGAGGCTGGCATTAGCGACAGCAATTTTTAACGTATCAAATGAGGTGGCAAAACCATTGTTTAGGGCTGAGACAGCATATTTTTTCTCTGCTGCCAGTCTTATGGCCGATTCGTCAAGCACGGATTTCGACTGGTTAAGAAGGGCAAGCTGGTCGTAATATAGAATCACTTCACTTATCACATCCGATGCGTATTTTTCACTCATAGCATCCTGAATTTTGATTTTTTCGGAAATCGCTTTCGACACATTCGGCACCTGACCGCCACTGTAAAGCAGTATTTTGGCTGTGGCATCAATACCGAAATAGTTTCCATACAATGTGCCATCCAGGTTGTTGCCAATGGAAGGCAATTGCATGCCCTGCTGAGCCATAAGCTTTTGAAGTTGAACTAGTTCGTTGCTCAGCCCAGCCAGGGTAGGAAACATAACCGGGAAAGCAGGGTTTTGCATAAATTCCTGCAATTTGCCAAGGCTTTTAAATCCTTTTACTTCGCCGATATCAGAGTTCACTGAGGAATAAGCAAATACATATTTCCCGCCTAATTCAACTTTCGGGAGATAGGCGGAACGTACTGCCGTTTTCTGCTCCTCTGCAATCTGTTTGTCAATTGCTTTTTCTGCCATTTTGTGATCCCTGTCGAGCGAAAGCTCAATAAGCTCTTTTAATTCCGCCGAAACCTGGAGCGATTGAGCTTGCAACTGCATTCCTATGCAGCTGATTGTGAAAAACAGGATTAAAAAATTTGTTTTCATTTTGTCCGTTGTAATTGTGAGTTATGCGTATTGATAATCAGGTTTTAAGCTTTTATTTCCAGCTTGTAATTTTCTTTCTTGCGAATTAGTACCTGGTGTTTCATGTTTTACTCTTCCTTCTTAATTTGTTTTGATTATTAGACAAATAGACTAAAAAAGTAAAACGGTCGAAAAAAGAACAAAAAAATTATCGCTTCATTATTCCATGAAAAAGAATCTGTATCAGGTTGTCAAGCCTTAATTCGATATCTTTTTCTTCAACACCCCAGAACAAGGGAATCTCCATTCCTTTTAAGGCGGTAACAATAGCAATGGCTGCAAGCGGAGTATCATTGATTTCGAACATATTATTCTGTACTCCCTCTTTCAGAATTTTCTCCATCATCTGAATTTCTTCCAGGTCGTATTTCTTACGGATTTTTTCAACAAAATCGAGATGACTGAGGTAATCGTCTTTTATGGCGCTATAAAAATTTGCCAGTTTTCCCATAGTTTGCATGCGAACCAAAACGTGTGCTTTAAGTTTTTGTGCAGGGCTGTCGGCTTCGTTTATTGCTTCTAAAAGTTCAAGTTTTAATATGGATGCTTCCTTTTCAACAACGGCCTGAAATATTTCTTCCTTACTCGCAAAGTAGTAATAGATAGAGCTTTTACCTTTGCGGCTTGCTATGGCAATTTCGTCCATCGTGGTTTTTCTGAACCCGAACCTGGAGAAAATATGGCGTGCCACATTTACTATCGCTTCTTTTACTTCGTCTTTGTCAAGCATGGTTCGATGGATATGTTAACTTTTCTCTGTGTTTGAAGCTGCAAAATTAATACCGCATTTGCTACAATGCAAATAAAATTCGACTAAATTAGTCTAAAATTCGAAAATAATTTTCAATATACTGTATAATAGCGTATTATAAAACACGAATATCGACCTAATTTTCAGAATCAGCTTAAATTAGTGTTGTGTGTTTATATTTCACCAAACAATGACGCAACAAACAGATGAGGCACAAATACGTTGAACAGCAATGCAGCGGCAATGGCGGTAGATATAAAAAGATATGTTTTATCGTTTTGAGTCCGCATGGCTGCAATATATGCGAAAAGTGCTGTGATTGTAAGTACTATAACTGACAATAAAAACTGATTGTACGTTGGTGGTTGAATGTAAGAAACAGGGCTTACTGTTATGTTGCCAAACATAGTTACTGCTTCTTCAATGTTATGAAGTAAGAAACCAGCAGTTAATAAAGTGAAGGCTTTACGCGAAGTGAACCTCGAAGTTTTCATAAAAAAAATCAATTACAGTTTTCGTAAAAAAAAGGCTCCCTTCCGGAAGCCCTTTTTAAAAATGTGTTTTTTACTGGAGCTGACGATAAAGAATTTAATTCTTTAAAATCAATCTCTTCTCCCCATCTCTCCATCTCTCCATCTCTCCATCTCTCCATCTCTCCGTCTCTCCATCTCTCCATCTCTCCATCTCTCCAACTCTCCATCTCTCCATCTCTCCCAACCCAGCCTTTTATACCAGTCCTTGTGCCATCATAGCCTCAGCTACTTTCACAAAACCACCGATATTGGCGCCTTTTACGTAATTGATTGTTCCGTCAGCTCCCTTGCCGTATTTTTCGCAGGTATGATGAATATTTATCATGATCGTATGTAATTCCTGATCAACACGTTCGCGGGTCCAACTGAGGCGCATGCTGTTTTGGCTCATTTCGAGGCCTGATGTGGCAACACCGCCGGCATTGGCAGCTTTTCCGGGGCCATACAGAATTTTTGCATCTACAAAAATGTCTGCCGCTTCATTGGTTGATGGCATATTGGCACCTTCCGAAACTACAAAACAACCGTTGGCAAGCAAAATTTTAGCGTCATGTTCGTTTAACTCATTTTGGGTAGCACATGGAAGCGCAACATCGCATTTAACGCTCCATGGAGTTTTGCCTTCAACATACTGACAATTGTATTTCTTTGCATATTCGCTCATACGGCCTCGTTTGATGTTTTTAAGTTCCATCACATAGGCAAGTTTTTCAGTATCAATGCCATTAGGATCGTAAACATATCCATCCGAATCGCTAAGGGTTACAACCTTGCCTCCCAGCTCTGTTACTTTCTGACAAGCATATTGGGCAACATTGCCGGAACCTGAAATAACAACAGTTTTACCAACAAAGCTCTGGCCGCGGGTTTTCATCATTTCCTCAGCAAAATAGGTGCATCCGTAACCGGTAGCTTCCGGGCGGATAAGACTGCCACCCCACTCAAGTCCTTTACCTGTGAGTACGCCTGTAAATTCGTTGCGTATCCGCTTGTATTGTCCGAAAAGGAAACCGATTTCGCGTCCGCCAACTCCGATGTCACCTGCAGGCACATCCGTATCCGGACCGATATGCCTTTGCAGTTCAGTCATAAACGACTGGGTAAATTTCATTACTTCATTGTCGCTTTTGCCTTTAGGATCGAAATCAGAACCTCCCTTTCCACCGCCCATAGGAAGTGTGGTAAGGCTGTTTTTCAACACCTGCTCAAAAGCAAGAAATTTTAAAATTCCGAGGTTTACAGTTGGATGGAAGCGCAGTCCGCCTTTGTAAGGACCGATGGCACTGTTCATTTCGATGCGGAATCCACGGTTGATCTGGAATTCCCCTTTGTCGTTGAGCCATGGAACACGGAAAATGATCACGCGTTCAGGTTCAACCATGCGCTCCAAAATCCCTTTGTACTTAGGATTGTCCTCAATAAAAGGCATGAGCGACTGAACTACTTCCTTTACTGCCTGGTGAAATTCGACTTCGCCGGCATTCTTGGCAATTACTTTTGCCATAAACTGTTCAACCTTTTGGTCAATAATACTGTTCGACATAATGTTGGAAATTTAGTTGTTGAGTACAATTTTGATGAAGCAATATTAATACTATTGATATAAATAGCAAGTTTTTTGAGGTATTTCCGAATAGGTGTAACGTGCTGATATACAATAATATGGAATTAATGTAGATAAAATAAGTATTTTACTTATAAAATTCGGTAAAACACTTAATAACCTATGACAGATTCCGGATAGTTAAACTATTAGGGAACAATAGTTTTGTTTTGCTGAACTTATTATAGGGAATAAATAATTTCTGCTGTTTATTTCTTTTAAATGGAAAGATTTGGCATCACTTTTTTACCCATTTTTGTTATGAGTAACCGGATGATAAAAACGCTTGAAAAATGACTGAAGAACATGATTTGCTGAATGACCCCCGCGAGATCAGGAAACTGATTTTTGAGCGAACTGAGCGACTTAAAGAGCTTGCTGCAATAAACCAGACAAATGATATTCTCCGTGAAGGAAAACCTGTGGATGAAACCCTGCAGCAACTGGCTAAATTATTTCCGGGAGCCTGGCAATATCCTGAATATACTGTTTGCCGGATTGCTTTCGGCGACAAGGAATACACTTCGCCGGGTTTTCAGGAATCACGGTGGATGCAACGACAGGCTTTCGATTTGATTGACGGAAGCTCAGGTTATATTGATATTTTTTATACCCGTGAGTTTATCCGCCTCGATGAAGGATCTTTTTTAAAAGAAGAGAGAGACCTTATCTCGAATCTTGCGACGGCTATAACCGGATATCTTAACAGCATTGCTGCCAGGGAATTACTCAAAAAATCGCGTACAGCTGATAAAAGTAAAAGCCTTGAAAGCCAGCAAAGGGAAACTCCGGTAAGTGGCAAACAACTATTGCAGCGGTTTTTAAATAAAAACAATTACGACCGTGATGTTTACCACGATCTGCAGCCATTTAAAGTAAAAGAAATATTGCTGGTAGCCAATCTGTACGATGCCTATACCATTGAAAAGGAAGGGCGGTTTTCGGAATATGTGCTTGGCGAATACCATCAGCTCAGCCTGACATCGGTTCCTCGGATTACAGGGGTTTCGTCTGCCGAAGAGGCTCTTATTCAGCTTAATGCAAAACATTTCGATCTGGTCATTTTTATGGTTGGTGTTGATAAAACATTGCCTGTAAGCATCTCGGCACAAATCAGGAAGGATTTTTCGTATATCCCCATTTTTGCTTTACTCAATAACAATTCGGATGTAGCATATTTTACTTCCGTAGCCGAAACGTATAAAACTATCGACAGGGTGTTCGTTTGGAATGGCGAAAGCAAAGTGTTTTTTGCCATGATCAAACTGCTCGAAGATAAAATTAATATCGAAAATGATACCCGTGTCGGGTTAGTCAGGGTATTGCTTCTGGTTGAAGACAGTCCCCAATATTATTCGCGGTATCTGCCTTTGCTTTATGGTATTGTAATGGATCAGACCCGTCGTATCATCGACGATGTGAGTACTGATGAGCTTTATAAAGTACTGCGCCTGCGTGCCCGTCCTAAATTATTGCTGGCTGCCAATTATGAGGAGGCTATGGAAATTATCAATGATTACCAGGATTTTTTGCTTTGCCTTATTACCGATGTAAAATTTAACCGTGGCGGAAAGGAGACTGAGCAAGCCGGCTTCGACCTGGTAAGCTATGTGCGTGGTTTTAATTCGGAAGTGCCGGTTATTATTCAGTCCTCCAATCCCGAAAATTCAAAACGTGCTTATGATTTAAGGGCAACTTTTATTAACAAGAATTCCGAAAGCCTTTCGCAGGATTTTAAGAGTTTTATTGCACACTATCTTGGGTTTGGCAATTTTATATACAGGGATAAGGAAGGTGTTCAGATAGCAGTTGCCAAATCGCTGCGCGAATTTGAGAACCATCTGCGTACTATTCCCGACGAATCATTGATGTATCATGCCCGTAAAGATCATTTTTCGCTATGGCTGATGGCACGGGGAGAAATTCAGGTGGCAAAAATCATCAATCCGGCTAAAGTCACTGATTTTCAAACCCCTGATGAACTCAGATTGTACCTGATTGATGTAATACGCCAGTTCAGGAATGAGCAAAATAAAGGGAAAGTAATTCCTTTTGAGGAATCGGCACTGCGCGACGAGCACAATGTGGTTACGCTGGTGCCAGGTTCGTTGGGAGGGAAGGGGCGTGGACTGGCATTTATTAATACACTTATTTATAACTACGATTTTAACCAGCATGTACCCGATATTAATATTAAATCGCCGCTTACTTCGGTGATAGGAACCGATGAATTTGAGTATTTTATCGAACGCAACCGGATAAGAGAAAAAATTACCGATTTCGAAAACTATGGCGAAATACGTAAAATATTTACCTCTGGAGTTCTCACCGATACCTTGATCCGGAGGCTTCGTATTTTACTGAAATTAATTGATAAGCCACTGGCCGTCCGATCGTCGGGATTATTCGAAGATTCTCTTTCTCAGCCTTTTGCAGGGATTTTCGAAACGTATCTCTTGCCAAATAATCATACTGATATTAATGTGCGGCTTACCCAGCTTATGGATGCCATTAAACTGGTGTATGCATCGGTATTTTCGCCCGAGGCACGCGGATACATCGAAGCCATTAATTACAAACTCGATGAGGAGAAAATGGCGATTGTAATTCAGCAGGTTGTTGGTAATCAATACGATGATGTTTATTATCCACATATCAGCGGAGTAGCGCAATCGTATAATTATTACCCTTTTGCACACATGCAGCCTGAAGAAGGGTTTGCAGTTGCAGCTCTTGGCCTGGGTAAATATGTGGTTGACGGAGGCAGCGGATACCGTTTTTCGCCCATATATCCGGATGTGGAAATTTTAACACCAAAGGATCTGTACAAAAACTCACAGGTTAAGTTTCTTGCGGTCGATCTGGCTAAGAGCGATGTTAATCTACTCGATGGTGAAATGGCCTGTTTACGCGAAATGGATATCGATGTGGCCGAACGGCATGGAACACTTAGTCACCTGGCTTCGGTGTACGATACTGATAATCAGAGGATGGTGCCGGGTATTAATACCCCTGGTCCACGGGTTGTTAATTTCAGCAATGTGTTGAAATATGAGTACTGCCCGATGGCTAAAACCATCGAAACTGTCCTGGATATTGTAAAAGAAGCAATGGGAACTCCGGTTGAGATTGAATTTGCTATTGATTTAACCCGCGATGCCAATTATAAAACTACTTTTTATCTTTTGCAAATCAAACCTTTGATAGGAGCGGAGCTTGATTACCAGTTAAATATGGACGAGATTCGACGAGAGGAAATAGTTCTCTTCTCCGATAAAGGAATGGGCAATGGCCTTGTTCCTGATATTACTGATGTAATTTATGTGGATAAGGACGAATTCGATAAAAGTAAAACCCAGGAAATGGTACATGAGATTGAAGAACTAAACAACCTGATGAAAAAGGAAAACCGTAAATATATCCTCGTTGGACCAGGACGTTGGGGCACACGCGATCGTTGGATCGGGATACCTGTAAACTGGCCACAAATCAGCAATGCGAAAACAATTGTCGAAACCAGTCTTGAAGGGTATCCTCTCGATGCCTCCTCAGGTTCGCATTTTTTTCATAACGTAACATCGATGAACGTGGGATATTTTTCGGTACTCCCCGAAATGGGCACAAGTTTTATTGATTACGAAGTACTAAAAAAACAGAAACTCATTAACAAAACGAACTTTTTCAGGCATGTAAGGTTTGATAAAGCATTGAAAATACGGATGGACGGACGGAAGCGTATAGCCGTTATAACATGGGAGAGCCCCTGATGTCGTAAAGCCGCAATGCTTGTATAAATAGCCTGCTATCGTAAAGATGCAATGCTTTCGTCAGTGTTAACACATCAGCGCATAAAAAACACCAATTGGTAAACCGGGAAGCTCATGACTGAAACAAAAACACTGAACAGGAAAACATCGCTTTATCTGATATTGGCAAGTTTCTTTATCACCAATGCCTTGATCGCGGAGTTTGGTGGTGTAAAAATATTTTCGGTAGAGAAACTACTTGGTATTGAACCACTTAAGCTCAATTTCTTTGGAATGATTACCAGTTTGAATCTGAGCGTTGGAGTGCTGATATGGCCTATCGTATTTGTCTTTTCAGATATCATAAATGAGTATTTCGGTAAAAAAGGAGTGCGCCGCATCAGTTTTATTACCGCCGGAATGATTGCTTATGCTTTTATAATCATTCTCTTATGGACGGATATGCCGCCAGCGGATTTCTGGCTGCAACTCAATGCGCAGGATGCACAGGGCAGACCTTTTGATATCAATTTTGCTTATACTACTATTTTTAGGATGGGTCTGGGAATTATTGTGGGTTCGCTTACAGCTTTCCTTGTGAGTCAGCTGGTTGATGCTTATGTGTTTCATTATTTTAAAAAGATAACGGGGCATAAATACCTTTGGGTGCGGGCAACTGGTTCAACAATAGTATCGCAGCTTATCGACAGTTTTGTAATACTCATGATCGCTTTCTATTTTCTTGGCAACTGGAGCCTCGCGCAGGTGTTGAAGGTTGGTATGGTACAGTATACCTATAAAATATTACTGGCAATTGCGTTAACACCGGTTATATATCTTGCACACACGGTAATTGATGCTTACCTCGGTAAAGAATCATCTGAAAAACTGATTGAAGAAGCTGATCGAAACTGGGAGAAGTAATAGAAATGAACTCTGTTCCGAAACTACTGAACGCTGAAAACAATATCTCACTTTTATTTCGCAGCTCTGGGTTTGAGCTGGCAAACACACGGTCCTGATAATCTTTCGTTTATATCAATCAGTACAGGTAATCCGGAATGTTCCCAGTCGACCAATCCACCTGAAAGGTTAGCACATTTTCCTTCAAATCCATTTTCTATAAGCCATCGCACTGCTTCAGGGCTGTGTACCCCACTAGCATCGGCAATAATTAAAAGCTTGTCGGACGGCAAGGTTGCTGCAAGTTCAGCCAGCTTTTTTTTCGGACAGAAAAATAGTCCGGGTACATCAAATATCTTGAAGCGGTTTAAGTATTCCTCACGAACATCAACCAGCACAGCACCTTCATTGCAAAGTATAAATGCCTGATTTGGTGAAAGGTTGTAAATTCCGTTTGATAGTATTGCTTTTCCTTCGAAGTAGTTTTCCATTTTATAATAAATGATTACCGTTTAACATGCAAAGGTAAAGTGTTATTCTTTAAACTATTGGTTTATTCGTAATGTTTGATCCTTTTAAGTGTGAATATTTCACTGAAGCAAAAAGGGGTTCTGTTATTTCTGAAGTAATTTACCACATTTGAAACTTCCAATTTTTTAATCTGTAGGCTGAGAAAATGATTGTCTGGCTGATACTGTGTTGAAAACACAATGTTTCTTTGTATTTTTGAAAATCAAAAACTTGAAATTTTTAACAGGTAGTTGAATTTTATCGAAATTCATAAAACATTTTTTTGTTAAGGCCTGTGCCAAATAAATTTCTAATGTTCTGATTTACAAATTCATAACTAATGGCTAAAATTGTATGACTGTTTCTGGATTTCTCGATCGCACCAAGTCTGTCCGAATTTTGATTATCAGTACTGCTATTATTGCAATTAGCCTCTTTTTCAACTTATTTTTAGCTCCCAAAACAGGAGGAATTTTTAATGCAGTTTACGGTTTGTGCATTGCCGCGGCAGCTTTTACCGGAATTAGCATAATTTATTTTACTTCGAGAAAGAAAAAATACATTTTTACACGTACTATTCTCATAATCGGACTAAGCATGGCAGCCTGGGTACTGGGGGACGCTTCCTACCTGATCCTGTTGAGCCTAAAGATTGATCCGTTTATATCATTCTGTGATATCTTTTACATAATAGCTACATTACTTACGATTTTTGCGGCTTTAACTATTCCCGGTTCGCAGCCGCCTTCCCGCCGCCGTAATATGGTTTTTATCGAAATAAGCATATTATTTTTAGCGGCAACTATCATTTTTAGTACACTCCTGCTTTCCCCCGGAAATCCTGATTTTGATCATGACCAACTTACCATGCTCATGGTTTTTATTTACCCGGCACTCGATATAATTCTTATGTGGGTACTGGCCATTCTTTTTTTTACATATCAGAATAAAAGCATTCAAAAAGTACTGAGCCTGATGATGGCAGCTTCATTTTTAATTCTTTTGAGTGACTCTTTTTATATTATCGAAAGCTTATACTCACCGGTTTTAAGTAATTTTATTGTTGATATAGGTTACTATTTTTTTTATGCATTCCTCTTGATGGCCAGCTTAATCGGTTATAAGGAAATCAGGTTTCTGAAACCTGAACCGGAGGAATTAAAAAAAGTAGCTGCATTTAAACAAGGCAACTGGATAGTTTATCTGCCGGGTGTTTTTCTGATTACAGTAATTGGATTATTACTGGTGTTCCTGATTAATCAAACGTTTGTGATTTTCTACGGGTCGGTTATTATGATAACACTTATAATAGCGCTTTTTATTATCCATCAGTACCTGGTAATCACTGATAATATTAAACTCACAAAGGAAATGAGGCTTATAAATGCTCAGCTTGAAGAAAAAGTAGAGCAGCGCACAGCCGAATTGAGCAATGCAAATACCGGTTTACAGGAAGAAATGCTGGAACGGAAAAAAGCGGAAGAATTGCTTGCGCAGATAAACCAGGAGCTGGCCATGGTGAACAGAGAAAAGGATAAACTTTTTACTATTATGGCGCACGATTTGCGTAGCCCTTTAGGTTCGATGATGAAACTTTCGGAACTTATGGTTGATAATATTAAAGATTTTGATGAAGAAGAACTTCACGAAGTATCCACCACTCTGCATGCTTCGGCAACTCAAACATTTCAGCTCTTGAATGATTTGCTCGACTGGTCGGCAGTGCAGATGGGACGTGGCGAAAGAAAAAAGGAATTGTTCCAGGTTGCAGCATTGGTTTCCGGCATTATTGCTTCACATACTGATGATGCTGCTTCCAAAAACATACAAATTATTGCAGAAACTCCTGAAGATATAGTTGTATACGCTGATAAATTTGCCATACAAACCGTTTTGCGTAACCTCGTAAGCAATGCCGTAAAATTTACGAACTCCCAAGGAACTATATACATTAAAGCCGTGTTAAACAATTCATTTGCTGCCATTTCGGTTATTGACAACGGTACCGGTATTTCGAAGGAAAAACAAGGTAAAATATTTAAAATTGATTCGTTAGCTTCTTCTCCGGGAACTGCAGGCGAAAAAGGTACTGGCTTTGGATTGCTGTTGTGTAAAGATCTGGTTCAACGGAATGGCGGACAAATATGGCTCAAAAGCGAAATAGATAAAGGAAGTACTTTCAGCTTTTCATTACCACTTCAAACGGCAGTGGATGTTCCCGCAATTGCAACTGATGATACTAAAACAGCAACGATTGAATACAATTTTATCCATTCAAGGAAACTTTCTTTTACTGTACTTATTGGCACATTCACTGCTGATATTTTGCGATCGGAATTAAAGCTCATATGGAATAGCAACGATTATCAGTATGATTATTCGGTATTGATTGACCTGCGACAGGCTGTTTTTGATATAGAGGTGAAGACCATACCCGGAACTGTACGGATTTTTGAAGATATGCCGGAGTGTAAGGTTACCCGTAAGTTTGCCATACTCACATCAACACCTCAGCATGTTGCTTTTTCGACCATGTTCGGAATGCATATAAAAACGTTGCATGCTGTTAATGTGGAGGTTTTCAGTACTTACGATGCTGCCATTAGTTGGATTGAAGGATAAAGTTTCAGGAATGAATAGTCTTAGCGGAACTTTCAGAGTAAATTCTCATTGCCGATTAAAGGCCTCCGAACTAAAGTTGCAAATCAGGCCTCCTCTGCCGGAAATACTATCACTTGCCGTGGGGCTGCTAAAAAACTCAAGCATTACTTTTCCGATAGGGAGTTTCTTAATACTGGATTTTAGGTTTAATGTTCATATGGAGAGTATGTTTATTTGAGAGAATTTAAAATTTCTTCATGCCTACGTATCATTAGCATTTGTACCTTTATTGCGAAATAAAACTACCCGATTTTTAACATCCGAAACTATGAAACTTTTAGGACTTGCCCCAATGCTGTGGACAAAACACCTCAATCTTACTGTTGGGTTTTATACCAATATTTTGAAATTCAGGTGCGACGAACTGCACGAAGATATTGGCTGGGCTTCACTTAGCCGCGATAATATTCAGATTATGCTTGCTGTTCCCCGTTCGCATCCCGAATTTAAAGAAACCCAATTTACAGGATCAATATACGTGCATACTGATGATGTGGATAAGCTTTGGAAAGAGCTGAAGGACAGCGTGGAGGTAGCCTATCCGATTGATAATTTTGAGTATGGAATGCGCGAATTTGCCATTTACGATAACAATAAATACATGATTCAGTTTGGGCAGGAAATCGATTTAAACAACCTGAAATGAGAAAGGCCTGGTTCGTCCGCTCACGCAGATTTTACAAGCCCTTTTCATTGTATGGATGGCTGCTTACATTGGCAGCCGTGGTTTACATCGGGTTTTCGGTATTCCTTACACTGCGTAAATCACTTGAACTGAACGAAACACTTGCTGACATTTCGTTGCAGGTAATTATAACTGCTGTAATTTATGTTATAATCGCTTATTTAACACAAAAAAAGTGAACAGGATATTGATTTGATCCAATTATCAGTGAATTATAAACTGCTGCTATTCAATTATTAAGAACATCCGCAACCACATCCGCAACCTTCAGGTTTATCGCCGGTAAGCGTGATACTGAAAATGCCTGTGCTGCCGTTTTTAAATTGTACCAATTCATCCGTTGACATGTATGCTAAAAGCAATTCGTCAGGGAGTTCAATTTTCTTTTCCTTTTTTATTTCCACGTTTTTAAAACCGGCTTCGGAAATAATTTTGAGGTATTCGCTGCGTTTCAGCGCTCCCGACACACAACCTGCATACATGGTTGCATCCTCTTTAAGGCCTTGGGGCAATTCGCCTTCAAGCACCACATCCGAAATACAGAAATGACCACCCTGCTTCAATACCCTGAAAATTTCGGAAAAAGCTTTTGGCTTGTCAGGAACAAGGTTGAGAACACAGTTACTCACTACCACATCAACCACGCCAAATTTCACAGGAATATCTTCAATATCGCCTAAAATAAAATCAACATTCGAATAACCCAGTTTGCGGGCATTTTCGCGTGCTTTATCCACCATTGCTTCAGTAAAATCAATACCTGCCACGTAACCGGTTTCGCCAACCAGAGCACGGGCAACAAAGCAATCGTTGCCGGCACCCGATCCCAGATCGAGTACGCTGTTTCCTGGTTTAATACTGGCATATTCGGTTGGCAGTCCGCACCCCAGCCCAAGATCAGCATCCGGATTGTAGCCTTCTATTTTATCGTAGTTTTCGCTAAAAACGGTATAATCGACATTGGAACAGCACGATGTTGCACCACAACACGACGTTTCATTTTCCTGTTTGGTTTGTTTCGCTATTGCGCTATACTTTTCTTTTACTATGTCTTTAATTGTTTCCATGAGATTGTTATTTTAATGTTTCTATTAATTTTTCGGTTATTCGAACGGCATCACTTACATATTTCCTGCAATTAGTATGAAAAAGATATTGCTCGTTGATGGCAGCTAAATCCTCAGCGTTGTTCATGTCGAGATTATTCAAAAGCTTCCGGCAATTTGTTGATCCATGCAGGCTATTGAATTCGTTGAAGAGGGTTACCGTTTTAGCATATGTTTCTGCTTTCTTTTCGTCGCTGTCGTTTTTGCCTTTGCCAAATTTTAACCCGATTGCCATTGCTGCTCCTGTAACGGCTCCGCACGTAAACTGTTGCCGCCCCATGCCTCCTCCAAAGGCACATGCTACACGAAGCGACTCGTCTTCCGACAATCCAAGATCATCTGCAAAAGCAGCCAAAACGGATTGCGAGCAATTAAAATTGGTATCAAAATAATTCAAGGCTTTATCGGCACGTTCCATTTAATAAGCTTTTTTATTAATTTAATCTCTTGATTGTTCAGCAATTACAGTTTTTTGACTTTTCGAATGTAGCTATTAACTCCTGCAACATTTTAATCACTTTTTCCACACCATCAGGATCAATGCAATAGTTGACTTTTACACCATCAACCGTTCCCTGAATGAGTTTACATGCTTTAAGTTCATGAAGGTGCTGGCTTACTGTAGTGCGGCTTAGGGGCAATTCTTCCGTGATATCCCCGTTAATACAGGTTCCGGTTTCGGCCAGATAATTTAATATTGCAAGCCTTGCCGGATGCGACAATGCTTTAAAATATACTGCCGACTGCTGCAACGATTCATCAAATAATTCTGTTTTTGCCATTATTGGATTTCTTATATGGCGCAAATATACGACATGGAAATAT
>Ga0136636_10001089_pt1 | contig 15396 bp, 12 predicted proteins | sample AntDrymUQ8522106_2_FD_104653 | JGI IMG/M metagenome (GOLD analysis project Ga0136636, IMG submission 104653) | Polar desert sand microbial communities from Dry Valleys, Antarctica - metaG UQ852 (21.06) | ecosystem: Environmental > Terrestrial > Soil > Desert | place: Antarctica: Dry Valley... | reverse complement strand
GGAGGTGGTGGTTGAGCGCAATGTGCCGACCAAGCTACCTTTGCCTAGCGCTAGCCCTAATATCTCACCCAATGTCTTACCAAGTATTTTTCCAAGTGTAGTACCCGCAGCACTGCCACTACCGATCGCTGATTTGCCTGAAGAAAATGATGAGGTGGTGACTGCGCCAGCCGTTGTCGAAACTGTACCTGAGCGCCCTAATAAACGGGAGATTCGCACTAAAGTAATCGAACCGCCAGAACTAATTGTGGTGGAGATGACGGAAGAGGAACAGGATGTTTATTCATTAATTGGAGTCTCGCCTCTAGTGCTGGTAGATCGTGAGCCGAAAGATCCTCGCAACGTGATTGTAACTGTGGCTCTGCCAGGGCAAGCTCCTAGAGCTGCTAATGCAATTACCCCAAGTATGCAGTCAGAGCGATTTAATTCTGAACGTTTTAACTTTGAGCATTTTGACTCAGACAAGCCTAATTCAGATAGTGATTTTGAGGAGCAAAGAATTACTAATCCAGAGGAGAACGAAGAGGAGAACATTAAGGCTGATCAGGCTGAAGTTATTCCACATATTGATAGCTCTTCTGTAGATGAACAGAGTGAAGAACCAAATCTCATCGTGACTAATAGCGATGAGGGCTCCTCCCGACCTAGTTCATCTATCAGTTCATCTAAGGGTGTAATTTTGAGAGTAAATCGCCAAGTATCTCAAGCCAATGATGCTAATAATTTAGAAATTAACTCAGAAGCTAAGCCAGAGTTGCCAGAGACTTCTAAAGAATTTGTGCCGATCCAATCTCCTGAGGCTTCAAGACGTAAGCGGTCGTCCGCTTCATAGCTCTAGAAATAAAAAAGCAGCGCTAGGCGCTGCTTTTTTATTTCTAAGCAGATAGGCGTAACCGCAAAAAGCTGTAGCGCACGCTATGCGTGCGCTACAGCTTTTTACGGCTTTAGAAGGTACAGACAAATTTTTGAAAGTACCGCGAAGCGGCACTTTCAAAAATTTGTCTGGGTTTTATAAAAGCGCAAATTACTTAGAAGACTAAATCAATATCTAATTTTTTTAAGTTGATTGCATATATTTTGTAGCCTCCCACTTCAGCCGTAGCGATCGCTAGCAAGTTAATGTCGATGGGAGCGATCGCGGTTACTTCTCCATCGATCAGCAGATTACCAATACTATTACCCCGCAGATCTAACAACATCAGGATAGTTTGGTATTTATTGTAATTACCAGCCAAAGCATACCCCCAAGGAGTCGGTGACATAGTCGATACTTCATAGGGCAAAGGAATGCGGGACAGTCGATAGGGCTTGATATCGAGTAAATAGATATTGTGTCGATTGTCAGCTTCTAAGAGTAAAACGCGATCGCTTGTAAAAGTAGCAATTCCAGAATTAATTTGGATCGGTAAAGATAGCCGTTGCATAATATTGCACCGCCGCGAAATAATCGCGGCTCGACTTTCTTTAGTTTCAGGTTTATTGGCGATCGCCAATAAGTGGTGTCGATCGTAAGCAATGATGCAGCTTAAATCCCTTAAAGAAAACTCTAACCGCATGGCACGACCATAGAGCAGATTGCGAATTTCTAATTGCTTGCCCGTGGATATTGCCAACCAATCCCCGTGAGGAGAAACAGCCCAGTCAAATGCTTTATCTGGGGATGCTTGGTATAGAAACTTGGGCTTGCCCTGTGTAAATTGATAGATCGAGTGCTTTGTCAATACAAATAAAGTTTTATTAGCAAAAGTAATCGACCTAATTTCATGCTCAGACTTAACGATTTTCTCTTCTTGCTCAAGGGATAGGCTACGCCAATTTAAAATAAAGCTGGATGTACTATAAAACCGAGATTTTTCTGTGCCAATCATGGCTACAACTTTGTCAGACAATTCTTTTTGAGCAAACTTTTGTGACTGTTGGGAGAGCAAAAACATTGCACATCTCTCATCATCTTGCCCTGTTTGAATTTTGCTAAAGTCCTCTGACTCAGAGGCGGCAACTAGATCGCTCCGCATTTCACTAGCCGAGCTATAGCGGCGCTTAGGGAGCTTTTCTAAGGAGCGAGTAATTATCGATGCTAGCGATCGCGGTAAAAACTCAGGGATAACGATCCGATGATTTAAATGAGCATTCATTAGCTCTGTAGGCATTCCCGAAAAAGGACGCTTTCCTACCAAAAGCTCATACAAAATAATGCCAACTGCATAGAGGTCAGAACCGACAGAAAATTGTCCATAAAACCTCTCAGGAGCCATATATCCAGGTGAGCCAGTATTATTGCTATCTGAGTCAACTTCTTGGCTCAATCGAGCAATACCAAAGTCAGAAATTTTGGCTTGCCACCCCTTAGATGTCAACTTTAATAAGACATTTTCAGGTTTGATATCACAGTGAATAATACTTGACTCATGGGCATGTTCTAATCCAAGTAAAATGTCGTGAATTAGGGCAAAACATTGTTTCACCGTCAAAAACTTGCTATGGTTCATCAGATCACGCAAGGTTCCCCCCTCACAGTATTCCATCACCAGATAGCGATATTTTTGGTGATGGACGAGCGCGGTGCAAGCAACGATATTGTCGTGCTGTAGGGTTAATAAAAATCTTAATTCTCTTAATAACTTATTTGTGGGAAAGCGATTGTTTGCCAGTTCCTTAAGCGCTACCAATTTTCCTGTATCGCGCATCCGAGCGCATAAAACCTTGCCAAATTGTCCCCTGCCAACTAAGCCCAAGATTTTATATTTAGAAAAGTTGGAAGATGGTTTGTCACTCATACAGTCAAAAAACTAGTCTCAAAAAATTCCAAATCAACTTAGCAAACCAACATAGCCTAAATATAGCTGTAGCCAGTCAAGTACTGACAATAACTCTAACAATATTTTCTCAAACTGAGTCTCTTAACATTTCGTAGCAACACAACTGGCTAGAAGTCCAAAGATTGTCGATATTATGATAGGCAGCGATATATAAAACACAATATTTCTTCAGACAAATTCCTTAGTCAAATCCTATGAGTCAAGCTTCTGTATCCGCCGATGTCCCTAGCATGGGTCGTCGTCAATTTATGAACCTAATTTTAGGGGGTTCCGCCGCCGTAACATCTCTTGCTGCTCTTTATCCCGTAGCTGCTTATTTTGTCCCACCGTCTAAAGGTGGTGCTGGTGGTGGTGTGGCAGCTAAAGATGCCCTTGGTAAAGACATTCTGGCTTCGGCCTTTTTAGCAAATCATCAAGCAGGCGATCGCGAACTTGCTCAGGGGCTTAAAGGCGACCCCACATACATTGTTGTTACAGACACCAAAGAAATTGAATCCTATGGACTAAATGCCGTATGCACTCACCTCGGCTGTGTTGTCCCTTGGAATGCTGCTGAAAATAAATTCGTCTGTCCTTGTCACGGCTCGCAGTACAACAACGAAGGCAAAGTCGTTCGGGGCCCTGCACCGTTGTCTCTAGCCCTTGCCCATACATCTGTGGCTGATGACATTGTGCAGTTCAGTACATGGACAGAAACTGATTTCCGCACCAATGAAGCTCCTTGGTGGTCTTAACTAACTTGCTGTACTTCATTACAGCCTATTGAGACTTTAAAGGGTACAGAGAAATTTTTGAAAGTGCCGCGAAGCGGCACTTTCAAAAATTTCTCTGGTTTTTATAACAGCGCAAAGTGCTGTAATCAGAGATCATTAACTTAACATTTGAACTTATCCATGAAAAAAGCCTTTTTATCAGCTAGTCGCCTACTTGTAGGGTTTAGTCTATCCCTGCTCATAAGCTTGACATTCCTATTTGGCTTGAACATTCAGCCAGTCAAAGCTTTCCCTTATTACGCTCAGGAAGCTTACAAAACTCCCCGTGAAGCCACAGGCAAGATTGTTTGCGCTAACTGCCACCTTGCTCAAAAGGGAATCGAATTAGAGTTGCCTCAAGCTGTTCTGCCTGACTCTGTGTTTGAAGCAGTGGTTAAGCTGCCATATGACCACAACTTACAGCAAGTTACTACTGACGGTAGCAAAACAGGCTTGAATGTCGGCGCGGTAATCGTATTACCTGAAGGCTTTAAAATCGCTCCTGAAGAGCGTTTATCTGAAGAACTTAGAGAAAAAACTAAAGATATTTACTATCAACCCTATAGCGATACCCAAGAAAATATTGTTTTGGTGGGACCGATATCTGGAGATGAATATCCTGAAATTACTTTCCCAGTTCTTTCCCCTGATCCTGCTAAAGACAAAAATGTTCACTTCCTGAAATACGCTGTTCACGCTGGCGGCAATCGTGGGCGTGGTCAGGTATATCCAACTGGTGAAAAGAGTAATAACAATGAGTACACCTCCTCAGTCTCTGGCTTAGTTACCCAAATTAGTCCTATCGAACCCAATGAAGATGAAGGTATCTATGGTGGTTATCAGATTTCTGTCCAAACCACTGATGGCAGTATTGCCACCGAGTCAGTTCCGGCGGGGGCAACTCTGGTTGTGGAACCTGGTAGTGAAGTTACAGTTGGGTCAGCTTTGACAACTAATCCTAACGTGGGTGGATTTGGACAACGTGATGGCGAAATTGTTTTGCAAGATCCTCGCCGTATTCAGTGGTTACTCGCATTCTTTGCTTCTGTAATTGTTACCCAAATTCTGTTGGTATTAAAGAAGAAGCAATTTGAAAAAGTTCAAGCTGCGGAAATGAATTTTTAACTTCAAGATTGGCAGTTCTAATTACTGCTCGTAAAAAGGGTAGTGTGGCGATCGCTACGCTACCCTTTTTACTTACTTCGTGGCAATCGTAAAACCTTGGGGTTTTTAGAAAGTGGGCTAAGAATCTGGTTTAAAGCTCTTAATTGCTCAGGGGTTCCCATCGAAATTAGTACGTCATCTTGCAGGATTTCGGTATCTCCATCTGGCCCTGCGATCAGATGCCCATCAGCCCGCCGAATTGCTAATACTAATACGCCAGTTTGCGATCGCAAACTGGCTTTTTTGAGCGATATGCCCACATAGCTAGGGTCATCAATGCGATATTCCTCAATATAAAATGACCGATTTTCACCAGCGATGATGCCATCGACAAAATCCATTACCTGTGGGCGCAAAGCAACTGCTGCCATGCGCTTACCTCCCGTAATATAGGGGGAGATCACTTCATCGGCTCCTCCCCGCCGCAGTTTTTGCATGGCTTCTTCAGTGCTTGCTCTCGCGATCGCCCTGATCTGCGGGTTAAGGGTTTTTGCAGACAAAACCGTGTAGAGGTTCTCGGCATCAGAAGGCAGCGCTGCGACAATACATAAGGCGCGTTCAATGCCTGCGAAAAGTAAGGTTTGATCGAGGGCTGCGTCGCCCTGCACAGCCAGATACCCAGACTGTTCGGCTTCGGTAATCATTTCCGCACTACTGTCAATGACCACAAAGGCAATATCATTCTCGGCGGCAAATTCGGCGGTAACTTGCCGCCCTGTGCGACCAAACCCGCAAACTATATAATGCTGATTGAGGGACTCCATAACTTTTCGTTGCCGTCTTGCCTGAAAGATGTTGTAGATATGTCCGTTAGCGATCGCTGTCGTAAACTGGGTGACAATGTAACTGATGCTAGCTACACCCATAATGATCAAGGTAATCGTGAATACACGTCCTTCAAAATGTAAAGGATTAGTCTCTCCATAGCCAATCGTAGCAAGGGTGATCACCGTCATGTAGAGTGCATCAAACCAGCTCCATTTTTCGATGAGGTGGTAGCCTAATGTCCCCACTGTTAAAAGGGCAGCTAAAATTCCTACGTTAGTCAATAAGGTTCGCTTATATTGTTGTAACTCACGCTCTAAAAAAAGTGGTTGCAACTGTTGATAGTTGTGGGAATTTTTAGAAGTCATAGACACTTATAATTTGGGCGCGATCGCTCGTAATTGCTCAAACCATGATTGCAGGAGTTCTTGACATTCCCGTTCTCTGATTCCTGCGATCACCTCCAGCCGATGGAAGGAAGCAGGGCTATCGGGAAGATTAATTACGGTGCGGATTGAGCCAGTTTTCGGATCATCCGCACCATAGACTAAGGTGCTTAGCCTTGACTGCAAAATTGCTCCCGCACACATTGGGCAAGGCTCTAAAGTTACATAGAGTGTACAGCCCGTGAGATGCCAGTCATGCAAGTTTTTAGCTGCATCTCTAATCGCGATTAGTTCTGCATGATCTGTGGGATCTTGGTTGCGCTCTTTATAATTTGACCCTATGCCGATCGCCTCTCCTTGAGCGTTAACAATTACTGCACCGACAGGGATTTCTCCCGCAGAGCCTGCTAATTTTGCTAAGGCGATCGCCTGATCCATCCAGCCCTGATATATTGCTAAGTCTTTCATTGGCGATGATTCACTATTATGGCAATCCGAAATCACTTATACAGCGTTTTACGCTGTCATAAAACCCAGATATTTCTTTAAAAGGGGCGCTTCGCGCCCCTTTTAAAGAAATATCTGTACCCCTTAAAGTCTCAATAGACTGTGTAGCGCTTTGCGTTCTTGGAAAACCCAGATAAATTTTTGAAAGTGCCGCGAAGCGGCACTTTGTAACCTGTAACGCATCAATAGGCGGTAATCCCTGTACAAAGGATTTTTATGAAAATAATTAGATACGAAGAAATCGACTCCACTAATAGTGAAGCATGGCGGTTAATTGAGCAGGGAAAAGCCATATCTAATACAGTTGTCATCTCCAAGTGCCAAACTAAAGGTCGAGGACAGCGCGGCAATATTTGGCGATCGCCCTTAGGCGGATTGTTTATGTCTGTGATTTTGCAACCTAACCTTGTCGCTAGCAAAGCTAATCAGATCACGCTTTGGTCAGCTTTGGGCATTGCCAATGCGCTCAATCAAACGGGAGCGAATGTAAAGCTTAAATGGCTCAATGATCTCCTAATTGATCGGCGAAAACTAGGTGGAATCCTTACAGAAACTCGGATTGAGGCAGGGCAAATTAAGTATGCGGTGGTGGGGATCGGGATCAACTGGACAAATGAAGTACCTGAAGGCGCGATCGCGCTGGGAGAATTACCCACAACCCTATCGAGTATGGATGAGCTAATTGACGTGGTGCTTGCGGGACTACAAATCGGGCAGGAGCTTTATGAGCAGGAGGGTATTGGCAAAGTTTTGTCAGAATATTTACAAATGCTTAGCGATCGCCATATCCGTAAAAATATTGATGGACAAGAAATTCAAGGAAAAATCATCGACATTAGACCAACTTGTGAACTGGTAGTAAGATGGGATGGCAAATGCCAAGACGAGATCTATCAGCCTCAAAATTTTTCTGTCGGCTATCAGTAGACTTAAAATATGCAAAAATTCACCTTCTCAACCATTACTCTAGCAACATTGCTTTGCCTTTCCAGCAATAACTACCTGCTAGTTAGTTCAGCCTATGCTGCTTCCAAATCAGCAATTTCCCCTGATGTCCTAATTATTCAAAATGCCGCTCCGATCCAACCCGCACCTTTACCAGAAATAGCTCCCCCACCGACATTACCAATCGCAAATGATCGCGAACCGCTTCAAGTAAATATCGAGACTAAAGATACCGCTTTAAAATTTCCAGCTCAAGATGCAGGCAATTCAGCGCGATCAACAATCGTTGAAGCTCCTGAAATTATTTTAGAAAATCGTTCCAACGGTTGTAAGTTCAGTGCCAATAGCCTATTAGAACGTAACCAGAGCTTTTGTAATCCTCAAGTAGCTACTAAATCTGCTAAAGGTAGCCAAAGCGATCGCTATCAAGATGATCGTGTTCTTTATGCCGCAGCGTCGGGAGAGACATCCTTGCAGGTGCGTCGCCTCAGCGATAAGGAAATCGCGGCTATGAGCCTGCCTAGCAATGGTGATAAGCGGATGCTATTTCCGTTAATTGTGCCTACAGTAATTAGTTCTTTATTTGGCGATCGCGTTCATCCCATTACAGGACAAGTTCGTTTTCATCAAGGTACTGACCTTGCCGCCCCAGAGGGTACACCCGTAGTGGCTGCTTTTAGTGGCACGGTCGAAGTGGCTGGCTGGTTTGGCGGCTATGGTTTGATGGTGAGCATCACTCACGGCGACACCCATGAGACACGTTATGCCCACCTATCAGAAGTGTTAGTTAAGTCAGGTCAAAAGGTCAAGCAAGGAACTGTGATCGGGCTAGTGGGCAGTACAGGAATGTCAACGGGAGCGCATTTGCACTTTGAAATCTGGCAACGTTTGAAAGATGGCATGGTCGCCATTGATCCAACTCCACAGCTTGTGTTAGCTATGGACAACCTACAAAAGTACCTCGCTCAGATTTCTAAACCTTCCAATAAAGCGTAAACAAAAGAGCGCATAAGGTTCTAAGCCCCTCACCCCTAGCCCTTCTCCTGCGGGAGAAAGGGTTGGGGGATGAGGGGCAGATCTTGGCTCTGCCTAACAGGAATTATTAAAGACTAAGTAGCTTTACATTCGCAGCACAGAAATCATAAAAGCAATGTCACAGGAAGATTTTCAACAACAAGTACTACGCAGCTTTGAAGAAATTGACAAGCGGTTTCAAGCAATTGATAATCGGTTTCAAGCAATTGATAATCGGTTTCAAGAGTTTGATAAGAAATTCGATAGGCTTGATTTTGATATCAAAGAGGCAAACATCAGAATAGATGCTTACCAAAAGTCATCGGTACAAGTTGTTAATCTCGCTTTTGGACTAATTAGTGCCGCCGCCGCCGTGGTCATTCTTTCACCAGCCGTTAAAGCTTTAACTGAGTTTTTCTTCAGCCGCTAAAACCAAAAATGTATAAGGCGGCGCTCAGCGCCGCCTTATACATCAGACTACTTGCAAAGCTCTTTGCAGACGGGGCAATGCTAATTCTTTGCGATGGAGCAGGACAAAGGAGGGTAAGATTTCTGGCCCATGCAGATCGCCCGTGAGGGCAGCACGCAAAGACTTCATGACCATCCCTTTCTTGACCCCTTGAGACTTAGCGACAGTTTTAATCATCTCTCCCGCAATATCAGCATCTAGTTCAGAAGTCTCTTGGAGTGAGGTGATTAGAGCATTCATGATGCCAGCGACCGCCTCGCCTTTGAGAGTTTCCCTTGCCTCATCGATATAGTCATCAAAATCCACAAAGAAGAACTTGCTAATCGTGGCGGCATCAGTGAGCACGGTTAAACTAGGTGCAATTAATTTAGTGAGGTCGATTAGCCACTGACGGTCTACAACTTGCAAGTCGTAGCCAGCATCTTTGAGAAAGGGAGTCAGGCGATCGCATACATCTTCAGTGGGCAAAGTATGTAAGTATTGGCTATTGATCCAGTTAAGCTTATCCCAGTCAAACTTTGCGCCTGCCTTGTTAACCCGATCAAAGCTAAAAATTTGAGATGCTTCTTGCAGGGTAAACAGTTCCTTGCCTTCATTGGGCGACCAACCTAGCAGCGCCATGTAGTTATTAAAGGCTTCAGGGATGTAACCCATATTCCGAAATTCCCAAACAGATGTTGCCCCGTCACGCTTAGAAATTTTGGCTCCCTGCTGATTAAGAATTAGAGGAGTATGCCCAAACTGTGGTGGTGTCGCCCCTAAAGCTTCATAGACTAAAATCTGTTTTGCCGTATTTGCAATATGATCTTCACCGCGAATTACTTGGGTAATTTGCATATCAATATCATCGACAACGACTGCAAAGTTATACAGAGGTAAGCCAATATTGCCTTGCTCATCAACGCGGGCAATCACCATATCGCCGCCCAGATCGCTGCTGCTCCAAGACACTGTGCCACGAACAAGGTCATTCCAAGCGATCGTGCGAGGTTCTTCTATGATAAAGCGAATTACGGGACGACGACCTTCATCTTCAAAGGATTGGCGCTGCTCGTCAGTCAGGTGGCGATGGCGATTGTCGTAGCGTGGAGCTTGCTTATTTGCTTTCTGAGCTTCACGCATTACATCCAGTTCAGCTTCAGTACAGTAGCAAAAGTATGCTTTTTTCTCGGCTAATAGCTTTTCTACAGTAGCAACATAGCGATCGGTACGCTGGGTTTGAAAAAATGGTCCCTCATCAAAGTTAATTCCCAGCCAAGCTAAGCCTTCTAAGATATTTTGAGTATATTCATCCTTAGAGCGCTCACGGTCAGTATCTTCGACTCTAATAATAAATGTTCCCCCATGACGGCGGGCGTACAGCCAATTGAATACAGCAGTGCGGGCTGTGCCTATGTGCAGGTTACCCGTTGGGCTTGGAGCGATACGAACTCGAACAGACATGAATTTGTAAACGTTATAAAATCTAATTATCGTCTATATGTAGCTTTGCATTTAACCTAAAGCCCAAAATTTTTCACGACAATTATCGATTACAGCCCGTTGATGCTTAAAGTAAGTAGAAACCCAGAACCCAAAAGCTATGGCGCACGCTGCGCGTGCGCCATAGCTTTTGGGTTCTGAGTTTTATTTCGCCGAGCTACTTAATACAGAGAAATTTTTGAAAGCGCGGCGAAGCCGTGCTTTCAAAAATTTCTCTAGGTTTTATACTCAAGTAGGACTCATGCAAAAGAAACATTAAAGCCCAAAAAGCTGTAGCGCACGCTGCGCGTGCGCTACAGCTTTTTGGGCTTTGGGTGTAATTATGCTTGATTACTTAATCTTCTTGGTTAGAAGATAACCTTCCATTAATATTGATGGTTTATTATTAAGAGTTTGACAAATTTATCAGTATTAGTGCGGAATAAAGAATGCAATCGCTTGCTCCCATCATTAAAAGCAGCTTACTTGAACTGGATATAAAGGTTAACGTCACAGTTAGGCAAAAGCGAAAGGAATTGCATATCTTGCTGGAGTCAACCAATTTTGGCGATCGCCAATTACTGATAGAGGCGATCGCCAACTGCTGTCGCGATTTTCTCAGTAAAGGCTACAAGGGAGCCAAGGTCTATGCTTTTTTGTACGGTCAGCCTCTACCACAATGGATGGAAAAAGTCGAATTTGAAAATGGCAATATTGACGATAAAGAGATAGAAGTAAAAACTGAGAAGTCCAGAATCGAGCAAGAAGAAATCGCAGTTAGCCCAAATTTAACGGCAAATCCTGTTAGCGATCGCTTTATAGTTTGTGGGCTGGGCAGCCTCGGACAGCACTCTGTTTTCAACTTAAAGAAGTTTGCTTACAAAGAATACGAAGTGAAAATTTGTGCGATTGATAAGATTCTGCCTGAAATTATGGAGTTCGATAATTTTTCAGACCTTCTAAATCAGCCCATAATCTTAGGAGATTGCCGCCGTTCAGAAACTTTAATAGAAGCTGGTATTCTTGACTGTCGGGCAATCTTACTGGTTACTAGCAATGAAAATGTAAATATTGAAGCCGCTATTTCTGCAAGACGTTTGAATCCTAACGTCCATATTGTAGTGCGCTCCTCTCGTCAAAGTCTCAATCAATTACTTAAGGAGCAGTTAGGAAACTTTGTCGCTCTCGATCCTGTTGAATTACCAGCAGCTTCTTTTGCTGTAGCTGGCTTAGGTGAGGGAACTTTAGGATTAATTCAAATTAGCGATCGCAAATTGCGCGTGGTTGAGTCGTCTGTCCAGACAGATGATTATCAATTTTTAAGAACTTCTGCTTATCTATTGCACAAAAAACATTCAAGGCTCTTAAGTATTTCTGAACTTAATCCTGATCGCTTATTCTTTCAGTGGCAAGCCGACACATTAGTTCAAGTCGGCAACAAAATTGTCTATATCGAATCTGTAGAGAATGATTTTGCAACTCGTAAATTATATCGACAAGGATATTATGATGAAATTCCCATTCATCAAGTGAATATCTCTGCGCTGGCAAAAATTCACCAACAACTGCGAATGCTTGCTAGCTCTAGATTTTGGAAAGGGAAGTGGCATCAAGCTGTTTTTTGGTTCCGTGCAGCGCGATCGCGGCGTTTGGCTCTATGGGGGGCAATCACAGCGATGATCTTGATGGTGACCAGTTCCATTGTTTTGTATATAAATGTGCCAGACATTTCATGGCAGAAATCGATATCAACTAGTATGATCTTGCTGCTAGGAGGCTATGGAGATGTATTTGGTGGACTACAAGAAGACTCTGTCCCTGCATGGGTGACAGTCTTCTGTTTGTCAATTACATTAATTAGCCTGATATTTTTGTTGGGAGTTGTGGGGTTAATTGCTGATAGTATTCTCAGTTCCAAATTTGAGTTTTTTAAGCGCACCATCCCTTTGCCAAAGGGCGATCACATCATTCTCATTGGCTTTGGTAGGCTTGGGCAAAGAATAGCAGATCTTTTATTTAAACTAAAAATTCCATTTGTAATCGTTAGTGAAAATCCTCATGACTGCGATCTTGCTGACAAAGTACCTTGGTTTACTGGCAATATCATTGAAGAGCTTTCAAAAACTAATCTCAGTTCCGCCAAAAGCCTTCTTTCTGTGACCGATGACCAAATGCTCAATCTTGAAGTAGCGTTACTAGCCCGTGATGTTTCACAAAAAGCTAGCCATCAAGTCAACCTTGCTATTCGCACATACGATCGCTACTTTAGTGAAAACCTCGCTGAGCTGTTGCCTAACTCACAGTCTTTTTGCGCTTATGCCCTATCTGCCGAAGCTTTTGCAGGAGCAGCTTTTGGCGAAAATATGTTAAGTCTTTTTCGACTGAATCAACGTACTGTCCTAGTAGCGGAATATGTAATCGTAGAAGATGACACACTAGTTAACAAAAATCTTTCGCAAATATCTTATGGCTATACGGTTGTCCCGATTTATCTAAAAAAAGGTAGTCCTAAAGCCGATGGGCATACCGAATTTTATATGCCTTCTGATGATGAGGTGATGAAAGTAGGCGATCGCCTGATCCTGTTAGCTTCTATTTCTGGATTAAGGCGTATTGAACTTGGTAATTTGCATCTGCCAAAACGTTGGCAACTAAGAGCAAAACCGCCACTCAACTCCAGGGTACTTCTTGATGCAGGCAATAAGCTCAAAAATATTTCAGGTTGCGATCTTGAGTTGGCGCGACGCTTTATGGAAAGTCTACCTGCGGCGATCGAGTTACCAATGTACGACATTCAAGCCTATCGTCTTGGACAAGCCTTAATCAGGCTATTACCAATTAAGATTTATCCTTTGTAAGTTCCATAAAACCCAAAGGATCTGATTTGCCCGCTTCGCGGGCAAATCAGATCCTTTGGGTTGCCACTCATATCAAGACAAATCAAAACCCAAAAGAGGGTGGCGGCGCACCGCGCCGCCACCCTCTTTTGGGTTTTATGTTCTGACAAGACTGGCGATGGCTATAAAAACCGATTTTGGTTTTTTTAGCACCGTAGGTGCTGAAAACACCAAAATCGGTTTTCGTAATAAAAATTGCTGATAGTGACTGTACCAAAATACTTAAAAATTAGTCGTATTTTTTAGCCAACTAAGGCTACACTATTGGACTAAATTAGCTTTTTTACAAACTACCTAGAGTTGCTGCATTGGTATGTCGCTATCATTGCCACCTAGAAACAGATCTTTACCACCACAGCCAGATGTAGACAATGCATCAGTAATGGTGATGAAAGATCTCAAAGATCTACTCAGACGGATGAGTCAAGATCAAAATAAGATCCATGAGCTGCTTAGCTTCTTGGGTTACGCTCTCCGCAGCTTTAGTAATCTCAATCAGTTTTTAGAACTAATTCCTCTTATCGCCAGTCGAGTCACTGACTCCGATGGTGGAGCCTTGATCTTGTTCAAGGCGAGTGGACAAATGCGCCTAGAGTCTCTACATTGCCCTGAGCGCAATCAAGGCGGCATGAAAGCTCAACAGGTCAGGACTGCGATCGAACGCGCGATCCAGCAGGTCTTAACGGGTAGTCCTACGGCTCTTGATGAAATGGTTAGCCGATACCTTGGTGCTGATGTCCACTTGTTTGGTACATCAGTATTAGTCAAAAATGCGGTGCGTGGTCGCCTCTATATTTTTAGTCGCAAGTCTGATTATGCATGGACAGATAACAAGCGGACTTTGATGCGCTTGGTAGCCGATCAAACCTCAGTTGGGCTAGAAAATCATGAACTCACTACTGAGCTAATCAAAAAAGAACGTCAAGATCGGGAAATGGAGATTGGCTCCGAAATCCAAAGGCAATTGCTGCCCCGTAATTGTCCTAAGATCCAAGGAATTGAGGTCGCAGCGAGTTGTTCTACGGCTAGTCGCGTTGGTGGAGACTATTACGACTTCATTCCAGTCCAAAAGGGCGATCGCTGGAGTTTTGTGATCGGCGATGTCATGGGCAAAGGGGTTCCTGCGGGGTTAATTATGACCATGACTCGCGGGATGTTACGCGCTGAAGTCCTAAACAACCACTCTCCGAGCAAAATTTTAGAACATCTAAACGAGGTAATGTACGAAGATCTTGAAAAATCTCACCGCTTTGTGACGATGTTTTATTCTGAGTACGATCCTGCTACTCAGATGCTCGCTTTTAGTAATGCTGCACATACCCCTGCCTTACATTGGCGATCGCAGACTCGTACAGTCCATGCGCTTGATACGATGGGAGCCTTGATTGGCCTAGAGGCAGGCTCTAAATATGAAGAACGCAGCGCTAAGCTCAGTGCTGGAGATGTGGTGATCTACTACACTGATGGCTTTACTGAAGCCGCTAGTCCTGAGGGCGATCGCTTCGACGAAGAGAACCTCCGTAAGGCTCTAGATTGGGCTTGTCAGCATTGCTTTCCCCTCTCAGAAGATGTCACTCGTCCGCAGATGATCCTTGACTACATTTTCCAAGAGGTGCAAAACTTTATTGGAGAAGGGCATACTCATACTGATGACATGACCTTAGTGGTTTTGCATATAAAAGATAAGTCTCTAGTAAATTAATCTAATCCTGAAAATATCATGCTCGAATTAGTTCCACATCTGATAACTGGCTCCGATCTGACATCTCATCTTTCGGCAATTAACTCTGCTAGTCATTTTCATCTCAATATTGCTGATTTACATTCCTATATCCACATGGATTTAGTTGCTCAACAATTTAACCAAGATGTAATGGGAGATCTGGCAAAGGGATGGAATAATTTTGTTAAGTCGGGTCAAATTTGGGCGCTGGTAATTGGTGTAGTAGTTGGTTATTTATTTAGAAGTATTACCAATGCCTAACAAAGACAAATAAAACCCAGATATGATTCGACGGGTTTAGTCCGCCGCATCATATCTGGGTTTTGAAATACATAATTTCTTTTTCGAGCCTACGCCCTTCCTAGCATAGGATTGGACGTTAAATCCAAGAAATTATCGTTGCGGCGCGGTGCGCCGCAACGTCTAATCTTTCATTGGGAAGGGAGTAAGTCTTCATTAAGTAGGCTAAGTCATGTCACTGGAAACAAAAAAGC
>Ga0136636_10001088_pt1 | contig 15399 bp, 10 predicted proteins | sample AntDrymUQ8522106_2_FD_104653 | JGI IMG/M metagenome (GOLD analysis project Ga0136636, IMG submission 104653) | Polar desert sand microbial communities from Dry Valleys, Antarctica - metaG UQ852 (21.06) | ecosystem: Environmental > Terrestrial > Soil > Desert | place: Antarctica: Dry Valley... | reverse complement strand
GTAGATTATGTATTTCTCGGAAGCTGTACCAACGGTCGTATTGAGGATTTCAGAAGTTTTGCAAGTTTTGTTAAAGGAAAAAAGAAAGATGCTGATACAGTTGTTTGGTTGGTACCGGGTTCTAAACAAGTAGAGAAACAATGCAAAGAAGAAGGAATTGATAAAATTCTCGAAGAAGCAGGTTTTGAGCTTCGGCAACCTGGATGTTCTGCATGTTTGGCAATGAACGATGATAAAATTCCTGAAGGTAAATATGCTGTTGCAACTTCGAACCGTAACTTTGAAGGCAGACAGGGACCTGGTTCCCGTACTTTTCTGGCAAGCCCAATTACCGCTGCTGCTGCTGCTCTAACAGGTGTTATTACCGATCCGAGAGAACTTTTGTAATTGTGAACCTTTCACCATTCAATCATCAAAAATTTTAAATGAAATGTCAGTAGATAAATTTAAAACACTAGAGTCGACAGCAATACCGATGCCTATCGAGAATGTTGATACCGATCAGATAATTCCTGCACGATTTTTAAAAGCTACCACCCGCACCGGATTGGGCGAAAATCTGTTTCGCGATTGGCGTTATGACAAGCAAAATAATAAAATACCCGAATTTGTCCTAAACATCCACAAGTATTCAGGTCAAATTTTGGTAGGTGGTAAAAATTTCGGTAGTGGCTCAAGCCGCGAACATGCTGCCTGGGCTATTTACGATTTTGGATTCAAAGTTGTTGTGTCCAGCTTTTTTGCCGATATTTTCAAGGCCAATGCATTAAACAACGGACTTCTTCCGGTTCAGATTTCAGATACTTTTTTGGATGAAATTTTCAAGTCTATTGAAAAAGATCCCGGTACCAAACTGAAAGTTGATCTTGTAAACCAAACAATTACACTTCTGGCAACCGGCGATTCTGAAACATTCGATATCAATACCTACAAAAAAACCTGTATGTTAAATGGTTACGACGATATCGATTATCTCCTGAGTTTAAAGGATAAAATAGAGATATTCGAAAAAAGCAGATAACCTGTGGTCTTTCGATTATAGTTCAATCAGGTTTTGAATGAACTATCATTTAAAACTTCATTAAATAAAATTAAAAATGACAGTCGAAATAATGGATACAACCCTTCGCGATGGTGAACAAACATCGGGGGTTTCTTTTACTGCAAGCGAGAAGTTGAGTGTGGCTAAAATGTTACTGGAGGAGATCAAAGTTGATCGTATTGAAGTAGCATCAGCCAAAGTGTCCGACGGAGAATTTAAGTCAGTAAAACGAATTACCGAATGGGCTGCCAGGCAAGGGTACATTGATAAAATCGAAGTATTAGGTTTTATTGATGGTACTTTATCAATCGACTGGATTTATGATTCAGGGGCAAAGGTAGTGAACCTTTTATGTAAAGGTTCCATGAAGCACCTGAAAGGGCAATTACGCAAAACTCCCGACGAACATATTGCCGATATCCGCAATGTGTTGGCTTATGCTATCAGTAAAGGTCTAAAGGCAAATATTTATTTGGAAGACTGGAGCAATGGAATGAGAAGCTCACGCGATTATGTATTTTATTTACTGGATGCCCTGAAGCAGGAAAATTTTATGCGGATTATGATTCCTGATACTTTGGGAATCCTGAATGCTGAAGAGTCGTACGAATATACCAAAATGATGGTTGACCGTGCACCTAATGTACATTTCGATTTCCATGCCCATAACGATTACGATCTTGCAACTGCAAATGTTTTGGCAGCTGTAAGAGCTGGTGCAAAGGGCGTACACACCACTGTAAATGGATTAGGAGAAAGGGCCGGCAATGCTCCTTTATCGAGCGTAATTGCCGTTTTACACGACCATGCCAAATTGAAACTCAATGTGCATGAGGAGAAGATTAATCTTGTAAGCCGACTCATTGAATCATTTTCGGGTATACGTATTCCTTCGAATAAGCCAATTGTGGGAGAACATGTGTTTACCCAAACCTGTGGCGTTCATGCCGATGGTGATAGTAAAGACAAGCTGTATTTTAACGAACTTCTGCCCGAACGTTTCGGTAGAATTAGGAAATATGCCTGGGGCAAAACAGCCGGGAAGTCGAATATCATGCAGAATTTGAAAGAATTAGGCATCGAACTCGATCCTGATACCATGAAACAAGTTACAAAGAAAGTTATTGAACTGGGCGATCGAAAAGAAAATGTAACAGCCGACGACCTTCCGTTTATTATTTCAGATATCCTCAACAGTGAACTAATCGAGCAGAAAATCAAAATTAGAAATTACTCTTTGTCACTCACTGAGGGTTTGCGCCCTGTTGCTTCCATTTGCATCGAAATTAATAAAAAGCTTTATCACGAAACAGCAACCGGTGATGGGCAATACGATGCATTTATGAAGGCATTGCAGCAGATTTTTAAATCGTTAAAAAAGAAACTGCCAAAACTTACTGATTATGTTGTTACCATTCCGCCGGGTGGAAAAACCGATGCTCTGGTTGAAACTGTAATTACCTGGGAAAACAGCCGTGAATTTAAAACTCGGGGACTGGATCCCGATCAGACGATTGCTGCTATTAAAGCTACTATCAAAATGCTGAATATCGTGGAGAATGAGGGAATGCAGTCCACAGGCCACAGACAACAGTCCACAGCAGAAAAAAAACAAGAATAAATGGCATTTAAATTTGAAGAGTTAAAAGTTTGGAAAAAATCTTTGGAATTATCTTTACTTGTGCATTCAGCTACACTAAAGTTTCCAAAGGAAGAGCAATATGTGTTAACTTCTCAGATTAAAAGAGCATCAGATTCAATATCACTAAATATTGCAGAGGGTTCTACTGGTCAAAGTGACGCAGAATTTAATAAATTTTTAGGATATTCGCTTCGGTCTGCTATTGAAGTTGTAGGATGTATTTATCTTGCCAAAAAACGGAACATAATTTCTGATGAAGATTTTGATTCAATTTATACCTTTATAAATGAATTGGTAAAGATGATTCAGGCACTTAGAAATTCTTTGAAACAGTTGAATAAGTCTACAGACGATAGACCACAGACGAAGTTGGCTGTGGATCTTATATCCATGGACTTGTATTAAGTTCAGACGACAGAATGTATTGGCCGTCGACAGTGGGCCGTGGACAGTTGACTTTAAAAATTAATTACTAATAATAATCACAATTACCACATGAGCAAATCGTACAACATTGCATTAATTCCTGGCGACGGTACAGGCCCGGAAGTATTAAACGAAGGGCTGAAAGTTATCAATGCTGCTGCTTCAAAATTTGGCTTTAAGCTGAACTATCAGAATTTTGATTTTGGTGGTGAGCGTTACAAACGTACCGGCGAAACTTTACCGGCTTCTGCAATCGAAGAAGTTAAAAAATTCGATTCGATATTTTTGGGAGCCATTGGTCACCCCGATGTAAAACCCGGAATTCTAGAAGTAGGTATTTTATTGAAGATGCGTTTTGCACTGGATCAATACATTAATCTACGTCCTGTAAAACTTTATCCCGGAGTTGAAACTCCATTAAAAGATAAAGGACCCGCCGATATCGATTTTGTTGTAATCCGTGAAAATACCGGTGGCATCTATACTGGCGTTGGTGGCGCCGTGCAAGTTGGGACTCCAAACGAAGTAGCAACTCAGGTAATGATTTATTCCCGTCCTGTGGTTGAGCGTTGTGTTCGCTATGCTTACGAATATACCCGCAAAAGAAACAAAAGAAAACAGCTTACACTTGTTCACAAAAACAATGTGTTAACATATGCCGGCGATCTTTGGGTTCGCACTCATAAAGAAGTTGGTGACAAGGATTTTCCGGATATCAAACAGGATTATAACCACGTTGATGCCGCCACCATGTGGTTTGTAAAATCACCTGAGTTTTACGATGTTATTGTAACTGAAAATTTATTCGGCGATATTATTACCGATTTAGCCGCTATGATCCAGGGAGGCTTGGGAATTGCTGCCGGTGGAAATATAAATCCTCAGGGCGTTTCAATGTTTGAGCCAATGGGCGGTTCTGCACCAAAATATACAGGTCAGAATGTGATTAACCCGCTTGCTGCAATCTGTGCTGGTGGTTTAATGCTCGAAACCCTGGGCGAAAGCGCCGCTGCCGCAGCTATCGAAAAAGCTGTAAGTGAGGCATTGGGTTCAAAGAAAATCAAGAGTTTGAATGCCGGTCAGATGGGAATGGGAACGAAGGAAGTTGGCGATTTGATTGCTAATAGTCTGTAATATATTTAAATAAAAACCTCCGGATGTTTTTCCGGAGGTTTTTTTATGGGTTACAAAGAGTTTACCAGAGTTACTAAAAACATGTCGTAACTCACCCTCTGTTTAATAAAGATCTTGTGTAATTAATTACTTCTTTATTAATTTTTGTTTTCACGGTTTTCCAGGTAAGACTAATTCCTATCATATCTGGCCAATCCTCCATTCTCACTTCATCAAAAAAATTAAGACTCTTCAAAACATGATAAGAGTTTCGAGTAGAATATTTTTGTTCATAAGCTTGAATCTGGGGCCCTTATGGGATAAGTATTTAACAGGAAATAAAAATCTATAAAATCCTTAACACGGGTGCCATTGCCGGAAATAGTATTTAATTTCATTGCAGCAATATCCAGTAATGAAGCTAGTGTGATTCCCTGGTCATTTACAGGAGCCTTTAAAATGGGGTATTTATGTGCCATCAGGTCAATTTTAATGCCATTAATTGAGCCTTTAACTGTGTTGTGGTCCTGGCTATCCATATAAAAAGGGAAGTCAGATTCAATCCTTTCTATCAAGATGTTAGTATCAAAATTTTGCGAAGTGAATAAATCTATATCAATGGATTTCCGGTGTCCTATTTGTAATGCTAATGCAGTTCCTCCAACCAGAAGAAAGCCTTTTAAATATTCTTTACTTTGTAAATTTTGAATTAGTTCAAATGTGGATTGATTTACTGCTTTGAGCTGTAACATATAAAACTATCCCTTTCTATTCGGAACACAGTAGATAAAAAATTTGCAGTCTTTCTGTCAAGAGTATTTAGTTTTATAACTATACTGATAAAATAATCTTCTCCATAAAAATTATAGATATCAGCAAATTCTTTCTTATTACCCCGGGTAAGTACTCTCTCATTAATAAGAGGAGCATTTCTAACCGGGTCAATGGTATCTTTAGGAATATCCCAAAAAAGATTGTCCCTTAACGTAACATTCTTATTATCTAGTATAATATTCATTATTGTATAATTCTATACAAATTTATTAAATTAATTAGATGATAGAATATTAAACAAATATTATCCGAAACTAAATTATTTTGCCGAAGCACTATTGGTCATCCAAAACAGTTTAAATTGCTGCATACGGCAAAGCAGATATTTGTGACCTCGTGACTTTGTGATCTTTTTTTATTTTCTAACTTATTAAACCAGTCCTGATTAATTTACTTACCCGTCGATTCTCTCTGCTAATGGAACAGGCTTAAAAGTAGATGCATTTGCATTTGTCCAACTCAGCCATTTCCCTTTATTCTTTCCGAAATCCTGGTTAGTTATTGCAACCAGTGTGGTATTTGCGAATCCTGCCAATACCGCTCTTACATCATCCAGGTATTCTATCATAATTTGAAGACCATCCACACTTCCGCTGCGAGCCAGAGCCCTGCCGATAATCAACTCTAAAAGACCCAGGCGTTCCATAACGTAGTTTAGCTCAATTCCCTTTTTCATCGACTTATTATTCAGATATTCACATGAATGGAGTTTTTTAAGCATGGGAATAGCATCCAGAGTGCCCAGTAACTGCGCTCCATAGCAAACAGCATCCACATAATAAAACAAGCTCAGTTTATTGGTATAAAAATCTGTGATGCTTGATGGATTAAAAGTTTCTGCTACTTTTTCCCAGACCGGAATATTCAATTTACTACGGGTCATTCCCAGGGAATAAATAAGATTGGCGCACAAGGGCATAGCAGACTGATCTGGTGGCATTTTTGCACTATCGCTCCATTTAACATTTTCCATTAACATGGGCAGTTTATTTGTAGCAAGTTGCCTTAGAACCTCATCGTGAATGGTCTGTGCAGCATTTTCAGCACCGAACATAGCTAATGCCTGAGCAATCCGGACTGCCATATTTCCTGAGGAGTTATGCAATGCTTTCTCCAAAACCGGAATTGCTCTTTCTGGTTTTGCTGTACAAACTTCCACAATAGGGATTTTTTCAGTCCAGATTTCGCCCATTTCCATATCCGAATAGGAGTGAAGGCTTTTTTCAGGGTCAAATTTCTTGATAAGGTCTTCAATTTCAGTTGCGGTATAATTGAGCTCCTTTATAGTTCTGTCAAGTATATCCTCAGGGAGTAATTCGAGTTTTACAAGTTGCTTTTGAAAAGCTTTAACATTAATATTTCGGGGGCTTACACCCGAATTGAGTGCAAAAACAGCAGCCAGTGCTGAAATTCCTCCCAGGTTTTCCAGGTCGGGTTGCATCCTCACAGCTGCCAGCGATTCGTGATTTACAGAAAAAGCTTTCCCCACTACCAGCATATTCTCCACATTTTTTGGAATTATGGCCCGATATGGAATTTCAATTTCAAAATTGGGAGGAATCAATCCCATTCTTAACCAGTCGGAAGTATGATAACCTTTGATGTCGCAATTGCTGTAATGAATGTTGATAACATCGTCCCATTCTCTCATTTTCATGTGGTCGGTAAGTGTAACCACCACATCTCCCTGTATATGCCGCGATTCGCGTGGTGCAAGATAGGTGTAATGATCGTGCAAATTGCTTCCACTGCGCAATCCCACCATTACAGCACGGGTATAATCGTGGATATTGCTCACATCCACTGTGCTTTGGAAAGATGTTTGCGTTATTCCGGGGTTTGTTGTCTTGCATAAAGCGCACCACATGGGCACACTCTCGCCCGATGATCCAAAAACAAAGGGAGCTCCTGCAAAACTTGCAAGGTCTCCATCGCCTGTAGCGTCAATTACAATTTTGGCTTTTACGGCATATAAACCTTGTGGTGTTGCAATTACAGCACCTACTGCTTTGTCATTTTCCATGATGGTTGCAATGGCAACAGAGTTCCACACAATCTGAGCTCCGGTCTTTTCTATTTCCGATAAGAGCATAAACTTTTTAGCCTGAACATTCCATGTGACAAACGATTTAAACCAGGGATCATATTTATTACAATAATTGGGAACATATTTCTGAATTTCCTCTACGTTTTTAATGTGTCGTGCTACGAACCCCTTGTATTTGCCATGTCCCCAATAATCGAGAACACCGGCATAAGTACCGGTTCCTCCAAATCCGGGATTCATATCAACAACCAGAGTGCTTTTGCCTTGCTCAGCGGCAGAAATTGCTGCAGTAGCTCCACTGGATCCGCCTCCAACAATTAAAATATCCACTTCAGTTAAAACTGGGATGTTTTGTTCCCAGAATTGAAATATTCATACTGCCTTCCTTTTTGAGGAGTTTTCTGTTCTTTTATACCTGAATTGGATACCGCTTCGGTTTGTAATATGTATTTTGTTTCCGGCAATTTATTAGTAGCCAGTTTTGTAAAATTGCTGAACAGATAATTGCAGAGTGGTATAGCCGCAAGGCATGCTCCACCGGGGGTAAGTAAATAGCGGGTTAATTCGGGAGAAAGCCTGGCCGATTCGTTTAAACACCACAGATTTTCAAAAGGTGTTGCAAAAGCTTCACTGTTTACATTAAAGGAACTGTTTATTCCTATTTTGCCAACGGGAATTTTCTTTATCTTTTCGACCGGCAAATCCTGCATTGGCCCGGAGTATACACCGTTCAACGAATATGATGAACTTGCGAGAAAAGCCTCATTAAATTCGGGCACTTGTTCGAATAAATATTTGGCAACAGCTATACTACTTTTCCAGGCTTCTTTCTCACGTACAATGGTATTTTGAACATCAAAAACAGGTTCAGGAAATTCCATTGTACAATCGGCATAATAATGGTTAACACCCAGATAACCCTGTTGAAAAGACATTTGATTGTCCTTCATCTTCAGCCACTCAGGAACTTTAAGCGTTGTATAGCTCAAAGGTTTTATTTGCGTAAATTCCAGAGTCCTGGTAAAAGAGGACAATGCAGGATTGGATTTTTGAAAACCAATATTGGTTAGTCGCGCCACAGAAGCATTTTCGGAGCAATCTAAAATGAGCTTTGATAAAATAATTTGTCTTCCCGATTTATTGCCTATTACAAGGCCCTGGAGCTTGTTACCCCTCGAGATTAGTTGCACCGGAATACTTGCGTATAAAATTTCAACACCAGAGTTAAGTAATTTATCTTCGAGTGTAAGTTTTATTTTATTGAAACGGAATAATGTTTTATCAGAAAATGGCTGGTTAATTTCAGGTTCAATGCACGATGTCAATAGCTCCGGTAAGTGATTGCGCGATTCTGAATCATGAGTGACCCAGGGGCGGTAAGTAGATGTAATTTCGCGGCCCAAATAAATCCTGCGTTCCAACAGCACAACCGACAATCCCTTTTTTGAAAATTCCAGGGCTGCTGAAACTCCCGCAAAACCGCCTCCCACTATTAAAATATCACATTTACCAATAACAGGTAAATATTGTTTCGGAAATGAAACTCCTCCTGTTGGTTTATTGAATTGATTTCCGGCAGAAAATACACCAGGTGTTAAGAATGCTATTGACGTCATACCTGATAGTTGAATAAATTTCCTGCGGGATAATCTGGCGTTTACTGTTTTATTATTCATGTTAAAAAGATTAGCATAAAAAGATTAGAAAAGTTTATTTCATAAGTTCGAACCGGACAGCATCGGCAATTACGGATTTATCACTTGTTCCATGTATGGTTAATGCCAGATGAATGCCCTGGTTAAAATTAAAGCTTCCCAGTTCAAGCCAGTTTCCCCCTTTTATTTGCTGGTTAATGGTCATTTTTTCTTCTCCTGTGGCATGATGAATGGTTACAGGGACTTTGGCTTCGTACGATTTATCGGAAGGAAACCAGATATAAACTTTGTACAATCCCGTTTTAAAGAAATATGGTACATACTGAAAATCACCTGCCTGTCCTTTGGGTTTTACTCTGAAATTCATTTCATAGCGGCCAGTATGCACTGTTTCTTCTTCGTTCCAGTTGCCTGTAAAAAAAGTAAATCCTTTCATATTGTTATCAATCACAATATCATTTTCAGAATTCCATAACCCATATGGATTTTCTTTTAGTGAAATAACCTGCTTTGTTTTTTTCAGGCTTTGCTGAAGTTCAAATATGTCAATTTTTTGTACAGGCCGTTGCGATTTCACAGCCATAGCAGCGGCAGTTCCTGCCGATTCGCCCAGAATCATATATTGAGGTTCCATCCGAATTGATGCAATTGCCAGTGCACTTCCCGAAAGACATACCGGAACCAGAAGATTTTGACATTCTTCATATTTCGGAATTATTGAACGGTAGGGAATTTCGTACTGTGCAACAGGAATTGAAAGATAACCTTCGTTATATACTTCCTGTTTCATATCGGGAAACCGGCTGATCTCAATAAAACTTCGCTGCATCTCACGAACATCAATGTTGTATGAGCCCATTCCGATTGCATCGTATTTTACAGTGTCATTCATCAAATCGTGCTGGGTCATAAAGTATTCACCTTTCATTCTGCGTGCAACCCGAACATACAACTGATGCGGAAAATTGCCGTTATCGGTATATTCATCCTTACACAATCCGAATTTTTTCATAGCCTCTTTTACATGAACCGGAACTGCAGGATCAGTGGATAGAAACCAGGCAAGGCCTAAGGTATAATCTCTGTGCCATTGCCAAAGGCTGTCACGCTTAGGGTAATCTGCTTCGGGATATTCCCAGCTCGAACCATCGAGCAGATTTGTGGAAATCCCTACCGAAGAATTGATATCCGACTTGCCATATGGCAATGTTGGCCAAAAACCGATTAACGGATCAGCATTTGGCCGAGCCTGGTAATATCTGCGGGCAAGTTCAAAAGTTGACGGGTTGTAATTTTCAGGTTTTGGCCAGGGTATCATATTTTCAGGTTTATTAGTAGCAATCATTCTGAAACAATACGATTGAATCCCTTTATCACCTTCGCCGATGCCAACCATAGGCTGGGCCTATATCAAAAGAATCAGCTTTTTCTCTTTGTTGTTATTATAAGGACTGATACGAGCATCAATCTGGTGACTGGTAAATGTAACAGGTTGTCGTCCGGCCCACGACTCCTTATAATCTTTAATACCTTCGCGGCCATTGGTATACGAAACGCCGGCACGAGCCATCAAATCTCCTTCGTATCCCGCATCAATAAAAACCAAACCTGTAATCTCGGTATTATCAGTGAAAGTCAATTTTATTATCCGGCCGTTTTCTTTCCAAACCTTACTAACTCTTTTCCCGAAGAGAACATCCACTTTAGATGCTTGTAACCAGTCTTTCAAGATTTTTTCGCCAACATGAGGTTCCGGACCGCGCCAGTAAAAAACATGTGTTTTATAATAATCAGCTACTTTTTGATAAAACTGGTAAGTTAATCCCCCTATTACTGTTCGGTCGCCGTAATCGGTATGAGACAGACCACCGGTAACCATTCCTCCGATATGTTTTCCCGGTTCAACCAGCAAAACTTTACAACCCTGCTGCGATGCAGCAACCGATGCCATTACGCCGCTTGCCGTGGCACCGTAAACAATAATTTCGTAAGACTGAGCTTTTAAATTGAAAGAAGAAATAACGGCTAAAACAAGTACGATAGAAAATGTTTTCATACTGGTGATATTAATGAGAATTAAAAATAACCGGAGAATGATGCTACTATTAAGCAGCCAAATTCTCCGGATTAAAATTCATTGTGCAGGATTAGATCAAAAAGAAATGTGTCTAATAACCCGGATTCTGATCAGTTAAATTAATCAAATCGTTGTTATCAATTTCCTGTTTTGGAATGGGCCAGTGAAGATCGTCGGCCGACCAGAACTCTGCTTTTCCTGAAGCGGTTATCTTTTCAGTAGCTTTAACAAAGTCCATTCTTTTAAGATCGTACCACCGTTTGGCTTCCATAATAAATTCATGAGCACGTTCGTTCATCACTGCATCCCTGAATGAATCTTTATCTAGTCCGGTCAAATCAATGCCGGGAGCAGGAGTATTAATGTTTACCCCATAAGCTCTTCTGCGAATATTGTTCACAGCTTCATAGGCATCAGCACCGGGGCCATTATCGGCCATACTTTTAGCTTCTGCAAAAATTAACAATGCATCGGCGTACCTGTAAAGCGGGTAGTCATTTCCATGACCTTCATCTCCACCCGGATTGGTATCGATAAATTTTTTAAACAACATAGGAACCGATGTTGTAAGGCTCTGTCCTTCAAGTGTGCTTTTATCAGTGTTATATAAATTCAGTTGTTTACGCTTATCGTTATCGTCCCAATTTGCAATTACCGGACTTTTCAATATACCTATATAGGTAAAATAGCCAACACTTGAATATTTTGTAAGCGCACTGTGCATGAATGCCTGAAAATATGAACCCAATCCGGTCTTTCTTGCCCATTTAACCGACCAGATTTCGCCTGAATGAGTAGAGCCATCTTCAGGTTTAAACATCTTGTACATATCTGGTTCAAGCTGGAATTTTCCTGAGTTTATCACAAGAAGAGCTGTTGCTGCAGCATCGCTCCATTTTTCAGTTGTAAGGTAAACATCGGCAAGCATAGTTCTTGCAGCATGTATAGTAATTCTTCCTTTTCCGGCCGACGGATAATCTTCAGGAAGTTTTCCGGTGGCAATAGCTTCTGTGAGATCTTTAATTATCTGGGCATAAACTTCATTTTCGCCACTCCTGGCCAAAGCCACATTGCTTAAATCGGACAACGGTTCCAAACGAAGAGGTACGCCACCATAACATCTTACAAGATGAAAATACTCGAATGCCCTCAATACTTTCGCTTCTGCAATCCATTGTTCTACCAGGTCTTTGTTTAAGGTGAGTTTTGGGAAAGATGTGATTACTACATTTGCCCTGTTTATAGCATTATAGAGTTCAAACCATATTCCGTCTACACGCCCGGTATTTGTAATATCCAAATTATAAACTGTAGAAGGGATTCTCGATCCGCGTGAAGCCATGTAATCGCTTTTAAATTCCAACTGGCTTATAATTGCTTCTTTATACAAATTCCAGCTTTGAAGCGGTGCATACGCAGCTTTTACTGCAGCTTCAGCACCTTCAGCCGATTGCAGGTTTTCGGGCGCTAAAAATGTAAATGGCTCTTCAACTAAAGCGTCGTTACAACCAAAATTCAAAGCCATCAAAACGATGATATATATTATTTTTGTTCTCATATTTTTGTATTTTTTAAATTGTGACTTATAATCCTAACTTCACACCAACAGTAATTGTCTTTGCCTGCGGATAGGATTTGTTATCAACATTTAAGCGTAAATCGCCACTACCATACTGACTAACTTCAGGATCGTACCAGGAATATTTGGTAAATGTGAAATAATTCTGTGCAGCTACATATATTTGAGCGTTTCTGCACCATTTAACATTGTTCACAGGTATGTTATAAGCAAGTGTAATATTCCTGATCTTTATATAAGAACCATCTTCAACATATTGGTCCGAAGGTTTAAAAGTATTCTTAAAGGATGGTTTCGGATATTTGGCATTGCGATTTTCGGGAGTCCAATAACTATCATACACCTCCTTTATCTGATTCTGACCTTTATAAAATGAATTGGCATACTCATAGCGGCCTACATTAATAATATCGAAACCATAGGATCCTTCAAGAAAGATATTCAAATCGAAATTTTTATAGCTAAATGAGTTGCTTAAGCCAAACATAAAATCAGGATGAGGTTTTCCGATAAAATCCCTGTCGAGATCGGATATTTTCCCATCGTTATTCAAATCCTTATATTTCATAAAGCCGTTATCGTCCATACCATCCTGAACGTAACCGTAAAACATCGATATCGGGTAACCTTCTCTTAATATATGCATGGATGTTAATAAACCACCTGCGCCATTTGCAAATAGATCGGCACCTTTTGACAGCTTAATGATCTTGTTTTTATTGGTAGAAATGTTAAAATTGACATCCCATTTAAATTCGTTAACGAAAGGTCGTGCATCAACTGTGAATTCAACACCCTCATTGCTCATTTGTCCAATATTCTGGGTAGAGGAAAGAAATCCTGCTGACATAGGGAGGTCGACACGTGCAAGCAGATCGGTTGTTTTCTTGTAGTAATAATCGGCTGAAAAACGCAGTCTTTCATTAAACATTCCAAAATCGATTCCTGCATCGTATTGGGTTGTAGTTTCCCATTTCAGATTTTTGTTGGCAATGTTTGCCGGAGCATAACCTATATTTAAGGCATCGCCTAGCGATAACTGTACAGAGCTCATTCTTTGCCAGGTTTGATATGGATCAATACCCTGATTACCTGTTTGTCCAACACTTACACGCACTTTTAAATTCGAAAGAATAAAATTTTTCATCCACTCTTCTTCTGACACTCTCCAGGCCATAGCTGCTGAAGGAAAATAAGCCCATTTGTTGTTCGTTGAAAAACGGGATGAGCCATCGGCTCTTCCTGAAAGTGTTAAAAGATATTTGTTATTGTAAGTATAGTTTGCACGTGCTAACCACGATGTGATTCCCCATTCTGTGCCACCCGAAGATGGTGGTACCAGTTCTGACCCGGCTCCCAAAACATTGTAAATTAAATCGTCGGATACAAAATTGTTACTGGCAGCATAAAAGTTTGTGCTTCTAAACTTTTGCCATGTATATCCCCCTACCAGATCAATTCTGTTATTTCCAAACGATTTATTGTAATTAACAATATTCTCATTTAAAATTGAATAATATTCATTATTCGATTTCGATGCTTTTCCTGATGGCCTTCCAACCTGCACCTTGCGGGAAGCGTAATAATCATTCAAATAAATTGTATAATCTATACCTATGGATGGTTTGAATGTTAACCCGGGTAAAATTGTAAGTGTTGCACTCAGGTTATCAAAGATCCTAGTAGAATTATCTTTATTAAGTATTTCTTTTAACTGAGCTACCGGGTTTTCAACCACTCCGTCGCTAAAAGTGTAAATATTTAATTTCTGATAATTACCGTCAGCGTCGTAAACAGGGAGAGTGGGTGGCGCTTTCATGGCCGAAGTAATCGGGTCGTTATCTCCTCCCGAGTTCACCCAGTCTCTTGAAGAACGGGCTATAAGCATACTGTTATTAATCGTTAACCACTTATTCATGGTAGCATCCATGTTGGATCTGAACGTAAATTTTTCGAAACCTGTATTCATTAAAATTCCATCTTCTTGGAAATAATTTCCTGAGGTCGAAAAACGTATTTTATCGTTTCCGCCAGTTAAGGTTAGGTTATGATTCTGAACAGTGGCTTTGCCAAATATTTCTTTTTGCCAGTCAGTATCAGCAGTTACCAGCGATGGATCGGGGAAAAATAATTTTGCTTCATTATCGTTTACAGCTCTTACATTTGCCAACTTCATAAGTTCTTCGGCATTTAAAAACTCGATTAATTTGGTTGGACTCCGGACTCCGTAATAAGAGTCAAAATCAATCTTCATCGTACCCGATTTTCCTTTTTTAGTGGTAACAATCAAAACTCCATTGGAAGCTCTGGCACCGTAAATTGAAGTAGAAGAAGCATCCTTCAACACTTCTAATGTTTCTATATCGTTGGGGTCAAATGAATCTAAGCCACCGGTGAGCGGAAAGCCATCTATGATAATCAGAGGTTCGTTTCCTCCCATAATTGAATTTGTTCCGCGGATTTGTATGATGGTATTACTTCCGGGAGCTCCATTCTGCCGGGTAACTTTAACACCCGATGCTCTTCCCTGCAAAGCCTGACCAACCGATTGAACCGGACTGTCGCTTATATCGCTGGAAGAAATTGATGATACAGCGCCAGTAAGATCACTCTTTTTTACCGTACCGTAACCAATTACCACTACTTCTTCGAGCGATTTTATATCGGCTACCAAGCTGACATTGATCGCCGATTTACCATTAACAGAAATATTCTCAGAGACATACCCGACAAATGAAAATACAAGAATAGCATTTACATCAGCTACATCAACAGAATATTTTCCATTTACATCCGAAACAGTTCCAACAGTAGTACCCTGAACTGTAATATTTACTCCTGGCAATGGATCACCATTAGAGGCATCGGTTACTGTGCCGCTTACCTGCTTTTGTTGATTGCTCATAAAACTGGGAGCCAGAACTATTTTTCTATCAATAACGGCTACTTCAACTTTATCGTCCTTAAATAAGGTATTTAGAATT
>Ga0136636_10001086_pt1 | contig 15405 bp, 13 predicted proteins | sample AntDrymUQ8522106_2_FD_104653 | JGI IMG/M metagenome (GOLD analysis project Ga0136636, IMG submission 104653) | Polar desert sand microbial communities from Dry Valleys, Antarctica - metaG UQ852 (21.06) | ecosystem: Environmental > Terrestrial > Soil > Desert | place: Antarctica: Dry Valley... | reverse complement strand
GACATTTGCTGGAGCGTTTTATTTCTCTGTTAGATTTGGAGCCTACTGCCATTAAATCTCATCCCAACTTCCACAAGCTCTGCTCTTATGGCGTTATCGCTGCCTAAACTGTCCGAACTATTGCTATAAACATCGGTTTTTTGAAAGCCTGCCTGCGGCAGGCTTTCAAAAAAACAATTTGAGATTTTCAGCGCCGAAGGCGCTGAAAATCTCAAATTGTTTTTAGAGGTATGGGGAATGTAAAGTTTTGGTAGAGCTAGCGTCAAAAGCATAGAGCTTACTAAGATCAAGTTTCCAGAAACTGCGATCGCCAATTTGCCAATGACGCTCTAGCCCCACATCAGCAGAAACTCTGGCTCTAATCTCAATGTCCTCGCTACCGTTATTTACTTTAAGTAACACAATCGTCTCTGAGCCAAGTGACTCTACTAGCTCCACAATGCCCACTAGATCCGCCTCATCAGCATTTGTTGGCTGTAAGTCTTCTGGACGAAAACCTAGAACAAAGTCGCGATCGCGACCAATTTCTTGAAGTAATAATTGCTCAACGGATATGGCTCTCAATAATCCATTTCCAACTAAATTGCCATTTTGGTCTATGGATACAAGCAAAAAATTCATCGGTGGAGAACCCATAAACCCAGCTACAAATTGATTTGCTGGCTTCCGATAAATATTTAAAGGGGTGTCCACTTGCTGAATATCACCTTTGTTTAGTACGACAATGCGATCGCCCATTGTCATTGCCTCGACTTGATCATGGGTCACATAAATCGTCGTAACTTGTAACCGCTTTTGTAACTGCACAATTTGAGAACGAGTATCGCTGCGTAACTGAGCATCAAGATTTGATAGAGGCTCATCCATCAGAAAAACCTGTGGATTACGAGCAATCGCCCGACCTAGTGCAACTCTTTGCTTTTGACCACCTGAGAGATCCTTGGGCTTGCGAGATAGTAAATGCGAAATCTGCAAGGATTCGGCAACTTGCTGCACCCGATTGTCAATCTCGGCGCGTTGCTTTTGATTTGCTTCGGAGAACCAAGCCAATTTTGTGAATACCGATAACTTCTGCGATCGCTGCCTGCGTAACCCAAAGGCAATGTTGTTATACACGGTCATGTGGGGATAGAGCGCGTAACTTTGAAAGACCATCGCAATATCACGCACTTTCGGTGGTAAATGATTTATTTGGCGATCGCCCATATAAATCGCACCATCACTAACTTCTTCTAGTCCTGCAATTAGTCTCAATAAAGTGCTTTTACCACAACCTGATGGCCCTACTAAAACCATAAATTCGCGATCATTAACTTCTAGATCAATGTCTTGAAGCACAACATTCTGACCAAATTTCTTAGTAACGTTACGCAAGCGCACAGGAGCCATCGTCAAGTATCTCAACCAATTTACTGCTCTAAAGTATAGCCCTAGTGGCATTAGAAAAATTTGGCGATCGCAGTGGTTACGAATTTCTAGCTAACGATATTGATTTACTAATCTGTCAAGAGGCTAAAAGCAAAATATAGATGCGATTGCGTCTATATTTCTGTCACCGATGAGGTTTAAGCTTTACATCTAAAAAATTCATAATCAGGGCATCCGCACACGTTTCTTAACATTTCAATTTAGCTCATTTTCGGGAACGAGTTTTCTAGATTACCGCGATTCAAGCTCGAAAATATCTTTATAAAATCTTGATCAAGAATTTTAAACAGCTTGGTTTCTATCGTCTATCCCTCTGGCTGAAACTCTTATCCTGTAAGGGTTTGGCGATTAGCAGCAAAATGTTAAGAAACGTGTGCGGATGCCCTGTAAGCTACGCCGAAGAATTTGACAAGTCTCATGGTCGCCAAGTGCGGCGGCGGGTCTGGGTTTATCCGGCTCCAGCCCATTTACGTGAGTATTGGTGTTCCCTGCAATCTTTGATTCGAGTTGAGCGTGAGGGATGGCGTGATGACAAGCATTTTTCTGAATCTGTTGGCTATATTTCTAATTTATCTCTTAAGGCGGCTCAGTTTATCGATCCGATTCGTCTCCATTGGGGTATTGAAAATCGTCTTCATTGGGTGCGTGATGTTCTTTTTCAGGAAGATGAAGGCTTGCGCCGTGGCGGCAATGCTCCTACTGTTTGGGCAATTTTTAACTGTTTTGTTATTTCGGCTGTTCGCCGTCTTGGTTATCGCACTCTTCCTCAGGCGCAACGTGTTCTCGCTAATCAGGTTCTTCAAGCTTTTGATATTCTCTCCTGCCCTTCCTGATTTCTCTCCATTCATTTCCTCTGGCGCAACCTGAAAGTTCTTACCCTCTAACCCTTTCCGAAAATGAAACCACCCTGATCAGGCAAGGGAGAAGGGGATGAGGGCAGATCTTCGCTATGCGTAGCTTCTTCTTTTGTAGCTGTCGCCACTTGTACCAAGACAAAATCAAGACCTAAAAGAGAGAGGCGGCGCTCCGCGCCGCCTCTCTCTTTTAGGTCTTCAAGACTGGCGAAAGCTACAATGATAAAATCTTAGCTGTTTTCAATAGACTTTCTTCATAGAGAACTTCGCGTCCCCAACGTTGCAACTGTTGACCAAGTAGAGTGTCCGCACTCTGATCTGATAAAGGCGAGACCTGATGCACGCGATAGTTTTGGGCTGCACCACCAGCTTCCATTCGCATACAGCCAGTGGACTCAGAACAGAATACATTGCAAGCGTCAGTATTTTGATTGGAAGCAGTTAATCGCAAACCGATCAGATCACCGACTACTTCGCCAGCATCACCGATGGGGATCGCAGCTAATTCTGCTTTAACTTTGAGTCCGTCGCGTCCCTCAAAGTTAATGTGTTGAATATCGTAGTCACCACCTTCCTGATTACGAGCAATGGGCTGCCACTCGAGGCGACTGGCAATCCATCCTAAAAACATCAGGGCTTGAGTGCTATTTCCTTTTTCATAATCGATAGTGATACCATCGATTTCCCAAACTGCGGCGCGACGATCAGGTTGGTCAAAGGCTTGAGCTGTCAGTTCTTGCCAAGGAGCAAGGCGTTGCCAATTTAAATCAGCTATCTGAGTGCTGGACTGAATCATGCCCTGAATTTTGAGCAAGTCTGCTTCCGATTTGCTGAATGTTGCCGAATCAACAATCAGGCGATCGCTGAGATTGACCATCTTCTCAAACATTCTTGTATTTGGTGCGGGGCTGTCCTTCCACCACAAAAATACAGGCAAGTCGGGAACTAACAATTCTGGCAGAATACTATGTATTCTTTCAAAAGCTCTTTTTGAACCAGAGAGAGTGATGTATTCGCCACAGATCAGAGAGCTACGGGTTTTTTGGATAGGACAGTAAGCTGCAACCTGAGCCGATATACCCTGATCTTCTTCATCTAGAGCAACAAGGTCGATCACTCGACAAGGACTTTGAGAGGCAATCGCATCGACAGAAGCCATGCGCGAAGCCGCTCCAATAGTTTCAGGCTCATACACCAATAGATTAAAGGTAGTTGCACGAGCAGCTGAATTTTCTCCATAGGATTGCCAAATTTTGCTTAGTTCTGCTTCGACTTGAGAGACAGAAACATCCTTGGGAAATTGCAAAGATACAACGGGATTTGATTGTAGACTCATATGGATTTAAGAATTAGGAATTAGGAATTGATTACAATTACAGCCTGCGCCATTGTCGTCCATCACGCTCAATCAGTTGTTCTGCTTCACTTGGTCCCCATGAGCCAGCTTCGTATTGTGGAACTACGCTAGGATCATTGGGCATTTCCCAAGCTGATAATGCAGGGGTAACGACTTTCCAAGCTGCTTCCACTTCATCACCACGAGTAAAGAGAGTCTGATCTCCGAGCATACAGTCCAGCAATAGGCGATCGTAAGCATCAGAACCTTCGACTCCAAAAGTCTTACCATAACCAAAGTCCATCTCTACTGATCGCGATCGCAAATCCGCACCAGGCATTTTTGCTTCAAACTTGAGAGAGATACCTTCGTTAGGTTGGATTCGCAAAGTCAAGACATTAGGCGAAACCTGCTTTGCTGCCGACTCAAACAATAGATAGGGAACTTGGCGGAACTGGATCGCAATTTCGCTGACCTTCTTAGGCATCCGCTTTCCAGTTCGCAGATAAAATGGAACTCCCTGCCAACGCCAGTTGTTAACCTCAAACTTCATCGCCACATAGGTAGGAACTAAAGATTCAGGATTGACATTTGGCTCATTACGATAACCTTCGACTTGCTTGCCTTTCATCCAGCCCGCACCATACTGAGCCCGCACGCAAGAACGTTCTAGTCTACGAGTATCAGCTAGGCGAGTCGCTTGGATTACTTTAACTTTTTCGTTACGTAAGGAGTCCGCATCCATAGAGTTTGGTGGCTCCATAGTCGTCAGACAAAATAGCTGCATCAAGTGATTTTGCAACATATCTCTGAGTGCCCCAGCATTTTCGTAATATCCCGCCCGATCTTCGACCCCAACGGTTTCTGCCACGGTAATTTGCACATGATCAATAAACTGGCGATTCCACAATGGCTCAAAGATGGCGTTAGCAAACCGCAACACTAAGAGATTTTGAACAGTCTCTTTACCTAGATAATGATCAATGCGATAGACCTGTTTCTCGTCACAAGAATTTTGGACAACGCGGTTTAGATTTTGGCAAGATGATAAATCACGTCCAAACGGCTTTTCAATTACCAATCTAGTCTTGCTAACGTCTTTGATCATGCCTGCTTGCCCTAATTTCTCGATCGCATCGATAAAGTAGTTGGGCGACACGGCAAGATAAAAAACGCGATTTCCGCGTGTACCGCGCTCCTTGTCTAATTGACTTAGAAACTCATCAAGTTTTTTGTAATCATCTAGATTACCCATGTCTAGGGACTGGTAATACAAACCTTCAGCAAAGTTTTGCCAAATTGGTTCGGCTCCAATACCTACGGAAAATTTTTCGATACCTTCACGCATCTGTTCACGAAAATAATCGTGACTCCAAGGTCTTCGCGCCACACCAACGATTGTGAGTTCAGGCGGAAGCCGACGTTGCTGTTTGAGATGATAAACTGCTGGAACTAGCTTACGGATTGTCAAGTCACCTGACGCGCCAAAAATCACAAGGATCAATGGTTCTGGTGTTCTTTCTTGCTGTAAACCAACCCGTAAGGGATTTTCGAGTATTTGTACCACAGGCTCGACTATTGAACGCTAGCTATATTTTAGCTAACAGATTGATTATTCGCTAAATATCGCCTATTTTCCTTTAGGATCATTGCCATTAAAACCTAAAAAACTTTTGAAAATGCTTGCGAAGCAAGCATTTTCAAAAGTTTTTGAATCATACAGAGTACAAATCGGCTGTATTTGTGCAGGCGATGATTACATCATGCCGCCCATGCCACCCATACCGCCCATGCCACCCATACCAGCAGCACCAGCGTCAGATTTTTTCTCAGGCTTTTCAACTACTAGCGCTTCGGTGGTCAAGACCATACCCGCTACTGAGGAGGCATTTTGCAACGCCGAGCGTACTACCTTAGCAGGATCAATAATTCCAGTGGCGATTAGGTCTACATATTCTCCCTTGAGTGCGTCAAAGCCAAAATTGAAAGGAAGATTTTTTACCTTTTCAACTACTACAGTGCCTTCTAGACCAGCATTGTCACTGATTTGACGAAGAGGTGCTGAAAGTGAACGCGCAACGATATCAGCACCGATTGCTTCTTCGTTCTTCAAAGTTGCTTTGAACTCTTGTAATTCGACAGACAAATGAGCAAGAGTTGCTCCACCGCCAGGAACGATGCCTTCTTCAACCGCAGCACGGGTGGAGTTAAGCGCATCTTCAATGCGGAGCTTGCGATCCTTGAGTTCAGTTTCAGTTGCTGCACCGACTTTGATTACGGCTACGCCACCAGAAAGCTTAGCAATGCGCTCTTGGAGCTTTTCTTTGTCGTAGTCAGAGTCACTGAGATCTAATTCCTTGCGGATCTGAGCCACACGCTTGTCGATATTAGCCTTGTTAGCAGTATCGGCAACAATCGTGGTTTTGTCCTTGGAAATGGTGATTTTGACAGCAGTACCTAACATTTCAAGAGTGGCAGCGCTAATCTCTAAACCAGTGTCTTCGGAGATGACTTGACCATCGGTAAGAACGGCAATATCTTGCAACATCGCTTTACGGCGATCGCCAAAACCAGGAGCCTTGATAGCCGCAATATTTAAGGAGCCTCTGAGCTTGTTCACAACTAGAGTTGCCAAAGCTTCACCTTCAACATCTTCAGAAATAATTACTAGAGGAGAGCCAGAACGAGCAGCTTTCTCAAGGATTGGAACGAGGTCTTGAATGACATTGATCTTCTTATCAGTGATCAAAATCTTGGCATTCTCAAATTCCACCAATTGACGCTCGTTATCGGTAACGAAGTAAGGAGAAATGTAGCCGCGATCAAGTTGCATCCCTTCGACAACTTCCAATTCGGTGGTGAGGGATTTGGATTCTTCAACGGTGATTACACCATCTTTACCAACTTTATCCATCGCGTGAGCGATCATTTCGCCAACTTCAGCATCATTACCTGCGGAGATAGTAGCGATTTGAGCGATTTCAGCATTAGAGTCAACAGCCTTAGCCTTTTCAGCAATTACGCCCACAAGGTAAGCAACTGCTTTTTCGATCCCGCGACGAACACCCACTGGGTTTGCACCTGCGGCAACGTTCTTCAAACCTTCGCGAATGATTTCTTGAGCCAATACAGTGGCGCTAGTAGTACCGTCTCCAGCGACATCGTTGGTTTTAGAAGCGACTTCGCGAATTAGCTGAGCGCCTGCATTTTCTAGAGGATCTTCTAATTCAATTTCCTTAGCAATGCTCACACCATCATTAATGATTTGAGGAGCGCCATATTTCTTTTCAAGAACTACGTTACGACCTTTAGGCCCAAGGGTAACGCGAACTGCATCAGCAAGAGCATTAACACCACGTTCAAGGGCGCGGCGAGATTCTTCATTAAATACTACGATCTTAGACATTTTTGTTAATTTGGTAATTGGTTTTATTGTTTTTGATTTGGACTTTGTACAAATCAAATTATTTATTCAACGATCGCGAGAATATCTCTTTCAGCAAGGAGTAAATAATCTACGCCGTCTAGTTTGACTTCGGTTCCTGCGTATTTGGAATACAAAACTTTTTCGCCTGCCTTTACTTCAAGGGCAACGCGATCGCCTTTATCGCTTCTTGTGCCAACGCCAACTGCGGTTACTTCACCGATTTGGGGCTTCTCTTGGGCTGTATCTGGCAAGAAGATGCCGCCAACGGTCTTTTCTTCTTTGTTTGCAACTTTTACCAACAGGCGATCGCCTAGGGGTTGCAATGTACCAGTACTTAAAGTTAATGCTGCCACTATATCTATACCTCCTTAAAGTCTATATCAGAGTTAAGCTGTACAAGCTTTAGCACTCTAAGTCATTGAGTGCTAATATACTGCGAAACGAGTCAGCAACTAGATCGGCTTACCGTACATATAAGTAGGTACGCAAAAGAAAACTTAAAACCGAAAAAGCTGAGGCGCACGCTGCGCGTGTACCTCAGCTTTTTCGGTTTTGGTTCTCTTTTGCCTGTCTAAGTAATCAGGCGGTTGCCAGAAAACAAAATACCTATTCTGTAGCGCGGACATCCTGCCTGCATCACCACAATGCAATCAAGACGCTTACGCTACATGGGGATATTCTTTTCGATAAATCACCTCACTTGATTTTTTTCAAGAAACTGCGATGCTGATAGGCAATCAAGGGGCTTAGCATATAGATATCCCTGACCGTAGGAACTTGGTAGACAAAGGTGAAATAACTCTTTTAAAATATTTAACTGTTCCAAAGTCTCGATACCTTCTACCACAATTTCTTTTCCTAGCGAAATAGCTAGAGAACCAATAGCTTTAACAATGACCCAGTTCTCGTTGTGAATAAAAGAGCGATCAATCTTCAGAATGTCAATGGGGAAATCAGTTAAACGACGTAAGGACGAGTAACCAGTTCCAAAATCATCAATACAAAATTGAACTTCTATCTCTTTTAATTGATGAAGAATTTGCATAGTGCGATCGCGATCGCCCATAACTGCACTTTCGGTGATTTCTAGCTTTAAACAACTTGGTCTAATTTTATATTTACCTAATATTTGGCGAATATATGCTACCAAACTAAAATCAGAGATTTGTTTAGTGGATACATTTACGCTCATTGTCAAGTCAGCGAAATTAGGAAATTCTGTTTGCCAACTTAATAGCTGTTTACAAGCAGTTTTGATAACCCATTGACCAACGGGATGGATTAAGTCTGTAGATTCAATAGTTTCAATAAAATGAATAGGGCTAATTAACCCTCTCTCTGGATGCTGCCATCTGATTAAGGCTTCAAATCCAGAAATTTTATTAGTTTGAAAATTTACAATTGGCTGATAAAACAGCTCCATTTGCTCTAGCTCGATCGCTTTCTGAATTTCTGCGTATAGATTCCAATCAATTTCTATGAGATTGGAAAGTTGCTCTTTTAAAACAATATTCTGACTTTCAAGTAATTTTGTTTGCTCCAAGAGTTGTGCTTGCAGTGAGCTGACGCGCAGATGAGTTTCGACTCTTGCTAATACTTCAATTAGACTAAATGGTTTATTAATAAAGTCAACTCCGCCTATGGAGAAAGCTTCGACTTTTTCTTCTACATTTTCAACAGCACTGATAAAAATAATAGGAATATGTTGAGTAACAATATCTTTTTTTAAGATGCGGCAGACTTGATAGCCGTCCATATTAGGCATTTTAATGTCTAATAAGATTAAGTTTGGGCTGCACTCTTTGGTCAAGGCGATCGCTTCAATTCCACTACTTGCGGTGAATACTACATAGCCATGATTTGAAAGCATATTTGATAGGATTTTTAGATTGTATTGAGTGTCATCGACAATCAAAATAGTGGCTTTGCCTTTCATTGCTAAATGCTACATATATCAGCGATATGCTGATTATATCCCTTGAGAGACTTGCTACAACTATCGCCATCTACATTACAGCGCTTTGCGCTTTAATAAAACCTAGAGAAACTTTTGAAAGTGGCGCTTCGCGCCACTTTCAAAAGTTTCTACGTACCTCTTAAAGTCTCAATAAGCTGTATGACAAAGCCAAATAACTGAGTAGCCGCGATCACTTATTTGGTTTATATGGTCTGTGAAAGCTCAACATTTAGCCCATTCGTCGATTTAAATACTAGGTTTGTCGTGAAGCAGCACCTTGACCCGTGAAAAATTAGTATAAAATAGGTAAGCCCGACCTTAATGAGAACTATATGGAGTCTGATCAATTGCCTGTGGAAGAGAATTTAAACACTTTTTCCGATGCTTCTCACCAAGAAGAATCTTCACAAGTGGTTGACCACTTTGAAAATGGATCGGAAAATAAATCGGCAAATATAACAGATCATCAAGAAATCAAAACAAGTGAAGATCAAGAGTCTGCTGACGCAAACTCGATTCAATTTTCTGGAAATCAAGATGAAGTAGATCAGCCATTGCCTGATAACGCGATGTCTGATTTAGGAGAAAAAATCCCAGCCATAAACTCATCAGGAGTAAGCCACTCAGAAGAATCAGCAATCATTACAGACATTGATCGACTAAAGCAAGAGCAAGAAAAATTAAGAGCTGAGTTAGATAGTCTCAAAAACACGAAGTCCAAAGTCTTAGAATCACAAATTGACGATCTGCAATCGGGGATCATTCGTATAACTCAAGCTGATCTAGCTCGTCTCGAATATCAAAAGCAAGAACTCCAAGCCGCGATCGCTGTCCTTGAAAAGAGAAAAGACCGTCTAGATAAAGAAATGACCACTACCTATGCAGGTGCGTCTCAAGATATCGCCGTGAGGGTACAGGGCTTTAAAGAATACCTAGTTGGTAGCTTACAAGACTTGGTGGCGAGTGCCGAAAAACTCAATCTTGTGCCTCCACCAACCAAAATAGCGGTTGAGGCTGTAGTAACGCCCGACAAAAAGGTGACTCCAGAGCCAGAGCCACTATTGCTGTCAGAGCAGACATTTGCCGATTATAAACAGCGCGTTGATCAACTATTAGATCGTTATCGGACTTTGCCAGACTACTATGGTGCCGCGTGGAAACTTAGACGTACATTTGAGCAAGTTCACGCCGATCGCGTTTCTAAGTGGTTCTTTGAGCAGTCTGGGCGTGGTGCAATCCGCACTATGGGGACTCGATTGCAAAACATTCTAGTAACATCAGCCGCAATATCAGTTCTTAAAGCTGTTTATGGCGAAAAATTACGGGTGCTAGTATTGGCAACATCGCCCGAACGTCTCGGCGAATGGCGACGCGGATTTCAAGACTGTCTAGGCTTGACTAGAGAAGATTTTGGTTCAGATAAGGGGATTGCCCTCTTTGAAGATCCTGAACCTTTGGCAACTAAAGGCGATCGCCTTGTCAAAGAAAAACTAATGCCCATCGTGGTAATCGATGAATCAGAAGAATTAATTGCCGTGGACTTACTGCGCTTTCCTCTGTTAATTGCTTTTGGCGGCGCACCTGAATCTAGAACGCCAACCCCATCTACCTACACAAACACTCGCGAAACCTCAAATAATAAGGATTACATTCGTGAAAATCCCCGTGAGTATAATCAAAATGCAAACAGGGATTCCCCTTACAAGGATCGGAGTAGTCGTGACAATGGTTCACGAGAACCACGGGATTATTCTAGTCGGAACTATGGTAGCGATCGCGAAACTCGTGACAGTAGCTATGGTAGCGATCAAAGTCGGAACAATCAAGAATCTGAGTGGGACTGGTAAATAAACGAAAAGCGGCGCAGTGCGCCGCTTTTTGTAATGGCAGAGATTGTAACTAAGAGACGATGCGATCGCGCCAACTCTTAACCACTTGGGTTATTTCTTTTTAGGAGCTGGCTTTGGTGTGTTAGCTGGCTTAGTCCTTGCTGGAGCAACTTGAGGCTTAGTTGACTGAGGACTGTTTTTGAGGATGTACTCAAAGGACGTACGCGATGGTACAAACTGGAAACTCTCAACTTCAGGATTGGACTTATTGTCTTTAGAAACCATCGAATCTAAAACCTGAAACAAGGAAGCAACTTGAATCTTTGTAGCCTTGGCAACATTGGGTTGTTCTTTGCTAGCGCGATCAAGTAAGCCTTGGAGATCAGTCTTATCAAGGAAGAATGGAACAACTTGTTCTTTCTTTCCATTTTGATCGATGCTCATCGTCAATAAGCCTTGACTATTTGCTTGTCCGCCAGTCGCAAAGAAAACAGGTACATTGGGAATCTTATCAGCAGCTATACCTTGAGATACCAAGATCGTCCGCGCTGAGTCAATGCTTGCCTTAGATGGAATAAATTGAAAGACAACTTTCTTGTCTTTATTTTGGCGAATCACCTGATAAGCATCATTCATCGAACGAACGACAATCTGCGCTTTTTTACCAACATCAGGGTTTGATTTTTTTACCTGAGTCAGCATCATTTGAGCCTCATCAGGACTGAGGAAGAAAAACAAAAGCTGGCTATCATCAGGCTTGACATTTGGCTGTGGAGGCACTGCTCCCAAGAGAGGAGCGCCCTTATCATCTGTAATTGTAAACACAGGAATGCTGCCCAAACGCTCTAAAACCTGAGCCTCAGTAAGAGCTTCAGCCTTAAGAGTAAATATGGGACTAACAGCGATCGCTCCTGCGACACTTGCGATGGCTGCTAGCTTAACCAACGACTTAAACATGAGCATATTTCTCCTAGCTACAATACTTATTGGGTTTTGGTGGAAAGTTAACAAAATTAAAATTGTAAAAGTGAACGAGCGATAATTGTCAAAAGCCTAAGTTTGACTGCAACTTTAACAACAACTCACCGCAAAAGGCAACCTTTTTAGATAAGCTTTAAGCCTTGCTTGCAAACTATCACCTGACCTTAAACGACTCATTGAGAGACATTATAGTTCCTACGTGTCCAGAACTAAGGGCAAAAGCGCTCAAACTAGTTTCATAATGAAAATTGAGAAGCAATTACAAGAAGCAATTACAAATTTTAGTTATGGGCGGTGATGTTATGCCACAGGATGAAAATTTTCTTAGCTTTGATGAAATATTTGAAGAGCTAAATTATCGCCAAGCACAGAGGACATTACGAGATATTGTCGCAAATTTGGACTTGTCTGAACGGGAACGTCGCGGGCTAGAAGAGCCCCTCGAAGAATTGCAACAGATGTTAGACAAGCTAGAGCGGCAGGTCTTGCAGATCGCTGTATTTGGTATGGTGGGGCGCGGTAAATCATCGGTACTAAATGCGCTGATGGGTGGTCATGTGTTTGAAACTGGTCCTTTGCATGGAGTCACCACTAGCCGTCAAGCCGCCGAATGGCAAATCTCCCGCGAGGTGATGCAATCCAATGGCGATCGCACTATTCTCAAAGCTTCTTTTCAAGGCAAAGGAGAAGCAAGAATTGAACTAATTGATACTCCTGGCATTGATGAAGTTGATGGCGAGGGACGTGCGGAACTTGCTAGGCGGATTGCCCAGCAAGCGGATTTAATTTTATTTATTGTGGCGGGAGATATTACTAAAGTTGAGTATGATGCGCTCTCGGAGCTAAGAGGAGCCAGTAAGCCGATCTTGCTAGTATTCAACAAAATCGATCAATATCCCCCTGAAGATCGCCTCGCCATTTATGCCAAAATTCGTGATGACAGAGTTAAAGAGCTATTAACTCAAGATGAGATTGTAATGACTGCCGCTTCGCCCCTTGTAGCAAGAGCGATCCGTCAACCCGATGGCTCCTTTGAAGCTGAGCTAGTCGTTGGTAAGCCTCAAATTGAAGATTTAAAGTTAAAAATTTTAGAGGTACTCGATCGCGAAGGTAAATCTTTAATTGCTTTAAACACAATGATGTTCGCCGACATGGTGCAAGAGCGCGTCGTCCAGCGCAAAATGTTTGTACGCGATCGCCAAGCCAATCGCATCATCTGGAACTGTGTAATTACCCAAGCCGTTGCGATCGCTGTTAACCCTTTTACCGTCATTGATGTGATCACCACGGCAATTATTGATGTGTCGATGATTGTGGCGCTATCGAAACTCTACGGTATCAATATGAGTAATCGCGGCGCGGTGGCTCTGATGCAAAAAATTGCGATCGGCATGGGTGGTATCAGTGCCAGCGAGTTTCTCGCAAACTTTGGTTTAAGCTCGCTCAAAGGTTTATTAGGTATTGCCGCACCCGTCACAGGTGGCGCGACCTTGGGCGGCTATGTATCGGTCGCGATCGCGCAAGCAGGTGTAGCAGGTTTCTCGACCTATGCACTGGGATTAGTCACGAAGGAATATCTCGCCAATGGTGCATCATGGGGAGCCGATGGACCTAAAGCAGTGGTTAAAAGAATTTTGGAAACCATTGACGAAGATTCAATCTTGGCAAGAATCAAAGACGAACTCCGCGCCAAAATCGATTTGAGAAGATTGAGAAAGATTTAGAGAGATATTCGCTAACAAAAAATTACTTTTGTCTTAACCTGCGATCGCTCTTAAGAAATTTCGAGAAAGCCTGCTGGGATAAGAATCGGGATATTTCTGAAGAGATGCAAAACTAATAGGTTGCGATCGCCTGTTATCAAATAGTCGGCGTTGCCATTAACTGCTAGCTCTAGAAATTTGTCGTCTTTCGGATCTCGGCACGCGATAACGGATTCTTTGATGTCGATGAGTTCGGACTGCTGAGCAAGTTGAGCAATGAACTCAGAACGGATTAATGGGGCTACATATTTGTCAAATTTGGGACGATTCATCACTTCTTGTAATTCTTCAAGGGTAGCGATGGAAATGAGGATAATCCCTGATTGTCTAATTGATTTTACGGCGCGATCGGGGATAGATGAAGAAATAAGAACATTACTGACTAGAGTATTTGTATTGATGACAAATCTGGACTTAGGCATCATCATTCAAGATCTCGTCTAGGATTTCTTGGGTTAAGCCATTTGCTTTAGCTTGTGCTTGCATTTCTTGAATAATTTCTTCTAAAGATCGCCTATTCATAATTTGTTTAAGCCATCCATTAAGAACAATTTGCATTTTTTGGCGTTCTATCAAGTTTGCGGCTTGATATGCTTTTGCAATTTCTGGTTCGACTTCGATGCTGATTGTTTCCATAATTTACGTTTAAATTAAATTTGTGGATAGGTTTTGGTGTCGCGTTGCTTTTATTATGACAAGAGTTTGGTTTCATAAAGTGTATTAAATCCAGTTTTCCGATAAAAATTTTGCCTTTGTCTTGACCTGCGATGATTGGGGATTATATCAAAGTTATTTTGCAGTAATGAGGGGACGGCGATCGCTATTTGGTATGACTGTTGAGCTTAGGAGATGATGATGCAATTTGAAGGAAAATATTGTGCTTTACTAGCTAGGCACAGAGCGCGATTTATCTCGAATTTGCATCCCATACAAAAACATATGCAGAATTTCAATAGGTGACATCGGAAGGCTATGGATCATGATGTCGTCATTGTTGGGATGAAGATGAAACCGTAAATCTCGTACATCATTTCTATGATCTGGTAGATTGAGATCAATTCTTAGAAAAGAGGCTACACTCTCTTCTTCTTTTTTAGGAAATCTTATTTCAAAAGCAAATCCTATGATTTGAGCAGGTCTACTTGTTTCGTCGATAGTAATGGCAAAATCAAACCAGCGATCATTGTTAAGTTTGAAATGTGGAATATCTGGATTTCGTTTGAAATTGCGTTTAGAATCCTTACCACCACCTGTGATTTCGTAATATCCTTGCCTGTTATTGCTGATTTTAAGTAACGTATGAATCTCGCTCAGATTTGTACTTAATATTCTGTCATTGGTGGCATCATTCAAACATTTTAAAATTTGCTTTTTTAATTTGTCCGCACTTTCTACTTCCAGCAGCGTCTTGTTTAAAGAACGTTCTTGGATTTCTTTACAGATCTTTTCCCAACTATTTTTGCCTTTCAAGCAAGTCACCTCGATCAAGTAAGATTAGCCACTCTCCATATTCTGGGTCGGTTGGTAGTTGACGGTTCTCAGCCAAAGCTATTATCTCTTCATTAGTTTGACCAGACCATTCTTGTAACGCAGACAAGCGCTGTTCACATTCTTCGGAAGTAAGCAGATCTGCATCTTTATCTAAATAATATGTTCGTGAACCCACAAAACTAACGAAATGAGGGGCATTACTAAACATTAAACGACTCGATTGCTCGGAAAGCACAACTAATCCACCATTTGCATTTTTATCTAAGTGAGTTCTAAAAGTATCAAAAATTTTCCATTCGTTATTGTCCCACGATTCAAATTGGTTTAGTAAAAAGTATT
>Ga0136636_10001085_pt1 | contig 15410 bp, 12 predicted proteins | sample AntDrymUQ8522106_2_FD_104653 | JGI IMG/M metagenome (GOLD analysis project Ga0136636, IMG submission 104653) | Polar desert sand microbial communities from Dry Valleys, Antarctica - metaG UQ852 (21.06) | ecosystem: Environmental > Terrestrial > Soil > Desert | place: Antarctica: Dry Valley... | reverse complement strand
AATAGAATGTATGACCAAATAATCAGGTGGATTGCTTCAGAGATATTTCTGATAATCTTACCAGAATCTTTTAACAAACGATTCTTAATATAGTTTTACAAGGCCTGAGATTTATAAGTAACGCAATTTGGCTTCGGCCATGTGTATGTTTGAATGAAAATATTTGCTTTTGTGAATTCCGCAAAATAAAAAACCGGCTTAATAGCCGGTTTTGTATAAAATCGATATTTCTTGATTATTTCTTTTCTTTCAATAAATCTCTGATTTCGGTAAGTAGATTTTCTTCGGCTGACGGAGCAGGAGGAGTAGCAGGAACTATTTCTTCTTTTTTCTTGGCTGAATCCATAGCTTTGATCATCAGGAAAATAGCAGCTGCAATTATTATAAAATCGATAACATTTTGAATAAACATACCATAGTTTAGTGTTACAGCAGGTTTGTCGCCTATGGCTTCGACGAGTACCGCTTTGTAATCTTTAAAATCGACCCCACCCAGAAGTACTCCCAGGGGAGGCATAAGTACATCGTTTACAAAAGAGGCAACAATTTTACCGAAAGCTACGCCAATAATTACACCCACTGCCAAATCGACTACACTGCCTTTCATGGCAAATTCCCTGAATTCTTTTACAAGTCCCATTTTTTTGTTTGGTTTTTGGTTAATATTAAAGTTATATGCAAGTCAATAGTTTAGTTGTGGTTAAAAGCATAGGAGAAGCCGACACTAAAGGTTTCCCTGAATTGGGTACGTGGCCCATGAGTTATTCCTTCTTTATCAGTAAATTTAATATTATCGTCGTAAATAAGCATTGTTTGCAAATTCAACGAAATATATTTATTCACTTTCATCATAATATTATTCTCCCAACCAACTATAATATTCAGCGGATTATTTTTGTAGTCGGAAAATAAATCGAGTTTCGACATCAGGTTTACATTTTTCATGATATCTTTTTTGAATATGATATTAACAGATCCCCCTACCTGCCATAGCGTTTTGTTATCGCCCATAACCCCGAAAGCACCTATGAGGTTTCCCTTATCATCAATTGTATTAGTAAGCGAAGTATCATTTACAACAGTTAATCGTGCCCCTATCGGCGAAACGAAAACTGCAAAATAATCAACTGGTTTATAGTTTAAACCGATGGAAAGCTGGAAATATCCCGGTGCCAGGAAATCGGAAATATAGTCGGGAGCAGGATAGTTATATCCTTTATCGAATTGGGAGCGGAATTCAAACAGTCCGGCATAATCCCAGTTTCTCCAGGCATACAAACCGCCTTTGGAAACCAGGTTTATCTTATCGTTGATTTTACGCCATTGCGGATCGGACTCCTGCATATATGACACGCCATAAGCTAATCCAAGGTAATTGTTCCACGACACTTTCCCTTTTTCATAATTTTTATAAATGTTTAAAGAAGCGTTTCCGGCAAATGCATTTTCGCCTCCGGCTGACCAATTGGTAAAAGTGGTTTGAGATATTCCCAGATTGGCTTCGTATGTTGATTTCCACGAAGTATCAACTTCCGGTTCGATGGCCATTAACTGAAAACTACAAAATGATATCAATAGGATAAGGGTAAATTTTCTCATAGATTTGGCTATATTTAGGTGATTATAATGATTGTTTATTCAAAGATAAGGTATAAATGAATTTTCTGTTCAATGTAATTATACAAAATATTTAAACAAATTTGCTTTACACAATGTTTATTGGCAGGAGAATAAAAGGTAGAAGAGATGAGTAACAATGGAAAAATAAAACAAGCGAGATAAAAAGTATTGTAAAAACTGATTCTATATTTTTTTTAAATAGGATATTTTTATCCAGCCTACACTTCCATTGGCAATCCTGATTTCCTGCCAATCGGCAACAATATCGAGCAATACTACTTTGGTGCCTTCATGAAGCACGAAAATATCTTTACTGTTCTCGTCGGGCGAACTTTTAATATTAACGGTTGGTTCAAATACGATAGCTTCGTGCTGCGAATTGAGGTAATGATTGCGTTGAGAAGCGGCTATTGTACCAACACCAAAAAGTAACAGTAATCCCAGCCCCGACCAGAAAGTAAACTTCCTGACAAGTGTATTCGAAACGGCTATGTAAAGAGCAATAAGTATCAATCCTACAGTGAGAAGTAATATGTTTACAGTTGCAAGCATATCTAAATCCATAAGGTTAAGCAAATACTTCCACCATCTTTTGTAAAACAGCTCGGGCACTTTCTCCACTTTATCAATTATTTTACTGTTGGCAACCTCTATGTTATGCTTGATATCTCCGTTATTAGGTGCAATTTTAAGCGCTTTTTCATAAAATATAATAGCTTCAGTATTATCATTATTCCTGAAATGGGCATTTCCCAGGTTAAAGTAGAGTGCATATGATTCGTAACCGCCCGAAATAATCTTATTGTACAGTTCAATTGCTTGTGTGTATTGCTTGCCGTTATATGCTTTAGCCGCCTGCGATGCCAGTTGATCAGTACTTTGTGCAATTGAGTGAAATGCAACAAACAGTATCACCGATATCAGCACTGCTATTTTTTTACATTTCATAAGGTTAAAGATTTAAGGGTTATGAGGTTTGATATGTTTTGAGTGATTGACGATGTTTTTTTAAAAATTATTCAACTGTGAATTATTGAATATTCGGACAGAATGATCGGGGTTTAATCTGTACTACTATTTCATTCATTAGCGTTTACTTTCAATTTTTCGATGTGTAATCAGGTTACTTCAAAACCTGTTCTGTTTCGGTTATGGCTTTAATGGCAAGTTCATAAAGTTGCTGCATATTCAGAGCTTTACCTGCCGGCGCATATCGGGCGTAGTTGCAGTTGCTTAAAGTTGATATAAAGCGTTCGGTAAGTGTTTCGTCAACCTTCCTGATTTCGAGCTGTTCACGGGCTGTATCCAACGATAACATTGACATTGGGATATTGAATTTTTGACTGATATATCCCCATAAAGCATGTGCTATTTCTTCGTGGAATGCATCATGTTGTTCCTTTTCAAGCAATTTCTTTGCTTTTTGAAGCCTTTTAACAGCAATACGTGTTGCCTTTTTGCGCTGCATAAGTTTCGAATCGCCCTGTAACTTCATATTACGCCGGTATAGCAGTACGAAAATCGCAAAACCCAAAACAGCTAAGGCAAGTAAAAGCCAGTAAACAGGCTTACCGTAAAAGCTATTACCAAGCCGTTGGATATTCAAAGGAGGCTCCATCAGGTACCTGATATCATTCCCCAGGTATTTTACATCGCCTTGCGCAGGAGCATCGCCTGCTTTTCCGGAACCTTTGTTTATTTTAAGCCTGAATTTTTCGGAGCTCAATAACCTGTAATCCTTACGTGAAGGATCAAAGTAGGCAAATTGTATTGGATCAATTGCAAAATCGCCTGCAGCCCTCGGAATAATTAAGTATTCGAAAGTCCGTGTTCCTGAAGTTGCTCCTTTATTACTGAAGTTGTCGATAGTTTTAGGATCATACACTTCAAAATCAGGAGGGAAATTTATAAGTGGTTTATCAATAAGATTGAGGTTACCGGTTCCTGTTATGGAAACTCTCAATGTAATGCCATCATTGGTTGTTGCCTCCGTACGGTCAATCTGCGATTTCATTGTAAACTGACCAACAGCTCCTGTAAATTCAGCAGGTTTGTTTGCGTTTGGTAAAGGTTTTACATTGATAGAAATGGGATTTGAACGTAATGACTTTTTTACATTCTGGTATTCGCTACCCATGAACGAATCGTCCATAAAATTTTTAAAGAAAGGGTCGTTCCCGAAAAACGGATCATCAGCAAACGGGTTTCGGGCTTTGACTTTTACCTGGTAAATTACATCCTGAACCAGCGGATCAATCGTTAATAAACCAGATTTTTGCGGATACAGAGCCACTTTGCGAAGTTCAGCTACAATGTACTTTTTACCGTTAACCGTTTCGGAATACTGTGGGTATTGTGTTGCTTCTTTCAGGAGATCCTGTGCCCAGAAACCGGGATAAGATGGTATTTTGTCTGGCTGATCAATTTGCAGGCGGTTTGTAGGTGTATAAAGCTTAAATGTTAAAACAATGAGCTCTCCCTGAAATGGATTATTTTTATCAACTACTGCTTTCAGGAAAACATCTTTTCCGATGTCTTCAGCCTGTTGCGCCTTACTTTTGCCATTCGGTTGAGTATTATTTGGGCTTTGTTGTGCTGAGCGCTGATTTTGATTGAGAACTGCAATGGTAGTAGTATTGGACATATACCGCTTGCCTTTTACTGAAATAAGCGCCTGAGGAATTGTAAATGTACCTGGTTTTATTGCCTCTAAAATAAATGTATAGGATGATGAACTCGAATATTCAAGTTTTCCGTTGATATTCATTACATTTTGACCGGTCGACAACATCGGACCACTTAATACATCGAAATCAGTGACTTCGGGTCCCATAAAATTAGTACCGTCCGAATTGATGGTAAAAGTCAGCTGAAACCGCTGCCCGACATATACCTGCTTTGGCGCCTGTGCTGAAAAACTGAATTCCTGGGCTGCGAGGATACCAGGTATTACAAACAAAAATATAAGTATCAGTTGGCGTTTCATTATATGTATTTAGTTCAGGTCAAACTCAGAGTTGCAAAGCAATTGCATATAGGGCTTTTTGTATATTTATGATCTGATTGGCAATCTTTTGGCGTTTAGTATTTGTATAAATACTTCCTGTAAAATCATTCTTTCTTCAATCACTTTGGTTCGAATATATGTAATTTACTTGTTACAGCATTACCAATCCTTCTCCAATTGATTCCGATTTGAAGTTTTTTGTTTGTTTTTTGTTTTATCGAGTGTTCGTTTCTCATTGTTATTCATAGCATTAAGCATACGGTTAGCATCCTGCTTCGACATATTTGGCTTAGGTTGTTGCTGCTGCTGTTGCTGTTGCTGTTGTTGTTGCTGTTTCTCTTTTTGTTTCTTGTTATCGTCCTGTTTTTTTTGTTGTTGCAATTTTGTCATGGCATAGGATAGGTTGTATCTGGTATCCTCATCCTTAGAGTTTTCGCGCAATGCCATTTTATAAGCATCAATGCTTTCTTTGTATTTTTTATTCTCCAGCAGCGAATTACCAAGGTTATAAAAAACGTCAGCTTTTGACGATGATTTTTTCTCACTCCGGGCAAGTTTCAGGTACTGTGAAGCGGCTTCCTCAAAATTATTCTGCTTGTACAACGAATTACCCAGGTTAAAAGTAGCTTTCTCCGATTCCGGTGCTTTGGTCAACGCTTTGCGATAGTTAATTTCGGCATCTTTATAATGACCGTTTTTATAATCCGTATTACCTGAACGCACGAGTTTCTGAACAGGCTGTGCAAGCACTGCAGCAGTTGTAAGGAGAAAGAATATTATGAATATACTTCTCATCGGTTATTCGTTGATTTGTTAGTAAACAATTTAATTTTTCCGGCTAACTTCCCTTTTCGGTTGGCGATAAATATTTCACCGAAAATAAGAATGAGAGCTGCAAGTATAAAAAACTGAAACCTATCCTCGTAGTCAGAGAAAATGGCTTCGTTGTATTCCGCTTTCTCAAGTTTGTTAATCTGGTCGAAAACTTCCTGTACTCCCGATTGCGAATTATTGGCTTTTACAAAAATTCCGTTGCCAGCCTGTGCTATTTCCTCTAACATGGTTTCGTTGAGCCTTGTTATAACCGTAATTCCCGAAGCATCTTTTTTGTAACCAATTTGAGTATTGCCACTGTATACCGGAATTGGAGCACCTTCGGGCTGGCCAATGCCAATTGTAAAAACTCTTATTCCCTTGGCTGAAACTGAGCGGGCTGCGTCAACAGCGTTATCCTCATGGTTTTCGCCATCCGTAATAATAATAATGGCTTTACTTTGTTTTGTATTTCCAAATCCTGACGCACTGGTTTCGATAGCATCGCCGATAGCGGTACCTTGCAAGGGTATCATTCCCGGACTAATATTTGCTAAAAACAACCGGGTAGCCGAATAATCTGTTGTTAAAGGCATCTGTACATATGACTTCCCTGCAAATATAACCAGTCCTACACGGTCATTTTCGAGTTTTCCAAGCAAATGAATTATAGCCTGTTTGGCACGTTCTAACCTGTTAGGTGTTATATCCTGGGCCATCATGCTATTCGAAACATCTAGAGCAAATACCATATCAACGCCTTTTCGTTTAATCTTTTCAAGTTTCGAACCTGTTTGCGGATCGGCAATTCCAATAACCAGGAGTATCCAGGCAACTGTCCAGATAATAAATTTCAGTATCTCACGTGTTCCCGAATATTCAGGTAGCAAGCGCAATACCAGGTTGATATCACCGAAAGTTGAAAGCGCTTTTCTTTTCCTTTGGCGGGCATACACAAAAAGCAGCACCAGCAGCGGTATAAGCAGCAGCAGGTAAAGAAATTGCGGATGAGCCAGACGAAACATAGTGTTTATTATAAGGAGTTAAGATACAAATTTGAGTACTACAAAGCGCATTACAAATTCAAGAGTAAGTAACAGAAGTGCAAAGATTACAAAAGGAAGAAATTCTTCTTTCTTTCTGGTGAATTCGGTAACGTCAATTTTTGATTTTTCAAGCCGGTCAATTTCCTTGTATACTTCCTGAAGCTTTTGTTTATTGGTTGCCCTGAAATATTTTCCATTAGTAAGTGCCGATACTTTCTGCAACAACGCTTCATCTATTTGTACTTCCATACGTTGATACTGCATTCCGAACTGGGTGCGCACAGGCACTAGTGCAGTTCCCATGGTTCCAACTCCGATTGTATAGATCCGTATACCATAAAGTTCAGCTATTTCAGCAGCTGATTGCGGATCAATTGATCCCATATTGTTAATGCCATCAGTAAGCAGAATGATGACTTTGCTCTTGGTTTTACTCTCTTTAAGCCTGTTTACGGCTGTTGCAAGGCCATCACCGATTGCAGTTCCGTCGTCAATCATACCAAAGGTAATATCCTTGTAAAGATTAATTAACAAGGCATGATTTGCAGTAAGCGGACATTGTGTAAAACTCTCTCCACTAAAAACTACTAACCCTATCCTATCATCAGGCCTGTTACTTATAAATTCTATTGCTACTTCTTTTGCTGCTTCCAGCCGGTTAGGTCGTAAATCCTCGGCCAGCATGGTACTCGAAATATCGGTTGCAAGCATAATGTCAATGCCTTCAACACTGATGTCCTGCCGGTTCATATTTGTCTGTGGCCTTGCTAAAGCCAATATCAGCATTCCAATTGCGAGCATACGCAAACCGAAAAGCCCATACCGGGCGTAATGTTTCCAGCCAGGGGCTGATTGTCTTAAAGCTGCTGTTGACGACATTTGCATGGGAACAGTGTAATGCCTGAGCTTATACCAGTACATGACAACTGCAGCCGGGATAAGCAGCAGCAGCCATAAGTACTCGGGATCAGCAAAGAGCAGTTTCTGTATCATGCTTTCATTTCTGTATTTGCGGTTTGTAAAGCTGTATCTGTATTGTTTTTTTGCTCAGCGGTATTTACAACTGGTATGGTTGTCTCAATAAATTGCCGTGCATTGGACATACTTTTTTCATTTTCGGATTTTAAAGGAACGGCTTTGGCAAATTTCACATAATCAGCCTGTATCAGCACGTTAGCCAGTAATGAACGTGAATCAGGTTGGATGTGGGCTGAATCGTATGCTGACAGAATCTCAGAAGTAATCATTTCCATTGCATCAATGTTATGTTGCTGATGCAGATAATGCCTGAGAATATCCGTTAGTTCCGAATAGTATTCCTTGATTTTACCATTTTGCCATAATTTTTGCTGTTCCAGCAAATCAAGGTTCTTTAATGCAATTTGCCATGGTGGTCCCTGTGGGCGGCTAAGTACCGGGAAAAGTGGCTTATTCATTCGTTTTCTCCAGAAATAATACCATACAAGACTGATTATAAGTCCCAATATAGCCAAGCCCCCAAGGTAAGGTGCCACTTCGGCAAAACTTATCGGTGCCTGTATCGGGCCGCGGATATCGCGGATTGCCTGTGTGGTATCTACTTCTACAGTTCTTACATTTAAATAAACGCCTTCTGATGAAAGTTCATACTTCGATTTATCGCCTGAATACGAATACAGGATTGTGAAGGGAGGCACATAGTGAAAACCGGTATCAAAAGAAGTTATTAAAATTGTTTGGCTATAGTTAACAAATTCTTTCCGGCTTGTAGCATTGGTATCGAGGCTCGATTTGGATGCTACTTCAATTGAGGCAGTAAGGGTATCGGCAATAGCTGGCCAGTAAATTGTTGCTGTCTTCGGCAAAGTGGCATGTAACCTGAGTTGAACGCGTTCGCCAATTCTAATGGAAGAAGTGTCGAGGCTGAGCACAGCTTTCTGAGGTACAGCTTGTACCTGAGCAGCAGCGCTTACAATGAGTATGACAGCGGTTGCGAATATGTGTATGAAGTAACGTTTCATTTTCATCTTCAGTGCCGCATTTCGCGTATAGTAAAAAGTTTCATCAAAGGTTTTACAAAATCCTGTCCGGTAGGGATATGTGCTGTATCAGTTCCCGATCTTTTAAAAATACCGTCGATTATTTTTTCATGATTATACCACCATTTGCTATAGTTATCACGTACTTTTTTGCTTGAAGCATCCACCCATACTCTTCCTTCCGTTTCTTTATCAAAAACTTCCATCATTCCAACCGGTGGTAAAATAGCTTCACGTTCGTCGTAAACCCTTATTGCAACCAGATCATGTTTGCCCGAAGCAATTTTTATTGCAGGTTCAAAAGAGTGATCCATAAAGTCGGAAACAATAAATGCTGTACAGCGCTTTTTTATAGCATTTGTCAGGAACCGAAGTGCTTCTGATAAATCAGTACCCTGGCTTACAGGCTTAAAATCAATAAGTTCGCGTATAATCCTGAGAATATGCGAGGTTCCTTTTTTAGGTGGAATAAATTTTTCGATTCGGTCGCTGAAAAAAATCACACCTACTTTATCGTTATTCTGAATGGCTGAAAAAGCAAGTACAGCGGCAATCTCAGTCATAAGATCTTCTTTAAATGATCCCTGAGTCCCGAATTCGTTCGAACCGCTTACATCAATCAGGAGCATGACCATCAACTCCCTTTCTTCATCAAAAATCTTAAGATAAGGCGTATTAAACCGGGCTGTCACATTCCAGTCTATGTTCCTTATATCATCGCCATACTGGTATTCGCGTACTTCGCTGAAAGCCATTCCACGGCCTTTAAAAGCACTATGGTAATGCCCTGAAAATATATTGCGCGACAAGCCTCTGGTCTTGATCTCGATGCGCCTGACTTTTTTCAGAATATCAGCGGTTTCCACTCTATTTTGGTTTTATTTGATGAAATTTCCTGCCATTTACTGGCAGCTAACGAAAATATTAATTGACTTAAGGATAAAGACCAACGGATTATTATTTAAAATTGCTTTTGAAATAGCTTTGAATTTTCAAATAACTGAGTGCTAGCCAGGAATCCTTGGTTGTTAATGATTTTTTTAAATCAGTACGTCTGTTAATCAGTATACTGCAATGTTATGGAACCTCAACTGAGTTAAGAATTTCGTTGATGATATCTTCGGTAGTAATATTTTCAGCTTCAGCTTCATAGGTAAGGCCAATGCGGTGTCTTAATACATCGTGCGCTACTGCTCTTACATCTTCAGGAATTACATACCCGCGCCGTTTGATAAAGGCCAGAGCTTTAGCAGCCATTGCAAGAAAAATACTGGCTCTTGGCGAAGCTCCATAACGGATAAGATCCTTGTACTTTTTCAGATTGTAATCAGCCGGAAACCTGCTGGCAAAAACAATATCAGTAATATAATTTTCTATTTTTTCGTCGAGGTAAACTTCTTTTACAATCTCTCTTGCACGCTGAATATCAGCTGGTTTAAGGATTTTTCGTGTCGAAAGTACTTCGTTGTTAATGTTTTGCCTGAGTATGAGTTTTTCCTCCTGTTTCAACGGATAAGTAATCACCAGTTTTAACATGAAACGGTCAACCTGAGCTTCCGGCAACGGATAAGTTCCTTCCTGCTCAATCGGGTTTTGAGTGGCAAGTACAAGGAAAGGGTCGGGGAGTTGGTAAGTTTTATCGCCTATAGTTACTTGTTTTTCCTGCATGGCTTCAAGCAACGCGCTCTGTACCTTAGCCGGTGAACGGTTAATTTCGTCAGCAAGTATAAAGTTAGCAAATACAGGACCTTTGCGTACATTAAATTCTTCGGAACGCTGACTGTAAATCAATGTTCCCACAATATCAGCCGGAAGCAAGTCAGGCGTAAACTGTATTCGGCTGAAACTCAAGTCAATTGAATTAGCTAACGACTTTATAGCAAGTGTTTTAGCCAATCCAGGAACACCCTCGAGTAAAATGTGACCATTTGAAAGCAAACCAATAATCAGGCGCTCTATCATCTGTTTCTGTCCAACAATTACACGGTGCATTTCCAGTGTAAGCATATCCACAAATGCACTCTCGCGTTGTATCTTCTCGTTTATTTCACTAATGCTGCTTTCTATCATTGCTTGTAATTAATTATTGACCTGCAAAAGTAAAAACAGGCACCTCTCCAGCACCTGTAAATCCTGTTAAAAATTGTTAATAGCCGCGATTTTCAAGCAACTTTTAACAAATGAAATTTCCTTTGCACTGTTAATGGATCAATTTGGGAAAATGATTTATTTGAGGTGAATAGTAGTGATTTTTGATTTCGGAATTTGCAATTTGCAATTTGCAATATGGATTTTGCAATTTGGAACTTCCCTTACCAGAAAATCATTCCCCACTTACCTGATTCCCGCCTTTTTCCTGATCTCTTTAGGCACTGCATTTTTGTGAACCATAATCGCGATGGTATTCATACGGGCATAAGCTTCTGACATATTCAAATAGCCTCCGTTGCTGTTACTATCGGCAGCCCATGAGTTTTTCGTTACGAAATAACGTTTTCCGTTTTGATCGTTCACAGTTCCTGTAATATGCATCAGATGATCGTCCGTAGCAGTATAGTTATCAAAAGCAGCCTGGCGCATTTCTGTAGTAACTGCTTTTTCAGGAACAGGCTTTTCGAAAGTATAGAACTGTTGCCTACGTTCTTTTTCTGAAAGTTTGTCCCATTTTGCACGTTCTGTTGCAGCTAAATTTTCAATATTTACTTCCGGAACAATGGCCACGGCATTTTTGTGCGAAAATCCTTTATCACTCACATCGCCATCCCAGGCTATGGTATAACCGTTATTAAGTGAATAATCCATGATTTCGATAAGTTCATCAGGCGGAACATTGTAATAGCTCCCGCCCGACCAGTTATCAGGGATTTCGAGCGAAAATGTAGTGTAATAAGGATGGTGTTTGTATGATGTAATTTCAATATAATCGTCAGGATTGAATTTGTTTGAAAATTCTTTTTGTGTCATTCTTACAGTGGTTGGCACTTCTCCCATATAAACATCTAGCACAGCTGAAACAGCATTACTCCATTCGGGTGTAAGTTTACCGGCAGGATTTTTTGAAATAGCACCAACCATAGCTGAAAGTACTGCTTCCAGTTCGGCATGTGATGGTTTGGTCTGGCCGTTGGCTAAGCCGGAATATTCCGATTCGGTCATCATACCACTACTTTTTAATACATTTATTACATCATGAGCCTGGCCACCTTGTCCGAAATTTGCTGTTCCATGCAGCCTTACATACTGTATCGCTTTTGATTCGTATGCCTTACGGGCAAAATACATTTCCGATAGGTCAATGGTATCTTTCGTTAAGCGTAATAGTTCCGATTCAATAAACGAAACAGTTGCATAACTCCAGCAGGTTCCCGAAGCAAACTGGTCTTTTACCGGTGTTGCCGGCAGATCAATGACTTTAGTGAATACATATTTTTCTGGAATTGAATCTTTGTCAGTTTGGGCATTGAGTTGTAAGGAAACAGCAAAAATGATTGCTACAGCAAAACTCGCTTTGGGATATTGGTTCATCAGTTCTAAATTTTATGGGTTCGCAAATATAGCGAAACCAATGTTGGTGAATAACAAATGTAAATGGGTATCGAAAAAAAACCTCCGGAATCAAATTCCGGAGGTTCTTGAAAGTAATTTAGAATAGTATCTTCAATTAGGTAATGATTTCAGATACTGGTTTAATAGTATTACAGAACAGCTAATGTGTTGTTCAATAATGACATTGTGTATTTGTAGTTGTGAATTCCTAAACTGTAATCCCTGAGGCAAAGCTGGAAGTTGATAATTGCTCCCATTTGCGCATTGGTAAGTGTGATTTTAGGAAGAGTAAGGTTATACGCTTTTTGATCAGCTGACCATGATCCGGATGGGTTTGGGCTTTGGAATACTCCATTAGGATTGTTTGTTGAGCCATTAGGATTGTTGATAGGATCGTAAACGTTCAGGTAACCATCATATTTATTGGTTGTGTTAGCTGCCCAGAGGTTATGTGCAGCATCAGGATTCCTGTTAAGAATATCAACTCCGTTGATTATAAGTTTTGCTGCAAGATCATCAAGTGCTTTCTTTACGTTAGCTCTTGGGGTTGTCCAATATGTAGCTGATGAAGCGTTAACGCCGGTGTGGCATAGATCGCTGTTACAACCGCTGAAATTTCCTTTTGCAAAGAAAGTGTGTCCACCTGCTCTGCCTGTTTGAGGAGCCATATGGCAATCCTGACATGAAGCAACTATTCTGTGAGCAGTTTGTGTATATTCACCTGGGAATTCAACACCGCCAACACCTGCATATATAGCTCCTGCTGTACCGTAGTGAGTGTGAGTCCGGTAACCAGGTTTAATTTTATTGAGACTGTTAGCCTGAGCTGCATCATAGAAAACAACTGCTGGGAAAGTAGCCAAACTGTCATAGTTCAGTACATTTCCATTAGTGTTTGAATTGCTGAACGGGCGTGGCTGATGGCATTTTACGCATAAATTGCTGATTCCACCATCTGCGGTTAAATTGATTTCTTTCGCACCACCATACATTGTCATTGATACAGGCAAAATGGTTGTAAGAGGTGAGAAATCTTCCTTTCCATAGGTAGTATGCAAACTGCTGTGGCAGGTTGAGCAGGTAATTTCGCCCAGAGTCATTGAAGCAATGGTTGCATATCCATTTGAATACCTGTTTGTGGTTGGATTCAAAATGAAAGCGGAGGAAATGTTATTAGCGGTTACATACTTGAAAGCATCGGAGGTATGACATGGAGTACAGCTGGTACTGCCAGCTTCGTCAAACGCAGCTTCGCCGTAACTGTGTTTTGATAACTGATACTGGGTAGCAGCCAATTCTACAACAGCTGGATTGTGACATTCAGTACAGGTGCTTCCACCATCAACACCATCAGTACCGTTTGTTCCATTTGTTCCGTTGGTTCCGTTAGTTCCGTTCGCACCTGCTTGGCCCATAGGCCCTTCTTTGGTACAAGCCGAAAAGATACTGGCTCCGATTAGGAGGAATCCAATACCGATTACAAAGAGATTTTTTTTCATAAATTGTTGATTTAGATTTGTTTAGGTTTGATTATAAGGGTTTCTTTGTTTCTTGATTATAGGGCATTTCTTTTACTCTGAATTGATATGCAAAACTGTTAATATATATGATTCATCATGTAAAAATATCGGTGATATATTCACCGTGTTGAAAGGTAATTTTCCTAGTTTGTATTGATATATGTCAACCATGTAACGCATTGACATATAATTAATTTGTGGTTGTATTGCGATTTCAAAGAACGAGTATTGTGAATGTATTAAACTCATTGCGTAAACTTCTGACCGATTCAAATTTTTAACTGATAGCAGACATGATTTCAGGTTCAGACTTTTACATAAATTATGCCTTTACACATATTTACAACAGTTTTTATTCATATAATACTCTATGACATTCGGAGCAGAATGCTGTTTTCCATTTTCCTCTGATTTCGACAGGATGTATATATTCCTGACTGGTACCTAAGGGAACAGTACTGATATTTCCGGTTGGTCCCTGAGCCAGGAAGCTGTGACACAATTCACAATCCCTCGAAATAGTTTCCCCACTGGCAGTTTTATGCCTGTCGGAGTGGCATCGGAAACAGCCATCCGATTCCAGATGTCCGATATGATCGAGATACTTTGATGCATCTACTTTCATAAATGGGAAAACATTTTTATCATATTCTCCCTGCATAGCTAATATTGCTTTGCTTATTCGATCGAGATTTTTATCAAATGCCTCCGGTTGCTCATCTTTATAATAAGCAGTTACAGCATTTTTTATTTCCATATGAGCGGTGTCTTTGGTCGGGTAGGGATATTTCAACGCCTCCATTGCTGCCATTTTTATCCACGGGATATCTTTTGGTATAAGCCCGGCAACCATAGCATGATCAATAAAATTTGGGGCTGATAAATATTTGTGCGATGGGCGGTTATGACAGTCCATACAGTCCATGGTTCTGTTTTCGAGGCTATCCATAGCTTTTTTGTCAATCGGATTTTCTTCATCCATGTATATTTTAACTTCTCCGGTTTTCAAATTGGTATATTTTACCCAGGGAATGCTTTCGCGGTCGCGGGTTCCTGCAATATATTCGATTTTAATGTTTTTATTAATGTGCCAGTGTATGCCTTCCGAAAGTCCTTTGGCACTGTATTGTGGTCCTATTTTCATAAGCAGGGATGTGTTCCATTCTGTGTTACCCGAATCAGCGATATACGACCTCAAATGACGGAGTTTTTGTGAATAGAATTTTTCAGGCCAGTGGCATCTTTCGCAGGTTTCGCTGGCAGGCCTCAGATTATGCAGCGGAGTTTCGATTGGGGTTGAATATTTCTTAAATATCACGGAGTAAACCTGGTAGAGCCCCGAAAGCTTCGACTTAACATACCATCCGGCTCCTTCGCCTACATGGCAATCAACACATTTTACATTTGCGTGGGACGAATGTTGATAAGCCACATATTCGGGTTCCATTACTGTATGACAAAGTTCGCCACAAAATTTCACGGATTCCGAATAGTGAAAAGCCTGATAACTTCCCATGGCAGAGGCAACAAGTAATATAAGTGTGATGATAGAAATCCGTACTACCGCCGTGCGCTGTATTTTGTGGTTCAGATTAAGAATGGGCCACTTTTGCGTATCAGGCAGTTCGTCCTTCATTTTTTTTCTTCTCAGATACATGCCAAATGGAATCAGAAGTAGCCCTAAAACCATAAAAGCAGGCACAATAATGTAAATAAATAATCCCATATATGAATTACTCTCATTCGAAAAAAGTGCGAAAACGAAGAGCAATATAATGACTATCAGGCTATTGATTGCAAGCAAAAAGCCTGTGATGCTAACCCAGTTGTAGATTGATTT
>Ga0136636_10001083_pt1 | contig 15428 bp, 12 predicted proteins | sample AntDrymUQ8522106_2_FD_104653 | JGI IMG/M metagenome (GOLD analysis project Ga0136636, IMG submission 104653) | Polar desert sand microbial communities from Dry Valleys, Antarctica - metaG UQ852 (21.06) | ecosystem: Environmental > Terrestrial > Soil > Desert | place: Antarctica: Dry Valley... | reverse complement strand
GTCGGAGGTGGCGCAGGGCTGCCGCGGGCAGCGGACGATCAGGACGTGGCTCAGTCATCGCGGGCCGACGCTAACGGCTGGCAGGGGGCCGCCAAGCAGGTGGGATGCTGCCGGTCGCAGGATTCATGGGCTCAACGGGCTGTCGCCGGCCGCTGGGTCAGGAGGTGCCAAAAGGCGCGGCGGCGGAGGACGATCTCGGCGTCGACGGCTGCCCCTACCGGGAGGTTGCGGTTGTCGGTGTCGATGGCCACATCGACGGCCCAGGTGAGGGTGGTGGAGCCCTCGCTGTCGGGGCTGCGGTCGGGGGCGACCGCGATCACATGGCCTTGACCCATGGGGGCCAGGCGGTCGGGGTCGGAGCGTGGACGGAAGCGCACTACCATGCCGGGGCGCAGGCGGTTGACCCGGTCTTCGCTGGCGTGGAGGCGCACCGTGGTGCCGTCGCCGATGGCTAATTTGAAAATGGCAGTGCCCAGTTCGACCCGCTCGCCCGGGAAGCGGAGGGTGCGGGTCAGGACCAAGCCGTCGCGTGGCGCTAGGATCTGATGGCGGGCGAGTTGCACTGTCAGGTCGGCCTTGCGGGCTTCCAGACCGGCGCAGCGGGCCTGGGCGGCGGCCACTGCAGCTGCGCGCATGGCGGTCTGGGAACTGGCATAGACCCCGGTCAGCATCTCGTTCGCCCGGGTGCTGCGCAGCAATTCGAGTTCGGCCTGCTGGGCGTTGAGGCGCTCACGCAGCAGCTCGGTAAGGGGGACTTCCTGGGATTTCGCCAGCGTTTCGATGCGCACCAGCAGGTCGCGTTGCACCGTCACGGTGGCCGTGCGCTGCGGCACGCTGTGGGCGGCCAGCCACAGGTCGGGGGGCAGGGGTGATTCGCGGGTCGCGGCCAGATCGGCCTCGGCCCCGGCCAGGTCGGCTTGGGCGGCGGTAAGGGACGCCTGCACTTCGGCCACATCCCGTTGCAGGGCCTGATCGTCCAGGGTCAGCATGCGGGCCCCGGCCAAGACGCGCTGGCCGGGTTGCACCGCGACCTCGTTGACCACGCCAGCGGCCAAGGGAAAGACCAGTTGATAGTCGGCGGGGCGGATCTCACCTTGGGCCAGGACGGTCTCGTCCATCGGGCCAAGCAGGCAGATGGCGGTGGCGAGCACGGTCAGCCCCAGGGACGTGATCCAAGCCACGTGCATCCAGCGCGGCGGACGCCACTGGGGCAGCTGGTGGGCGCGGGTGCGGAAACCGGGGGGGAGGATGGCGGTGTCCATGGGTTCAATTCTTGATCCAAGGCCGGCGGGTGGGGCCACTCATCGGCAGGAGGCCTTCGACCTGGGCCTGGAACAGGGCCCGGTAGTGGCCGCTTTCGCGAGCGACCAGTTCGTCATGGGTGCCGCTTTCGACCACCCGGCCCTTGTCCATCACCACGATGCGATCGGCGCGATGGATGGTCGAGAGGCGGTGGGCGATGACCACCGAGGTGCGGCCGACCATCAGCGCGTCGAAGCTGCGTTGGATGGCCTGCTCGGTCTCGCTGTCCAGGGCGCTGGTGGCTTCGTCAAGAATGAGCACTGAAGGATCGCGCAGAAAGACCCGGGCGATGGCCAGGCGCTGCTTCTGACCACCCGAGAGGCGGGCACCACGTTGGCCGAGCACGGTGTCCAGCCCCTGGGGCAGGCCGCGGACCACGTCCTCCATGTGCGCCCCGCGCAGGGCGGCCCACAGCCGCTCGTCGCTGTCTTCGCGGCCCAGGCATAGGTTGCCACGCACGGAATCGTCGAAGACCACCGCATCCTGCAGGACCACGCCGATGCGGCTGCGCAGATTGCGTAAGTCCCATTGGCGCACGTCAACGTTGTCGATGAGCAGCCGGCCGCGGGTCGGCAGATACATGCCAAGCAGCAGGTTCGCCATGGTGGTCTTGCCCGAGCCGCTGTGCCCGACCAGCGCGGTCATGGTGCCGGGCTTGAGGTCGAGATCGACATCGCGCAGCACCTCGTCGACGCCATCGTACGAGAAGCAGAGGCCTTCGGCCCGGATCGCACCGGTGAACACGGTGGGGGCGGGCTGGGCCTCGCGGGCCAGATAGGGCTCTTGCTCGACGCGCAACAACTCGGCCACTTTATCGCCGCTGGCGGCGCCGCCCTGGACGGTCTGGCCGGTGGTCAACAGGGTGTTGATCGGCCCCCACAGCATGGCCTGGTAGCCGGCGAAGGCGAAGAACTCACCAAAGGTGATCTGTCCTTGGATGGCCATCACGCCGCCGACGAACAGGAAGATGTCCGCCCCCAGGCCCGACAGCAGGCCCAGCAGGCTGCTGATGGTGTGGAAGATGGTCCAATGGCGGATGCCTTCGAAGCGGATTGCTTCGCTTTTCTGCTGCAGCTGGGCCAGGAAGGGGGTCTCGGCGCCAAAGGCGCGGATCAGCTTCACCGCCCCGAAGATCTCGGTGCAGGCGGCAGACATCGCGGCCCAGCGGTCCGACTCGTGCTGGCTGAAGGTGCGCAACTTGCGGTAGCTCCAGATGGTCAGCAGCGCCGTCAGGGGCATGGTCGCCAGCACCACCACCGACAGCTTCCAGTTCATCGCCAGCATGAAGGCCATGACGATGACCACGGTGAAGGCCGCGGTGATGAAGCTGCGCAGGAGGGTATACACCGTGCCATCCATGTTGGCGGTGTCTTGGGTCAGGCGGGAGGCGATCTTGCCGGGGTTGGCACTTTCGAACCAGCGCTGCGGCGCGCCCATGACCTTCTCGGCCGTATCGAGGCGCAGCTCGTGCAGACCATTGCGGGTGATGCGCAGGATGAAGTGGCTCTGCCAGCCGCCGATCAGGGTGCCAAGGATCTTCAGGCAGACGCCCAGCAGGACGATGCCCAGCAGCATCCAGACCGGCGCGGTGACGCCCAGCACCGCACCCGGTTCGACGCCGCCGCCCATGTGGCGGAAGATGATGTCGTCGATGATGATCTTGCCGAGATAGGGCGTCGGCGCCGTGACCAGCGGACCCAGGAAGCCGAGCACCACGATGATCGCCAGCAGGCGCGGGTACTTGAAGGTCAGGTTCCACAGCAGGCGGGTGCCGGCGGCGGTCGAGGATGCGGAATCGGCCATGGTGAACCGGTCAGCATCGCGGGCGGCGGTGCGGCTCAAGGGCATGACGGAAATCGTAGCCACACGCAGGTCGGAGCGTGCATTGACAGGGCTAGTTCATTGACGGTACACTGCCCGGTCTGAGGAGTACGTGCCCAACCATCACCTTATCATCCCCCTGGCCGGCGTTCTGTCGGTCCGGGTTGCCGTCGCGGAGGCACCGTCGTGCCCGCCGGTGGCACCATGCCGGAGCTTTGCACGCGGCGCGACGTGCAGAGCGGCGATCCCCCGGGTCGTCTGGTGAGCATGGCACCCCGTGCCGCGCAGCGGGCGGCGGAGCGGGCCCGGGACGAGGCCCTGGCCGCCGCCGCGCTGGCCACCACCGCCCTGGAGGGGGCGCGCCGCGAGGCTGACGCCCTGGCCCAGCGCGGCGCGGCAGCAAGCCGCGCCAAGAGCATCTTCCTGGCCAATCTTAGCCACGAACTGCGCACGCCGATGAACGGCCTGCTGGGCATGGGCGATCTGCTCGGGCGCACCAATTTGGACGCGCAGCAGCGGCACCTCCTCGGCCGGCTCGAGGCCAGTGCGCACGACCTGCTGGATCTGCTCAACGACCTCATCGATCTGGCCGCCAGCGAGGCCGGGACGCTGACCCTGACTGAGGGACACGTCGATCCCGCCGCTCTGGTCGCTCAGGTCGCCGAGCACATCCGCTTGGTCGCCGAGGAGCGCGGCCTGACGGTGGCCATGCGCTGCGATCCCGCCTTGCCCAGCGCGTTACGGGGCGATCCCGTCCGGTTGCGCCAATGCCTGTTGGCCCTGGCTGACAACGCGGTGCGCTTCACCCCGGCCGGCCAAGTGGAGCTGAGCGCCGCGCCCGGTGCGGGTGCGGCGGTCGGCTGCCAGCGGTTGCTGCTGGGCGTGCGCGACACCGGACCGGGCATCTCCATCGCCCAGCGGGACCACCTGGGCGATCCCTTCACCCAGGGCGACAGCGCCAGCACCCGCCGCCACGGCGGCGTGGGCCTGGGACTGGCCACGGCGAGTCGACTGGCCGCACTGATGGGCGGCCGGTTGGAGGTCGCCGACGCGCCCGGCGGCGGCGCTTTGGTCACCATCTGCATCGATCTGCCGATCATCGCGCAGGTGCTGGCAGTTGAAGCTTCGCCCGCCCCGGCAGCGGCGAATTCAGCGGCCGTGCCGGTCGACGCGGCGGCGGACCTGCCAGCCTTCGATGCGGCGGCCCTGATGCACCGACTGGCCGGCGACGCGGGCCTGGCCCGGCGGGTCGGCGCCATCTTCCTAGCCGAGCTGCCCGGTCAGCTCGCCGGCCTGGCGGCGGCGGGCGCGGATCTGCCGATCGTGCTGCGCCTGGCCCACACCATAAAAGGGGCCGCGTCGAACCTCGGGGCGACGGCCCTGGGCGCTTCGGCCGCCCGTCTCGAACTGGCCGCCCGCAGCGGCGACCTCGCCCCGATCCCCGGCCTCATCACCACCACCATCGCCGCCGCCGTCGCGTTCCGCGCCGCCTGGGGCGAGGGTCCCTGAACCCCCACGGAGTTACTTATGCACCTGCTCATCGTCGAAGACGACCGCACTAGCCGGGAATTCCTAAGCGCCTGGTGCGCCAGCTACGGGCGCGTCGATACCGCCGCCGATGGCGTGGAGGGGGCGATGGCCCACCAGGCCGCCCTCATGTCCGGTGACCCCTACACCATGATCTTCCTGGACATCATGATGCCGCTGCTGGACGGCTATGGCTGCCTGGAGCGGCTGCGTGGCACCGAGCAGCGTCTAAAGGCACCGCGCGAAAACTGTGCTATAGTGGTGATGACCACCGCCATGGATGAGCCCAAAAACGTCTTCAACGCGTTCCGCCTGCAGGCCGACGCCTACCTGATCAAGCCCCTCGACCGCACCAAGTTCGAGCGGGTCATTGCCGAGCATGGTCCGGATGCCCCGCCGCCTCCGGAGCTGCTGCCAAAGCGGATTTGACGACCCGGATATTCTGGGGTAGGATTCCTTGTCTTGCTTCGCGCGCCGTTCACTCAAAGGCAATCATTATGGCTGACAATCGGGAATTTCTTGCCGAATTCCTCGCCGAAGCGAGCGATCATCTTGACGCCGCCGAGGCCAGCCTGCTGACCCTAGGCAGCAATCCTGCCGACCGGCCGGCGATCGAAGCCTGCTTCCGCGCCCTGCATTCGATCAAGGGCGGCGCCGGCTTCATGGACCTGGGCCGCATCCAAGCCCTGGCGCACGCCGCTGAGCACCTGCTTTCCGAAATGCGCGAGGGTCGCATCGCCGTCGGCTCCGACACCATCGATGCCTTACTGCAAGCGGTCAGCCGGCTGCGCGAATTAGTTACGTCCCTATCTGGCAACGGCGAGCCTGCCCCGTCACCAGGCAATGACGGACCGGATGGCGAATGGCTGCGCCTGCTGCGCGCCTGCACCGAGCACCGCCGCCCCGCCGACGACTATGCCCCGGCCAGTGCGGGGGTTGAATCCGTCGCCACCTCGCGGCGCTACGCCAAGCCAGCCCGCGGCCCCGCGCCGCCGATCGCAGTACCCGCGGTCACACCGCCTGTCGAACGCTTCGCCAGCATCCCCATTGGTGACATCCCCGCAGTGGTGTGCCTGCTCGCAGAACTTGAGCTCGCCACTGCCACTTGGTCAGACCCCGCCCGCGCCGTCCTGGTCCGCATCACCGCCTTGGTGGATGGGATCATCGAGGGCCGCATCCCCGACACTGACTTCGCCCGCATCTATGCCCTGGCCGGCGAACTGCACGCCGCCCTGGCCGGTCCCGCCGCGCCCGCCGCGCCAGCGCAGGTGCCGGTTGCGCTGGGCGTCGCGGTCGGCTCCGCCACGTCGGCTCAGCGCGAGGACTTCATCGCCGAGGGCTTGGACCTGCTGGCCCAGGCCGAGGCCGCCTGCCTGGTGGCCAATCCCGGGCCGCAAGGCGCCGAGGCGATGTTCCGCGCCTTCCACACCGTCAAAAGCATGGGCGCCTATCTTGGGTACCCGCGCTGCGAGCAGCTCGCCCACCGGGTCGAGACCGCACTGTCGCCGGTACGCGACGGGGCCGCGCCGTTCAGTTCGGGCCTGCGCGTCCTGGTGCTGGCCGGCATCGACGGCCTGCGCTCCCTGGTCGAGGAGATCCGCACCAGCGGGGCCGACCAGGGCCCTTGGCCGCAGGCGGCCGCGGTGGTCGCGATGCAGCTCGGCTTGGTGGTCGAGGCGTCAGGGATCGCCCCCGCCACCGAGCGCCAGGCCCTGGTCGACAGCGGCGTGTCGCCCCAGGTGGTGGCCGAGGCCGCGCAGCAGCTCAAGCCCGGCGAAGACCTCACCGGCAAGCTGGTGAAGACCGGCCGCATCAGTCAGGCCCAGGCCCAGCAGGCCCAGGCCCGGGTCCAGGATCTGGCCAAGGGCCAGGGCCAGGGCGACGGTTTTGCCCGGGTCAGCACCGCGCGTCTGGAGGAACTGCTGAACCTCGTCGGCGAGTTGATCATCGCCCAAGCCATGGTGGCCCAGGATGACGAGCTGGGCCGCGTCCCGCGCCTGCAACAGGCGGTCTCCCGCGAGGGGCGCATCGTGCGCAACCTGCAGGCGATCAGTCTGGGTCTGCGCCTGGTGCCGTTGCGCGCCACCTTCCAGAAGATGGCCCGCGCGGTGCACGACACCGCCCGCAAGCTTGGCAAACAGGTTGAGTTCAGCCTGGAGGGCGAGGACGTCGAGCTTGACCGCACCATGGTCGAGCTCATCGCCGATCCGCTACTGCACATGGTGCGCAACGCGATCGACCACGGGCTGGAGACCACCGCCGGACGCACGGCAGCTGGCAAGGCGGCTGCCGGCGCGGTGCGCCTGACCGCGCTGCAAGCCTCTGACCACATCGTGGTCGAGCTGTCCGACGACGGGCGGGGCCTGGACGCCGACAAGCTGCGCCGCAAGGCGGTCGAGAAGGGCCTAGTCCCGGCCGACCGCGAGTTGTCTCAGCAGGAGTGCTGGCAGCTCATCTTCCTGCCCGGCTTCAGCACCGCCGAGCAGGTCACTGCGGTGTCGGGCCGGGGCGTGGGCATGGACGTGGTGCGCCGCAATCTTGAGGCGGTCAAGGGCACCGTGACCATCGCCAGTACCTTGGAGAAGGGCACCACCTTCACCATCCGCCTGCCCCTGACCACGGCGATCCTGGAAGCGATGATCCTGCAAGCCGGATCTGAGCGTTTCCTGGTACCGATCACCTCGGTGGTCGAAGCCGTGCGGCCCAAGCCGGGCGAGGTCAAGGCCATGCTGGGCAGCGGCCGGGTCATGCCCAGCCGGGGCCAGTTGCTGCCCGTCATCGCCCTAGGCCGTCTCTTCGCCGTGGACGGCGCGGTCGACGACCCGGCCGAGGCGGTGGTCCTGGTGCTGGACCATGCGGCCGGCCGGGTCGCCTTGCAGGTCGACCAGATCATCGGTTTGCAACAGGTGGTGGTGAAGCCACTCGACCGCACCACGCCGCACCATCCCGGCGTGGGCGGTACTGCCATCCTGGGTGACGGCCGCGTCGGCCTGATCCTCGATCCCTCACGCCTCGCCACCTTGAATTGATCCTACCATGAATCTTGGTACCAAAATAACGTTGGCAGCGGCCGGCGCGGTCATCATCTCTACGGTCGGCGCCATCGCAGTGACCTATGGGATCCTGCGCGCGCAACAGATCGCACAGGTGCGCAGCGAGATGGAGTCCGCCATCATCCAGGCCGAGACGGTCCGTAAAAACTTCGACCAGCTGCACACCAACAAGGCCTTCGACCTAGTGTCCTTGCAGAAGCAATTGGCCACTCGGAAGGTCAAGGACTCCGATCTTTACCAGACCATTCCCGTGGTGGCGGCCTGGAACTCGGTGCAGACGGTGGCCGACCGGAAGAAATACACCTTCCGCACCCCGTCGGCGCCGGGACTGGTGCCGCGCGGTGGCGAAGCCAACAAGCCCTTGCCGACTGATGAGCGCATGTTCAGGGCCTTCGCGACGAACGAGGCGGAGTATTTCACCGCCAGCGATGGGCTGATCACCTTCGCCCGGCCGGTCCGTCTGACCGGCAGCTGTCTGACTTGTCATGGCGATCCGGCCACCAGCCCGACGGGTGATGGCAAGGATCTGCTGGGCACCGTGATGGAGAACATGAAGGACGGTGATCTGAAGGGCGCCTTTGTGCTGACCGCGCCCATCGATTACAGCGAGGCCGACACCGCGGCGAAGCAACTGCTGGCGATCGGCGGGTTGATCCTGGTAGTGGTCCTGGGGGCCTTCTGGTGGCTCAATCGTCGACTGATCGTGTTGCCCCTCAATGCCTTCATCACCCGCCTGGCGGGCACCAGCCGCAGCACCGCGACCAGCAGCAGCGAGATCGGCGCGGCCAGCGACAGTCTGGCGCGTTCGGCCACCCAGCAGGCGGCGGCCATCGAAGAGACCAGCGCCTCGGTCGAGGAACTGGCGACCACCGTCAAGACCACCGCCGCAAGCAGCCAACAGGCCCAGGAACTTGCCGGCCAGGCCAATGGCGCCGCCGAACGCGGCCAGCAGGCCATGATCCGCTTGGCCACTGCGGTGGCTGAGATCAAGGCTAACGCCGACCGCACCGGCAAGATCGTCAAGACCATCGACGAGATCGCCTTCCAGACCAATCTGCTGGCCCTGAACGCGGCGGTCGAGGCCGCCCGTGCCGGCGATGCTGGCAAAGGCTTTGCCGTGGTGGCCGAGGAAGTCCGGGCCCTGGCCGGTCGTGCTGGTGAGGCCGCCCGCACCAGTGCCGAGCTGATCGAAGCGAGCATGCGCTCAAGCGACGCCGCGGTCGGCCTGGGCAAGGATGCCGCCGATGTCATCACCCAGTTGGCCAGTGCCAGTGCAAAGGTGGCGGAGCTGGCCAGCTCGATCGCCATCTCGACCCGCGAGCAGGACTCCGGCCTGGGACAGATCGCCAAGGCCATGCAGGAGATGGACAAGAGCACGCAGGGCACCGCCGCCAGCGCGGAAGAGAACAGCGCCACCAGCCAGGCCCTGGGCCAGCAGGTGGCCGAGCTGGACAGCTTGGTAGCGGAACTGGCCCAACTTGTCGGGGCCCAGGGAATTGGGCAGGTGACGGCCGCACCCCCGGCGACCCAGCGCAGCCTGCCTCGCCAAGTCAGCAGTACGCAGACGAAGTCGCCGGGCGGGCACCGGACCGGGCAGGCCGATGACCTGTCGAAGTTCTAAGGCACGCCATGGCCGCCCCCATCGTTGATCCTGTGGCCAGCATCATGGCCTTGGCCTTCCGCCTAGCCGGCATCCGGCTGGACGAGGGCAAGCGCGTGCTGGTGGAATCGCGGCTGGGCAAGCGGCTCCGGCAGCTTGGCCTGAGCATGGCCGATTACGCGCTGATGGTGGAGTCCAACGCCGATGAGCAGGTCATCCTCATCGATCAGCTCACCACCAATCACACTGCTTGGTTCCGCGAGGCTGATCACTTTGCGGATTTTGAGAAACGGGTCTTGCCCGCGATCAAGGCCCGACAGGCGGGCGTGCAGCGGCCACGCCTGCGTATGTGGTGCGCCGCCGCCGCCACCGGTGAAGAGCCCTGGACCATCGCCCTGTGCCTGGCCCGTACCCTGACCTTGGCCAACTGGGATGCGGCGCTGTTGGCCACCGACATCTCGACCAAGGCCTTGGATAAAGCCAGGGCCGGACGCTATGGCGAGGCCCGGGTGGAAAGCTTGACCCCGGCCGACCGGCAGCTGGCCCTGACCGTTGCCGAACCGGGTCCGCCGCGGGTCTATGCGGTGGCCGAGGCCTTGCGCAAGGTCGTCACCTTCGCCCGCTTGAACCTGATGGAGGACTGGCCGATGCGTGGGCCCTTTGACGTCATCTTCTGCCGCAATGTCATGATCTATTTCGATCGCCCGACCCAAGAGCGTCTGGTCAACCGCATGGCCGCCTTGCTGGCGCCGGGTGGGACCCTGTACGTCGGCCACGCCGAAAGCCTGTCGTCGATCCGTCATCCCCTGCGCACCCTGGGACCGGCCACCTATGCAGCGTGAAGTCATGTCCAAGGACGCCGTACGCACGGTGATCGGCATCGGTGGCCTGGCGGGGCGCCGTGGTGGCACCATCGTTACCCATGCCCTGGGCAGTTGCCTGGGCCTGTGCGCCATCGATCGCACCGCCCATGTCGGCGCGATGATCCACAGCCAATTGCCGGTGTCGGCGAAAAATCCCCAGCGGGCGGCCGAGAATCCTGCGTTGTTCACTGATTTGGCCCTGGGCCTGGTGCTGGCCGAGGCCGAGCGCGAGGGCGCCGACCGGCGTCGTCTGCGCTTGTGCCTGGCGGGCGGCGCCAACGTCAATGCCGTCTGCAACGACCTCTTCAATATCGCCAAGCAGAACCTGACGGTCATGCGCAAGGTGCTGTGGCAGGCGAGCATGTTGTTGGATGCCGAAGACACGGGCGGAACTGCGCCACGGACCGTGTTCATGAATCTTGACACCGGTGTCATCACCATCGAAAGCGCTGGTAAGAGGACGCAGCTATGAGTCTTGAACCCCTCGCCGTTTTGGTGGTGGACGACAACCGCATCATCCGCGACATGGTGGCGCGCGCCGTGGCCATGTCGGGTCTGCCCACCGCCAAGGTCGATCAGGCTGCCGATGGCCGTCAGGCCTTGTTCATGCTGGGTGCGGGGGCGTACCACCTGGTGATGCTCGACATCAACATGCCACTGATGAATGGCGAGCAGCTGCTGACCGCAATGCGGGCCGAGCCGCGCTATGCAGGGATGATGGTGGTGGTGGTGTCGACCGAGTCGTCGCCGGCCCGCATCGCCCGCTTACGCGCCCTGGGTGCCGAATTCATTCACAAGCCGTTCCGCCCCGAGGAACTGGTCGCCGCCGTTCAACGCCTAGTCGCGGGAAGGATCCCCACATGAGCACCTGTGCATCTTTCCTGGCCACGACGGTGGAAGTGGTCGAAAGCCTGGGCTTCCTTACTGCCATGGGCGAGGCCGTACCGCTGTCACCGGTCGATCAGGCGGTGACCGTGGTGGTCGACTTCAGCGGCCATCGCCGTGGCCAGGTCATCGTCGCGACCTCGGGCGCGGCCCTGGGCGCTGAGCTGGCGCGCAACATGCTGGGCATGGGCCCCAGTGATCAGCCTGGTCCGGATGATGCGGTCGAGGCGGTGAAGGAACTGGCCAACGTGCTGGCCGGTAACCTGCTGCCGACCTTGCTCGGCATCGATGGTGAATACTGCCTGGAAGCCCCATGCCCGGTCCCAGCCATGGAACTGACCGGCGATCACGTCTGCGGGATTGAGCTGATGGAAGGCCAAGTCGCGGTGGTGGTGCGGGCCGTGGCGGGCTGAGGATGGACTGTTGTTGAGGGGACGAGGCCGACGTCATCGGCTGGTCGTCCCGCACCCATCACTCGTCGGATGAGTACTGGGCAAGCACCTGATGCAGATGCCCGTTCGCCGCGGTCAGGGCAGCTTCCGCCCAGTCCCGTGGCGCTTCCATCACATACATGGCCACCGCAGTTTTCACCGACCATTGGGCCTCGTCGAGCAGTTCGAAGCAATCCGGCCGGGGCAGGCCGGTCAGCTCCGCCACGATGCGCGCCGCGCGGTCCTGCAACTTGGCGTTGCTAGCGCGGACATCGACCATCAGGTTTTCGTGCACTTTACCGGTGCGCACCATCAAGGCAGTGCTGATGGTGTTCAGGGCCAGCTTGGTGGCGGTGCCCGCCTTCAGCCGGGTGGAGCCAGTCACCACCTCTGCTCCGGTGGCCAGCACGATGAGGTGGTCCGTACCCGGCGGTTGCGGCACCGGGGCGCAGGAGATCAGCGCGGTCAGCGGGCGGGCTTCGGATTCGCGGGCTGCGGCCCAGGCCAGCGCGCCCAGCACATACGGGGTGGTGCCGCCGGCGGCGATGCCGACTAACAGATCGTTGGCCGTCAAGCTCAGGGCGGTCAGTTCGGGAACGGCGCCGTGGGGTTCGTCTTCTTTGCCTTCGCTGCTGCGTCGCAAGGAACCATCGCCGCCGGCAATGATGCCGATGACCCGGTCCGGTGGCGCTTGGAAGGTGGGCGGGATCTCGCTGGCATCCAATACGGCCAGCCGGCCCGACGTGCCCGCGCCCAGGTAGATCAGACGTCCGCCGCGTAGGAAGCGCGGTTCGGCGGCGAATAAAAACGCGGTGAGTGCTGATTGCGCTGCGCGCATGGCGCTTGCGACTTCGTCTAGGGATGCGGTGAATACGTCCACCAAGCCGGACATGTCCAGCGCATGCAGATTCATGCTGCCGGGGTGGCGTTGCTCGGTGAGAATGGTGCTGCGGTTGGGTGGGAGGTTAGGTGGAGATGGGGGTGAAGGGGGAGGATTGCCACTAGGCGAGCTGGAGCTCGCCTCTCCCAGGGAATCTCGCGAGGGATTGCCACTAGGCGAGTTGGAGCTCGCCTTGCTCGGCAATTTCACCGGCGATAGCCGGGGTCGTGCGGGCCTGGGAGAGGCGAGCTCCAGCTCGCCTAGGGGCAATCCCCTGGGAGAGGCGAGCTCCAGCTCGCCTCGGGGCAATCCGCCATCATACGCCGACGACCACCGCCACTGCCCGCTCACTGCGCATAACCCCGCCGCCACCGGATTCTCATGAATGTAACGGATCGACTTCAAGTAATGGTCCTCATCGCACACGATGCGGTCCCAATACTCGCGCTGCCACAGCCCGACCGAGCTGCGCGGCTGGCCCTCGTACCGATGAAGGATTGCCCGACCGGTGAACGATTTCCACGATTGGACGATGCTAGCCAGCGGCTGGCCGGCAAACGGTTCGATAAGCACATGAATATGATTGGGCATCACCACCCACGCCAGCAGGCGATAGCGCTCGCCATCAAAACGCTGCCAAGCATCGACCACGATCTGCGCATTGGCGTCGTCGCGTAGCAGGCAGGCGCCGTGGCCGGCGTCGAGGAGTGTCTCGATGCGCATGCGGTAGCGGAGATCGCCTTCGGCGTCGAGTTCATCGGCGAGGCGTTTTGCCACCTCGCTGGGCACGGCATCGGCAAGGCGGTAGGTGATGACTAGGGTTACGTTGGGCGCATCACGATGCGAGAGATTGCGGGGGAGAGGCCAACCGCCATGGGGGGAGGTCATTTAGAGGATTGCCACTAGGCGAGCTGGAGCTCGCCTGTCCCAGGGGATTGCCCCTAGGCGAGCTGGAGCTCGCCTCTCCCAGGTGATCTCGCGGGGGATTACCACTAGGCGAGCTGGAGCTCGCCTCTCCCAGGTGATCTCGCCGCGCATCTCGCCGCGCATCTCGCGCGGGATGCTCATGGATACGCCCACACGCCGGCGACGGGGGCGGTGGTGACGCGGGTGACGTTGGGGAGGGTGATGGGGATGCGGTCTTGGCAGAGGGTGCCGAGCAGGGCCATGGCGGCGGCTTCGCGCAGGTCGATGGGGATGCCGTACTTTGCGGTGGTGGTCACCGGGCGGCCGGCGCGGTGCTTCAATTCCAGCATCAGGGCCTGATTGCGGCAGCCGCCGCCGGCCAGGATCACGCGGCGGGTGTCGCCCAACTGGCGGCAGATGGTGTGGGCGACGGCGGCCACCACGGTGCGCAGCAGGTCGGGGGGCGGCGGGCGGCGGTCGCCCAACTTGGCCAGCCAACCGGCCAGTTCATCGCCGGTGCCCAGACTGCGGCCGGCGCGCTGCTGCTTGTCCAGCAGCGTGGTGAGGGAGGTGAACAAAAGGTCGAGGACCTCACCCGCCATGGCGGTTTCGCCGTCGTCGTCATATGGCCGGCCCAGGCACAAACGGGCGGCAGCGTCCAGCAGTTGGTTGCAGGCACACACGTCCCGTCCGGCGATGCCATCCAAGGTCAGGCCGCTGGGCAGGATGGTCAGATTGCAGAAGCCGCCCAGATTCACCACCGTGCGGGCTTCGTCCACTTGGCGGAACAACAGGTGGTCGGCCAAGGGCGTGATCGGCGCACCCTGACCTCCAGCGGCCAGATCAGCGGCGCGCAGATCGCAGACCACCGGTACGCCCACCGCGTGGGCCAGCAGCGCGGGATTGAAGAGTTGCCAGGACACCGGCGGGGCGTGGAACACGGTCTGCCCATGCACGGCGATGAGGTCGACCTCGTGCTCATCCACGAGCGGCTGCAATGCGGTGGCATGCAGCAGGCTGAAATCCCGCGCCAGCGTGGCGATTTCGCGCGCGGTCATCAGCTGCTGATCAGCCAGTCGGCGCAGCTCGTCGCCGATGGCGCCCAGCGGAGCGATGACCTGGTCAAGCAGGGTCGCCTTCAGGGCTAGGCCCTTGCCCTCGATACGCAGCAGACAGGCATCCAATCCATCCAGCGAGGTGCCGGTCATCACCCCGATCACCAGGCGTGGACCATCCGGATCGGGGATCCGTTGACGTCGCACGCGCGGGGCGTCCTCAACGGGCGGGGCCCGGCGGGCGACCTTGGGGCTGGCTTGGTCGCGACGGCCGAGGGAGATCTTCATGGCAGCTCAATGGCGGAGTAACGGGCGATGCTGTCCTCAAGCCCGCCTGGCCGGCATCGGGCGAGCCAGGTCTGTCGATACCGGTGCACAATGGCATCCTGGCGCTGCCGCAGCCGCACCGCGAAGGCGAGGTCACGGTGCATGGCCCGTCGCCAGCCGGCCCGGGCGGCGGCCAGATAGGCTTCATTGGCCGCCAGCATCAGTTCTTCGCCGATGAGCCGATCCACATGGGGCATGAAGCTCAGGCACGCCGGCATCAGCAGGGCCTGGATGCGGTTGATCACCTTCCGCCAGTCGCCGGATTCACCGAGCCAGGGCTCGTCCAGGCCTTTGCTCAGATCGGTGAACAGCGCGGTGGCATTGCGCAGCGGCGTCGGGCCGGCCTGGCGCAGTTCAAGATCCACGTCGCCCAGGGCATCCAACCAGGTCGCCACGCTCAGGCTGGGATCGCCGAAGGCGTGCAGGCTGGCGGCGCGCGGGTCGTAGGGGGCAGCGCCCGACCAGGCGCGGTGGCAACCTTCGGCCAGCGCGGCCAAGGTCACCGGCCATTGCTGGCGATGGCCCAGGTCGCCCCAAATGGTGATCAGATAGCCTTCGGCGCCGGCGGCCAGGCCATCACGGGCGGCCGCCAGCAGATTGGCCCGGCGCTCGGTGGTGCGACCGGTGATGCTGCGCCAGCACGAGGTGCCGGGACAGACCCAGGCGCTGCGGCCGGCGGCGCGCAGCTGGCGCACCCAACGGGCGAAGGGCGTGTCGCCCTCATAGCCCCAGGCCAATCCCACCAGATCGGCGGGCAGCGCGGCCAGAGCCTCGGGAT
>Ga0136636_10001081_pt1 | contig 15438 bp, 24 predicted proteins | sample AntDrymUQ8522106_2_FD_104653 | JGI IMG/M metagenome (GOLD analysis project Ga0136636, IMG submission 104653) | Polar desert sand microbial communities from Dry Valleys, Antarctica - metaG UQ852 (21.06) | ecosystem: Environmental > Terrestrial > Soil > Desert | place: Antarctica: Dry Valley... | reverse complement strand
TGGGCTACAGATGGGCTATTCTGGGCTACAAAGCAAAACGCCAACTCGAAAGTTGGCGTTTACTTACGGGGAAAGCCCCGTATCTATTGGTTGCGCGAGAAGGATTTGAACCTCCGACCTTTGGGTTATGAGCCCAACGAGCTACCAGACTGCTCCATCGCGCGATATGCTAATTATAACTTATTCAGCAGCAACTTTACTTTCAGTGAGTTTTTCTTCTACTACACCCCGATCAACAAATTCGACAAGTGCCATCGGCGCATTGTCACCGACACGGAAACCCATTTTCAGGATACGCGTGTAACCACCGGGCCGTGTATTGAAGCGAGGTCCGAGAACATTGAAAAGCTTTACCACGCTGTCCCGGTCACGCAACCGATCAAAAGCCAATCGACGATTCGCCACGGTCGCCACTTTGGCCAACGTGACCATAGGCTCAATCACGCGACGAAGCTCTTTAGCTTTGGGCACTGTTGTCTTTATAACTTCATGCTCAATCAGCGAATTCATCATGTTACGCAACATCGCCAAACGATGTGAAGAGGTGCGGTTTAATTTACGTAAGCCAAGTCCATGTCGCATTTTTTTTCCTAACTATGATTGAAAACAGCCGTACCAGGTACTGTCCATTGCGTGAAACCCTTGCAAGTCTCAAATCTATCGCTTTTCCAGTGCAGCCGGAGGCCAACTTTCAAGCTTCATCCCCAATGTCAGCCCGCGTGAGGCCAACACTTCCTTGATCTCGTTCAAAGACTTGCGTCCCAAATTCGGTGTCTTAAGCAACTCGTTTTCGGTCCGCTGAATCAAATCTCCTATGTAGTAAATGTTTTCAGCCTTTAGACAATTGGCAGAACGGACCGTCAGTTCCAATTCATCGACAGGGCGCAAAAGCACCGGATCAAATTGTGAACTACCACGTGACGCCGTCGATACGATCGCATCAACTTCGCCGCCTTCAAGTTGTGCAAATACTGCCAATTGTTCGACCAAAATCTTTGCCGACGCCCGAACCGCATCTTCTGCGGATATCGCGCCATTGGTCTCAATATCTACGATGAGTTTGTCCAAATCTGTCCGCTGTTCCACACGCGCGCTCTCAACCGTGTAACTCACGCGCTTTACGGGCGAGAAAGAGGCATCGAGCACTATGCGCCCAATCGATTTACTCGGCTCGTCGCCATGGCGGCGAAGCGTGCCAGGAACGTAGCCACGCCCTTTTTCAACCTTGATTTGCATGTCCAGCTTGCCACCGTGTGCCAACTGGGCGATGACGTGATCCGGGTTAACGATCTCAACGTCGTGAGGTGTCTGAATATCACCCGCACAAACGACGCCTTCGGCATCCTTGCGAAGACTCAGCGTCACCTCATCCCGGTTATGCAGTTTGAAGACCACACCTTTTAAATTCAACAAAATATTCACGACATCTTCGTGGACGCCGTCGATTGAAGAATACTCATGCAGAACACCAGCAATCGTGACTTCTGTAGGCGCATAACCGGGCATTGATGACAGCAGTACGCGACGCAGGGCATTCCCAAGTGTGTGGCCGTAACCGCGCTCAAATGGTTCAAGAACAACCTTGGCACGATTAGCCGAAAGTTGCTCAACATGGATCGCTTTGGGCTTCAGTAAACTACTTTGCATGAATAAATCCTCTCAATACCCCCGACTCGTTACATCGGTAAGGCTGACGAAACACCGCAAGGCCTACAAAGGCCTTCGCAGCAAAATAAAAACCGAAAAGCCGAATTAACGCGAATACAGCTCGACAATCAAAGACTCATTCACGTCAGCCGCAAACTGATCGCGATCAGGCACGGCTTTGAACACACCTTCAGCCTTATCGGCATTGACGTCAACCCAAGCTGGCATTCCGACTTGCTGAGCCAATTGCAATGCTTCCACAATACGGTTTTGTTTGGCTGACTTTTCACGCACAGCGAGCACGTCGCCAGCTTTCACCATGAACGAAGGGATGTTGACGGACTTTCCGTTAACCAGCATCGCCTTGTGAGACACCAATTGACGAGCCTCGGCGCGTGTTGAACCGAAACCCATGCGGTAAACGACGTTGTCCAGACGACTCTCCAGCAGCCCGAGGAGGTTTGCCCCGGTATTGCCTTTACGGCGATCGGCTTCCTCAAAATACCGCCTGAACTGCTTTTCGAGAATCCCATACATGCGCTTGACTTTTTGTTTTTCGCGAAGCTGCAGTCCGTAATCGGAAGTACGGGCACCAGAGGTGCGCCCGTGCTGTCCTGGTTTTGAGTCAAATTTAGCCTTGTCACTGATCGAGCGGCGTGCGCTCTTAAGGAACAAATCTGTGCCTTCACGGCGTGAAAGTTTGGCCTTCGGGCCTAGGTAACGTGCCACTTGAAATTCCTTTTAATCATCTGCCGCGCGTGGCGCGGGAGCCATCTTCCAGTGCGGAACATGGCGGTGGGCTTGGTAAAAAATTTAGATACGACGACGCTTTTGAGGGCGGCAACCGTTGTGCGGTACTGGTGTCACATCAGCAATCATATTTATGCGAATACCCAATGCTGCCAATGCACGCACTGAAGACTCCCGACCAGGGCCTGGGCCTTTGATTTCAACATCAAGGTTCTTGATGCCCTGCTCGATCGCAGCGCGGCCAGCAACTTCTGATGCAACCTGAGCTGCAAAGGGAGTCGACTTGCGCGAACCCTTGAAACCTTGTCCACCAGACGATGCCCATGACAAGGAATTACCTTGACGGTCAGTAATTGTGATGATGGTGTTATTGAACGACGCATGAACATGCGCTATCCCATCAGCTACATTTTTGCGTACTTTCTTACGGACACGCTGTGCTGCATTATTAGCGGGTGCTTTAGCCATAGTGATCTTTCAGAACCTGTTATTTCTTGAGGGAAGCCGCTGCTTTGCGAGGACCTTTGCGGGTACGCGCATTGGTACGTGTACGCTGGCCACGCAATGGCAAACCACGACGATGCCTGAAACCACGGTAGCAACCAATGTCCATCAAACGCTTGATGTTCATGGTAGTTTCACGGCGAAGGTCACCCTCTATGGTGAACTTAGCGACCTCATCACGAACTTTTTCAAGTTCAGAGTCTGTCAGGTCTTTTATCTTTTTGGAGTAATCAATTCCGCAAGATTCACAAATCTTGCGAGCGCGACTACGACCGACACCAAAAATAGCGGTCAAGCCAATTTCTGAATGCTTCTGCGGGGGAATATTAATACCAGCGATACGTGCCATTTTGGTCCTCTATAACTCGTGCAATTAACCCTGACGCTGTTTATGACGCGGATCTGTACAGATCACACGCACAACACCTTTACGCCGGATAATTTTGCAATTACGGCAAATCTTTTTTACCGAAGCCGAAACTTTCATTGCGTTCTCCTAAACAATTCTGAACAATAAACTTACTTAGCCCGAAACACGATACGCGCCCGGCTCAAATCATATGGGGTCAACTCCACGGTGACTTTGTCTCCTGGAAGAATACGGATGTAGTGCATTCGCATTTTTCCCGAAATGTGTCCCAGTACCACATGGCCATTTTCAAGCTTTACCCGGAAAGTAGCATTAGGCAGATTTTCGACTATCTCACCCTGCATTTGAATTACGTCGTCTTTTGCCATAAATAACCTCAAGTGGCCTTAAAGTTAGCCTTTTTCAGCAAAGACTCATACTGCTGGGACATTAAATAGTTTTGAACTTGAGCCATGAAATCCATGGTAACCACAACAATAATCAGAAGAGACGTTCCACCAAAATAGAACGGAACGTTGTATTTCAAAATCAAGAACTCGGGCAAAAGACAAACCAGTGTGATGTAAATCGCACCGACAAAAGTCAGTCTCAACAAAATTTTGTCAATATACTTAGCTGTATGGTCGCCCGGACGAATACCTGGTACAAAGGCGCCGCTTTTCTTTAAGTTTTCAGCGGTCTCTTTGCTATTGAAAACAAGCGCTGTATAGAAAAAGCAAAAGAAAATAATAGCTGCAGCATAAAACATTACGTAAATCGGCTGTCCAGGTGTTAGCGAACCTGCTATATCTTTCAACCAACGCATAGAATCACCGGCACTCAACCACCCGACCACAGTTGCAGGCAGCAAAATAATCGAAGATGCAAAGATTGGAGGAATCACTCCCGCCATATTCAATTTAAGCGGCAAATGGGATGACTGTCCACCATACACTTTATTGCCAACTTGTCGTCTGGCGTAATTCACAAGAATCTTTCGCTGACCTCTCTCGACAAACACCACAAAATAAGTAACCAAGGCAACCATCAACACAATGAATAAAGAAACGATGATACTCATTGCGCCGGTACGAACCAGTTCTAGCAATCCACCTACAGCGCTAGGTAACCCTGCAGCGATTCCTGCAAAAATTAAAATTGATATCCCGTTACCTAACCCTCGTTCTGTAATTTGCTCACCTAGCCACATCAGAAATAGGGTGCCTGAGGTCAAAGTCACTACAGCGGTCATCCGAAAACCAAAACCAGGTGTAATAACCAAACCAGCAGAACTTTCCAAAGCCACTGCAATCCCCAAGGATTGAAATAATGCCAGCCCTAATGTTCCGTAGCGGGTGTATTGCGTGATTTTTCGTCGGCCGGCTTCACCTTCTTTTTTCAGTTGTTCAAAAGCCGGCAGCACGTAGCCCAACAGTTGCATGATGATCGATGCCGAGATGTACGGCATGATCCCCAGTGCAAATATTGTGAATCTTGAAAGCGCACCACCTGAGAACATGTTAAACATGCCCAGAATACCGCCTTGTTGACCCTTGAAGAACTGCTGAAGCTGAACAGGATCAATACCAGGCACCGGTATGTGCGCACCGACACGGTAAACCACTAGGGCAAGCAACAGGAATACAAGCCGGCGACGCAGGTCCCCATACTTGTCTCCTTTTGCTGAAAGTGCTGAATTGCTGGTTGCCACTTACACGTATTCCGATTCAGACTTAAGCAACGCTGCCGCCGGCTGCCAAAATAGCTGCCTTTGCTGCAGCAGTGGCACCAACACCATTCAAATTGAACACTTTGGTGACTTCACCTGTCTTGATGACCTTTACAACTTTGGCGAGCTCGCCAATCAGTCCGGCCTGCTTCAACATGACGAGGTTGATATCAGTGACGTCTAACAAATTCAAAGCCGTCAATGTCACTTCAGCATTGAACTTCAACAAAGCTGATTTGAATCCGCGCTTTGGCAAACGACGCTGCATAGGCATTTGACCGCCTTCGAATCCAACTTTATGGTATCCACCGGCACGCGACTTTTGACCTTTATGTCCACGCCCGGCGGTTTTACCGAGACCGGAACCGATGCCGCGACCGACCCGTCGTTTGTAATGTTTAGCGCCGTCAGCCGGCTTGATGCCATTGAGTTCCATCATTTTCCTCTTAAAGCACTTTAACCAGATAGCTGATCTTGTTGATCATGCCGCGAACTTCGGGCGTATCCAGCAGCTCGCTGGTACTGCGCATTTTGCGCAGACCCAAGCCGCGAACAGTCGCACGGTGAGACTCCGCACACCCAATCGGGCTGCGCACGAGTTGTACCGTAACTTTCTTTTGCGTTGTCATTTCTTTGACTCCAATTAAGCGAACAGTTCTTCGATGGTCTTGCCGCGTTTTGCCGCAACCACTGAGGGTGTTGTCGCATGTGACAGCGCGTCCAATGTTGCACGCACCATGTTGTAAGGGTTTGAGGACCCGTGGCTCTTGGCTACGATGTCCGTGATGCCAATCACTTCAAACACTGCGCGCATGGGGCCGCCAGCAATAATGCCAGTACCTTTTGGTGCTGGTGCCATCATGACGGAGGCTGCACCGTGCTGACCCATCACCTTGTGATGTATAGAGCCATTCTTGAGGTTGACTTTGATCATGTTGCGGCGGGCTTCTTCCATCGCCTTCTGCACAGCTGCGGGAACTTCCTTGGATTTTCCCTTGCCCATACCAACCGCGCCATCGCCATCGCCCACTACTGTTAATGCTGCAAATCCAAGGATTCGACCACCCTTCACCACTTTGGTGACCCGGTTGATCGCGATCATCTTCTCGCGCAGACCGTCCTCAGGCCCTTCAGCCTTACCTTGCATTTTTGCTTGTACTTTAGCCATCTTAATTTCCGATCTGCTTAGAACTGCAAGCCAGCTTCACGTGCTGCATCAGCCAGCGCTTTTACGCGGCCATGGTACGCAAACCCTGCACGATCAAACGCTACTTTTTCAACACCAACAGCTTTTGCCTTTTCAGCCAAACGCTTACCTATGACTTGGGCAGCAGCTACATTGCTGCCTTTGCCGGAACCACCCAGTAATTGACGCACCTCCGCTTCGGCGGTTGATGCTGTAGCCAGGACCTTGCCACCATCGCCAGAAATTACGCTGGCGTAGATGTGCAAGTTGGTACGGTTCACCGTCAAACGAGCCGCACCCTGATTGGCGATGCGGATTCGTGTCTGACGGGCTCTGCGAAGACGCTGCTCTTTTTTGCTCAACATGATGCAGATCCTTATTTCTTCTTGGTTTCTTTGATTGCGACTTTTTCGTCTGCGTAACGGATACCCTTGCCTTTGTATGGCTCGGGCGGACGTACCGCGCGAATTTCAGCCGCCACCTGACCAACACGCTGACGATCAGCACCTTTGACAACAACTTCTGTTGGTGTGGGCGTGGTCACGGTAATGCCCTCAGGCATGTCCATGTTGACAGGGTGCGAGTAGCCCACTGTCAAATTCAGCTTGTTACCTTGGGCTTGCGCTTTGTAACCCACGCCAATCAAGGTCATCTTTTTCTCGAAACCCTTGGTCACACCAACAACCATGTTGTTGACCAGTTGACGAAGCGTACCAGCCAGGGCGTCCGCTTCACGCGAGTCATTGGCTGCATTGAAGCTCAGCTTGCCGGAGTCGGATGTAATCTTGACCAGAACATTCTGCGTCAAAGACAACACGCCACCAGAACCTTTGATGCTCAAGCTTTGGTCATTCATCGTCACATCCACTCCAGCCGGAATGGTGACGGGCATTTTTGCTATACGGGACATCTTATGTTTCTCCTCAATGCCACACGTTAAGCGACATAGCAGAGCACTTCGCCACCGACACCGGTAGCGCGCGCTTTGCGATCAGTCATCACACCCTTAGATGTTGTGACGATTGCCACACCCAGGCCGTTTTGAACTTGCGGAATGGCGTCGCTGCCGCGGTAAACCCGCAGGCCAGGGCGACTGACGCGCTCAATGCGCTCAATCACAGGACGTCCAGCGTAGTATTTCAAAGCTATTTCCAGTTCGGGCTTCCCCTCGACCGTGTTAACTTTAAAACCGTCGATGTAACCTTCGTCATGCAGGACTTGGGCAATCGCGACCTTCACTTTGGATGAAGGCACACGAACAGATGTTTTTGCAACCATTTGCGCATTTCGAATGCGTGTCAGCAGGTCGGCGATCGGATCACTCATGCTCATATCTATATCTCCTGCCGATTACCAGCTTGCCTTGACAATGCCAGGTATCTCACCAGCAAATGCCATTTCACGAATCTTTGCACGCGCCAAACCGAAGTGCTGGAAGGTGCCACGTGGGCGACCCGTGATCGCACAGCGGTTGCGCTGACGAGTCGGGTTCGCGTTGCGAGGCAACGCTTGCAAACCCAAACGAGCGACAGCACGCTCCTCATCGGTATGCTTGGCGCTGGTTGAAATCGCCTTCAATTCCGCATGTTTTTTTGCGTACTTGGCAACCAGTTTGTCTCTTTTGAGCTCGCGCTGTATCAAAGCCATCTTAGCCACAGGTCACCTCAGTTCTTGAAGGGAAAACGGAAACCAGCGAGAAGCGCTTTGCACTCATCATCGGTCTTGGCCGTTGTCGTGATACTGATATTGAGCCCACGCAAGGCATCTACCTTGTCGTATTCAATCTCAGGGAAAATAATTTGCTCTTTGACACCGACGTTGTAATTGCCGCGACCATCAAAAGAACGTCCGGAAATACCACGGAAGTCGCGCACTCGGGGCAAAGCCACCGTCACAAAGCGATCCAGGAACTCATACATCTGAGCACCGCGCAAAGTCACCATACAGCCAATGGCCTGGTTTTCACGAATCTTGAAACCAGCAATCGCTTTTTTGGACATGGTCACTACCGGCTTCTGGCCTGCAATTTTTGTCAGATCACCAACCGCATGCTCCATCACTTTTTTATCTGCCACGGCTTCGCTCACACCCATATTGAGAGTGATCTTGGTCAGGCGCGGTACTTGCATCGGCGACTTGTAGCCAAACTTGGCTATCAATTCAGGCGCCAACTTTTCACGGTAGATTTGTTGCAAACGAGCCATGTTCATGCCACCTTGATTTCTTCGCCGCTTGACTTGTAAACGCGTACGCGCTTGCCATCAGCCTGCAATTTGATGCCCACGCGATCAGCCTTGCCACTTGCTACATTAAAAATTGCAACATTGGATTGGTGAATTGCCATGGTCTTTTCAACAATGCCGCCTGCCTCACCCTTCATCGGGTTTGGCTTGGCATGTTTCTTGACGATATTCACACCCTCAACAATCAGGTGCGACTCATCTTTACGCAACGTGACCTTGCCACGTTTGCCTTTATCGCGCCCGGTGAGCACGATCACATCGTCGCCTTTGCGAATCTTGTTCATGTGATGTCCTTACAAAACTTCAGGTGCCAAGGACACGATCTTCATGAACTTTTCAGTGCGCAATTCACGCGTCACTGGTCCAAAAATACGTGTGCCGATTGGCTCAAGTTTGGCATTCAGCAACACTGCTGCATTGCCATCAAATTTAACCAAAGAACCATCACTGCGACGAATGCCCTTGGCGGTACGAACCACCACAGCACTGTAGACGTCGCCTTTTTTGACGCGTCCACGTGGCGCAGCTTCTTTGATGCTTACTTTGATGATGTCGCCTACGCTGGCGTAGCGACGCTTCGATCCGCCCAGCACCTTGATGCACAGAACGGACTTGGCACCGGTGTTGTCGGCGACTTCGAGTCGAGATTCGGTTTGGATCATTTGTTTAATTCCCAACTTGCACTGAAAAATCAATTTGCACAACGCAAACTTTTGCTTCAGTCAGTCTTGGGCCCGTTACACGCAACATGAACCACTCACATTGTTAGCTTTGGGCAGACACTTCGTTTTTAATGCGAAGCCCTGTATTATGCAGCAAAAAATGTAGGCCTTCAAGTTTTTTCTGTTGGCCAAAGAAATTAAACCGGTCTAAGCGCTCAAATTTTTCATGCGGCGAGTTTGCACAGCGCCCATTTAGAATGAAGCTTTGTGGCTCTACTTGCAGGAAATAAATGAGCAAACGCATCGCATTCATTGGCGGCGGCAACATGGCCAGCGCCATCATCGGCGGCCTGATCAAACAAGGCCTCCCGCCTGAACAAATTGACGTGGTCGAACCCGTTGCCGAAGCGCGCGACAAGCTGCAAGCCAGCTTTGGCGTGGAGTCCCACGCGCAAGCAGGTGCATTTCTGGCCGATGCCGCCTTGGTGGTATGGGCGGTGAAGCCACAAACTTTCAAGGCAGCCGCACTGGCCGCGGCCCCCCACACGATGGCCGCCCTGCACCTGAGCGTGGCGGCAGGCATCCGCAGCGACAGCATTGCTGCCTGGCTGGGCGTTGATCGCATCGTGCGTGCCATGCCGAATACACCGGCTTTGATTGGCCAGGGCATCGCCGGCTTGTTCGCCCGCGACGGTGTTTCTGCCAATGACAAAGCGTTTGCGGAAGAAGTGATGGCCACCACCGGCCAGTCGCTTTGGCTGGAAGCCGAGGACAAGCTTGACGTGGTCACTGCCCTGTCCGGCTCCGGCCCCGCCTACGTGTTTTACTTCATGGAAGCCATGACCACGGCCGGCACCGAGATGGGACTGAGCCGCGAACATGCGCACCAATTGGCCGTGGCCACGTTTGCCGGCGCGAGCGCCTTGGCCCAGGCCTCCACCGAGTCGCCCCAAATGCTGCGCCAACGCGTCACATCCAAAGGCGGCACCACATTTGCAGCCATAACCAGCATGGAAGACAACGACGTGCGCGCCATGTTCATTGACGCCATGTACGCCGCCCGTGAGCGCGCCAAGCAACTTGGCGACGAATTTGGCGCGGCCTGAGTCCGCCTCCCGACAACCGTTCACATCTGCCTTTGAAAACCGCCAACATGGCGGTTTTTTATTGCCCGACGGGTTTTACTGCGCTGTTTGCCCAAGAAAGTCTGCAAACTCAATACCAGCATGAACTTGTGATGTCCGGCGACACCGGAACGAATGCTTCCGCGAATGTTCTCCGCCCTGCGGGCTCCTCCTTGATTTGGCAAAACCCCAAGTCCACGCTGCACCATTTACCCCAGTGTCGTCAATTGCCAGCGATGTTGGAGCCGTGCATGAATACCCCATTCTGCCCATCTTGCTGGCAGACTCTGATCCGCGCAGCGCTCAACGCAGCGGCATCAACCAGGAGCCCGAAGGGCGGGGGACAGACGCGGCGTTGAGTGCCGCGTCGGCCTGAATCATGACGAGTTATTCGCGGCCAAGCCCCCAATGACGCCTGACGATGCGTTCCGGAGTACTTATTTCGGCCACAGAACGAAGCCGTTCAGTTTGAACAACGGTGCGTTGCGGAACAGCCAAAGTACAGGACACGCTTGCGAGGCAGGCGGCCTGAAGAAAGAACCAAGCGATTGCTTGCCAGGCCATGGCAAAAACTGCATCTTCTGCTCGCCCAGCCCAAAATTTGCCAGATGGGCGTGAGGAAGACATGCAGGGTCGGTGCAAATAGAGGCGTTGCCAGATAGGCGCGCGATGGAACTTGATGCATAGGCCAATCATGCAGCCTATCTCGGCACTTCACAAAAAGTGGTTTGTTTGCCAAAAACAATTCTCCCATCACTGTGATGGTGGGGGCATCCCCAATATGGGGGAGGTCACTGAATGACGGCCTCGCTGCATTGCCGGTATAAGTTCCACTCCATTCCCGACATTCAATTTTGAGCACCTGCATCAGAGGGAGGTGACTGGCTCTGTAGGACAGATTACAGTCTTTCAAATTTGTCCACGAAGACGTTTGACAGATGCGGCGAACGGGTCTTCCGAATTTCGATTCCTACTGATTGGCACGCAGTAAATATCGATAAAGCGGTGCCGCGAACCAAAGTGATGCGGTGCCAATGACAAAGAAAGAAATTAGCGCCGCTTCAGCCAACAACCCACGAATGACACGCACAAACACCAAGAGCATGAGGTCCACTACAACGCATATGAGCACCGTTTGAATCACCGTGCTGCGTTTTCCTCGCTCGTCTTCCGTTTGCATATTGCTCTACCTATTTGGGTTTCCATTCGGCTAGGCTGACCTATCTCTTGTCGACACCGTCATTCTGTCGGCAATGCCTGCCATTGCACATCCCCTAAATGGGGGATGCCACTGAACGTCAGCTCCTGCTGCACAAGACTGCCGGCGACCATCCATTGAGCTGTTCTGTCTATGGTTCATAGAGTTTGGGGCAACAGCGCAGCAAAACCCTACCCGGCGTAACTTGCCGCAATGCCAACAAACAACGTCAGACCGATCCAGTGATTCAGCCGGAAGGCTTTGAAGCAGCCATCGCGGGTGCGCGCCTTGATCAGCATGAAATGCCACGCCACCTGCGTTAATGCGACCATGACCGCTATGTAAAAAATAGCTGTATGCACAAACGGAATAAGGGCCAGAGCCCAAATTGTTATAAATGTCAAATAACACAGCATGACCACCGGCACATCCCACACACCGAGCGTGATGGCCGAGGTTTTGATGCCAAGGCGCACATCATCGTCACGGTCAACCATTGCGTACTCGGTGTCATAGGCCAGCACCCAGAACAGGTTGCCCAGCATCAGCACCCAGGCCAGCAGTGGCACGTCGCCCCGCACCGCCGCAAACGCCATGGGAATGCCCATGCCAAAAGCCACGCCCAGCACTGCTTGCGGCATTGACACATAACGCTTGGCGTACGGGTAGGCCAAGGTCACGGCCAGTGCCGCACCTGACATGCCAATGGTCAGGGTATTGGTGGTCAGCACCAGCGCAAACGCCAGCAGCGCCAGCACCGCCCCCACCACCAGTGCCTCCTTGATGGACACCGCACCAGTGGTCACCGGGCGGGCGGCAGTGCGTTTGACGTGTTTGTCAAAGTCACGGTCGGCCACGTCGTTGATGCAGCAACCCGCGCTGCGCATCAGAATTGTGCCCAGCACAAACACACCCAACAAATGCCAGCCCGGAAAACCGCCGGATGCCACCCACAGCGCCCCCAGCGTGGGCCACAGCAGCAGCAACCATCCCGCAGGTCGGCTCCAACGAATCAGGTCCAGGTACAGCGCCAAGCGACGCGCCAGCCGGCTTTGGAGAGAGGGGGGAACAACAGGCACAGGGTCTCTTTTCGAATCTCAAAGGCACAAAAATACTATCGAAATAATAGCTATCCACGCTTATTTAAAAGGGGCTAGAGGCCAATTTAATGCAAAAATCATGCTGACAAACGCGTCACACCCGGCAACTCGCAGGCGTAAATGGCGTTCCGCAGCGTGGCAATGGCTTCATAGCGTGTGAAGCTGCGCCGCCAGGCCAGCACCACACGCCGCATGGGTGGCGCGCCGCCCTCCTTGTCTGCAATTGGCAGGTATTTCACGTAGGCATCTTCAGCGCGCTTGCGTTTGGGCGTGGTGGCCAGTGCTTCCTTGGGCACGCTCAGGCGCGGCACCAGCGTGACGCCCATGCCGGCCGCTACCATGTGCTTGATGGTCTCCAGCGAAGAGCCCTCAAAGCTTTTGCGAATGCCTTCGGTGTTGCTGGAAAAACGTGCAAATTCCGGGCAAACCTGCAACACATGATCCCTGAAACAATGGCCGCTGCCGAGCAGCAGCATGGTCTCGTTCTTCAGTTCTTCGCTAGTCACGTGGACTTTGGCCGCCAGCGCATGGTGAAACGGCACCGCCGCCATGAAGGGCTCGTCATACAGCTGCGCAATGGCCAGGCCGGCGTCGGGAAAGGGTTCGGCCAGAATGGCGCAGTCAATTTCCCCAGTGCGCAGCATTTCCAGCAGCTTCACCGTGAAGTTTTCCTGCAGCATCAGGGGCATTTGGGGTGTGCGGGCAATCATTTGGCGCACCAGGTCAGGCAGCAAATACGGACCAATGGTGTAAATGATGCCCAGCGTGAGCGGCCCGCCCAGCGGGTCTTTGCCGCGCTTGGCAATCTCCTTGATGGCAGATGCCTGCTCCAGCACACTTTGCGCCTGACGCACGATTTCCACACCCAAAGGGGTCACGGTGACCTCATTGGCGCTGCGCTCGAACAACTTCACGTCCAACTCTTCTTCCAGCTTCTTGACGGCAACAGACAAGGTCGGCTGCGACACATAGCAGGCCTCAGCCGCCTTGCCAAAGTGCCGCTCACGCGCCACCGCCACGATGTATTTGAGTTCAGTCAGAGTCATGGCGCTATTTTCACCCAGAGCACGGCTTAGCCGACAAACTCAACGCGGCATCCACGCACTGCAAGCCCAGCATTGCTCAAAACCACCTTCAACCAGTTCGCCACACTGACACAGCCAGCGGCGTTGCGGCACATGCTGCAGATGGTGCAGCAGTTCGCGCGCCCTGCCCACTTGCGCCGCGTCAGTGACCCAGACCTCCGGCAAACATTGGTCGGGCGGCAATTCCCCGGCCACACCGCTGAGGTACTGGCGTTGCACGCTGGTGGCAATGCCTTCAGACATGAGTGCATCGGCCCACAGGGTGGCAATGGCAAGGTTGGGCGCTTGGGTCAGACGGGGCATGGTGACCGGAGCATACGCGGGTTTTCAAACCGCCATAGCCTCGCGAGGCAGGCCAATTCAGGCCTTTAAAAACTCGGCCTTGCCGCCGAGCCAGAGCTGCACATGTTGCTCGGCCAGCGCCGGGTGGGCGTCGAGCATCACCGGGGCCATGCGGCGCGCCCAGTCCAGCAAATGGGCATCTTCGGTCACATCGGCAAAGCGCAGCATGGCATCACCCGACTGACGTGCGCCCATGAACTCGCCCGGACCGCGAATTTCCAGGTCGCGCCGGGCAATCTCAAAGCCGTCATTGGTATCAAGCATGGCTTTGAGCCGTGCTCGCGCCGTTTCGCCCAGGCGCGGTGCGTCGCCGGTGGAATACAGCAGCACACAGGCCGAGGCGGCAGCGCCGCGCCCGACGCGCCCGCGCAACTGGTGCAATTGGCTCAGGCCAAAACGCTCGGCATGTTCGATCACCATCAACGAGGCGTTGGGCACGTCCACCCCGACTTCTATCACTGTGGTGCTCACCAGCACCGCCATCTGGCCGCCGGTGAACTGGCCCATGACGGCCTTTTTCTCCAGCACCGGCATGCGCGAATGCAGCAGGCCAACCATCACGCCCGGGAGCGCGGTGCTTAACTGGGCATGGGTTTCGGTGGCATTGGTCAGGTCCAACGCTTCACTTTCTTCAATCAGCGGGCAAACCCAATAGATTTGACGTCCCTGGGCAATCTGGTCACCTATGCGGGCAATCACCTCGTCACGGCGAGTGTCATGGACCACTTTGGTGACAATTGGGGTGCGCCCGGGCGGCAGCTCGTCGATGGTGGAGACATCCAAATCGGCGTAAAAACTCATGGCCAGCGTGCGCGGGATGGGCGTGGCGGTCATCATCAAGAGATGTGGTTCCACCCCTGCTGCGGACTCATTTCGTGTCGCCGCTTCGCCGTCTGAGGGGGCGACACCCTGTGGCCCGGCGAAGCCGGATCCACGGTGTCCCTGGGCTAAGTGAGCTTCACCTGTAGCGCTAGCGTCAAGCGCCATTTTCGTTCTGAGAGCCAACCGCTGCGCCACGCCAAAGCGGTGCTGCTCGTCGATGATGGCCAGCGCCAGTTTGTGAAACTGCACTTTGCCCTGGATCAGCGCGTGGGTGCCCACCACCAGCCGCGCCTGGCCGCTGGCGATCAGTGCCAGCATCTCACGGCGCTCCTTGGTTTTCTGGCTGCCGGTGAGCCAGGCCACGGTGATGCCCAAGGGGTGCAGCCAACCGACCAGCTTGGCAAAGTGCTGGGTGGCCAGAATCTCGGTCGGGGCCATCAGCGCGCACTGCCAACCGGCATCCATGCAGACGGCAGCGGCCAGAGCAGCCACCACGGTTTTGCCGGCGCCGACATCGCCCTGCAACAGCCGGTGCATGGGAACGGGACGCGCAATGTCCTGGGTGATTTCGGCCACCACACGCGTTTGCGCGTCCGTTAGCTGAAACGGCAGCGTGGCCAGCAGCCGCTGCGCCAAAGGCTGGGTAGCTGCCAGATTCACATCACGCGCGGTCGCCTGCGCCTGCGCCGCGCCACCC
>Ga0136636_10001079_pt1 | contig 15454 bp, 14 predicted proteins | sample AntDrymUQ8522106_2_FD_104653 | JGI IMG/M metagenome (GOLD analysis project Ga0136636, IMG submission 104653) | Polar desert sand microbial communities from Dry Valleys, Antarctica - metaG UQ852 (21.06) | ecosystem: Environmental > Terrestrial > Soil > Desert | place: Antarctica: Dry Valley... | reverse complement strand
TCCGTACGGGCGCCCCCTTGTGGCCGCCTTCGAAAGGACGCCTTGATCCGTACGGGCGCCCCCTTGTGGGCGCCTTCGAAAGGACGCCTTGATCCGTACGGGCGCCCCTTGTGGGCGCCTTCCGACGAGGCAGCACCCAATGTCAGATCCCTTCCTCTTCACAGGCGGCGACCACGGCTGCCTGCTCATCCACGGCTTCACGGGCAACCCCAGCGAGATGCGCGGCCTCGGTGAGCAGCTCGCTGTCGCCGGCCACACTGTACTCGGCCTGCGCCTCCCTGGACATGGCGGCACCCCCGAGGAGCTAGCGCCCGTCCGCTGGCGCGACTGGCTCGCCGCCGTCGAGGAAGGCCACAGCTACCTTGCCGCGCGCTGCGCGCAGGTCAGCGTGGTGGGCTTCTCGCTCGGCGGCGCCCTCGCCATCCTGCTCGCCGCCCGCCGACCCCTGGCCCGCCTCGCGCTGCTCGCCACCCCGATGCGGCTCAATGGCGACTGGCGGCTCAACCTGCTGGCCCTGATCCGCCACACCACGCCCTGGTTCTACCCCCTGGAGAGCGCCGACTTCCGCGACCCCGCTGTGCGCGCCCAGGTGGCGCAATACAACCCCAACGCCAACCTCGACGATGCCGACGTGCAGGCTCGTGTGCGCCGCGAGGCCCGCATCTCGCTCCACGCTGTCGACGAGCTGCGCCTCACCCTCGCCGCCGCCCGCGCGGCCCTGCCCCTCGTGCAGACCCCCACCCTCGTGATGCACGGTCGCTACGACGATGTCGCCCCCCTCGACAGCCCCGGCATCGTGATGGCGCGCATCGGCAGCGCCCGCCGCGAGCTCGTCTGGTGGGACGACACCGGCCACCAGCTCCTCGTGACCGGCCCCCACCGCGAGGCGATCCACGCGCGCGTGGCAGCCTTTCTCAGCTGAGACACGGTGACACGGTGACAAGGACACAAAGAGACAAGGAGACAAGGAGACAAGGAGACAAGGAGACAACCTGGGTGCTCCGATAGGTGCCCCCGGTCTCCTTGTCTCCCGGTCTCCCGGTCTCCTTGTCTCCTTGTCTCCCGGTCTCCTCCTATGCCGTCATACCTTCATCGTCGAGGTTCTCCGTCGAGCCACGCGGGCCGCGCAGCTTCCAGATCAGGTTGCCGAGCGCCGGGCCAAAGCGGCTGATAAAGCGCTGCCGGTCGCGCCCCTGAGCATAGATCTGGCGGGCCATCTCGCGCAGCTGTGTCTCGTCTGCCCCCACGCTGGCCGCCTCGATCTTCGCCACATCGAAGCGCACATCGTCAAGGCCGAAGGTGGCCGCCACATCCACCAAGTGCGGGATCGACTCGTAGGGCGGCACCAGCTTCACGGTGGCGCGGATAAAGATCGTGTGGCGGCGCAGCTGCTCCACCGCCAGGCGCAGCTGCTCGCGGTCTACGGCAGACTCAAACACTCTTACGGCATCCAGCTGAAAGTGGACGCTCTCGCAGCCGGCGCGGGCCATATGCGCCACAAGCGCCTCGTCGAGCTGCCCTGGCGAGGCCGTGGCCTCCCAGCTCACCCCGAGGCCCGCGTCACAAATGCGCGTGAGCAGCTCCACAAGCCAGGCCCGATCCAGCGTCACGGGCACGTCGGGGATCAGGTAGTGGCGCATGCCGAACTCCTGCGAGATGCTGCGCAGCTCGGAGACAAGCTGGGTTGGCGAGCGCAGGGCAAGCCGACCGTCGCTGCTCTCCATAGCGCCGATCAGCAGTGTGGTCTGAAGCTCGCCGCCAACGGCGCGCAGATTGTAGCGCTCTAGCGAGAGCAAGTGGCGGGCTGGCAGTGGCAGCGTGTCGATGTCGAGCGGCTGGCTGTTCGCGGCCCCTGTGATCGGGGTCGGCTGCGGGACGTGCTGCTTATCGAGCCACTGGAGCACGCCGGCGCAGACATGGTTCGCATCCAGGCCGGTGCGGCTCATCTGCACCGGTAGCACCAGGCTGTAGCGATCACCTTGCAGCGCATCTACGGCGGCCGTGATCGGCTCGGGCGTCTCGCCGGAGATAATCATCACCTGGGGGCGGAACGAGCGCAGTGGCTGGAGCGCCGCCTCGAGCGCCACCTCTGGGTCAAGCGCGAGGTCATAGATACGCACAATATGGCGCCGCTGCTCCAACAGCGTAGCAACATAGGCCAGCGTTAGCGGCGGAAGCAATTGCTTCCCAGGGCCCGGAAGGGCAATAAGTGCTATGTTCACGCGCGGACCTCACTCTCCCAGCGGTCGATGGTATTCATATTTACTATAACACGATCACTATTGCGCGTAGATAAATGCTTAATGACGTTGCATAAGGGGCCAAATGACAAATAGGTAGAATGTGGATAATGCCTACGCTGGCCCGTCGTAGCCGCTTTACGAGGCCACTACCTCGCCGATCATCTGCTCTTTATGCACAAGTGGCAGCGTGAACGAGAAGCGGCTGCCATGCCCCTCTTCGCTCTCCACCCAGATCCGCCCGTTGTGCCCTTCCACAATCTGCTGGCAGATCGAGAGGCCCAGCCCGAGATGGGCGCCGTGCTTCGAGCTCTTATGCTCCAGGCGGTAGAAGCGGCCAAAGATCTTATGCAGCTGATCCTGCGGGATCCCCACGCCAGTATCCTGCACATCGATCCGCACCTCGCTCTCAAGCACCTTGGCAGAGACAGTGATCGCGCCGCCCACAGGTGTGGCCTTCATGGCGTTCTCCACCAGATTCGTGATCACCTGTCCGATCCGCTCGCCATCCATCAGCAGCTCGGGGATATTGTCGGGCACCTGTGTGTTTACGGTGAGCCCAAACTGCTCCGCCGACATCAGGAAGCGGGCGTTGGTGGTGAGCATCAGGTCGGCGAGGTTCGACCACTGCGGCAGCAGGCGTAGCCGACCGGCCTCGAGCCGGTTGAACTCCAGCAGCTCGGTGATGCGGCCCTTCAGCGCGTTGGCCTGCTCGTCGGCGAGGCCCAGGAACTCCTGCTGAAGCTCATTCAGCGCACCCGCCTTGCCCTGGAGCACCACCTTGAGGAACCCGTTGAGCGTATTGAGCGGGTTGCGCAGCTCGTGCGAGACCATAGAGATAAACTCCATGCGCTGCTTCTCCTGAAGCTTCTGCTCGGTGATGTCGTTGAGCGCGAAGGCCACCAGGCTCTCGTCTGCCGCCGCGACACGCACCTGCGAGGCGTAGATCTGGTAGTGACGCTCCTGCTCATCTTCGCCAACTTTAAGCTCGTGGGTGAGCATGGGGCTGTCGCTCTCGCGCATCTCGCGTGCAAGCTGGTCGAGGCTATCGCGCAGGGCACCACCGTGGGCATCGCCGTGCTGAAGCGCCTGGTATGCCACCGGGTTCCCCAGCACCACGGCGCCCTGGTCGTTCACCACCAGCAGGCCGTCGCCGATGTCGCGCAGCACCGCCTCGAGCACCAGCTGCTGGCGTTCGAGCTCGCTGTGCAGCTCGGCGTTGTGGATGGCCACGCTCGCCTGGATACTGAACGAAGTGAGGTGGCGGGCCTCGGTGGTGGTAAACAGGTGCCGCTGCGTGCTCACCACCGTGAGGGCGCCGATCACCCGATTATTCGGGTCGATCAGGGGCACGCTCAGTGCGGCGATCACACCGGCACGTTGCAGATCGCGCCAGTCGCGCTCCACAAGGGCATCGCCAACAATCACGGGGCCGCTGCCCGCCACCACGCGTTGGGCGAGCAGCTCGGGCCAGCCAGGCAGCAGCTGCGGGTCGTTGCTGAGCGTGCGATGGCGGAAATGCTCGCCGTCCATCAGCGTAAGGGCTGCGGCGCTTACGCGGGGCGCGCCGAGCATCTGCATCAGGCTATCGAGGATCTGGCGCAGCACATCGTCGAGGCTGAGCGAGCCAGTGATGGCGCGCAGGCTCTCCTCTAGGGCCTGCTGCCGCCTGATGCGCACCCGCAGATCGTTGTTGACGCTGTCGAGCTCGGAGATACGCTCGGCGTGCTCGGCGCGGGCTAGCTCAAGCCGACGGCTGAGGCGGCGCCCGTTCCAGAGCCGATACTCGGCCAGCACAAGCAGCATCGTGATGAAGAAGGCGCTGCCGCCAATCAGGCCCCAGAAGGCGAGCGTCTGCTCGGTGGGCAGGTAGTTGTCTACCGCACGCAGGTAGCTCACCGCCAGATAGAACGGGCCGAGCAAGGCCGGCACGAGCATTGGCCAGAGCGCACGGCGGCGCTGGCGCAAGGCCTTGAGCACCATCACCGCGTAGATCGGGAAGATGCCGAGCGTGAGCGGGCCGGCGTAGATCAGCAGGTAGACGGCGAGGATGGCGTCAGTGACGGTGAGTACGCTGATCAGCGCGTAGATGCGCTCGCGCTGCGCACGCAAGTGGGCGCGGCGCAGCGCCAGCAGCAGCCCCACATTCACCACGGCGTAGATCACGAGCCCGAGCGTCGCCAGCGGGCTCAGCGGCATGCGTGCCAGCCACCAGGCGAGCGCCAGCACCGGGAGCGGCAGCACTGCGCGCAACCCATCACGGAAATTTGCGCGGAGCCATGGCTCTGCCCGCGCAAGGAACGTATCGGTTGCAGCCATACTGAAGGGTCTCCTCGAGGTACCCGTAGGCTGGTGGGACGGGGCGCACAGACGCAGCGGAGCGGCGCGTGCTGGCCGAAAGCGCCCACAGCGCAGCGACTCACATGCACTGCCGTGCGGGCATTCAGGGGCCGAGGCGCCTACGGCTCAAACTTGTAGCCCAGGTTGCGTACCGTGACCACATGGCGCGGTTGCTCCGGGTTCTTCTCCACCTTGGTGCGCAGGCGCCGGATGTACACTGCCACCAGATTGCTCTCGCCCTCGTAATCGTAGCCCCAGACCTTGCTCAGGATCTGGCTGATGTTGAGGATGCGGCCCGAGTTCTTCATGAGGTAGTAGAGCAGCCGAAACTCTAGCGGGGTAAGCTCCACCGAGCGATTGTCGTTGAAGAGCACCTTGTGCTCCACCGGATCCAGCGTGATCTCGCCCTGGCTGAGGCGCGAGGATGGGTTGAGCATGTCGCTGTTGCGACGACGCAGCACGGCCTCTACGCGGGCGAGCAGCTCGGAGGGCTCGTACGGCTTCACCAGGTAGTCGTCGCCGCCGATCTGCAGACCCATCACGCGATCCTGGAGCTGGGAGCGACCCGAAAGGAAAATGATCGGCACGTCGGAGTTGCGGCGGATCTGGCGGCAGATGTCGAAGCCGCTAGACTTCGGCATCATCACGTCGAGCAGGATCAGATCGGGGTTATGCTGCTCGACAGCCTGGAGGATGCTCTGCGCGTCGTAGGCCTTCGCCACACGATACCCCGCCTCCTCGAGGACGAATGAGGTAAGCTTGACGCTCGGAATATCGTCGTCGGCTACCAGGATGTACATGCTCTCAGCTCCTTAGCTTCGCTCTTGCCTACGGCTCTGGCCAAATTTCCGTGGGCGCTTGTGGCCCGTGTCCAACGCATTCTGCTGCGGCTCACGCTATCTCTTGTAAGAACGACAATGCGACGCACTTATGCGCATCTCGGCGCTGCGATCATTACGCCTATACTAACTTGCCATATTACCAGAAAGTTACGCTCGCCGCCACAGCAAAGCGGGGAGGAATAGCAAAGGGGCGAAGCATCCGCAGAGCAGACGGTTCGCCCCCACCAGGCGATCTTGCGGGGCGAAGAGCGCCTCCCCGCAAGATCAGGCTATTGCAATTATTTCATCGTGCCCTCGGGAAGCTTGCTCGTGCCCGCGCTGATCTCGGCCCGCTCAAGCCGGTTGGCGCGCACAAGCGAGGCGATCACGGCGATGGCGATCACGGCGCCAACCACGCCCAGCGAGATGGCCGTGGGGATCTTGTAGGTCACGCCGAGCAGCATGTTGCTCGCGTCCGGCAGGAGCATCTTTGTGCCCACAAAGACCAGCACCACCGAGAGGCCGAGCTTCAGGTAGTGAAATTTATGTATCACGCCCGCCAGCACAAAGGAGAGCGAGCGCAGGCCCAGGATAGCGAAGACGTTCGAGGTGTAGATAATGAAAGGGTCTTGGGTGACGGCGAAAATGGCCGGGATGGAATCCACCGCGAAGATCAAGTCGGTGGTCTCGACCATGAGCAGCACAAGGAAGAGCGGCGTCGCCATGAGTACGCCATTCTTCCTGGTGAAGAATTTCTGGCCGTCGTACTGCTCGCTCACCGGCATGAAGCGCTTGAAAAGCCGGATGAGCGGGTTCTTCTCGGGCTCGAGCTTCTCCTCCTTGGAGGTGGCCATACGGATGCCGGTGAAGATCAGGAAGGCACCGAAGATCCAGATAATCCAGTGGAACTCTTTGATCAGGGCTGCGCCCGCGAAGATCATTGCGGCGCGCATAATCAGGGCGCCGATAATGCCCCAGAAAAGCACGCGGTGCTGGTACTTGGCCGGTACGGCAAAGTGGCTGAAGATCAGCACGAAGACGAAGATATTATCGACGCTCAGGGCCTTCTCGATCAGGTAGCCGGTGAGGAAGGCCAGCCCCGCCTCGCCGCCGCTGTAGCTGCTGCCCGGCATCAGCCGCTCCCAGAAGAGATAGAGCAGCAAGTTGAAGCTCAGCGCTAGGCTGATCCAGACCACGCTCCAGATGGCGGCCTCCTTCACCGAAACTTCGTGGGCCTCGCGGTGAAACACGCCCAGATCCAACGCGAGCATCGCCAAGACGAAGAGATTGAAGCCGACCCAGAGCCAGAGCACGTTGTCCATCAGTCATTATTCCTTTTGTTTGGCGACGCGCAAAAAAACGGCGAGGCCGCCAGACAGTTAACTGCCCGATGGTCTCGCCGACACATTGCTGTGCTCCGACGGTCGAGGGGAAACCTCCCCTGTACTGACGGCCTGCCGACCCGCTTTGTGCGGGTAGCTACTCCCCAACGTTGCAAAGCATAGTATAGCTGGACAAAAGCTGTGCGTCAGGGGATTGCCCACGACGGTAGGGCTACGTCATAGTCGGCAGGCGGGCGCGTACACGCGCGCCGTGGGGGCGCTATGCGCCGGGCGCCCGCCTGCGCGGGCGGGTCCGGACGCGTCGGCGCAGGCCGACGCGCGGCCGCAGGCCCTGCCGCCGCGGTTTCAACCGCCGGGTTCCGGCAACCGCGCCGACCATGACGTAGCCCTGCCGCGACGGACGCCAGCGGGCGGTTGAAACCGCGCCTTGCGGACGCTGCGCACCGGGCACCCACCTACGCGGGCGTCTACGGACGCGCCGGCGCAGGCCGACGCCCGGCCGCAGGCCCGGCCGTCGCGGGTTCACCCGCCAGGTTCTGGCAACAGCGCCCACGTTGACGTAGCGCTACGGGCAAGAACTGAGACTTGACAAAGTCTATGCGCAGCCACTACACTAGCATCAGGTAGGGGAGTAGCTCCTTGCGCCAGCAAGGTGCAGCGTCGTCATTACGGGGTTCGCCCCCGGCGCTGTGGGCGTGCCAGCAGGCACGCGATGCCAGACCACCACGACAAACGCCGTGGTGTTTTTTGTGCGATCAGCTCATGGCTGTAGGCAGAGGAGGTGGCATGGATCTGATCACGTTTGGCACGCTTGCGGCGGGGCTGCTGCTGCTGGTGGTAGGTGGCGAGCTGCTGGTGCGCGGCGCCTCGTCTATCGCCGGGGTGCTTGGGATCTCGCCGCTGGTGATCGGCCTGACCGTGGTGGCCTTCGGCACCAGCTCGCCGGAGCTAGCGGTGAGCGTCCAGGCCGGGCTGGCGGGCAACCCGGACATTGCGCTGGGCAATGTTGTGGGATCGAACATCTTCAATGTGCTATTCACCCTGGGGCTCTGCGCCCTGATCCTACCGCTCGTGGTCTCGCGGCAGCTGGTGCGCCGCGAGGTGCCGATCATGGTCGGGGTGTCGCTGCTTGTGCTGCTGCTCGCCCTTGATGGCCGGCTCAGCACGCTCGACGGCGCCCTGCTTTTCGTGGGGATCGTGGTGTACGTAGCCTGGTCGATCATCGCTAGCCGCAGAGCGACGGCTGCCGCCAGCGGCGACGAGGCTGTGACGATCGACACCATTGCGGGCAAGAGCGCGGGCTGGAGCGTCGGCGCAGCTGTGCTGCTGGCCGTGGCGGGCACAGGCTACGCCCTGGGTTGGCTGAACAGCGTGGAGGCAGGGTTTGTGGCCGCAGGCGCCCTGACGTTCCTTGGTGGCTCGCTGCTCGGCAAGGGCGGAACAACCAGGGGCGGCGACATCGCGCACCAGATCGGCTTTATTCTGGTAGGGCTGGGCACGTTGGTGCTGGGCGCCGGCTGGCTGGTCGACGCGACCACCCAGATTGCGCGAGCCCTGGGCGTGAGCGACCTGATCATCGGCCTGACAATTGTGGCGGCGGGCACCTCGCTGCCGGAGGTGGTGACCTCGATCATCGCCACGCTGCGCAAAGAGCGCGACATTGCGATCGGCAACGTGGTGGGCTCAAATATTTTCAACCTGCTGGGCATCCTCGGGGTTGCGGCCATGGTCACGCCGGGGGGCCTGCCGGTTGCGCCCTCGATGTTGAACTTCGACCTGCTGGTGATGATTGCGGTGGCCCTGGCCTGCCTGCCGATCTTTTTTACGGGCATGGCGATCGCACGCTGGGAGGGCGCGCTCTTTCTGGGCTACTACGTGGCCTATACGGCCTACCTGGTGCTCGCCTCCACACAGCACGACGCCCTAGGAGCCTTTAGCAGCACCATGCTTGTGGCGGTGCTGCCGCTTACCGCGCTCACCCTCGCCCTCCTGGCCGGGCGTGCGCTGTTCCCTGCGCTACGGGCGCCCAGCGCAAAACCCTAGGACGCTCAAGCGTCCTAGCGGCCAGCTCACGGCGCCGTGATCAGCAGCGTGCCCGTCTCGGTGTGGCCTGGGATCACGCAGTAGAGCCGAAATGTCCCTGCGTCGCGGGCGCTGATAGCGAGCACCACGTCTTTCCCTGGATCTGCCGAGACTGTCCGCGTGCCGCTGGGCAGCTCCACGGTAAGGCTATGGGCGATGGTGTCGCTGTTGAGCAGGCGGATAAAGATCTGCTCGCCCACCTGGCCCGCGAGCTGGCCTGGCGCGTAGCCGCCCGCTGTTACCACCAGATCCAGCCGGCGCTCGGGCGGCAGCTCGCCGCAGGCGCCCAGGGCGAGCAGGGCCAGGAGGCTTAGGAGCGCAGCACATGTTCGCATTACAGAGCGCCTTTGTCGTTGGTCAAGGATCGCAAGAACTAGGGTAGAATAACAAGCGACCCCACGCCCCCCAGAGCTGAGCCGCTGATCGCACCGCAGGGAGATGGGATGCTTGTAGCGATTGTGCTAATGATCTTTGCCGCCGCGCCGCTCGGCCTGCTCGCCCGCTCCGCCCCCCGCCCGGCCATGGGCTGGGCCCTGGCCCTGGTGCCCCTGGCCGCCTTCATCGCCTGCTGGAGCGCCATTCCCACAATCACGGCGGGCGGCCAGGTGGTGAACGCGCTGCCCTGGGTGCCCGCGATGGGCCTGGAGCTGCGCCTTGCCCTGGACGGCCTGAGCATGCTGTTTGTGCTGCTTGTCTCAGGTATCGGCACGCTGATCGTGCTCTACACCGGCTACTACATGGCAGGCGACCCGAGCGTTGGCCGCTTCTACCTGGCGCTCTTTATTTTTATGGGCGCCATGCTGGGGCTGGTGCTCGCGGAGAACATTCTAACGCTCTTTGTGTTCTGGGAGCTTACGTCGATCAGCTCGTATCTGCTGGTGGGCCACAAGCACGAGTACGCGGAGGTGCGGCGCGGCGCCCAAATGGGCCTGCTGATCACGGTGGGCGGCGGCATGGCCCTGCTGCTTGGCCTGGTGCTGCTCGGCTCCGTGGTGGGATCATACAGTATCTCGGCGATCATCGCGGCGGCCGACACGCTGCAGGCCTCGCCGCTCTACGGGCCGGCGCTGCTGCTGATCTGCCTGGGCTGTTTCACCAAATCGGCGCAGTTCCCCTTCCACTTCTGGCTGCCCAACGCCATGCAAGCCCCCACCCCGGCCAGCGCCTTCCTGCACTCGGCCACCATGGTCAAGGCCGGCGTGTTCCTGCTGGCCCGGCTGCACCCGGCGCTCAGCGGCACGCCGCTCTGGGCTACGACGCTCAGCGTGGTCGGGATGCTCACCATGCTGGTGGGCGCGGTGGTGGCGCTGCGCAAGGACGACATCAAGGGTCTGCTGGCCTACAGCACGGTGAGCATGCTTGGCACCATGGTGCTGCTGGCGGGCATCGGCGGCCCGGACGCGCCAGCCGCACTGGCGAGTATCATCCTGGCCCACGCGCTCTACAAGGGCGCGCTGTTTATGCTGGCCGGCGTGGTGGACCACGAGGCGGGCACGCGCAAGCTGAGCGAGCTTGGCGGACTGCGCCGTGTGATGCCGCGCACCTTTGTGCTCACAGCTATCGCCGCGCTCTCCATGGCGGGCTTTCCGCCGCTGTTCGGCTTTGTCGCCAAGGAGGAGCTGCTCTACGCGGCCACCGACAGCGCCCTGCCGCCATGGCTCGGCCTCATAGCACTAGCCGTCGTGGTGCTCTCGTCCACGCTGGGCGTGCTGGCGGCGTGGCGGCTGGTGGGCGGGATTTTCTTTGGCCCGCTTGGCAGCGGGGTAAAGCCCAAGGCCCACGAGGCGCCGCTCGGCATGCTCGTTGGCCCCGGCGCCCTCACGCTGCTCTCGGTGGCGCTGCCCTTCGGCCTGTTGCCCGCGCTCAGCGGGCTGCTCCAGCCAACCGTGCAGGCCATTGCTGGCGCGGGTACGAAGATCGAACTTTACCTGATCCCGTCGTCGGTAGGGCTGCCGCTGATCCTGAGCGTGGTCATTCTTGGCGTTGGCATCCTGCTGGCCCGCTTCACGGGGCGGATCGCGGCGCTGCCCTCGCCGCTGCCGCGCTGGCTCAACGGCGACACGCTCTACGACGGGGCGATCAGCGCGCTGCTGGGCGGCGCCACCAGCCTAACCCGGCTGCTCCAGAACGGGCGCATGCGCAGCTACATGCTCTGGTCGCTGCTGGCCCTGGTGGCGGCGGTGCTGCCGCCCCTGGCGCTCTACGGGCTTGGCGGGCTGCCGCCGCCGACACTGGCGGGCGTGGCGCCCTACGAGCTGGTTATCCCCTTGCTTATCCCGGTGGGCGTGCTGGCGACGCTCACCGCCCGCTCGCGGCTCGGCGCGATCATCGCGGCGGGCATCGTGGGCGCGATCATCTCGCTACTGTTCGTGATCTATAGCGCGCCGGATCTGGCGCTCACCCAGCTGCTGATCGAGGTGATCGCGACCGTCTTCTTTCTGCTGGTCTTTGCGCTGCTGCCTTCGGCCTTTGAGCGGCTCTCGCCGCGCAGCACCCGCGTGCGCGACGGGCTGGTGGCCACGCTGGTGGGCCTAACAATGGCGGGCGTTACCTACGCCGCCGCAAGCAGCACGGCCTTCCCGAGCATCAGCGCGCTGTTCAAGGCCGAGGCGCTGTCGGTGGGCAAGGGCGCCAACGTGGTGAATGTGATCCTCGTGGACTTCCGCAGCTTCGACACTATGGGCGAGATCACGGTGCTCTTCATCGTGCTGCTCGGCATCTACGCCATGCTGCGCCTGCGGCCCACAACCGACCCAGGGACGACCGACGACCGACGACCGACGACGGGAGGGCGGTCGTCGGTGGTCAGTCGTCGGAAGATTGACGACTGACCACCGACGACCGACGACGGGAGGGCGGTTGTCAGTCGTCGGTCGTCGGTCGTCCCAGGCATCATCGTCAAAAGGAACCAGCGTTTATGTACGACTCAATCATTCTGCGCACGATCGCAAAGCTGATGCTGCCGCTGCTGCTGCTGCTCTCGCTGTTTATGGTGGTGCGCGGGCACAACCTGCCAGGCGGCGGCTTTGTCGGGGGGCTGCTGGCCGCCTCGGCGGTGATCTTGCAGATCGTCGCTTTCGGGCCGCACCGAGCGCGCGAGCTGATCCCGATCAATTATCTGCGCCTGGCCGCCTGGGGTGTGGTCTTCGCGGCCACCTGGGGGCTGCTGGGACTGCTTGCGGGCCAGCCGTTTATGACCGCCTTCTGGCTGCCCATGCCCATCCCCGGCATCGGTAAAATCGGCACGCCGGTGCTCTTCGACATCGGTGTCTACCTCACCGTTACGGGTGTGACAAGCCAGCTCGCCCTGGTGCTGGCCGAGGAGCCGCAGCTCTACCCGATGCGCCAGCCCGGCCACAAGCGCAATCCGGTGGCGCCAGATGCGTAAGGAGCGACCATGACCTTTGTGCTCTCGCTGGTGGTGGGTGTGCTGTTTGGCGGGGCGGCCTACCTGATGCTGCGGCGCAGCGTGGTGAAGCTGATCCTGGGCGTGGTGCTGCTGAGCCACGGCACCAATTTGCTGCTCTTCCTGATGGGCGACGGCGTGGTGCGCGGGCGCCCGGCCTTCGTCGACCCAGCCACCGGCGTCGCTGCCGCCAACGCCGCCGACCCGCTGCCCCAGGCGCTGATCCTCACCGCGATTGTGATCAGCTTCGGCTTCACGGCGTTTATCCTGGCGCTCGCCTACCGCGCCAATCAGGCTGTGCAGAGCGACGACCTCGACGATATGATCAGCACCGATAGGTTATAGATGGCGAATCACCTGTTTCTCCCCCTGCTCGTCCCGCTGTTTAGCGCGCTTCTGGCGACGCTCGTAAGCCAGCGCTGGCTGATGGTACGTGTGATCGCTCTGCTTGCGGCGCTGTTCAACCTGGGCTACAGCGGCTGGCTGCTCTGGATCGTGGGCAGCACAGGGCGCCAGATCACGCAGGCCAGCAACTACGCCGCGCCGTTTGGTATCTCGCTGGTGGCCGACGGGCTGAGCGCGATCATGCTCACGCTCACGGCGCTGCTGATGACGGTGACGATCGTCTACAGCTTCGCCACGGTGAGTGCCGAGCGCGAGCGCTTTTTCTACTACCCGCTGCTGCTGCTGATGCTGTTCGGCTGTAGCGGCGCGTTTCTCACCGGCGACCTGTTCAACCTGTATGTCTGGTTCGAGGTGCTGCTGGTGGCCTCGTTCGGCCTGATCACGCTGGGCGGCGAGCGCGCGCAGCTGGAGGGCGGCCTGAAGTATGTGGTGCTGAACCTGTTTGGCAGCACCTGCTTCCTGATCGGCGCGGGGCTGCTGTACGGCGTGGCCGGCACGCTCAACATGGCCCACCTGGCCGAGCGCCTGGGCACGCTCCAGAACCCCACGCTGATCACCGCGATCGCCGGCTTCTTCCTGTTCGCCTTCAGCAGCAAGGCGGGCCTGGTGCCGGTCTTCTTCTGGCTGCCCACAAGCTACCACACGCCCGCGCTCCCGGTGAGCGCCCTGTTCAGCGGCTTGCTCACCAAGGTGGGCGTGTACGCGCTGTTCCGCGTGTTCGGCACGGTCTTCCCGCGTGAGCTGGAGCGCTACGGCAGCCTGATCCTGGTGATCGCGGGCCTAACAATGATTGTGGGCGTGTTGGGCGCGATGGCCCAGGTGGAGGTGCGCCGCATCTTGTCGTTCCACATCGTGAGCCAGGTGGGCTACATGATCATGGGGCTGGGGCTGGTGGGCGTCGCCGGGCTCACGGCGGGCATCCTCTATATGGTGCACCATATTATTGTCAAGACGGCGCTGTTCCTGATCGGCGGCGCGGCCGAGCATTTGTCCGGCACGGGCGAGCTGAAACGTATGGGCGGCATGGCGCGGCGCGAGCCGATCCTGGCCGCGCTCTGGCTGCTGGCGAGCCTCTCGCTGGCGGGGCTGCCACCGCTTAGCGGCTTCTTCGGCAAGCTGGGGCTGATCCAGACGGGCGTGCAGCAGCAGCAGTGGCTGATCGTGGGCGTGTCGGTGGCGGTGAGCCTGTTTACGCTCTTCTCGATGCTGAAGATCTGGAACGAGGTGTTCTGGAAAGAGCCACCGGAGGATCTGGGCGCGCTGCCGCGAGCCACGCTGGGCCTGCTGGCGCCTGGCGCGCTGCTCGTAGTCCTGAGCATCGTGATCGGCTTTGGCGCCGCCCCAGTGCTGGAGTACAGCCGCCTCGCCGCTACCCAGTTGCTCGATACGCAGGGCCTGGTGCGCGATGTGTGCGGCCCCGATGGCTGCGACGCGGTGACGACGACCGTAAGCGGGAGGTAGAACCATGCTAACGCCGAATCTGCTGCTGGCCCTGGCCTGGATGCTGCTCAACAAGGCCTTCGGCCTGGCCGATCTGATTGTGGGCCTGAGCTTCGGCTTCCTGGTGATCCGCGTCTCCTGGCGGGCGCTGCATAGCGAGCCGTTCAGCCTGCGGCGCTACTTCCGCTTCTATACGCGGCGGCCGCTCCAGACGACCTGGCTGTGGATCAAGTTTCTTGGCTTTGGCCTACTGGAGATCGTAAAGTCCAACATCGCCGTAACAAAAGCGGTGCTATCGCCGACGCTGAAGCTGCGTCCCGGCATCGTGGCGATCCCGCTAGACCTGAAAAGCGATGCGGGCATCACCACGCTGGCGAATCTGATCACGCTGACGCCGGGCACGGTGACGCTGGATGTGTCGAGCGACCGCAAGACGCTCTACATCCACGCGCTGGAGGTGGGCGACGTGGAGCAGTTGCGCCGTGACACCAAGGAGTTGTTCGAGCGCCGTGTGCAGGAGTTGCTGCCATGAGCCTATTTCAAAGCCTGATCGGCGCGCTGATGCTGGTGCTGTCGCTGTCGATGGCTGTGGCCGTGTGGCGGCTGCTGCGCGGGCCGAGCATCCCCGACCGGGCTGTGGCCTTCGATCTGATCATGATCCACCTCGTGGGCCTGATCGCACTGTTCGCGCTGACGTCGGGGCAGCTGGTGTTGCTAGACGCAGTGATCGTGGTGGCCGTGATCGGCTTTCTGGGCACCGTGGCCCTGGCCCGCTTTATCGAGGAGGGGCGCAGCTGATGACACTGCTAGAGGGCCTGACGCTGCTGATCGCGGCCGCGGGCGTGTTCTTCATCGTGGTCTCGTCGATCGGGATCGTGCGCATGCCAGACGTGTACACGCGCGTACACGCCGTGGGCAAGGCGGGCACGCTCGGCATCGTGGGCGTGCTGCTGGCCGTGGGTGTCTACCAGTTCGCCACACTGTCGGTCGTGTTCGAGATGCTCGCCCTGATCGGCTTCTTCTTCCTGACGCAGCCCGTGGCAGCGCACATGCTTGATCGGGCAGCCTTCCTGACGGGGGTGCAGCCGACGCCGGGCACCGCGCCTAACGACCTGGCTGATCGCTACGATCCAGAGACGCGGCAGCTGGAGTGAGGTAGCTCACCTGGCGGAGCTGGTCGGGCTGGCGCCGATCGTGGGCGCGTTTGCGGCGGGGCTGGTGCTAGACAGCGACCTAATCCACAGATTACCGACCCAGCTCCGGCCCATTCAGGTCCGGAACTGGGTCGGGAATCGGTGTCAGCTCTGGAGCGCTAGGTGGCGGAAGCGGGCGACGGTGGTTGACGATCAGGGCGACGATGCCGGCGACGATCAGCAC
>Ga0136636_10001078_pt1 | contig 15456 bp, 11 predicted proteins | sample AntDrymUQ8522106_2_FD_104653 | JGI IMG/M metagenome (GOLD analysis project Ga0136636, IMG submission 104653) | Polar desert sand microbial communities from Dry Valleys, Antarctica - metaG UQ852 (21.06) | ecosystem: Environmental > Terrestrial > Soil > Desert | place: Antarctica: Dry Valley... | reverse complement strand
CGGTTCACCCCTAGCCCTGCACATGGACGTGGACTGCATTGCCTTCACCGGATCGACCCGCGTGGGCAAGCAGATTCACGTCATGGCGGGGCAAAGCAACCTCAAGCGGGCCTGGACAGAGTTGGGGGGCAAGTCCCCCAACATTGTGTTTGCCGATTGCCCCGATCTGGAGCGTGCGGTAGACGCGGCTGTGGGCAGTATCTTTTTTAACCAGGGTGAGAGTTGTAACGCGCCGTCGCGTTTGTATGTAGAAGCAGCCATCCACGACCAGTTCATGGAAAAAGCACTGGCGTTGGCACCGCGTTATCTGCCCGCCAACCCGTTGGACCCCGCCACGGTGATGGGCGCGATCGTTGACAAAACCCAGATGGACAACGTGTTGCGCTATGTGGCGTCCGGAAAGAAAGAAGGTGCAAGCCTGCAGTTTGGCGGTGAGCAAGCCTTGGTCAACAGTGGCGGCTGCTATGTGCAGCCTACCATTTTTACGGGCGTGACGGCGGACATGACCATCGCCCGGGAGGAGATTTTTGGTCCTGTCTTGTCGGTGCTGTCGTTCACCGATGCTGCTGACGTTGTGCGCCAGGCCAATCAAAGTGTGTATGGTCTGCAAGCTGGCGTGTGGACGCGCGACCTCAACAAAGCCCATGGTGTTGCACGCGCGCTGCGCGCCGGGACAGTGCATGTCAATCAGTATGACGAGGATGACATCACCGTGCCGTTTGGCGGCTATAAACAAAGCGGGGTGGGGCGAGACAAGTCCTTGCACGCGTTTGACAAGTACACAGAGATCAAAACCACCTGGATTCGCATCGATTCGCCGGTGTGAGGGTGTGTTTTGTTTCTCCCTGCAAACCGCAATTGACGCATTGCAGGTCAGCGCTTGTTTTGATCAAGATTTTTCGCTTCGATGGCTTTCACCATTGGGCGCGTCCAACTTCGTTTTTTGGATTCATCGGCACAAGTGAATGACCCCCACGGTGAATTTGTTCTAAACGCAAGTGCTTGATCTGTAACGGGGAATTTTTCCACTCAATATTCGCACTCCCTCTGACTGAACAGAGAATAAATTCACCGTGGAATGACCCCTGTGAATCCTGGACTAAAGGTGGATTTATGGGTGAAAACTACAGTCGTCTGTAACCCATCGATCTACAACGCATCATCCTTGCCTGTACGGTGCGCCAACGTGCTGCGCCGGTGGGCACTTTTTCTTGGTTTTTTGACATACGACAAGCCTCGGTGACTGGTGTCCGACAACACTTTGGTAGGCGACTTGCGCACGGGGTTGTTGTTGATAACTGTTGTTCACGATGTGAAATATCGTAGATGTTGGATTGAAAAATCTATCTCAATATGAAGTTTTCGATTTCGCATTAAGAAAAATGATGTGTAAGTAGTTGATTTGTATGGTGTAAATTTATAGTCTTTTATAAGATAAAAGACTGGTCTAACTCTTATATAAGACATAGAATAGTTTCACAACATCAGCAATTCAGTCCCCTGATGAACTGTCTTTCAATCAACCAAGGAGTGTTCACATGCCGCAATCATTCACAGAACAATTGAGCCGCCAGCAGCAAATTGCTGCACTAGAGAAAGATTGGGCTACTAACCCGCGATGGAAGGGTATCAAGCGCGGGTACAGTGCCGCCGACGTGGTGCGCCTGCGGGGTTCATTTCAGGTTGAGCACACCTTGGCGCGCCGCGGGGCAGAAAAGTTGTGGGAGCTGGTGAACAACACGCCGTACGTCAATTGTTTGGGTGCTTTAACCGGTGGTCAGGCCATGCAGCAGGTCAAGGCAGGCGTCAAAGCCATTTACCTCTCAGGCTGGCAGGTTGCTGCCGACAACAATGGATATTCGGCGATGTACCCCGATCAGTCCTTGTACCCTGTGGACTCGGTGCCCAAGGTGGTGGAGCGCATCAACAATTCTTTCACGCGTGCAGATGAAATTCAGTGGTCCAAAGGCGTGGGTCCGGGTGATGCGGGCTACATTGAGTACCACGCGCCCATCGTCGCCGACGCGGAAGCGGGTTTTGGCGGTGTTCTCAATGCCTACGAGCTGATGAAAGCCATGATTCGCGCTGGTGCAGGCGGCGTTCACTTTGAAGACCAATTGGCATCGGTCAAGAAGTGCGGCCACATGGGTGGCAAGGTGCTGGTGCCCACCACGGAAGCGTGTCAAAAGTTGATCGCCGCGCGCATGGCGGCAGATGTGTATGGCATTCCCACGTTGGTGATTGCCCGCACCGACGCAGAAGCCGCAGATTTGTTGACCAGTGATTACGATGTCAACGACAAGCCATTTCTCACGGGTGAGCGCACTGCTGAGGGCTTCTACAAAACCCGCAAAGGACTAGACCAAGCGATCTCCCGTGCCATTGCGTATGCAGATTACGCTGACTTGGTGTGGTGCGAAACCGGCACGCCAGACTTGGTTTTTGCCAAGAAGTTTGCCGATGCGGTGCATGCCAAACATCCCGGCAAGATGCTGGCTTACAACTGCAGCCCGTCGTTCAACTGGAAGAAAAACCTTGATGACGCCACTATTGCCAAGTTCCAGAAAGAACTCGGCGCCATGGGCTACAAGTACCAGTTCATCACATTGGCGGGTATTCACAACATGTGGTACCACATGTTTGACTTGGCCCAAGACTACGTGACGCGGGGCATGACCGCTTATGTTGAAAAGGTGCAGGAGCCAGAATTTGCGGCGCGTGATCGGGGGTACAGCTTTGTGTCGCACCAGCAAGAAGTCGGCACGGGCTACTTTGATGACATCACGACCGTGATCCAAGGGGGTAAATCGAGTGTGACGGCGTTAACAGGTTCCACGGAAGAGGAGCAATTTCACTGAGGGTTGGTTGGTTGGTGAGTCGTCCCGCGCCAAAAGGCGCTTTAAGCTGGTGTCCCTAGAAAGGCATCAGCTTTTTTTGTGCCCCAATGAGTGCGCTAAAATGCGGCGGCACAGCAATTTATAAAGAGCGAGAAAGGCATCTTGGTTATGACACCGCGAACGGCGACCATTCTTCCTGTAAAAAAGTAAGGCCGTAGCCCGCGTGCCTTGTGCACTTTGTGCTTCGAAAAATAGAGTAAACGCGGACTGATCCGCGTTTTTTTTTGTCCAATCCAACCAGCCCCACATCATCATGGTTCAAATCACTCTTCCCGATGGCTCGCAGCGCGACTATTCCCACACAGTCACGGTTGCCGAGGTGGCCGCGTCCATCGGTGCCGGTCTTGCCAAGGCTGCGTTGGCCGGCAAAGTCGATGGCAAAGTGGTTGATGCCAGCTATTTGATTGAGTCAAACGTCGCCTTATCCATTGTCACGGCCAAGGATGCCGAAGGTCTGGAAGTCATTCGCCACTCCACCGCGCATTTGCTGGCCTATGCTGTCAAAGAGTTGTTTCCGGCGGCGCAGGTCACCATCGGGCCCGTGATCGAAAACGGCTTCTTCTACGACTTCTCGTTCGAGCGGCCATTCACCATGGACGATCTGGCGTTGATTGAAAAACGCATGGTCGAGTTGTCGAACAAAGATGAGCCCATCGTTCGTCGAGTGTTGCCTCGCGACGAAGCAGTGGCCTATTTCAAAGGCTTGGGTGAGCACTACAAAGCAGAAATCATCGCGAGCATTCCATCCAACGAAGACGTAAGCCTTTACCGCGAAGGAAACTTTGAAGACCTGTGCCGAGGTCCGCACGTCCCCAGCACCGGCAAACTCAAGCACTTCAAATTGATGAAGGTGGCGGGCGCCTATTGGCGTGGTGACCACAAAAACGAAATGCTGCAGCGCATTTACGGCACAGCATGGGCCAGCAAAGATGACCTTCAACAACACCTCAAGATGCTGGAAGAAGCGGAAAAGCGTGACCACCGCAAGCTGGGCCGTGAATTGGATTTGTTTCATATTGATGAGCACTCGCCTGGTACGGTGTTTTGGCATCCCAAGGGATGGACGTTGTGGCAGCAGGTTGAGCAATACATGCGCAAGGTCTATCAGGACAATGGCTACAAAGAGGTTAAAGGTCCCCAAATCATCGACAAAGGCTTGTGGGAAAAAACCGGCCACTGGGATAAGTACCGGGAAAACATGTTCATCACCGAGTCGGAAAAACGTGAATATGCGTTGAAGCCCATGAATTGTCCCGGTCACATTCTGATCTTTAAACAAGGCATTAAGAGCTACCGTGATTTGCCCTTGCGCTACGGTGAATTTGGTCAATGCCACCGCAATGAGCCCACGGGTGGCTTGCACGGCATCATGCGCGTGCGTGGCTTTACCCAGGATGATGGTCATATTTTTTGCACCGAAGAACAAATATTGGGCGAGTGCGTCGCGTTTACGGCGTTACTGCAAAAGGTGTACACCGATTTCGGTTTCAAAAACATCATCTACAAGGTGGCAACCCGCCCTGAAAAGCGCATCGGTTCCGATGAGAGTTGGGATCGAGCCGAAGCGGCACTCATCGAGAGTCTGCGCGCCTCGGGTTGTGAGTTTGAGGTGACGCCCGGAGAAGGTGCTTTTTACGGCCCCAAGATCGAGTACACCCTGAAAGACGCGATTGGTCGCCCATGGCAATGTGGAACCATTCAGGTTGATTTCTTCATGACCGAGCGCCTGGATGCCGAGTATGTCGGCGAAGACGGTGCGCGTCATCGCCCGGTCATGCTGCACCGGGCCATCGTTGGCAGTTTGGAGCGTTTCATTGGTATCTTGATCGAAGAAACCGCTGGCGCGTTGCCAACTTGGCTCGCGCCGACACAGGTTGTTGTTCTGAATATCACTGATGCGCAGGCTGAATATGCGAAAACTGTCGCCCTTACGCTGCAAAATCAAGGGTTTAGGGTAGAGACAGACCTGCGCAACGAGAAAATCACGTATAAAATACGCGAGCATTCGATGCAAAAGGTGCCGTATCTGATCGTGATTGGCGACAAAGAAATGGCGTCCGGTGCTGTTGCAGTGCGTGCCCGAGGTGGTCAAGACCTTGGAGTGATGCCGCTGGAAGATTTTTCACAAAAAATTTCCGCAGACGTTGCTCACAAATCTAACACTTGAGTTGCTTTTGTTGAACAAACGCAGGGCTACGTATCGCACGGTTTTGGCTACTATTGTTGTAGCAAATTTTTGAAGGATTGAGTCATCGCTACCGAATTTCGTGATCGCCGTCAGCGCGAAGAACGCAAACACCGATTGAATCGGGAAATCATGGTGCCAGAGGTTCGCCTCTCTGGTGTGGACAACGAGCCCTTGGGTGTGGTGAGTCTCAATGAGGCTTTGCGCATGGCGGGTGAGTTGGATGTTGATTTGGTGGAAATTGCTGCGACAGCCATTCCACCCGTCTGCCGTTTGATGGATTACGGCAAGTTCAAGTATCAGGAGCAGAAAAAAGCTGCCGAGGCCAAAGCCAAGCAGACTGTGATTGAAATCAAGGAAATCAAATTCCGCCCTGGTACCGATGACGGTGATTACAACATCAAGATGCGCAACATTCGCCGCTTTTTGGCAGATGGTGATAAGTGCAAGGTGACCTTGCGCTTTCGCGGTCGAGAAATTACTCACCAAGAGTTGGGGATGGCGCTGCTGAACCGCATTCGTGACGAGCTGGGTGACACGATTCTGGTGGAGCAGTTTCCTAAGCTCGAAGGTCGTCAGATGATCATGATGATCGCGCCGGGGCGCAAGAAGCAGCCGATCAAGGCAGCTGCATCGGAAAGCGCGAGTAGCGCAGCGTAAATTTTCCCGTCCCCTAGTTGGGGGTGGTTAGGCTTGTGGCGGATCGGGTGTGATTTTTTCACGTTCCGATTGGCAGCAAGGGCAATGTGTTTGCACACGTTGTCAGCGACGATCGACTTAGGTCGATGGTTCGCAGGTGGGGTTTACCCACCTTAAAAGTGGCTCGGGGCCATCAAGGCTGCAAGGAGTTTGCAGACGCCTCACGAGCACAATGTAATAGGAGCATGTCAATGCCCAAAATGAAGACCAAGAGCGCGGCGAAGAAACGCTTCCGCGTCCGTCCAGGTGGTACCGTTAAACGCGGTCAAGCCTTCAAACGTCACATCTTGACCAAGAAGACCACTAAAAATAAACGCCATTTGCGTGGTGCAACAGCTGTTCATGCGACCGATATGGGTCGTATGGCACAAATGTTGCCCGGCCGTGGTCTTTAATTAACGACGAACAAGGAGTAAACACATGCCTCGCGTCAAACGTGGTGTAACGGCTCGCGCCCGCCACAAAAAAGTTCTGGCCCTTGCAAAAGGTTTCCGTGGTCGCCGCGGTAATGTTTATCGGGTCGCCAAAGAAGCGGTCATGAAGGCTGGGCAATATGCCTACCGTGACCGTCGTACCAAGAAACGTGTTTTCCGTCAGTTGTGGATTGCCCGTATCAATGCAGCTGCTCGTCAGTGTGGCATGACGTACAGCCAATTTGCGAACGGTCTGAAGAAAGCCTGTATCGAGATTGACCGTAAGGTTTTGTCCGATATCGCTGTTCACGACATGGCTGCATTTGCCGGTATCGTGAGCCAGGTGAAGGCCAAGCTGGCGGCTTAAGTGATACATTTTGCTATTAAATAGATAGCGAAAAATGTAATAGAGAGAAGGGCTAGAGCTTGAAAAAGCACTAGCCCTTTTTCCATGACTGACACCAAGAATTCTATGAACGACTTACAGACTGTTGTTGAGGCTGCAAAAGCTTCGTTTGAGTTGGCCAACACCCCGGCGGACCTGGAGAATGCCAAGGCGCAATACCTTGGAAAGTCGGGTCGTATCACCGACTTGATGAAAGGCATGGCTGCGCTTTCGGTAGAGGAAAAGAAGACTCTGGGTGCCAGCATCAATTTAGCTAAACAAGCCATTGAAGTCGCCTTGACTGCAAGGCGACAAGCGCTTGCAGAAGCTGAGCTACAGGCTCAGTTGCAAGCGGAAGCATTGGATGTGACTTTGCCTGGGCGTCAGTGCGGGCAGGGTGGTTTGCATCCTGTGTCCTTGACGCTGGAGCGCATTGAGTCCATTTTTGGCTCCATGGGATTTGAGGTGGCACAAGGCCCCGAGATTGAGTCTGATTGGTTTAACTTCACCGCTCTCAATACACCTGAAGACCATCCTGCGCGTTCCATGCACGATACGTTTTATGTCGAAGGTGGTTCGGAAAATGCGCCCAATTTGCTGCGCACACACACCAGTCCCATGCAGATTCGCCATGCGGTTCAGCATGTCAAAAAGTACCGTGAACAGGCCGGTGTGGGTGAAGAAGGGTTGTTTTGCGGTGAGATGCCCGAAATACGAGTGATTGCCCCAGGGCGCACCTACCGCGTGGACAGTGATGCAACGCATTCCCCCATGTTCCACCAATGTGAAGGCCTGTGGGTCGGTGAAAATGTCAGCTTCAAAGACCTGAAGTTCGTGTTCACTGATTTTTGCCGTACATTTTTTGAGTCCAACGACTTGGTGCTGCGGTTTCGTCCTAGTTTCTTTCCGTTCACCGAGCCAAGTGCTGAGGTCGACATTCAATTCCCCAGCGGACCGCTGGCGGGGCGTTGGCTTGAAGTTGCCGGTTCTGGACAGGTGCATCCCAACGTTATCCGTAACATGGGCTTGGACTCCGAACGTTACATCGGGTTCGCATTCGGCATGGGGCCGGATCGGTTGACGATGCTGCGCTACGGTGTCAATGATTTGAGGCTATTTTTCGACGGTGATACTCGGTTCCTGTCGCAGTTTCGTTGAACCCCTTGTGCGTCATGGACGGTTCATGGTCTCTACCGCCCCGAGCTTTTCTTACCGCTTAGAGCACTTTTTTGAATCACGCTGAGAGTTTTCAATGCAATTTCCTGAATCCTGGTTGCGCGAGTTTTGCAATCCACCGTTGAATACCGCCGCTTTGGCTGACACATTGACCATGGCCGGTCTGGAGGTGGAAGACCTCAAGCCCGTGGCGCCTGTTTTTTCGAATATTGTGGTGGGCCAAATCCGTGAGGCCGTTCAACACCCGAACGCAGACCGTCTGCGCGTGTGCCAAGTGGATGTGGGGCAGGCCCAACTGCTAACCATCGTGTGTGGTGCGCCCAATGCACGTGTCGGGATCAAGGTGCCCTGCGCCATGGTGGGGGCGGAACTTCCGCCGGGTGAAGACGGAAAACCCTTTCTGATCAAGGTAGGCAAGCTGCGTGGTGTAGAAAGTTTTGGCATGCTCTGTTCGGCACGCGAACTGAAATTGGCCGATGACCACGGCGGTTTGCTGGAGCTGGCCGCCGATGCGTCGGTAGGGCAAAACATTCGCGAGCATTTGAACCTCGATGACACCTTGTTCACCTTGAAGCTCACGCCGAACCTGGCCCATTGCCTAAGCGTCTACGGTGTGGCGCGCGAAGTTGCCGCGCTCACCGGTGCGCCTTTGAAAACGCCCGTGTTTCCGGTCACCCCGGTCACTGTGCAAGAGGTCCTACCCGTCGACATCAGTGCGCCGGATTTGTGTGGTCGTTTCTCGGGTCGCGTGGTTCGCGGCCTCAACGCCAAAGCCAAAACACCGGTCTGGATGATGGACAAGCTGGCGCGTTGTGGGCAACGCAGCGTCAGTGCCTTGGTTGACATCTCCAACTACGTGATGTTTGAGTTGGGTCGCCCGTCCCACATTTTTGACCTCGACAAGATTCAAGGGGGTTTGGAAGTGCGTTGGGGACGACCGGGTGAGCAACTCACATTGCTCAACGGCAACACCGTGACGGTGGATGCGCAGGTGGGTGTGATCGCCGATCAGGCGCAGGTGGAGTCGCTTGCCGGGATCATGGGCGGGGACGCCACGGCAGTGTCTGATGACACGCAAAACGTGTATGTGGAAGCGGCGTTCTGGTGGCCCAAAGCGATTGCAGGACGCTCACGTCGGTACAACTTTTCTACCGATGCGGGCCACCGGTTTGAACGCGGGGTAGACCCGGAATTGACGATTGAGCATATTGAGCGGATCACGCAACTCATTGTGGAGATTTGTGGCACGCCGCAAACGGTGTGTGGCCCCATGGACGACCATCGGGTTGCCATGCCAGAGCCCAAGCCGGTCACTTTGCGTGTGGCCAGAGCGATCAAGGTGATTGGCATGCCCTTGACGCAGGCGCAGTGCACCCACGCACTGACCGGGCTGGGTTTACCCGTGGCAGAAGGTGACGGAGTACTGTCGGTGACACCACCCTCGTACCGATTTGATTTGCAGATCGAAGAGGATTTGATTGAAGAAGTGGCGCGGATGGTGGGTTACGATAATCTGCCGCACACGCCACCGCAGGCGCCCATTGTGGCCAAGATACGTCCTGAATCCGAGCGCGGGGCATTTGCCGTGCGCCGCGCGGTGGCGGCGTTGGGCTATCAGGAAACCATCAATTTCAGCTTTGTTGAGGCGCGGTGGGAGCATGACTTGGCCGGGAACACCAACCCCATCAAGTTGCTCAACCCGATTGCCAGCCAATTGAGCGTGATGCGTTCGTCGCTGTTGGGTTCGTTGCTGCAAGTGTTGAAGTTCAATCAGGACCGCAAGGCCCCACGCGTTCGCATTTTTGAGGTGGGCCGCGTGTTTTTACGTGACGCCAGCATCCAGAGTACGGACACCACCGTGCAGGGTTTTGATCAACCGATGCGCTTGGCGGGTTTGGCGACGGGTTCTAGGGACGCATCAACCTGGGGTGCCAAAGATCATCCCGTTGATTTCTTTGACGTCAAGGGCGATATTGAGGCCCTGCTGTCGCCCATCAAGCCCACATTTGTAGCCGGTGTGCACCCAGCAATGCATCCTGGTCGCAGCGCTCAAGTATTGGTGGCTGGTATTTCGATCGGCTGGGTGGGTGAGCTTCATCCCAAATGGCGCCAATCCTACGAACTCACGCAAGCGCCTGTTTTGTTCGAGTTGGCGTTGGCAGCGGTTCTTGCGCGTCCGGTTCCACAGTTCCAAGCGGTTGCGAAGTTCCAGGCGGTGGAGCGCGATATTGCTGTGATGGTGGACGAGTCGGTGACACACGGTGCGTTGATGGCTGCCATTTGGTCTGCTCCGACTGAGGGTATTTTGCGCGACGCGTTGTTGTTTGACATTTACCGTCCAAAATCGACCGAGGCCCTGGAGTTTGCGCAAAAAAGTTTGGCGGTACGGCTCACCTTGAACGCGCTGGACCAAGCGTTGACCGAAGAGCAAATCGAATCGGTCGTGGCCGCTGTGGTTGCTACACTGGCACAGCAAGTTGGCGCGCGGCAACGGGTTTAACCGACCTTGTGACGACTTAAACAGAGAGAAATGTATGGACATCACCGTTGAATCACTGGAAACCCCGGCACTTACCAAGGCGCAACTGGCGGAGCTGTTGTTCGAGAAAATTGGTCTGAACAAACGTGAGTCCAAGGACATGATTGATGCTTTTTTCGACTTGGTAGGCAAAAGCTTGGTCAATGGCAATGACGTGAAGATCACGGGTTTCGGTAACTTCCAAATCCGCACCAAAGCGCCGCGACCTGGCCGCAACCCCCGGACGGGCGAGGAAGTCCCGATCGCAGCGCGCCGTGTTGTCACTTTCCACGCCAGTCAGAAGCTCAAGGAGCAAATTCAGACAAAGGGGCCAAGTACGCCAAGTGTGCTGGAGTGAGGAATATTTGCGCTAGCAGCTCCTCAACGACCTTTACAAGTTTGGTTAACTTAGAGTAACCTGCATGCTTTTGCGGCTACTTGTTTGATTTCAATGGAGAATTCTCTCCCTCCCATCCCTGCCAAACGCTACTTCACCATCAGTGAGGTGGGCGATTTGTGTGGCGTCAAACCCCATGTGCTTCGCTATTGGGAGCAAGAATTCACGCAGTTGCGGCCAATGAAGCGCCGTGGAAACCGTCGGTACTACCAACACCATGAGGTGTTGACGATTCGGCGGATTCGGGATTTGTTGTATGACCAGGGTTTCACCATCAGTGGTGCCCGAAACAAGATGCAAGAGCTCGCACAAGAAGAGTTTTCTGGTACGGCAAACAATCCGGTGATCCTCGACGGTGTTGAGGTGATTGAGCTTCGGGATTCCCAATTCAGTGATTTTGTTGACACTGCGTTGATGCGTGATCTGCGCAGCGTCGATGACCCTTGGTTGCAGATTCGCCAGGAACTCTCAGAAATCCGCGAGATTCTGATTCACAAAATCTGATGCCGATCAACTAACGGCTATAATTTGAGGCTTCGGTGTGTGGCGCAGCCTGGTAGCGCACTTGCATGGGGTGCAAGGGGTCGAAGGTTCGAATCCTTTCACACCGACCAAACTCAAAAAGGGTTGAAAAGACGATGTGCTTTTCAACCCTTTTTCCATTTCGCAATGGCGTTGTGTTCCAACCGACGCGCGTTGATTCACTCGGCAGGTGTCTTATTGAACACTCAGGATTTGGCTGGCCTGTCGCTGGCTGCATTTGATCAAATTGTTGCATCCACCTCGGGCTTTCGCACCCGACCGGGGCAACGCGAGATGGCACAGCGCATCGCAGCGTCGTTGCACGATGTAAGTCTGGGTGAACATGCCAACCCGCACCGGGCCGTTGCCGTGATTCAGGCGGGCACGGGCGTGGGCAAATCGGCCGCGTACCTGTCTACCACTGTGTCGCTGGCGTTGCAACGCAAGACCCGGGTGGTGATCTCTACGGCCACGGTCGCACTTCAAGAGCAACTGATGACCAAAGACTTGCCTGCGCTGGCAGCGGTGTTGAACACGCCGTTCGTCTTTGCATTGGCCAAAGGCCGCGCGCGTTATGTCTGCAAGCTCAAATTGGAACGACTGGCTGGCTCGCAGGGCGAGGAGGGCAGCGACATGTTTGGAGTGGATGAAGACGCTGCGCCCACCACGGCGGCCTATGCCAAACAGCTCAAGGGAAAGGACTGGCAAGACCCCGAGGAGCGACGCATGGCGCTGTATGACAGCTTGGCCAACGCGCTGGCCTCAGGGCAATGGGACGGGGACCGCGACAGTTTGGCTGAGCAACCCGACCCGCGGGATTGGTCCACCGTGGCGGCCGAGCGCCACAGTTGTACCGCACGGCATTGCCCCCGTTTTCGGGACTGCAGCTACTACAACGCCAGAACCCAGTTGGCGCAGGCCCAAGTGATTGTCGCCAACCATGATCTGGTGTTGGCGTCTTTGGGCATGAAGGCGTTGCCTGAGTTGGACAACTGTCTGATCGTGTTTGACGAAGGCCACCACCTTCCCGCCGTGGCGCTGGACCAGTTCTCGGGCAGCATGGATTTGAGCGGATTTCGTTGGTTAGACAAATTGCCGCGCCTGCTGCACGAGGTGGCCGAAAAAATGGGTTTTGTGCTGGCCCAAGATGTGACCACGTTGGCGCAGCAGCTTAAAACCGCATTGTTGGATGCCGGGCGCATCACCATGGACCTGTTGCGCGATGTGACCGCCACCTACGACGTGGTGCACCGCTTCAAGGATGGCGTGCTGCCTGAGGTGCTGTCTGACCCGATGACCTTGATTCAGGGACATGCCCGTGGCCTGTCAGATGCGCTGGAAGCGTTAGGTGCAGAGCTCAAGCTGCGCGCCAAAGAAGACCCGCCGCAGGCCGCGAGTTGCTCGGTGTTGTACGCCAAACTGGGGCCGATGGCACCCAAACTGAGCAGTGTGGTGCGTACCAGTGCCATGCTGCTGGCGCATGACGAACAACCCATGGCCAAGTGGCTGAAGTCAGACACCAGCTCTGGGTTGGTGGCCTTGAGCGCGCACGCCTGTCCGATTGTTCCTGGCGCATTGTTGAACGAGCATGTGTGGAGCCAGGTGCGCGGGGCGGTGGTGACATCCGCTTCGCTCACCAGTTGCGGCAGTTTTGACTTCTTTCTGGGTGAAACCGGGTTGGACGTGGTGGCCCATGTGAGCACGCTGGCCGTCGACAGCCCGTTTGACTACCGCAACCAGGGTGAACTCGTGGTGGTTGAAACCCAGGCCGATCCGCGGCAAGTTGAGGCGTACACACGGGAGATGGTGACGGCGCTCATCGCTGATTTGCAGGACGTGCGGCGTGGAGCATTGGTCTTGTTCACCTCACGGGCCCAGATGAAATCGGCAGTAGAAGCCTTGAGCGGCGTTTTGTTGGAACGCGTATTGGTGCAAGGCCAGATGGCGCGTGCGCGCCTGCTGGGCAGTCACATGGCACGGGTGGAATCTGGGCAGCCGTCGGTGATTTTCGGCATGCAGTCATTTGGCGAAGGCTTGGATTTGCCTGGTGCCTTGTGTGAAACAGTGTTCATTGCCAAACTGCCGTTCAGCCCGCCCTCAGACCCAGTGGAAGAAGCCCGCGCTGAATGGCTCAAACGTGAGGGGCGCGACCCGTTCAGCGAGCTGGTGGTGCCGGCCACCGGCATCAAATTGTTGCAATGGACAGGGCGTGCCATCCGCACCGAAAACGATCTCGCCCGCGTGATCTGTTATGACAAGCGATTGCTGTCGACCGCTTATGGGCGACGGATGTTGCAAGGCCTGCCACCTTATGCGGTGTCGCGTCGGGTACGTGGGCAAATTCTGGCGGTACCCGGTTTTGCGGCTTGATGGCGTTGTCAGAAAGATGCGACATGAGGTTTGATGTCGCAGAGACGGCTGCGTCGCGGCAACGCGAAGCAGCAATGATCTCGGATGGCCGCTTGTGTTTACCCAACATGGCCGCATGTAAATGATGTCATGAGGAGCGTTACTTTGGTCAATGTGGTTTTGAAAGCATTCAGTGTGGTCCTGCGGCTGGTGTTGCTGCTGGTGGGGCTGGTGTTTGTGGCCAGTGTTCTCGCAGCGGGCGTGGTGCTGCTTTTGTTGTGGATGTTGCGTGCATTGTGGGCGCGCGCGTCCGGCAAGCCGGTGCGCCCGTGGGCGTTTCGGCTGCACAAACAGGCCATGTGGGACCCGTTTCGCCGGGGCGGCTTTGTCCACGAAGGCGAATCGCAAGGCGACGTGGTGGACGCGGTGGTGACCGAAGTGTCTGATACATCGGCGCGACGCATTGAGACGCGGCGTGCGCCATGAACCTAGATTCCTCAGTTGATCGCTTGTTTTCGTCAATAAGTGCTGGCGACTGTTGACTATTTCAGATCCGATCAAGGTTTCCCAATGGATGAGCGCGCGGCTCACCCGATTGTCCGATGGTAGCGCGCCTAGGGGCGTTGCTCCTGCTTGCCGGTAGTAGCCTGCTACGCATCTCGCCTACCCAGACGCACCGCCAGTAGCCCGCTCGGGCGCGTCCAACTGAGGAATCTAGGCTGAAACCAAGTAGTCTATTGGGTGTACTGCAGGTGCGGAACCCGTCACGCCTGCATTCTCAGTCGGCTTGGATTTAAATGCTATGTTGTCAATAGCTTTAAGCCGATGTATCTGTGTGACTAGAGGTTGTTTTGTCGAAAACTCAACTGAACCATTACTGGGCCTGACTTGCCCGGTGTCAACAGGTGTTTGATGGCCAAACGGTAGCTGTCAAGGTCAAATGCCAACAGGGGGGCGGGCGACTGAAGGGCTTCGATGAGTGCGTCGTCGCCGTTGACCGTGGCGAGATGGCTCCAGTGGTAGAACAGGTGAATATCGGTTCGCCCGGTTAGAGAATTGTGTTCTTTAAGACCCACGGGGCCCGCAAACGGCCAGACGTGCAGTTTGTGTGTTGCCAGTGCCATTTGCACGCGCAGGTGGTGGCGCTCGGGCGATTCTTCGCCGCAGCACACGCCTTTGCACTGACCTATTTGGTGCGCAAAACAACGGCCTTTGCCGGATTCCAACCCCAAAGCCTGGGGGCACAGCTGGTGTGTTTGCGCCAACTCACGCGCATCGGTCAGTGCTTGGTTTTTGGAGCGATACGGGCCGTACATGCGGTCAAGTTGCTCTGGACTCAAGTCGGCGCCACGCACCAGGGTTAGCAGGGGGCGAGCGGCGGGGTTGGGGTCCAGCCGCCAAGCGCACAGGCTGCCTTCGCGGCGCAACTGGCGGTTGTGCAGGGGTTGGCGTTGCTTGACCAGCCGCGCCTCTAACAGCAAAGCGCCGAGTTCACCGGCCGTCTCGATCCATTCAATGCGGCGAATTTCCTGGGCGATGCGCATCTCGCGCGCCTCCCGGGTGGCCGCTTGAAAGTGCGACATGATGCGGCTGCGCAGTTTGACGCTTTTACCGATGTAAAGCGCGATGTCGCCTTCGCCAAAGAAGATATAGACGCCGGGGCGGTCGGGAATGTCGAGCACATTGGTGTCAAGCTGGGGCGGTAGGGCCGCGCTGCCTTTCAATAAACGCTGGGCGTGTTCCTGCAAGTAGGGCGAGCCGAACTGGCAGCTTACTTGCGCCAGCCAGCTTTGCATGACCTGGACATCGCCCATGGCACGATGGCGGGTTTGGGTGGTGATGCCGTGGCGCTGCATGATGGCGTCCAGCCCGTGCCCTTTGGCTTGAGGAAACAGCAGGCGCGACAGGCGCACGG
>Ga0136636_10001075_pt1 | contig 15475 bp, 8 predicted proteins | sample AntDrymUQ8522106_2_FD_104653 | JGI IMG/M metagenome (GOLD analysis project Ga0136636, IMG submission 104653) | Polar desert sand microbial communities from Dry Valleys, Antarctica - metaG UQ852 (21.06) | ecosystem: Environmental > Terrestrial > Soil > Desert | place: Antarctica: Dry Valley... | reverse complement strand
TGGGCGCGTGCTCGTGCGCAAAGTCTTCGAGAAGCCTCAGCAGACCTTTGTCCTCGTCTTGCAGGGGCCAGCACCGGCCCTGCAGCAGCTGTGCCCGGGCCGGGTGCATGCAGGCCAGGAGCGCGTGCAGATCTCGCCCGCGCTGCCCTGCCGGACGGTGGCAGCGCTCATGCCCTGGTTCCAACACTGCCTGGCGGCCTGGCTCGCGGCCATTCGTTTGCCTCGTCAGCCCACCGTGGTCACGGTCGGCGACTGCATCGACCGGGAGTCCGAGCGCCTGACCGGCACCATTCGGGCCAGCAGTCGCGTTGCCTATGAAGGCGCCTGGAAAGCGCTCGACCGCATGATCGGTCGCGAACACCTGGTGGTGGATCTTACGTCCGAGCGAATCCAGCGCCTAGTCGCCACGCCCACCCGGCAGGGTCGGTCGGGTCGGTCGATCCGCAACTTGCTGGGCGCGCTCCAGCGTTTGCTCCAGCATGCGGTGGCGGGTGAGGTCCTGCCGGCCAATCCGGTTATCGCCGTGGTCCGGCCAGCCCTGACCGCGGTGCGTGGCTGCGTGCTGTCGCCGGACCAACGGCACCACCTGCTGGCCGCGGCGACCCAGACCGGCCCGTCCCTGCATCTGGCCGTGGCCCTTGGTCTTCTCGCCGGACTACGGCCAGGCGAGATCCAACGCCTGCGCTGGGAGGACCTGCTCATCGGCCGGCGGATGGTGCTGGTGCGCTGCCGTCCGGCAGGCTTGACCAAGTCCGGCAAAGAACGCAGCGTGCCGATGTGCACGGGCCTGCGGGACGTGCTGCTGCGCTACCAACGGCGCGATGGCCAGGTGGTCGAGGCCGCCGCCGAAGCCGTGGCCCGAGGGCGACGTTGGCGCCTCAATGGCGCCTTGGCCGCCGTGGGCCGCGCTGCGTCCATGCCCTGGCTGCGTCCCCATGACCTGCGGCGGGCTTTTGCCTCAGCAGCAGCCCAATCGGGCGTGGGGGCCTTTGTCCTCCAGCGCTGGCTAGGCCACCACAGCGTCACTGAGACCCAGCGATATGTCACCGTGCCGGAGGGGTATGACGCTTCTGTGGAGGGGGTGGATGCAGCGGCAACGTTGCTGGTGGCGGCGCTGTAGGGCGGGGGAGGACGTTTCAGGATGCGCGCCTGCCCCATCCGGCCCACATGGGCCGGATGGGGCAGGCCATTTTTTTACTTATGGGATCCACATTCATTGCCCAGGACCCAGGAATTGATGCGCAGTACGATCTTCAGAGTAACACAAGTTCAGTCAGGTTCGCTATCATCAACGCCGGATTACGGCCACGACCGTAGTGGACTCGGTGAGCGTGGCCATTCCATGCCATGACGCACCGTTGCCGGTAACCGAGATCGCGTAATCGCCCCTGAATCCACGTACATGAGCGGTCCCATCTGCATCAGTTCTACACTGGGTCTCTGTACGCCAGGAACGGATCAACGAATCAAAGGCAAGCCCATTTGGTTTGGCCGACCAATCAGGACGATAGAGGGCTGCGTCAGGCCGCCACATCTCGCCTTCCCAGAAGCCCCACATGGTAAAGGCCGTGACCGCTGGGTGAGCAAATACCGTCGTCAGGAAATCTCGCGTATAGTCGGCTTGGGCGCTCTGATCAAGCGTATTGAGATCAAATTCCGTGATCTGTAGCTCACATCCGGTAGCTGCAAATCGGTCAAGAATCTCCCATACGCGGGTTGGCGAGGTGAGTGCCTCGTCAAAATGTGCCTGGAATCCGACTACATCTGGCTTCTGCCCGCGTGCCTCAAGATCTCTGATCCAGCCAAGGTAGATATCCTGGTTGGTGCTGGTTGCGCCAGTATGCGTAAGGATGGTGTTCTCGTTGAGCGCCAATTTTGTCCCTGGCGGCAGATTCTTACGTGCCTCGGCGAACCACGCAGCAACCCCATCGCGGCCCACAAGGTTGTGAACATCGTCCAAATCACGCAACTCGTTGGTGACATCGTATTCGCGAAAATCGGATGGGCCCATAGCTGCGCACATTTCTCGGATGTGCGCTAGTATCCGTTCTTGCAGCTCAGCAGGATCATTTTTTGACTCTTGTAATGCGGCCGGAAGAAACGACCACCCAGGATATATAAGCGGATGGGCGCGAGCAGTGAATTCATTGTCGTGCGCCCATTGAGCCAATCCCAGGTACAAGTCGCGCTTCTTTGGCCATCCCCAATCACTCCAATAGATTGGTGTGGTAACGCGGTTGAACCGCGCCAAGTGTTCGCAGAAACGTTGGCCATCAGCATTAAGTGCTATTGCCCTCGATCCAATGAAGGTGCCCAGGCCAAAGGCTAGTCGTCGCTGGCTGATGTCGACGTTCGCGTCAGCCACCGGTTTCCCATCCGCATCGTTGACCTGGACGATCAGGTCTCCTTTCCTGAACCTCTCAATGCGCTGGGTGGCCTCAGCACGCCATGGCGCGTTCGGCTCTTGGCCAGGATAGGTAACGTGCGAGATGGGGAGGGCGGCACGAGCAAAGGACGGGCCAAGATCTAATACGACCAAGCCGGCAAGGTCGATGGTCTGACGCTGACATCCTAATGGCCAACTCACCGACAGGCTGCCTGCGGGGTAATCCTCCTCGGCTTTGCCATAGGCGAACATTTGCCGCCACTCCGTAGTCGCGATTGTCGATGCGCTGGCCTTCACCGTCCAAGGCTGACGTGCCAGTTGCAGATGCATCGACACACAGCCGCTGGCGTTGGCGGTCATTTCGGGGGCACGAATCCAGGCGCTTACCAACACGGTGTCGCCCTTCTGTACCGCTCCGGGGAGATGCAGAACCATCGCTTGGACGAGGTGGGTTGGAGACACCGCTTCCTTGACCCTGATCCGGCGCGCGGCGTGGAACGGCTGACCCGTGACGGGAACCACTTCACTGGTGGCAGCACCGCCCAACAACACCTCTATGGCCGAATCATTGATGGCCGTAACAACCTGAAACTTGGTACCCTGCGGAAGTTTTCCGACAACTTGGGTAGTGCATGCCGAGTCGTCAACGGCGGCTGCGGATGCCAATATTAGCAGCAGGAACAACAGTGAGAGGAGAGGTCTCGGCGGCATGCGACAGAGCATGCCGCCGAAGTCAAATCGGGTATATCGTAAATCGTTGGTCATTTAGTTAGGGTTCAAGACCAGCGTTGTTACTATGACGGGACCATCCACCACGACTGCCGTACCCGTAGCATGAGTCGTATGTCGAGCAGGCCCAGCGGCAGCCACGCCGTTTCGGGCAACTGGCACGGACTTGGCAATCGGCAGGAATTGTTGCGGAACATTGATCATTTGGACGGGATTCATGTGTTCCCCTGTAGCTTACGCAGCTTCGCACGACGTATTCTGAACCCCGGACGAGGGTGTCTAGTCGGTAAAAACGCGGCAAAGAGCGAAAAATGCATCAGTGCCTGTCGGGAGTATTTTCCCCTATGTTGCGCCCTGCTCGCTATGAAGGACGGGTCGAGGTGGTGTACGCTTGCAAGGCAGACCACATTTTCAGCATGCTTCCGGGCAGGCGCTGGCTGATCGATCGCATGTCAGGTAGGATGGACGCGGGGTATCCTGCTCGCTGAGGTTTGGCTCATCAGCCCACTGCGAGTGGCAGCAGTCAGAACAGCGAATCGGGCACGAAGACCACATCGCCCGGCTTCAAGACGACATCGGTGCCGCCCTTCCCGTCGAGCATGGCTCTGATGTCTAGGGTGGTGCGTGCACCATCGCGCAGCAACTGGACCCGTGCCTGACGCGCTGCCCGGCTGAAGCCGCCGCTGCTGCTGATCGCTTGTGTCACCGTAAGGTTCTGGTCCACCGAGAGGGTCAATGGTCCAGGTTTGGCAACTTCGCCGAGCACGAATACGCGGTCTAGGCGGGGCACAATGATGACGTCGCCGTCGCACAAGGTGGGATCGTCTGTGCCGTCTGCTTGTGAAGCTGCCAAGCGGAGCGGGGTGGCTGCGGCTCCCCGTCGCAGGAGGAAGCCGACGCTGGTTCCGTCTTCGAGCTGGCCACCGGCCGCAGCGAGCGCCTGGAGGGCAGTGACCTTGGAGAAGGGCGGCAGGTCGACCTGCTGCGGGAGACGCACGGCACCGAGGACCGCAGCGGACCGCTTGGTCAGCGCGATGATTTCCACGGTCACATGCGGGTGCAGGAGGAACCCGTCCGAAAGCCGGAGCGTGATGATTTTGACCACCTGTTCCGGCGTCTTGCCGATCAGCACGCCGAGCGAGCCAATCAGCGGAAAGCTGCTTGGCTCGCCGGATACCCGCAGGGTGGAATCGAGATCGGGATTGTCATAGACTTCGACCTTGAGCTGGTCCCCCGGAGCAAGGACCAACGCATCGAGTTCCGCCTTGCTGGCACTGGTGACCGCGGCGTTCATGGGTGGAACGACCTCTGGCTCGGCACTGCCAAGCAGCGCTGCAGTGAGGAGCAGGAAAATGGGCAGGAGCATAGGTTTCATGGCTGGTTGTTGATGAAGCCCTTGTAGGCGGTCTTGAGGATGATGCGCAGGTCCAGCCAAAGCGACCAGTTGCGGATGTATTCGAGGTCATAGCTCACGCGCTTGCGCATGTCCGCCTCTACCCGCGTTTCGCCACGTGCCCCGTTGACCTGCGCCAGACCGGTGATGCCCGGCTTCATGTAATGTCGGCGCATGAGTTCGGTGATCGTGCTGCAGTACTGGCGGTTGAGCTTGAGCGGGTGGGGACGCGGTCCGACAATCGACATATCCCCTTTGAGCACATTGAGCAACTGCGGCAGTTCATCAAGGCTGGTCTTACGAATGAAGGCCCCGACTCGCGTCACCCGCGGGTCGTTGGCAGTTGCCTGGACGAAATGGTCGGGGGTGAGATCGCCGGCATTGGGCATAGGCATGAGCATGGGGGTGGAATATGGTGCCGTTGCCGTTCTGGTTTTTTCGGTAGACACAGTTTCGGTTTTGCTGTTTTGTCCAGCCACCGCGTCAACCCGCAGGCTGCGGTGGCGACGCTTGGTGGACGGGGTCGCTGGCGCCAGCGTGTCGCTGTCGATAAGTTTCTGGTTTTCTTCAACGCTGCCGACGATTTCCAGACTGACGTCGGGATTTTTTGGCTCCAACGCTGCCAGGTTGGGAGCCACGGGAGGAGGAGAACCAGGCTTCGGAGTGTACATGCTGCGGAACTTGTAGACCCGGATGTGCTTGCCGTGCTGCCCATGGCGATCTTGAACGAAGAGTACCGGACCCGGGCTGGTCAGCTTGATCGCCACGGCAACCAGCAACATCACCGGGCCGAAGATGATCACGGCCAGGATTGCGATGAGCTTGTCTTCCGCCCATTTGGCTGCGCTCTGCATCGAACTCAGTGGCGACACCGACAGGTCGAGGACGGTCTGACCACCGAGGTGTCCGACCTTGAAGCAGAAGAGCGGCATGTCCGACAGGTCAGGTACCCACTTGATGTTGATAGGATGGTCTTTGAGCAGGTTGAATACGCGCATCACCATCGCCTGGTCCGCTACGGCGGCGCAGATCAGCACCTGATATAGGTCGGGACGCTCGACGATGGCAGCAATGCTGTCCAGCGGTTTGATGATGATGTCGGGATCCTCCGAGAAGGCCAAGCGGACCCGCTCATCGACATTGTCGCTGGCCACAGCCGCCGTGCCCAGCTCCAGCAGTGGTCGGGCAAGGAGATGCCGATGTACGGCCAAGCACAAGCGGGCGTCTCCGGCCAGGACGACCTGACTTTGGCCGATGCCGCGCTTTGCCCGGGTGTGCAGCACGAAACGGAGCACGAGGCGGACCAGCAGCATGCCGCCCAGGGACACGCCAATCCACACACCGGTGACCGTGCGGGGAAGGACCTCAGTGAGGCCAAGGAAGTAGAGACCGATTAAAAGCGCTCCCACCACGATGGCGAAGCCGATGACCGCCGATCCATACCAACGGCCATGCCCCAGCGTATCCAGATGACAGTACGCCCTGGACATTTTGAAGACGAACGGCGTCAGCGAAATGATGGAGAGAAGGATGGCCATGTCGATCTTTGAGATCTGCTCAATGTCGAAATACGACTGGGCCACGACCCAGCCCAGAGCGATGACCACAATGTCCGCCAGCAACAGGAAGAATTTCCGCTTCAACCCATGCGAACTGCTCATGGCTGGGCCTGAACGGGAACGAGGTCGCAGTCCCGGGCACTGAAGGGATCGTCCAAAACGAGGAAATCATCGCTGTTGGAGGCGGCGACCCGGGCAAGCCATGTCTGGTAAGCGGGATCAGCGGCTCGTCCGGCGTCGGCCTCCAGTTCCTTGCCGAGCGGGCGGCCGAGCAATGGCCACAGCCCCCGCACAGCGGAATCCGGAGTGTCGATGAGGCGGGCGGTGAGCGGGGCCGAATGGCGATGTAGCATGTTCGTGGGCATGATAGAGACCATGGCTGCCGTCATCAGTTCGGCGAATGGCCAGCGGCCACAGTTCAGCAGCGCGGCCAGGGGATCGGCGCCAGAAACCGGACTGATGATGCCGGCATCGATGAGCAGGCGCTCTAGGCAGCGGCGCAAGGCGAGCAGGCCATTGGCTCCATGTCCGGCAGGTGGAACGGCCGGGTTTGCGGTTCCGGTCAGGCGTCGCCCCAGCACTTCGGCGAGGAGTCCGGGGGCAACGCGACACAGGCCATCGTAATCGCCGGCGGCAACGCGGTCAGCCGCCGTCCGGGTGGAGCCATCAGCCATCCTGGCCACGATGGTGATCTCCCAGTCTCCGGCCGAGGCCATCACCGACCCATGGACAACAACGTCGAACAAGCCGTACGCTCCACCGGCGATGGCAACGATTTCATCGTTGTGCCAAGGGATTTCAATGTCTGCGATGCACCGGGCGCCCAGCAACGGCACCAGCAGGCGCGCATCTGCGCCCAGGCTGCCCCGGCAGAATTCCTGCAGGACGATGGCCAGGGCGCTGATCCGTGCCACCTCGCGCGCCATGGGGCAAGCGAGTGGGAGGATCGCCACGACCGGCCCGGTGGCGACGTCAACCAGCCACGCGGGCTGGCGGAGTGGCTCCCACCACAACGAGTGCAGAATGCGTAAGATATCGATCGCCTCGACCTCCGCTTGCACGCTCGACGTCTGCGGATCCAAAGGCGCGGCGAGGCGCTTGGCATGGTGGGCCAAGTAAGGCTGCAACGCTGGAATTTCAAGGGCGTGCAGTGATTGCAGCAGGCGCCGCGCCGCTTCGTCCGTCCCAAATGCTTTGAGCAGGTGGAGCCCGGCGAGGGGGCCGTGGCGATGCAGGATGAAGTGAGGCTCGGCCAACGCCGCCACCCCCGGTAGCCCGGCGGCGAGCAGATCGCGCAGGGCCAGGGCCATGGTCGCGCCGGCACTGACTCCGGCCTCGGGTTGGTGGAGGTAGCGGAACAGCCTGACGTAGACGGATGTGATCCTACCAATCTCGCCGGCGGCGAGGGTGCGGCGGGCCTGGCGCAGCAGCGGGTCCCAGCTGCCGTCGCGCAGAGCCTGGTGCAAGAGCTGCTCGATCTCGGCGATGGGGCCGCCGACGAAGCGGACTATGCGGCTGGTCCGGGCGTCCATCGCCTTCGTATATTCGAGCTCCAACACCTGCTCCATGTACCGCTCGGCCGCCTCGTCACTGCCCAGCACGGCATGGGCTTGCGCCAGGACCAGACCGGTCGCGGCACTCAGACCGTGCTGGCGGATATGCTCGGCCAGCAGGGAACAGGCGGTCTGGGACCGGCGCGTGCGCGTCAGCACCACGGCGAGCAGCAGCGTGGTGCACTCCCCGTCGGGTTCCAGCTCGTGCGCTCTGGCTGCCGGGGCCAGGGCCTCCGCCGGCCGGCCGACTGCTAATGCTGACAAGGCCAAAAGGATAAGACCGTTGGCATCCTCGTGGCGCTCACGGAAGCACCGGGCGAAGGCCTCACCCGAAACGGCATCAGCCTTGACCGACAGGCGGCGGCCCGAGGGCTGGCTGGTTGGCGAAGCGGAGGCATGCTGCGGGCTGGTCAGACGGCGGATACGGCGGATGAAACGGTCGGTAAACATCGCGTTAGGCTAGTAGGACAGAGCCATCTAGAGATGCATTTAGGAGGGAGGTGTTGCTGAGTCAATGCTGCGCTGTTCGCTTCGTCCACCCCGTGAGCACCCGTGCCGCTTCGGGAGCCACGCCCATGCGGAGTGTTACCCAGACAGAAAGGACCATGAGCAGACAACCACACGCGACGAGGACGGCCAGAATGGCCACTGCAGGCCAGTGCCATCCCTGGGTGAGTTGCTCCAGCCACCGGGCACAACCGAAGGCCGCCACCGCGAACAGGACGGCCGGGGATAGCGAGGATGCCAGGCGGCGCCAGCGCCAGCCCGAGACCCGCCGTGCCGCATCAAGCAAGAGCAGCGCCCGCAGCCACACGGCCGCCATCGCCACCCAGGCGATGCTTACCGGCCCGGCGCCGGCGATCACGGCCGCCACCATGGCAGCAGCCAGGAGCGCGGTGACGATCCACTGCCTGAGATGGTCGCTGCTGGCGGCGTTGCAGCTCCACAGCAGCGGAGACGCCAGCATTGCCAGCAGCCAACCAGGCATCGCCAACGCGAGCGGCGTGGCGATGGCGGCGCAGGCTTGCCAGCCGGGGCCATAGACGACTGCGACGGACGTGGCTGAGGCTCCGGCTAGCATCGCGAAGGGCACGCCGGCTACCACCATCAGACCCGTTGCCGCGGCTACGAACGCGCGGCGCTTAGCCCGCGCGTCCATGCGTACCAGCATCGGGTAGAGCCAGTTGCCCAGGGCGTTGCCCAAGGCCAGCGTCGGTGCGGACAACAGTGCTCCGGCCCGGTTGTAATGACCGAGATCGGTCGCTGTGCCGGTGCGGCTGACCGCAATCTGATCCAGGATCGTGCCAAGAAATCCCGCCAGTGACACGCCGCTGGTATGGGCGCCGAAGGTGAGCATGGCCCTGGCCCGTGGATGCCGCACCCGTGGCGCGATAGGATGGCGCGTCGCCAGATACAGCCACGTGGTCGTGAGGGCCGTCTGAATCAAGGCTGCGACTACCAGCGTCCAGGCCCCTGCCCCGGCCAGGGCCAGCGGAATGCCGACCGCGAGGTAGCCCACCAGATATGGCACCAGATTCGCCAATTGGATGGTGCGAAAATCCATCCGCAATTCGAGCAGCGCGTTGCCGATCTGGGAAATGGCGAACAGCGGCAGCAACAGCGCCATCCAGCGCAGATGCGGCGCTGCGGCCTCGTCTCCAAGCGCTCCAGCGATCGGCCCGGCGGCGACCGCACACACCACGGCCAAGACGGACGACACGGCCAGTTGCATGGTGCAGGCGAAGCGGATGTCGTGGGGGCTAGGGTCGACCAAGCGCACCAGGGTAGAGCCCATCCCCGGATCGATCAGGCGGCAGAACGACACCGTCATCCACGCGACCGCGACCACGCCAAAGGCATCCGGGCCCAACAGTCTGGCCAAGACCGCTCCAAGAATGAATTGGGCGATGGCCCGAATCGCCTGCCCGGCCGCATTCCATCCCAGTCCAGAGGCGGCGCTGTGCGGCATACCGGCGCAGCCTTCGCGCGCATTGCCAACGCGCAAGCCCGCCGATGGTTAGACCGATGCGACGGATCCTCCTGCTGGCGCTCCTCGCTTGGCCAGTCGCGCCGTTGCTGCGATCCGCCGAGTACGCCGTGTCGTTGCGTGGCGATGACCGTTCCAACGGATCCGTGGCCACGCCCTGGCGCACCTTTGCCCATGCCATCGCCCATCTGGGTCCAGGCGATCGCCTGACGATCGCAGGTGGCCGCTGGGCCGAGTCGCTCGTCGTACCACGGCTTGGTACGTCCGAGCATCCGATCGTGATCACTGCCGCCGTTGATGCCGTGGTCGTCATTGATGGAGCGGACGTCCTGCCCCGCTGGACTGACCTCGGCCATGGGCTGTGGGAAGCGCCAGTGGCTGACGGAGCCGAATCCGGAGATGGCATGCTGCTCGATGGGGACAAGCCGCTGCCCGAGGCGTGTTGGCCCGAAGGAACCATCGATCCGTTGGCTCCGGTATACGCTTCCGCCACGGTCGCGGCTGATCGTGCGGTGGTTCCGGACTTGCCGCCCGGCAATTGGCAGGGCGGGCTTGTCCTCGGCTTCGCCGGCCCTGGCTGGGGGGCACAAGCGGGACGGATCACGGCAGCATCCACGAATCACCTGACGTTGACGCCTGCGGCCGAAGGTGCCTGGTTTACCGGATCAGCCCGTATCCGCATCATCGGCGGCGCCGCCCCGATCACGCCGGGGACCTGGAGGGTTCAGGCGGGCAGGCTGTCCATCCGCTTGCCCGCCGTCGCGCGGCCGGAGGCGCTGCGTTGGGTCGTCCGGCCACTCGGGATCGACCTGGGAGGAGCTCGGCATGTTGTCGTGTCCGGCCTGCGGCTGGTCGGTTGCACCATCGTCGCCTATGACGCCGAGGACTGCACGATATCTGACTGCCACGTCACCTGGCCGGACCGTTCATGGCTGGTGCAGCCCTACAGCCAGGAGGGCGGCGTGCGCATCGCGGGGGCGCGCAACCGGCTGCTGCGCTGCACGGTCGACGGTGGCACGGGCAACGGCATCAGCGTCGAGGGTCGAGACCACCTGATCGCCGGCTGCACCGTGCGCGGCGTCAATGCCGCCGGCACCTACGCCGCCGGACTGCTGGTGGGTGGCGACGGGCATCGCATCCTCGCCTGCACCATCGAGCGCTGCGGCCGCGATGGGATTCACCTGCGCCATGATGCCGCCGGACATCGGGTGATCGACCGTGTCGAGGTCAGCGAGGTTGGTCTGCTGGCCGATGATTGCGGTGCCCTGTATGCCTGGAACCAGGATGGCGCGGGAACGACGATCACCCGTTCGTGGTTCCATGGCAATCGTGCGGCCACGGCCGGTCCGCTGATCTACTTCGACGACGGCAGCCATGGCTTCACCGTCAGCCGGGTGGTGGCGTGGAATTCCCGCTGTGGTGATGCAGCGGTGCGCCTCAATGGCGGCGTGGCAGAGGTCCGCTTGGCCCACATCACCTCCTTCGCGTGCGCGCCGGTCGGGGCACGAACCTACATCGAGGACGGCCGTCCGCCGCCTCGATACCAAAGCGTCAATCTCGCCCATCTCGTCGATGTTGGCCAGGCTTTGGTGGATCCAGGGCATGGCATCTTTGCGCCGCGGTCGGGCGATACCTCCCTGGTTGATCACGGGACGTCCAGTGCATGGTCAGCGCCCGTCATCGGCGCTGCACCCGACCTGGGTGCCTACGAGGTTGGCGGCGAGGACTGGCGCCCTGGCGCCATGGCGCTGGTGCCCGCCGACCTTCAACGTTGATCGTCGGTGCTTGCAGCCAAGCGCTGGCGACCAAGGCGCTCTGGATCCACGCTTGGTCGCCAGCGCTCGGGATCCCTTCGCACGCGCATCACAGAGATCGACGTTGAACCGGCGTGCCTGGCGGCCTTGGCCGTGGGGTAATGATCAGTGGCCTGCGCGACGTCGGTGCAAGGCCGCCAGCAGACCCAGACCGAGGATGAGCGAGGTGGCTCCACCAAGACCGCATATCCCTCCACCCCCGCCGCCCCCGCCGCCCCCTGACTCACTGCCACTGCCGCTGCCGCTGCTAGCCGTCACCGTGATCGTACCCGGAATGTTGTGGACCAGGTAATTGCCAAGCTTGCTCGACGGATCCGTGATGACACCGGTCACCGACCACGAGCCCACCACCGTCGGATTCGGGGCGGCGGTGGTCCAGACGACGGTGATGCCGTCGCCGGCCACCAATCCCGACACGCTGCCGCTGGGGGTCGGCAACGGCGATCCCGCAGTGGCTGTCGTGGTGGCGCCCGTAAGGTTCAATGCGCGCGGCGATATCACCAGCGTGCCGCTGGCGGTCATTCCGCCAGAAGAGGTCGCCACCACAGCGTAGTTCCCGACCGCAGTAGGCGGGGTGGCAGAGCCATTGTAGGTGAACGACACGGTCGGCCCGGCGGGAACCACGGTCGCGCTGGCAGCGTGGGTCAAACCGTCGTAGACGACCGACAGCCCGGAAAGAGAGAGCGATGATCCAGGTGAGGTCGTGGAGTCCGGATTGAGCACCGCCTGTACGCTGGAGCCGGGTAGACTGACAATTAGCGATCCCGAGCTTCCGGAAGGTGCGTCGAACACCAGCCGAGTGTCAGATGCGCTGCGGATGGCGATCGGCGTGCCGTTAAATGTCGCTGTTATGCCGCGCACCGCAGGAGCCGTCGGGCTGCCACCAAGCAGACCGCTGGGGATGGTGCGGTACTTGCAGCCATAATACTCACGCAATTGGCGGATTTCGGCCGGCGTGATGGAACGATTCCAGGCCAACGTTTCGCCCATCCATCCGGTAAACGCTTCCCCGGTCACGGGGTTGGCGTTGCGGCCCAGGCGGATCGGGCTGCGGCTGACCGTGGTCGACTTCGAAATGTAGCTCAGGGTCGGATTCGCCACGGCGATCGGGCTCCCATCTGGATTGGTCGTGATGATCGTCACGGCGCCGTTGATGTAGTCGGGATCCGGACCAGAGCTGACCAGCCGCTGGAAATTCCCAGGCGAAGGCGTCGCACTCACAGAACTGACATTGCGGTAGGTGGTCATAAAGGTCACTGGGCCGTCGGCCAAGCCGGACGTCCACGCCAGTCCATCGTTGGCGAAGTAGACAGCCGGCAGTCCCGCCAAGCCGGAGAGCACGAAGGTGGGCTGTCGGTCTACTGATGGGGCTGTGAAGCTGGCGCTGTGGGGGGTATCGTCCCAGGCCGTGATGGTTGCCCCGTCGGAAAGCGCGAGGCTTTCCGGCTTGAGCCGCAGGAAGGCCGCAGTCAGCATCGGCCAAGTGGTGCTGTCCAGGCTCTGCCGCGTTGGAGAACTGGCGCGGTAGGCGTAGGGGGCAGTGCGCAGCGCGCTGCCAAATACCCCGAGCCCAGTTGTCGGCGTGGTGGGCGTGGCCCAGCCCTGCACGATATTGCTGGCGAAACGTTCGATCTGCAGCGCCAATTCGCCCCGTTGTGCGCCGATCGCCAACTCGACCGCCAGATCACCTGCCGAGGCGTTGATGCCCAGGGCGCCTGCCCCGACCCGCATCGCCACCGGGCGGGACACGAAATCAGCTCCGACCAGGCCAGCCAATTGCAGGCAATAGCGGTCAGCGGTCGGCCCGTCCAGGCCAAGGCCGCTTGCGGTCAAGGTTCCGCCGTTGATGACGATGGCGGTGACGGTGGAGCGCAGCCCGGTGGCGGCAGAGGTCAGGTTCACGAAGGTGCCGTCGCCCAGGTCGATCGACGCAGCCGACCCTTCGGCCGGGGTCGCGCTGCCGAGTGCGAACCACGCCTCTCCGGCGTGGTTCGCCGGGTCGTAGGTCCACAGCCCGTTGCTGAAGATCGTCGCGCCGAGGCGCAGGCGCGCAGCGACTGGCAGCAGTCGCCCAGCGGGAAGATTTCGCACCACCGCCCAACGCGAGCCGTCGTGCGCCGTCCGGCCGACCAGCTGCAGGGCAGGTAGATGGCGCGCCCGGACCGATGCGCCCGCCAGCCAGGTGGCCGAACCGTATTCGATCGCGCCAATGTCCGGAGTGCCAATGGCCCCGCTGGTCGCATGCGCCACGTCCGACGCACCGGCGTCGATCAGGGCGCTTCCACTGGCCGGGGTCAGGTCGCCGCCGAAGAGATCAAGGAATTCCGGCGACGCTGAACTGGCGAGATCGGTCAATAGATTATGGTCGGCACGGGTCAGGGGTGTCAGTCCGGATCCATCGATCAGGTTGGAGGTGACATTGTTGATCGCCTGCATGCCCTGTACGTTGCTGCCGGTCGCCACCGACTGGATCGCGCCGGTGCAGCTGTTGTTGGCGATTAAGATGTCGGCCGCACCATAACCGTTCTGGCCAGGGTCCAGTGCGAATAGCGCGATGGCCGGCCCCTGTCCGGGCTTGATGATGTTGTGGTCGAGCGTGTAGCCCGCGATGCCGGTATTGCCCCCGGAATCCCCGCGCATCCCCGCGCCGGCGAACCACCGGCCTCCGACCGGGGCATAGGCCTGGTTATCGTACACCCAGCAATGATGGACGCGGGTGTGAAGCTTCGCGGTCAGATTGTAGTAGCTGTTGATGCCCGCGACATCGGCACACGTGCGTCCCCACTGGTACACGTGCAGCCGGTCGAAGTCGCTGTTGTAGGCATTGAACGTCACGCCGTGCGCACCCGTGCTGTGGACGGTGCAGTTGCGCACGGTGACGGTGTCTGGAACGTTGCACTGGATGCCTGACTCGGCGTAGTTGGAGAAGGTCGAATCGTTGACCGTGACCCGGCTGGTCGAACCCGTTGTGTCATTTCCTATCGTCACTCCGGCGCCGCGTCCGCCTTGAAAGTCGCAGCCGGTGGCAACGTGGTCGGTCCCTACCAGTTTCAGGGCAGTATCCTGAGCCCAACTTGGCGAGTTGAGTGCGAAGGTGCAGTCGGTAAAACGCAGACGCGAACTGATCGCACTGGTGGAGACCGTGCCGCCGAGAAAGCGCAGGCCGACCAAGGCCAGATTGCTGATTCCGGATAGCGAGGCGACCTCGTTGCTTGCGCGCGTCTCCACCACCGAGGCGGTAGGATCGGCCGTCCGTTGCAGCCACAGGGTGCGTGGAACTGATCCCGAATCGACGCCGGTGAGGTCGAAATACGCTTCTCCGGGCCCCGAGAGCGCCACCAGCCGTCCGCTGAGGACGAACCAGTCCTGAACATCGGGCTGCAGGGCGCTGGCACCGAATTCCCCGGCCGCGGGCCACAGAAAAACGATCTGGTTGCCGGTTTTGCTTTCGACCACCGCCTGCTGATTGAACCACATGAGGCCCGGATTGAAGCGCATCCGGGCGCCCACCCAGGCATCGGCGGAAAAGACCGTCAGATCGGGACAGGTGTAGCTGCCACGGTCCAGGCTTCCGGAGACGTTGGTCGCCACCAGGGAACCGGCGGTCGAGAGCGCGGTGTGCGTTCTGGAGTACTGGTCATCAGCCGGTGCATCAGGCCAGCGGGCTTCGACCATGGGCACGCCATCGACCAAAGCGCAGTTGAAGCCATCGGCGATAGCTGCTGAGGAGGGCAGGGCCAGCGACCAGCGTCACCGTCTCGGCCCTGCGCATCGTCACCCCGGGAGCGGCAGGATTCGGCACCTGGATGAGCCAATCCGGAGGACGCTGGTCGCTGGCCCTGCCCTCCTCAGCAGCTATCGCCGATGGCTTCAACTGCGCTCTGGTCGATGGCGTGCCCATGGTCGAAGCCCGCTGGCCTGATGCACCGGTTGATGACCAGTACTCCAGGGCGCACACCGCGCTCTCGACCGCCGGTTCCCTGGTGGCGACCAACGTCTCCGGAAGCCTGGACCGTGGCAGCTACACCTGTCCCGATCTGACGGTCTTTTCCGC
>Ga0136636_10001074_pt1 | contig 15476 bp, 13 predicted proteins | sample AntDrymUQ8522106_2_FD_104653 | JGI IMG/M metagenome (GOLD analysis project Ga0136636, IMG submission 104653) | Polar desert sand microbial communities from Dry Valleys, Antarctica - metaG UQ852 (21.06) | ecosystem: Environmental > Terrestrial > Soil > Desert | place: Antarctica: Dry Valley... | reverse complement strand
GCATTAACATTCATGCATTTAGGTTAATCCCCTACGGGGAACAAATTATCTCAGCATTAATTTCCTATTGATATTTATCCCCTGACGGGGAATTAAAAATTTAATAAGTCAATGGGTTATGTAATATTTTCTCTTTCCCCTCGCATTTGGCATTTAGTAAAAATCAAGTTATTTAATGGTAATAGAATGTAATAATACTTTTTCAGCAGACCCTAATAAATAAGAAAACTAAATTTAAACAGTTACTTAAAGTAATTCGATAACTCAGTATCAAAACAAAACTAAATCAAAAAAGGATAAGCTCATTTTTGAACTTATCCTTTTTCTGTGATCCCGGAGAGACTCGAACCCCCAACCTCCTGGGCCGTAACCAGGTACTCTATCCAATTAAGCTACGGGACCAATACATTGTTTCTCAAATGCGGTGCAAATATAAGCGTTTTTGTTTCAAAAAAACAATGCAGACTGCATTTTTTTTAATCTTTTTTCGTCTGCACACTTAGCTATTTGTACTCCTGAAAGTTACAGTATGTTTTTTTCAAATTTCACTCCCTAAATCAGAAATTAATCATCCTAATATTAAAATAAAAATAAAGAAATTTGATATTCTTATGGGTGCAGTTAATGGATTCTTCTATTTTTGTTAAAATTAAAAGAGAGTTAACCGGATGATTTATAGAAGTTGGATTATATTTATAATGTTTTGGAGTAGTTTAGTTTTTTTAAAAGGACAATCTCAGCCGATTTTTATTTTTCCTATGAAAGGAGATTTCCCTGTAAGCGGAAATTTTGGTGAAATTCGTTCCAATCACTTTCACAGTGGGCTTGATTTAGCAACCAATGGACAAAAGGGGTTTCAGGTTTTTGCAGCTGATAATGGGTATGTATCGCGAATAAAAATATCAACAGTTGGGTATGGTACCGCTGTTTTTATTCAGCATTCAAATGGATATACTACTGTGTATGGGCATCTCGATCGCTTGTGTAACCGTATCGACTCGTTTGCAATGGCAAATCAGTATAAAAATGAAAGCTTTGAGATCGATTATTTTCCATTACCTCATGAAATTCCAATTAAAGCACACGAAGTGATTGGATATTCAGGAAATTCAGGGAGTTCAGGTGGACCTCACTTACATTTTGAGGTGCGTGATTCTAAATCTGAGCAACCAGTCAACCCACAATTTTTCATACGCAAACTAGAAGATAACGTACCGCCTGGCATTAATGGGTTTCGACTCTATCCATTAACAGATGGATCTCAAATTAATGGTAGGTCGCAACCTGTTTATTATAAGGCAGTTAAGACCGCATCAGGTTATAAGTCTTCTGAACTTATCCAAATAAAAGCAGGTGGGAAAGTGGGTGTAGGCATTGAAACCATTGATTATACTGTTTTAAAAGGAGGAAGACCCATTGGCGTTTATTCGGTTGAACTGTTTGTGAATAACGAACAAATATTCGAGAGTCAAATGGATCGGTTTTCATTTGATCAAACTCGGTATATAAATAGCTTTATTGATTATGCTTTTCTAAAAACTAATAAAAAAACAGTTCAAAAGAGTTTTATCGATCCAAATAATAAACTAACACTATACAATGGTGTGAAAAACAGAGGTGTGATTGAAATTGAAGATGGGCAAAAGTACGATTTCAAATATGTTGTGATTGATAATCAGGGTAATGAGTCGATTTTAACCTTTACAATAATTGGTGTGCCATCTTCTCCGAAAATAGAACCTATTCCAGCAGGTTATGAATTGGTTAAGTGGGATGATTCCCATGAATATAAATCGGAAAGTTGCCTGTTTTCGATAAACCCAGCCACATTATATCAGGATGTAAAATTGAAATTTTCGCAGCTCCCCAAAGCACCAGGAACAATTAGTTCAACCTATCAATTAGGTAATGAAACAATTTCTTTGCAAAACTCATGTCAGCTTAAAATAAAAATGCCCGAAGGTTATTCGCAATTATCAGACAGAATTGCTATAGCGCAACTCATCAACGGAAAGTTAGTTTATGTAACTAGTAAAGTTCAGTTCGGTTGGATTGGAGCCAATGTTCGTGAACTAGGAAAGTATGCGCTTGTGGTAGATACCATTAAACCAACTATTACTGCTATTAAAGTGCCTCAGAATAATAACTATAAAAACACTAACAAACTCGAATTCAAAATCCTAGATAATTTCTCGGGTATAAATTCCTATCGAGGCGAAGTGGATGGAAAGTGGATATTGTTTGAATATGACTATAAATCAAGTAGTTTAACGTGTCCTTTGGCTAAAACACTTAAATCGAATAGCAAGGAACATAATTTAAAGCTAATTGTTTCAGATGGATGTGGGAATAGCTCCACCGTTAACTTTCGATTTGTTTATTAATAAAAGGTAAACATAATGACGATTTGGCTCGATTTTAGCGTAAAGATCACATCATTTTTTTTAAGTTTGTTATAAAATAAATCAGTTCGAATGGGGGTTTTTTTCAAAAGATTAAATCATATAGTTTGGATCCTGGCAATCTTTGGGCACTCGCTTTTTGCTCAAATAAATACCGATCAGGTTATGTCGATCGGTAAAAATGCTTTGTATTTTGATGATTATGTATTATCAATTCAATATTTCAATAAAGTAATTAGTGCAAAGCCTTATCTGTCAGAGCCTTATTTTGTGCGTGCCTATGCGAAATATAATCTCGAAGACTGGCAAGGAGCCTTAACTGATTGTGATAAAGTATTGACCATAAATCCCTACATGGTTGATGCTTATAATCTAAGAGGGATTATTAATTTAAAGCTCAACGAAAACGAAAAAGCACTTGTTGATTTTAGTGCTGGTTTAAAAATTGATACCAAGAATATTAACCTTTTGATTAATAGTGGCAATAGTTATATGTCGCTAAAAAAGTATGATCTAGCCATAGTTGAATATTCCAAAGCTATTGAATCTGATCCTAAACTTGTAAGTATTTATTATAATCGGGCGATTGCTAAAATTAATCAATCCGACACGATAGGGGCAATGACCGATTTTACAACTGTAATCGAAAAAAATCCATATATATCTGATGGTTTTACAGGAAGAGGATTACTTTATTATCAAAAAGGTGAGTTTTCGAAAGCAATTGAAGATTATAATACTGCTATTAAATTAAATCCAGATGATGCAGGTTTGTACTTAAACCGATCGGTGTATCGGTATCAATTAGATGATTTTAAAGGTTGTTTAAGTGATTTGGATAAGGTGTTGGAGATTGATCCTAAAAACGTAACAGCCTATTCGAACAGAGGAATTTTAAAAGCTCAAGTAGGTGATTACAACAGAGCAGTAGAGGATTATTCGCGTGTATTAGCATTAAAACCATCGGATTATTTAACTCTGTTGAATAGAGCAATGGTTTATAATAAATTGGGTCAATATAAATTGGCTTTAAACGATTTAAATATTCTAGCTGAACGATATCCTAAATTTGCCCCCATTTATCAAACTCGTAGCTATACACGAAGTATGTTGAACGATAAGGCTGGCGCCGATATCGATTATTTAACCGCTTATAAACTCGAAAAAGATCAGGAGAAACTGGCGCAAAAACAGGATGCTATTAACGATAAATTGGTGAGTAATAGTGCATCATCTGAAACTAAAAACACTAAAAAAGAGACACGTTCTGATTCCGATTCTGATATCAAAAACTTTAATAAAATAGCTGTTTTAAATGATTTTGAAACAAAAAACACAGAGGATACCAAACCACTTGAGTCGATACGTGGAAAAATTCAAAACAAAGATATCTTTGTTGAATTGGAGCCATCTTTTTGTGTGACTTTTTATACTGCCGATACTTTATTAAATCGTCCTAAATACTACGATTTAGATGTGGTTAATTTTAATCGGAAACGTTGGTATAAGCAACCTCTCGTCATTTCGAACAGTCAATTGGATTATGAGAGTCAGGAGAGTTTATCTATTTTTAAATCCATTAACGATATTAATCAAAATCTTGAAGAGGATTCGACCCAGTTCGACAAGCAGTTTTCAAGAGCTGTATTGTTAAGTATGATAGTTAATTACACACGATCACTTGAAGACTACAATCAACTAATTAAAACCATGCCAAAAAACAAATTGGTTTATTTAAATAGGGCATGGTTGCGCTATAAAATGGTTGAAGCAATTCGAACTCTAAACAACAATCCTTTACCCGATAACCTAACCATAAAAAGTCGAATCTCAGCTCCAAAAGATGATGTGAAAAACAGTTTAAATATCAAGGGATCTGAGACGATTATCGACTATGATTTAGTTCAGCGCGATTTAGAAAAAGCCATTGAATTAGATCCTCGATTTTCATTTGCCTATTATAATTTAGGAGTACTTAAGCTTCAACGTCGCGATATCACTGGCGCTACAACCAATTTTGATAAAGCCATCGAACTCAATCCCGACTTGGGTGAGGCCTACTTTAATCGGGGATTAATCCGTTTATATCAAAAACAAGAAAAGGAAGGAACTATTGATTTAAGTAAGGCGGGTGAATTAGGTGTATTTAAGGCATATAACGTTATAAAACGCTATGGTTATACAGGCGAGGATAAGGATAATGAGGGAAAGTAGGAGGTTAAGTTGGATGCTTTGATAGATCATATTGACACAGATAACAGTGAATTTCAGGATGCATTTAACTTGATTCAGTTTACCAATTCATCGGTATTTTTAACTGGAAAAGCAGGAACGGGAAAGTCTACGTTCTTAAAATACATTTGCAAACACACTCATAAAAAGCATGTGGTGATTGCCCCAACTGGTATTTCGGCAATTAATGCGGGTGGAATGACCATTCATTCGTTTTTTAAAGCTCCATTTCGTCCCATGATGCCCGATGATCCTGATTTGTCGCTCAAAAATGGACGAATTTACGATGTGCTTAAATATCGCAAGCAGCATGTAAAAATAATCGAACAAACCGAGCTGATTATCATCGATGAGATTTCGATGGTTCGTGCTGATTTGCTGGATTTTATCGATCGAGTATTGCGCGTTTACACCAAAAACATGAATCAGCCATTTGGTGGAAAGCAAATTTTAATGGTAGGTGATGTTTTTCAGCTTGAGCCAGTTGCAAGGCGTGAGGATTGGGATATATTGAGACGATTTTATCGATCACCTTATTTCTTTTCTGCTCGTGTGTTTACTCAAATTCCATTGGTTCAAATCGAGCTTCAAAAAGTGTATCGTCAAACCGATTCGCACTTTGTTAATCTGCTTGATAAAATAAGGGTTCGGCAGGCATTACCAACCGATTTAGCTGCCATAAATGCACGCTTTAATCCCTCGTTTCAAGCACCTAGTCACGATTTTTTCATAACCCTCGCAACTCGTCGCGATACAGTTGATTACATCAACGATAAAAAACTGGATGAGTTAAAAACAACTCCCCATACTTTCGAAGGTAAAATATTGGGTGAGTTTTCCGAATCGAGCTTACCAACGCTTAAGAATTTAGTACTCAAGGAGAATGCTCAGGTTATGTTTATTAAAAACGATCAGGAAAAGCGTTGGTACAACGGGTCTTTAGGTATTGTGGATGAGATTACCGAAGATGGCATATTTATTCGGATGGAGAACGATTTGGTGCATCATGTTGAGAAAGAGGTGTGGCGAAATATTCGTTACATTTTTGATGAAAAAAATAATTGTATTAACGAAGAAGAGTTAGGATCGTTCACTCAATTCCCATTGCGATTAGCTTGGGCAATAACCATTCACAAAAGTCAGGGCTTAACATTCGATAAAGTGATGATTGATTTTACAGGTGGTGCTTTTGCTGGCGGACAAGTATATTTAGCACTCAGTCGCTGTAGAACGTTAGAAGGTATGGTGCTTAAAACCCCTGTTACTCAGCGCGATATTATAGTGAGCGATGATGTGATGCAGTTTTCGAAACAATCGAATAATAAGCAGCTCATTCAAAAGCAATTGGACAATGCTAAAGCTGACAAACTTTACAGGGATGCATCCCAAGCCTTTGATAACTATAAGTTTAGAGAGGCAATTGAGGCATTTGCACAGGCGCTTTCCATGCGTAATGAATTGGAAAATCCGCACGTTCGTCGTTTGATAACCATTAAAACATCACGAATTCAGCAATTACGCGATGAGATTGGTGATTTGAAGAAAACCATTAAGCAAAACCAAAAAAACGTGCAGGATTTTGCTCGTGAATATTATTTGTTAGCTAACGAGTGCAGTGGCAAATATAAAGACAATCGGTCGGCATTGGCCAATTTGGATAAGGCCTTAAAGCTTAATCCCGAATTTTTGGATGCTTTATCGCGCAGAGCCGATTTAAAGGTGGAAATGGGCGATTACGAAAGCGCTGAAAAAGATTATACCATCTTGATTAAAAAAGGTAAGAAAAACCATAAATACTACTACAACCGAGGCCGAACTCGCTTACTATTACTTAACTATACCGGAGCTTATAACGATTTATTGGCTTGTGTTCGAATAAAAGATGATGATGCCGAAGGTTACTATTTTTTAAGTGTGGCCTGTCATAAAATGGGCGATGATTCAAAATCGGAGGAATACAAGAACATTGCAGAGCAGTTAGGGTTTGATATTGATTGAGTTACTTACTTAATGCGAGTATCATTCCGTATTGTTTGAATCTGTATGCAAAATTAATCGAGGAAGCGTAATATTGTATTTAATGGCTAAAATCCGAATAGCAATAATAAAACCAATGGTAACAAATTGACTTAATGTTCGTGAAACATCAAATTTCAATAGTATTAAGTACATAATTGCTCCCATAATACATGCAGTGGCATACAGCTCTTTACTGAAAATCAGAGGAACTTCGTTATTCAATGTGTCGCGTATTACACCGCCTACAACTGCAGTGGTAAGTCCCATCATTACAGCATATGGTCCCGAAATTCCAAATGCCAATGCTTTTTCAAGTCCGATAATAGTGAATAGACCAATTCCAATGGTATCGAACAAGAAAAACGTTTTGCGGAGTTTAAGCAGCTTCGATTGAAAAAGAATGGTAATAACAACTCCTGAAAGTATCATGTAAAAATAAACCGGACTCTGAAGCCATCCAACAGGATGGTCACCAATCATTAAATCTCTTGTTGTTCCTCCACCCACAGCTGTTACAAAGCCAATAAACATGGCTCCAAACATATCGTGTCGCTTTTCGGCTGCCGATAAGGTACCACTTATGGCAAAAAATAGGGTTCCAAAAAGGTCTAAAAACGAAAACAGACTCATCTAATTTTTTTTACTTATTTTTTTTATTCACCTTGCATTATATTAACTCATAGACAGTTAACTGTAATTGCTTTTGGCATCTCAAAACAATTGCTATAGGTTATTGTTTTGTATTCTAAAGTAATATGGATGCAAATATAAGTCTCAATAATCAACAAATAGCTATTATTGATGTTTTATGACATAGAGGAGGATGAAATTATGCTAAAATTTGTAATAGATAAAAAGGCTCAAATAGAAATACACAGAGCTTCATCGAGAGGATATTTTGATTACGGATGGTTAAAAACATCCCATTCATTTAGTTTTGCTAGGTATTTTGAACCTGATAAAATTCATTTTGGTGCCTTGCGAGTATTAAATGATGACGTGATTGAAGCCGGCAAAGGTTTTGGTTCACATCCTCATGACAACATGGAAATCATTACCATTCCAATTGAGGGAGAATTAAAACATGAGGATTCGATGGGTTCGTCGCAAATAATTAGAACCAACGAAGTACAGGTAATGAGTGCAGGAACTGGGATTTTCCATTCGGAAGAAAACTCTAGTTTTGAGAATGACGTAAAGCTTTTTCAAATATGGATTTTTCCAAAAGAACGTAATATTGTGCCAATTTATCATCAAGCCTACTTTAATCCAGATGATGCTAAAAACGAATGGCAATTATTAGTTGGAGAAAAAGATTCGGATGCTGAATTAACTATTAATCAGAATGCTACAGTTAAACGTTCATTCCTTGATAAAGGAAATACGCTCACCATTATTACTGAATCGCACTCATTTGGGAATTATTTATTTGTTGTTGATGGAAAAATATCCATTGAAGATATCATTTTAGGTAAACGCGATGCAGTAGGTATTGAAAACAATGGAATCATCAACATAACAGCCCTCGAGAATAGTTATCTTCTTAATATTGAGATTCCTGATGCTCCGTCTCTATTTTAAATCTAATTATTTTATAATCAGATGAATAAAGTTGTTAGTGCTTTTTATTATAAATCAACTTAATTTTAATCAATCATGAAAACAGTTAAATTATTATCGCTTTTTATAAGCTTATTTGCATTCGTTTCATTTGCTCAAGAAGTGAAGTTCAATCCAACCAAATCAGAAATAAAATGGACTGGGAAAAAGGTTTCTGGTGAACACTTTGGAAACATCAACTTAAAAGAAGGTTCAATTACCTTAAAAGGTAATGCTATTGTGGCCGGAAAGTTTGTGATTGATATGACTTCGATTACCGTCAAGGATTTAGAACCTGGCGAATGGCACGATAAATTGCTTGGTCATTTAAAATCGGATGATTTCTTTGGCGTAGAAAAATATCCTCAGGCAGTTTTAGTTATTGATAAATCAACGCCATTAATGAACAAGATGGTTACCATTACAGGAAAGCTAACCATTAAAGGAAAAACACAACCAGTTGTATTTGTCGCAACAAAAACCGACATGGGTTACACTGCAAAAATAATGGTTGATCGTACAAAATATGATATTCGATATGGTTCAGGAAAATTCTTTGAAAATTTAGGAGATAAAATGATTTATGATGATTTTACACTGGAAGTGACTTTGGTGAAATAAGCATTAAATTATAACCAATGATTAAGAAGTTGCCGGTTGTTTACAACTATGGCAACTTTTTTGTGCTGTTTTTTCATGAAAAAATCGACAATTATTGACTTAAATTTGGGTAACTGGTTATTGGTAATTCAATTGTTTTTGGTTAAATTTAATATGCAATTATTTGAAATTAATAACTTTAATCACTCAGTTATGCAAAAAACATCTACGTTTTTATTAGTTGTTCTGATGACAGCAACGATGCCATTAGTGGCTCAAAAAAGTGATTTAAACTTTAAATTGAGCAATCATCAAAATTTGTCGTCGCACATTTCACCACCTTGCGTTAAGTTAAAAGCTGCTACAACAATGGCGCTTCCTACTGGCGAAGCAAATGACTATTGGAATGGATCAGATTGGAATCTAGGAGAGACATTTACTTACGAGTATAATGTCAATAATCAGGTCGTTACTTCAATATCGGCTAGTAATAGTAAGTATTTATTTACCTATAATGTAGCTGGTAAATTATTGCAAAAAGCGTATCAGAATTGGAATGGTTTACAATGGAAAAACAGTTGGCGCGAGGATTATTTTTTTGATAGTTTCACAGGTGAAGAAGTTGGAAATTCATATTCAACTTGGAGTGGGAGTGCTTTTGTTATTCAAAATGGTCATCGTCAAGTTCAGGTTTACAATGCAAGTAATGAGTTAATTGAGCATCGCGATGAAAATTATGACAATGGAACGAGTCAGTGGACAATTAGTTGGGGAAGCAAGATCGAAGAAGATTTGAATGTTAATAATTATGTCACCGAGAGAAGAGAATATGAATACAAAAATTCGGCTTGGGAATTAAAAAGGATCACTCAGTATTTATATGATGGTTCAAATAAAGTAACAGAGGAAATTCAGGTTGGAAAGCAAAGAACTGTTTATGAATACGATGTTAGCAATAAATTAATAGTTGGATATGTGTATGAATGGGATAATGTTAATACTGTTTTTAATTTAATGGGTCGATATAATAATGTTGCTTGGGCAAGTTGGAATCCTGCACTCGGGCTCGATAATCCTATATCGACCTATACCATTCAAATGTATGATGGTATTACCCTTCCAATTACTGATGATTTAGGTTACGCTGATGCAGAAAAATATGATGCAACTTATACCTCAACTGGATATACCGGAATAACTTCATCATGGGATGCAACCACAAGTTCTTGGTTACCATCAAGCAAAAATGAGAATGATAATCCATCGTATGGCAACGAGAGCCGATATGAATATGATTACGATACCAATACTTCAAATTGGGTTTATAAGCGAGTTGACGTGAAAGTAAATACTGCGTCTGAAAAATCCTCACTATCAGAAGATTATACAAACGGGGTACAGGACAGTGGTAATAAAAACTATCAATATTATGATGCAAATGGTAACATGACTTTACAAGGAAATGAGCAATATAACAATGGTCAAAGTGCATGGGATGTAAATAACTTAAACAAATATATTTACACCTACGAAGGAGCCACATCCAAAATGCTTACTAAAATTAGTCAGTTTTGGGATATTGGAACTTCACAATTTGTAAACCAAAATAGGATTACCTATTCGTATCTTGCCACTGGAATTAAGGAATCTGATGTTAAGGGGCTATCATTTATAAATTCTAAAACCAGTATTATGCTGATTAGCAATCAAAACGGATTTTTAAATGTATATAACCTTCAAGGTGAATTATACGAGCAGTTTACGATTGTTAATGGAGAAAATATAATTTACAAAAGGTCACTTGCTAAAGGTATTTTAATATTTAAACTAATTGTAGGCAATAACACGCAGATAATTAAAGTATTAAATAAATAGTAGCACTTACGTTTGTTAAAAAGAGGATTAAAGTCCTCTTTTTATATTTACGTTTGATTTGAAATATTAAAAAGTCGAAGGAATAAGAATCTCACACCACAGCGAAATAAATATTTAAAAAAGGATAAAATTTAATGGGTTAGGGATTTGGTTATTTGAATAAAAATGACGTATTTTGCGCACTGTTTGAAAAACGTACTCGAAAAATATTCACAGAAATGTCTAAAGTCTGTCAAATAACTGGTAAAAGCTTTATGGTGGGAAACAATGTTTCGCACTCAAAAAGAAGAACAAAAAGACGGTTCGAACCGAACTTGTTTTATAAACGATTTTTTCTACCATTAGAAAATCGTTGGGTTGAATTACGTGTAACCGCTGCAGGTTTGCGAGTAATCAATAAAGTTGGAATTGATGCGGCTCTTAAAGATGCCAAAACCAATGGATTTATTAACAAATACTAACAAGCACCACAAATGGCTAAGAAGAGCAAAGGAAACCGCATTCAGGTTATTCTTGAGTGCACCGAGCATAAAGAGAGTGGCGTAGCTGGTACATCGCGTTATGTAACCACTAAGAATCGCAAAAATACTCCTGATCGCATGGAGAGAAAAAAGTATAACCCAATTTTGAAGCGCGTTACAACACATCGCGAAATCAAATAAAGTATAGAAAACCATGGCAAAGAAAGTAGTTGCATCGTTACAAAAAGGAGCCGGAAAAGGGCACACTAAAGCAATTAAAATGGTTAAGTCTGAAAAAACAGGTGCTTACTCATTTAAAAGCGAGATCGTTACAAACGAGACCGTAAAAGAGTTCTTCGATAAAAAATAAAGTTTTTATTGCGATATTTAAACAAAAGCTTCCTCTGATAGGAGGCTTTTGTTGTTTTAAGATAAGCGTTTAATTACATTTAGTACTTTTAGTGCCTTAAATAATTATCAAATGGGTTTGTTTAGTAGCTTTTCGAAAGCAAAAAAAGAAGATTTAGATAAAGGATTGGCTAAAACCAAGGAGAGTGTTCTAAAAAAACTATCTCGTGCAGTTGTTGGTCGTTCAACCGTTAATGAAGATGTTCTCGATGATTTGGAAGAAATTTTGATTACATCGGATGTTGGAGTAAATACAACATTGAAAATCATTAAACGAATTGAAGATCGCGCTGCTAAAGAGAAATTCTTAAATACCTCCGAGCTCAACTCTATTCTTCGTGATGAGATTGAAGCACTTTTACTCGAAAACAAACCAGATCAAGTTAATAATTACGATTTAGTTGACGCACCCAAACCATATGTGATTATGGTAGTGGGTGTTAATGGTGTTGGAAAAACCACCACCATTGGCAAATTAGCCTATCAGTTTAAGCAAGGTGGAAAAAAGGTGGTTTTAGGCGCTGGAGATACGTTTCGTGCAGCTGCAATCGACCAGCTAGAAATTTGGGCAAAACGCGTTGACGTGCCTATTGTCATGCAACAAATGGGGGCTGATCCTGCATCAGTTGCTTTTGACACGCTTAGTTCGGCTGTTACTTCAAATGCCGATGTGGTAATTATAGACACAGCAGGACGTTTGCACAACAAAATCAATTTGATGAACGAGCTGTCGAAAATAAAGCGAGTGATGCAAAAAGTGGTGCCCGATGCGCCACATGAAGTATTGCTTGTGTTGGATGGATCGACTGGTCAAAACGCATTTGAACAAGCTCGTGAGTTCACCAAAGCCACTGAAGTAACAGCTTTAGCCATTACAAAATTAGATGGTACTGCAAAAGGTGGTGTTGTGATTGGTGTGAGTGATCAGTTTCAAGTACCCGTAAAATATATTGGCATTGGAGAGGCGATGACCGACTTGCAACTATTTGATAGTAAGATTTTTGTAGAGTCTTTATTTAAGTAATAGTTTTACTTTTTGATATTTCGGAGTGATGGCAAAAAAGAGGCAAGTGAAGGTGGATGTAATCACCATGGGATGTTCTAAAAATTTGGTTGATAGCGAGTTTCTAATTAAGCAGTTTCAAACTGGAGGATTTAAGGTGGAACACGATCCTGAAGTATCAAAAGGAGACATTGTTATTATTAATACCTGCGGCTTTATTGGCGATGCCAAAGAGGAGTCGGTCGAAACCATTTTGCAATTTGCCGAAGCCCGAAAAGCGGGCAAAATCGATCAACTCATTGTCATGGGCTGCCTTTCGGAGCGCTACTTTGGAGAATTAAAAACCGAACTTCCCGAAGTCGATAAGTTTTATGGAAAATTCGAGTGGAAGAAGATTGTTGAAGATCTTGGACTAGAATTTCGTCCTGATTTGCGCAACGAGCGTAGCTTAACAACTCCCGATCATTATGCCTACTTAAAAATATCTGAAGGCTGTAATCGTGCCTGTAGTTATTGTGCCATTCCGTTGATTACGGGCAAACATCAATCACGCTCAATCGAAGATTTAATTGATGAAACACAAAATCTTGTTGCTAAAGGAGTTAAGGAGATACAAGTAATTGCTCAAGATTTAAGTTATTACGGCATTGATTTGTATAAAAAGCCGATGCTTGCCGAATTAATTCAGCAGTTATCAGCGATTAATGGTTTGGAATGGATTCGTTTGCACTATGCCTATCCAGCAGGATTTCCGTTGGATGTATTAAAAGTTATCGCTCAGCATATTAATGTGTGTTGTTACATGGACATTGCGCTTCAGCACATTTCGGATAATATGCTAACTAAAATGCGTCGTGGAGTAACCAAACAACAAACCTACGATTTAATTGAAAGCATGCGACGCGAAGTGCCTGGAATTCACTTGCGTACTACATTAATTGCTGGGCATCCAGGTGAAACAGAGGCTGATTTTGACGAATTAAAACAGTTTGTGCAGGATATGAAATTCGAACGTTTAGGTGTGTTTGCTTATTCGCATGAGGAGGATACTTACGCCTTTAAGAACTATAACGATGATGTGACTGATGAAATCAAGCAAGCTCGTGTTGATGAACTTATGGAGCTTCAAAATGTGATTAGCAGAGAATTGAATCAGCAAAAAATAGGACAAACCTATAAAGTGATCATCGATCGTGAGGAGGATGGTTATTTTGTTGGAAGAACCGAATTCGATAGCCCCGAAGTAGATCAAGAGGTGATTGTGAACTCCGATAATCTGACTATTGGGGAGTTTTATCAAGTGAAAATCACCGAATCAGACGATTATGATTTAATTGGTGTGGCCATTACGTATTGAACCATCACTTTAACACATAATCTTCATTAATTGAGGATTCCTCCTTTAAAAAAATAATTACTAGGATTATTATCCCAAATGCCAAGTATCCCGCATAGGTCATGGAATGAATAATGCCAACCTTGTCTTTTAGATAACCTATTATCAAACTTCCAACTGTCATCCCTGCACCTGAAAAAAAACTCCAAATAATAGTTTGAGCAGTGGCATGATTTCCTGCAGGCAACACTTGATGCAAATAAGTAACTACTCCTACGAGAAAAAAAGAGAGGGTTAAGCCTTGGAAAGCTCCCATAAGCAATCCGGTGGTTATGGATGGGAAAAATCCATAGATCATTAATCGAATAAGCATTATGGTTAATGCGATGATTATAACCAGTTTAGATCCTATTAATCGAACCAATCGTGCACCATAAAAGAAGAATGGTAACTCGCTTATCGCCATAATGGCATAGGCTAAACCAATAATGGAACTATTCGCTTTTAATTCTGTAAAATAGAGGTTGGTAAACGAAAATACCGGACTACACGCCATACCATATAAAATAAGAATGGGGATAACCATCATGACCTTCCTATTTTTAAAAATTACTTTAATTGAAGTTTTGTTTGGGTGTGGTTTAAAGCGGGTTAATTCGCTTTTTGGAATTCGTATTAATGGAATTAATAAAGCAAATAAAGCTGCTGAGATATAAAAACTTGCTGACACATTAAAATAGAGAAAAATAAAACCGCCAAGAAAAGAGGCAACCGCCCAACCAAGGGAACCCCATAAACGGAATTTCCCATAATCATACTCTCGATGAATTTCCGAAAACTGTGTGCCTAAAGCATCGGTCAATGCGCCAATTGGATGATAAAAAAAAGTTAAGAGCACAAGATAAATCAATATAAGCTCAAAGTTACGGATATATCCTAGAAAGAACATTAATGCAGCTGTAGCAACAACTAAAATTTGAAGCGTAGGTCTAATTCCTTTTTTTTCAGCAACAAATCCCCAGATTGGAACAAATAAAAATAGCATGGCTTGAGCTAAGCCATTAATGATTCCTATTTGTAATCCTGTGAAATTGTTCTCCTCTAAAAAAACATTGTAAAAAACTCGCCAAAAGGCAAATCCCATGTAAGAAAGGAGATAGATTAATTTTATTTTATTTCCTGTTAGCGACATGGTATATTTTTTCTTCAATATCACAGACTATTTTTATAAGTTGCTGTATTTGATAATTTTAAATAGTGTTATCTAAAGTATCTACTTCCTAGTTTTTCGAGAGTACTTTATCTCTTTAATTGACTCTTTTCGGGTAATCAGCATAGGAAAGGCGACACCAGCAGCCAATGCAAACAGAATGAAAAATGTTTTCAAGCCATTGTTAACAGTTTGAGCCAATACTTCATTGTAGGTGGGCGTATTTAAATTGCCTGCTAAATGGATAAAACCCAACATCATGCGGTAAGCGAAAACTCCAGGAACCATCGGGATCACAGCCGGAATGGCAAATACCATAGGTGGTGCATGT
>Ga0136636_10001073_pt1 | contig 15478 bp, 16 predicted proteins | sample AntDrymUQ8522106_2_FD_104653 | JGI IMG/M metagenome (GOLD analysis project Ga0136636, IMG submission 104653) | Polar desert sand microbial communities from Dry Valleys, Antarctica - metaG UQ852 (21.06) | ecosystem: Environmental > Terrestrial > Soil > Desert | place: Antarctica: Dry Valley... | reverse complement strand
TACGAAAACTAAAGCGTTTCATTAGAAACGCTTTTTTTATTTGTTACAACTTGAACCCTTCGATTGCATGGTTGCCCTTTATTATTTAGAGCTTAGAGAATAATTTCCTTATTTCTTAAAAAGCAGCTTTAGATAGGAAAAAACCACTTAAAGCCCCAAAATTATAAAGACTGGTTTGTTGGACAATAAAAAAGCAACGCGTCACTTTTTAAAGAGCTGCTGCTAAAACCCAAAATTTTGTTTTATCTGAAGCAAAACAAAATACTTTTGCCACAAATTACTGATTATAAACAAATTATTAATGTTCCCAGTAGGAAATCTTAAAAAAAAATGACTACTATTGTAAGGCAAATTAAATAAAAATAATATGGGACTAACTTCATTTTTGAATAAATTATTTGGCTCAGCCAAAGAAACTGCTAGCCAGTTAGCAGAAAAAGCAGATACTGCTTTTGAACAAGCCAAAGAAACGACAGCACCTTACCTGGAAAAAGTAGAAAATTTTGCAGAGGAAACATTTGAAAAAGTTAAAGAAACAGCAACCCCTTACCTTGAAAAAGCTGAAAATTTCGCGGAGGAAACATTTGAAAAAGTAAAGGACTCAGCTACACCTTATCTTGACAAAGCAGAAAATTTTGCAGAGGAAACATTTGGAAAAGTAAAGGAAACAGCAACGCCTTATTTTGAAAAAGCAGAGAATTTTGCTGAAGATACCCTAAAAAAAGTAAAAGAAACAACTACTCCAATTGCCGAGAAAGTAGAAAATTTTGCCACTCAGGATAAAGAAACAATGGGTGACTATTCAAACAAAGCAAGTAATGCATTAGGAACTGCGGAAGACACCTTAAAAGAAACGGCAGAATTGACAACAGATAAAGTAGAAAATCTATGCAGTGAAGCCAAAACTGCTTTATCCAATACTATAGAAATAGGAACAGAAAAAACGGAAACAATAGGTATGAAAGCAGAAGACATATCCAACGACCTCAAAACGAGTTTTTCAGATACTTTGGACACCGTAGAAGAAAAAACGGATCCAACTATTCAAAAAGCAGAAGACTTAATTGATACTACTAAAATAACTATTTCAGACATTGTTGAAAAAAGTGTTGAAAAAACTAGCATTTTTGTGGAAGATTCCGATGATCAAGCAAAAACAATTACCGCAAAAGTTATAAATAAAATAGAAGAAGACGCAGATTAATTTATTAAAAAATAATTTATTTGTATTTTTGCTATTCAAACTTAACCTTCTCCTTTGAGAAGGTTTTTTATTTAAATAATAATGAATTTAAATCCGAAGGAACTTACAGATTACGCCAACACTTTTATAAAAGTATTAGTTGATTATTCTCCAAAATTAATTTCTGCGTTTCTTATTTTATTTGCAGGACTCTATATCATCCGACTCATTAATAGATTCATCAGAAGATTAATGGTTAAAAGAAACCTAGAACCGACATTAACTAAATTCTTAGCAGACATCTTACTTTGGGTATTAAGAGTCATCTTGTTTGTTTCGTTTATCTCCAAGTTAGGGATTGAAACTTCTTCTTTTGTAGCTATTCTTGGTGCCATGGGACTTGCAGTAGGTTTATCACTTCAAGGTTCTTTATCCAATTTTGCAGGGGGAATGTTGATTATACTTTTCAAACCGTTTAAGGTTGGAAATACGATTGAAGCACAAGGAGTAATTGGAACCGTCTGTGAAATACAAATATTTGTAACCAAACTAATCACTTTTAATAATCAAACCATTTTTATACCCAACGGATCATTGTCTAATGGAAACATCATCAACTACTCTCTTCAAAACACAAGAAGAGCAGATTTAACCATAGCCATTTCCTATGACACCGATATTAGAAAGGCAAAAGATATAATAACATCCGTTCTAAACAATAATCCCAAAATACTACAAACACCAGCTGCCCAAGTATCCATAAAAGGCTTAACAGATAGCGGCATACAGCTAGCGGTGAGGCCTTGGGCTACAAATGAAGACTTTTGGGATGTTTACTCAGACACTTTAGAGAACTGCAAACAAGCTTTTGATGCAGCAGGTATTTGTTTCCAACCGTTTGTGAAGGAATCGTCTACCAAAACCAGTAGTGCAGTTGACCCCCAATAGCACAATTAAAAAATAGCCTGTAATAGTAGATCTATTGTTTCTTAGGAGCAGTAACCAAAAAATCCTTCAGATAATACGGTTCAAAATAAGCGACGTCCACGGTGTCGTTTATTTTGAATTTTGCATAACTCAATGCACTCATTTCTTGAGCAGAAGGATATTTTATATCCTCTAGAAAAACACAATTTCCTTTCGTTAAAACCAATTTGCATTTTTCAGCACTGTCTCCCACAAAATAGAGTGTTTCCTCTAAATCGTCAAAGGAATTTTCAGTAATAATTTCAGCGAGAACTTCTCGTTTTTTTTCAAAATTCGGTGTAAAGATGGCACTATATACCTCCATTCTTCTTGCATCAATCATTGGGATAATTAATCCATTAGAAATAGTCACTTGTGAAGCCAATGCTTGCAAAGTATCCACAGCAAGTAGTGGAATGTCTAAGGCATAGCAGAGTCCTTTTGCTGCTGAAACTCCAATCCTCAATCCCGTGTAGGAACCAGGACCTTGACTTACGGCTATAGCAGAAAGATCTTTCAATGTAATCCCTGCTTCTTTAATTATTTGTTCAATAAATACATGGAGCCGTTCTGCATGTGAATACCCTTCTTCAGCAATTTCCTTATAAAAAATCGTTTTCCCTTCTTTAGCAAGAGCAACAGAACAGTTCTTCGTTGCAGTCTCAATGTTTAATATATAGCCCAATACTAGTTTTTATTTAAAATTAAAAATCACAATCACAAAATTATATTTTATGATTGTGATTTCAAAATTATTAATGCTACGGCTTATTTTTTACTTTCGCCTTTTTTATCTTTGTCACCTAATAATGCCACTTTATCCCCCGAGTTCAAATCCTTAGTAACCGTTGAATAAGGGCCTGTAATAACCACGTCTCCTTTTTTAAGACCAGCCAAAACTTCGATATTTGTATCGTCTTGAATTCCGGTTTTAATGATTCTGATTTTAGCTTTATCACCAACTTTCACAAAAACACACTCGAACTTTTTATCGCTCTTAGGCGCAGCTCCTTTTTGATCTTCATTTGGATCAACTACTTTAATCTCTTTTACAGCTGCAGTATCAGATTTTATAACAACAGAACTGATTGGCACTGACAATACATTACTTTTTGTGTCGGTAATGATGTCTACAGTAGCAGTCATACCCGGTCTAAAAGGAGAATATGTATCTGGTCTTCCTTCTAATAAGTCTTCATAGGACTCTTTAAGAATTCTTACTTTTACTTTAAAATTAGTCACCTGATCAGCTGTCAGAGCAGAACTTGCCGAATTAGAGATACTAGTTACGATTCCTTTGAATTGTTTTTTCAAGTACGCATCCACTTCCACCTTTGCTTCGTCTCCTACTTTAATTTTTACAATATCATTTTCATTTACATCTACTTCAACTTCCATGTTATTTAGATTGGCTACTCTCATGATCTCTGTTCCTGCCATTTGCTGTGTTCCCAAAACTCGCTCACCTAACTCTACGTTTAACATCGAAATAGTTCCATCCGCAGGTGCATAAATTGTGGTACGCCCCAAGTTATCCTTCGCTTCATTTACCGTTGCTGATGCGCTTTGAACATTATAATAAGCAGTTTGCTTTGATGCTTTTGCTACTTCATAAGAGCCAACAGCTTTATCCCAATCTGCTTTTGAAATAATTCCCTTCTCAAACAAGGTTTTATTTCGGTCATAATTGGATTTCGATTCCTTGAAAGAGGCATCTGCTTGGCTTAAATTAGCTCTCGTTCCAGATAGATTTGAAACCGAACGATTGTAACCTGATGTATATAAATCTGGATTTATTTTAACCAACAGATCTCCTTTTTTAACGACTTGACCTTCTTTTACATTTAAAGAAATAATCTCTCCGGACACTTCTGATGAAATTTTTACTTCAATTTCAGGTTGGATTTTCCCCGTAGCCGAAACTGTTTCTACAATAGTTGTAGGAATGACTTGAGCTATTTCTACTTCGGTTCCCTTATCTTTATTACCGATTACTCCTGATTTTGAAAGTACTATAAGTCCCGCAATGATCACTACTGCTCCGCCTATTAAGATATAAATTGTTTTTTTAGACATAATAAATTAGTTTTTGATAAGAGGAATTCCAAAATAGAATTCTAAGATTTTAATTTTAAAAATGTAATCGTACTTTGTTCTAATGACTTCAGATTGTGCATTGGTCAATAAGGTTTGCGATTGGTTGAAATCGAAGGAATTCATCAAACCTACATCGTATTTTTCTTTAGCATAATTATAGGCTACCTGTCTTGCTTCAAGACCAACAACAGATGATTCATATGCATTAAGCGCTCCCTTAGCATCTGCAAACGCTGTAAAAACGTTTCTCTGCAAATCAAGGTCTTGTTGTTCCAAGGCAATTTTAGACCTTTCTAAACTTACTTTAGCGCGCTCTACATTATTACGAACAGAAAATCCATTAAAAATTGGAATCGATAACTGAGCTCCAAAAGACTGTCCTTTATTGTTACTGAATTGATCAAAAAATGGTGCCGGACCTCCCAACACTCTTGTGAAATTCGGACTTAAAACATTTTGATTTGTGCCTTCTACAAAACCTAAAATCGAAGTAGGATTTGCAGTATCAGGTGCTACACCTGTCACTCTGTCGCTGTAGGCAACTCTAGAATTAAAGCCATAAAATCCTTGTAAAGTAGGTTGGTAAGCGCCCTTTGCAATTGCTACATTTTTCTCCGCAATTTCCAAGTTAGTTCTAGCAATTTTCAATTCAGTTCTGCCTTCTAAAGCTTTATCATAAATTGCATTTGGAGTTTGTGCCAAAATATTATTTTCATCTCTAACATCACTATCGTCTACCACATCAAAATTCTCAAAATCTTTTAATTGTAATAGCTGGGCTAAACTCAACTTAGAAATTAGCAACACGTTTTCGGCAGCTATAACATTTTGATTGTTCAACGCTACGGTAGCTTTAATGTCAAATAAATCGCCGCGGGGAATCGATCCTGCATTAACTAATTCTTCAGAACGAGCATATTGTTTTTCATTAATTCCTAACTGTTGCTTCTGAACCTTTAGGTTCTCTTTGTTAAAAAGCACTTGCAAAAAAGCGTTCGCTACATTTAAAGCTATGTCTTCCTGCATTTTGACCAATTGATATTTAGCAGCTACTATGGAAAGATTTGCTCTTCGAAGCGTATTTTGGTTTTGCATGCCTTTATAGATATCTATCCCAACATTGGCACCAGCCGAGGTAAACTGGGTGGTTTGATTCTGAAGTAAACCTGTAGTAATATCTTGGTTTAAACCAATATTCCAAGAGTGAGACGCGTTAACATTTAAAGAAGGCAGAAAATTTCCAATTGCTCCCCTTTTGTCAATAAGTGCTGTTTTAGAATCCAGTTCGGTCTGTTTTATGGATATATTATTCTGCACAGCATATTGCACACACTCTTCTAAGGTCCACTTTTTATTTTGTGCCTGACTTATTAAGCAACAAAATAGTAAGGTAATTAAACTGAGAAAACTTCCTATTTTCATACATTTTTGAATAAAAGTGCAGTAAACTGCAAACAAATTTAACTTTTTCTTATAAAGATCTACGAAATACAATAAAAATTTACTTTCCCAAATCCACTATAAAACAATTAGACTTTCGAAATTACCATTTGTTACAAAAAATCATAAAAAAAGAATTCTTTTGTTAATTTTGCTACTTTAAACCAAACTAAAAATGCTGAAATTCAATCTCAATGTCCTCGTGATCTTTATTTTTCTAATGCTTTCAAGTTGCGGTACAACCACTAAAATAGCGGCATTAAAACCAGAACCAGATGACGCTACCCCTTTACAATATGAAAGCGTGATTTCATACATAAATTTACCCATCACAGTCAAAATAAAAGATATCGAGAATCAAACTAATGCGCTCTTAAATGGTTTAATTTATGAAGACAAGACTATCGAGGATGACGATATAGAAATGAAGGTTTGGAAACTTGCTCCAATTACAATAAAAAACAATCTCGGTGGAAAAGGCGAAAAGATAAGTACTATTTTACCATTAAAGGCTATTGTTAAATATAGAATTGGCACCAAAAAAATGGGGATAGAAATGTATGATATCCGTGAATTTCATCTTGATGGCGTTGTCAACTTAGTAAGTGATGTCGCCTTGACAAATTGGAAACTAACTACAAAAACAGAGCTAAAATCACTAGACTGGAATGAAAGTCCTACAATGACTGTTTTTGGAAAGAATGTTCCTGTTACTTATTTGATTAATCCAGCAATCAAACTATTTAAATCAAAAATAGAACGAAAAATTGACGAAGCTATAGCAAAATCAATGGATTTTAAACCCAATGTACTGACTGCATTAGAAAAAATATGCACACCATTTTTGATGAATGATACGTACGAAAGTTGGCTTCGAATTGTTCCAATAGAAATTTATTCCACTACCGCCAAATTAAAAAATGACACATTCCTATTAGAAATGGGAATGAAGTGTAACATGGAAACATTAATTGGAAAAAAACCAGAAACAAAATTCAATGCGTCAAAAATCACCTTAAAGACAGTTACTAAAATCCCCGAAGATCTTACCGCAAACATTGTCGCTATTTCAACCTATCAAGAAGCCTCTAAAATTATGACCAAGAATTTTTCTGGACAGGAATTTGGATCAGGCTCAAAGAAAGTAAAAGTTCAAAATGTATCTATTTGGCATAAAAATGGAAAAATGATACTTGCTCTAGATCTATTGGGATCCGTAAACGGAACGATTTATCTTTCTGGATTTCCCAAATATAACGAACAAACCAAAGAAATATTTTTTGATCAATTAAGTTATGCTTTAGACACTAAAAACAAATTGATGCGAACAGCTAATTGGCTAGCACAGGGAATAGTACTTAAAAAAATCGAACAAAATTGCCGCTATTCTATAAAACCAAATCTAGAAGAAAGTCAAAAAAATATGATGACTTATTTAAAAAATTACTCTCCTATGCAAGGAGTTTTTATAAACGGTAAAATGGAGGAAATTCAATTTCAAAAAATTCAATTAACAAATCAAGCTATTATTGCCTTCATAAAAATTAACGGAAGCGTAAATGCCTCTATCAATGGACTAAAGTAATTTTAGGATGAATCATAGGACGGAATTCTTAACTAGATTTATTTTTTTTCATGCGGTAAATAGCATATCCTATCCCTGCCACAAGAACATAGGGAATTACCATTAGGTATACGATTCCATCATTTACAGCCGCTGCTTTTGTCGTATTTCCTTCACTTGTTAATGCAGCACGACACATCGCACATTGGGCATTAGCAGCAACTGAAAAGAGACTGAAAACAAAAAGAGATACGTACACTACGATCTTCTTAGCACTATTTTTTATTTTAATATACATAATACGGCTCAATCATTAAATATACAACTACTCCAGTAATGGCAACATACAACCAGATTGGAAAAGTAATCCGAGCTATTTTTTTATGCATCTCGAAATTTTGTGCCAATGCTCTAACATAAGTAATCAGCACCATTGGAATAATAGCAATGGATAAAATAATATGTGTTACTAAAATTAACAAATAAACAATCCTCAATGATCCTATGGCTGCCTTTTCAGAATCTTCCAAGATGCGGTTGTGATTTAAATCCCCAAATACAGCCGAATCACTAGTCATGTGATAAGCCACATACATTACTAGAAAAGCAAGGGACAGAGTAATAGCACTTGTCATTAATATACTATGAATTCTTTTATTGCCATTCTTAATTGCAACAACTGCTGCGATTAATAGAATGGCTGTAATGCCGTTTGTAGTGGCGTAAATAGGAGGTAAAAAAGAAAGAGGTTCTACATTATAACCAAAATCTTTTAGTTTTACACCAAAAAGAATAGCGACAACAACCGGTATTACGATAGATACGGCTATAATTAACTTACTATATTTCTTTTCTAAAGAATGCTCTTCCATTTTACTCTTTTAATAAAATATTAATATCTTGTTGAATGTTTCGCACTCCTTTTTTATCTAAACCATCATAATACAAAATTGGATTTCCGAAATCATCATTTCTACATCGGATATTTCCATTCTTATCAATTAAGGCAAACAACCCTGAATGTTCAAAACCACCTACCACTTTTTTATTTTCACCGGCATAGAGATTGAATCCTTTATTGGCTAAATTAAAAATATAAGCTTTGTCTCCAGTTAAAAAATTCCAATTAGAAGACTTAACGCCCAGCAATTTTGCATGCTCTTTTAATACTTGTGCAGTGTCGTGTTCAGGATCTATTGTAATGGATACAATTCCAAAGTTTGGATTACCAAAGAATTTTTTTTCAATGAGAAGCATACTTTGATTCATCTTGGGACAAATCGTTGGACAGGTTGAAAAGAAAAACTCCAACACATAAACTTTCCCTTTATAGGACTCGTTTGTTATTTTCTCATTGTCCTGATTAATTAATTCAAATTTAGGAGCTGGCCCTATTTTGATTAATTGATCCTCATTGGCCGTTATTGGATTCACACGATCTAGTCGATCGCCTTGAACCACTTTATCATTCTTAATCCTCTCCACTATTTTAGGAACGGCATAAATGCCAAAAACCAAAATGATAAATGAAATACCTATATATGATTTATTTTTAAGCATCGTATGTTAAAATTAAATTTTTCTTGTAGCGTTATTATTTTTCTTAAGTGCAGCGCGATATTCATAAAGAATAACCTTAAAATCATCCAGCATTTCATTACTCAACTCTGCCGGATGAAAAGTATTGTACCCTTCTTTAGTATCTTTTACCAGTTTTCTTCCTCGAAGATTTCTTTTTTTGTCAATGATATAGACTTTAGGAGTTCCTAATTTATCGTCTAATTTTTCAAGCAATTTTAATTGGGAGTGATAAGAAGTAATCTCATCAGGTGAGGCAAATACAAAACGCCATTGTGCAACATCAGTAAAAGCAGCTAAAGCATCAACTACCTTCTTAGCATCCGCTTCAGTTCCAATGGGACAAATGACAACAAATTGGACATCTTTAAACTTGTGATACGTTTGATAAATTTTTTGATTTAAATTAAAAAAATTACCTCTATTTTTCAAAAGTTCTGTTCCAGAAAATCCAAGAACAGTTACTTTTCCATTCAAAGTAACGTTTTTACCATCTAGCGACTGCCAATTACCAAAATCAGCTGTATTAGGTGTAACAGTTGGCAATTTGGTAAAACCATTCACGCCTGAAGCGAAAAAGAGATAGGCGACGATAGGCAAAATAAAGAGAACGAAAAGGACAATATTTTTTTTCATTATGCTGTTTCAATTTTTACTATAAAATAAAAAAGGTATCCGCCAAGACGGATACCCTATTTTTGAATTAATATCTTGTTAAAAATTCCATTTGATGGTAGAATTTTTAAAAACCCCGTAAATATAATCCCCTTCGGTCAGAAGAATAAAGAGTATATATAAAATCAGAAAAATTACTGGAAAAACAACTGCACTTTTTAAGGTACTTTTTTCACCTTCCATGTGCATAAATGCCCATACAATGTAATATGCTTTAAAAACAGTAAGTGCATAAAAGATCCAATTAAGTAAGTTCATACTTAAAAAATCATTCATAAAAAGAAAATCTGGTTTTAATATCCCCAAATAAACTTCTACTATTGTTACGGCAGACAATATTCCGAAAACTTTCCAGATTCTACCTATGTTTGATACGTGTTCGTGTGACATGATAATTACTTTTTGAAATTAAACTAGATAGAAAACGGTAAATACAAATACCCAGACTAAATCAACAAAATGCCAATAAAGACCAACTTTCTCAACCATTTCATAACTTTTTCTTTTTTCATAAGTTCCAACTAACACATTGAAAAATACAATAATATTTAAAATCACTCCAGAAAAAACGTGAAATCCGTGAAATCCTGTGATAAAGAAAAAGAAGTCAGCAAATAGTTTACTTCCGTACTCGTTTCGTTGCAAATTAGCTCCTTCAACAACATAATGTGCTTGGCTCAGTCTTGCCAGAGACTCTTCTCTCGAAAGAATTGTTTTTTGCTTTGCTTTGGTTAAAACCTCAGTTCTAATCAAAAGTTCTGGGTGAGCTTTAAAACCTGCTTGTACTTCAGCTACAGAATAAGAGGGCAAAGCCGGTTCACTCATGAACCATTTCCCTTTGCTTCTTGTCAATTGCTCTCTTTCGTCTGATAAAGTCGTTGCAAAATCGGCTAAAGCTACACGGTGTCCTTCTTTATCAACAAATTGAAGCAAACTACCTCCTTTTGTCTCAATAGCACCATATTCGCCTTTTATGAAATTTTTCCATTCCCATGCTTGAGATCCTACGAAAATCAAACCTCCAATAATGGTTAAAAACATATAAAGAACTACTTTGTTTTTTTTCATTTGATGCCCTGCATCAACAGCCAAAACCATTGTCACAGATGAAAAAATCAAAATAAAAGTCATTAATGCAACATAATACATCGGAGCAGATACTCCGTGCATAAACGGAAAGTGAGTAAACACTTCGTCAGCCAATGGCCATGTTTCAATAAATTTAAATCTAGAAAAACCATAAGTTGCTAGAAATCCAGAGAACGTTAAGGCATCTGATACGATAAAAAACCACATCATTAATTTACCATAACTCGCTCCCATTGGCTCATTGCCGCCTCCCCAAGTTTTTTCTTCACTATTAGCAGTAGTAACTGTCGCTTCCATAAAAGTTATTCGTTAAAAAGTTCCCAAATTTACGTTTTTTTCTTATTTAAAGAAATATAAAAACAAAAACAAATAAACCCATAATAAGTCAAGAAAGTGCCAGTACATTGCACCTAGTTCAATTCCAAGGGTTTGAGATGAGTTGTATTTTTGTTTAAAATGATTATAAATTATAATTAGTAGTGAAATCACGCCACCAGCAAGGTGAATCAAGTGCACAACTGTAACTACGTATAAAAAAGTAGTCGTTATTGAGCTTCCACTTCCCGTGAAATAATACCCATTATCTACTATTTGTCCAAAACCTACGAACTGCAAAATTACAAACAAAATTCCTAGAACTAATGTAGTCAAAAGAAAAATTGTAGTGTTACTTTGATTGTTTTTTTGAATTGCTTTTTTAGCTAAATGAAAAGTCACACTGCACCCTATAATGGCAATTGTGCTGTAATAAAAAGCGGTTGGCAATTGAAAATCTTTCAACCAGTCTGCTCTGGATTTACTTACTACAAAAGCACTCGTAAGTCCCGCAAACATCATGGTCATACTCACCATCGCAAACAACAAAATCAATTTGTATGATCTTGCTGTTCTGGATTTTTGTTCATCTACTGTCATTATCATTTCCATAACTATCTTAAAAATTTATCTAATATATAAACTAACTGTAATAATGTAATATAAGATACACTCACTAACATCAAGGTTCGGGCTGCTTTTGCAGTTCTTAATTTATACAATTGAACGGCATAAAACAACATCCACAATCCTAATAAAAATACAACAACGGCCGCAATTGGCGTTATGTACAAACGTCCCGTATATCCAAACACTGGCAAAAGCGATGCTAAAATAAGCCAGACTGTATATAGAATGACTTGCATTGCGGTTCCTTTATCTTTTTTACCTGTAGGCAACATAAAGAAACCTGCCTTTTCATAATCTTCATATAAAAACCAGCCAATCGCCCAAAAATGAGGAAATTGCCAAAAAAATTGTATTAAGAATAACGTTCCTGCTTCTATTCCAAATTCTCCAGTAGCCGCAACCCAACCCAACATAAAAGGAATTGCACCTGGAAAAGCACCGACAAAAACAGACAACGAAGTCATGGTTTTCAAAGGCGTATAAATACTTGTGTATAAAAATATTGAAATAGCACCAAACATTGCCGTTTTCGGATTGATTGTATAAAGCAACACAATCCCAATAATCGTCAGAAGACTTGCAATAACCACAGCTGTACCTCGAGACATTCTGCCAGCTGGAACCGGACGATTTTTTGTTCGATCCATCAGGGCATCTAAGTCTTTTTCAATAACTTGATTAAAAGCATTAGAAGCTCCCACCATGCAATAACCACCAACAGCTAATTTCAAAAGTGTGATCCAACCCACTGATTGCAAATCATTAATCCCAAGCATATATCCAGCTATAGACGAAAAAACAACGCTAATAGCAAGGCGTGCCTTAGTGATTTCGCGGAAATCAATATAAACGGATTTTAATGAAAGTGTACTTTGTGTTGCGTTCAATGTTTAAGATTATTTACTTTGTAATAACTTTTGCAAAAGTAGGCTATCAAAAGGGATTTGACAAAAAACAATTCATAAAAAGAGTGCTAAACGACAAAATAAGAATTAATAGTCAAAATACCAATTAAAGATATCCGCTCTCAACCCAATAGTAAGCCAATTTGTGCTTTCACTAAAAGCAGTTGCTGTATTTTTAGTTGGGTTGAAACTCCTATAAATAAAACTGCCAAATAATTTTAAATTGGTTGTTGGATTTACTAAGTATCCTCCCTGAAAATCAGCAATAAAGACAGCGGTTTTATTTCCTTGTCCTACCTTTACCCCACTATCAAACGGTCTATTTTCGTCGTAATCCTTGTAAATATTCCCTCCATAATTAAAACCATTTTCGATTGTATCAAAATCCAATCCTCGTGTTCCCACAGTGACTTTTGCATCAGCAAAATACCTTCCTTTATGATAGCGCGCTATAGCAATCAACTCCTTAAAATTACCTCCCCATTGATGTCCAATACTTTGATTGTTGTGCCCGTAATTTGTAATTGGCATGCTATGAGAATAAACATACGGCCGGACATGATTGTACTCTAATTGTAACAGCAAACCATCTATTTTGAAAGCATTGTAATATTTGACTCCCAACTGATATCCGTATTTATTTTTCCAACTATTATCTCCTTTTTTGACATCTCCTAAAGAAAACTCATCCAAAATAAACTGGCCATAAAAATTAATCTGATTGCTCCATTTGTATTTATAGGTCAATCCTAGAATAGCATTTCCGCTTCTAGCCGAAGAAGCAAATTCAACAGAACGGTAAAAAATAATTGGATTCACAAAACTCACATCAAACCCTCTGTCATTGGTATTGGTCCAAATCACCGATTCAAAGAAACCAAGATTCAATCTATTGGAAACATTCCAACTCAAATAGTGATTTGCCATAAACTTTGTAGCATACGTTCTTTCTAGTGTAACCTCTGGACGAACATCTTTGAGCCACATATACGTATTGGTATATTTTATTTTCCAAAAATTAGTATTCAATTTAAAGTAAGGATACGGACTAGCACCATCACTTTCTAATAAAGAGCGGTATCCATCTCCAATAAAATTTCTGCCATAACCCAATTGCAAATCAATATATTTGCTTGCAGCAAAAGTTAAATTGGCTTCTGCCAAAGGAAAATCATACGCATCAGTTTTAAAATCTTTTGCAATTCCCATCCCTGGAATAATCGCAGGATTTCCTCCTGCTGGCTTTATCGATTCTGCATACCGATTGTAATAATCTGCAAAACGTCCCTGACTTTCAAAAACGGTCGTGGTAAAATTGAGCTTTTTGCCCAGCCCACCACGAAAATTAATTCCACGTGTGTTTACGTAAGTGTAAGAAGCTTCGCTTCCTGAAGCCTTCCCAACCTGCAGATCAAATATAGGATTCAACGTAAACCAATAGTCATCCCCTTGAATTTCTACTGCATTTTCATTCCATAATTTCCGTGCCCACCAAGTGGTAGCTTTCTTTTTCAGCTTTTCCTGTACCGCTTTCAGATTATAATATTTTGATACTTCAGCATACGTATATGGTTTTGATGCAGTATGGTTGTTACTACCCATCTGGTTTAACGAAGCATCAAATTGAGCATAATAACTATGAGAAAAAGGCACATTTAAATGACTGTCCAAATCAGGATTGTCAAATTTCGTATATACAATGCTATCTAGTTCTGTTAATTTTTTAGTGTTGTTTGGAACAATTTCGGCTTTCGCCAAAGCTTCTTGAACTACTAATTCTCTACTTTTCAAAGGGATCGCAATTGCCATTGTAAATTTAGCATACGTAGGATTTCCATTATAGGTTGCTGGTTGAATTTTTGGAAATTTACCAAAAACTCTTTTTGTTTCTTGAATCAATTGCTCCTCAGAAGCATCAGCATAAATAACCTTAAAAGTGCCATTGCTGTCTACTTCAAAAAGTATTTTAACATTTCCTTGAAAATCATTTTTCTTCAGACGATCTGGAACTTCAAAATTTGTAAAAAAAAAATCCTGCACTTGATTGTAAAAACAGGACTCTAAAGCCTTGAATTGTAAATTCAGACAGTCCGAAAAAACAGGAAAACGCTCAGCGGAGTTGCCGGATTGAACTGTAACACTTGTAATTTCTTGAGCAGAAATAGTAAAAGAACATAAAATTAAAAATAATGCCAACCACCCTTTGCTCATGCTTATTTTGTTGTTAAATTTAATATTCATTAGTTGAATTTTGACCATTAGCTATTTTTTTTGCGCCAGAGGTCCCGATTCGTTTAACCCCCAACTGAATCATTGCAACAGCTTCCTCATACGTGCGAACTCCTCCAGCTGCTTTTACAGGAAGTGGCGATGCGTTTTCAAGCATCATTTTTATAGCAGGAACAGTAGCGCCGTTAGGCAAATTATTCTCTGTACTGTAGAATCCCGTCGATGACTTCACAAAAACCTTTGAAAAAAGTTCTTGCTCAAAATTAGAAACAATTACATTTTTTATCAAACTCGATAGTTGAATAATTTCTTTTTCGCTGAGTGCGGCCACTTCAATGATCCACTTGACCACTTTATTATTGGCCAAACCCAATTGAGTACCCCTTAAAATTTCTTCTTTTACTAAATCAGCATCCCCGTTTTTAAATGCTTCGTAATTACAAACAAAGTCCAAATCATCGGCTCCATCTTGTATGGCTTGAACCGCTTCTTTGAGTTTTTCTTCTATTGATGATTTCCCTTCTGGAAAATCAATCACCGTACCTATTTCCAAAATAGAATTCGCTTCAACAATCATTTTTTTGGCCAATGACACTCTATTTGGCCGAATCATAATAAGTTTAAAATGTTCCTCAATAGCTTCCTGAATAAATTCCTGAGCTATAAGAATATTTTCTTTTTCAGTGATTCCCGCTTGTTTTGCGGTTTTCAAATAGGTAGAATCTAAGTATTGCTTTATATTCATGGCATTTTAATTTCTTAGTTATAGCAAATTCTAATTCACAAAAATACATTTTATCTGCAAAC
>Ga0136636_10001072_pt1 | contig 15484 bp, 13 predicted proteins | sample AntDrymUQ8522106_2_FD_104653 | JGI IMG/M metagenome (GOLD analysis project Ga0136636, IMG submission 104653) | Polar desert sand microbial communities from Dry Valleys, Antarctica - metaG UQ852 (21.06) | ecosystem: Environmental > Terrestrial > Soil > Desert | place: Antarctica: Dry Valley... | reverse complement strand
TCACTGGCGTCGGCGCGCACATCCACCGCCTCAACCCGCACCCGGGGCTCCCAACGTTGCAGCGCACTCTGGATGCGCTCGGCAATCAGGGTGTGAGTGCTAGCGGTGTTGGGCTCAAACAGAAATCGCCCCAGGCCCGCGCCGAAGCTGGGCAGGTTCAGGCGTTCACCGGGCTCGGTCATGAGCACGATGCGGATGGCCTCGCGGATGTTGTCTTCGCCGCTGGACCAGGCGATGCTGCCGTCGGGCTGCACGCGCGGCGGAAAGGCCATGCCCTGGCCATAGAGCTGGGCCGCTTTCATGGCGACTTCCTTCCCTTGAAGCCGGGCAGCGGGAAGCAGACGATGAAGTAGGGCAGCCAGCGGAAGATGAAGTCCAGCAGCGACACGATGATCATCAACAGCAGCAGCGCGCAGATGGTGATGATGGGTATCGAGAGCGAGCACATCACGCCCAATGACAGCCCGTCACCGGTTTTGCAGTCGCCCTTTTCCGGCACGTTCAAGTCCTTGTGGAAGGGCCAGGGCAGCACGCTCAAGACCAGGTCCACCAGGCCGATGCCTTTGATGCGGTCGACCTGGCCGCACAGCATGTCGCTCATCATGAAGACGGCGTTCTTGTCGAACTTGCGCAGGCCCGCCGGGCTGATGTCAATGGGCAGGCCAATGCGGATCGGGCGTGCCGGTGCGTCGGAGTCAAAAAACCCGGCCATGTTGAAAGGCTGGGTGGCGGCGCTGACCACATTGCTGTGAAACGGCGCGCAGTCGGGCCGCTCGTAGACCAGGCGAATGACATACCAGGCTTCGCGCATATCGGCCGGTTGCATGGACGCCAGGGTCGGCTCGGGCAGGGGCTTGGCCGGGTCTAGCGCGGGCAGGGCGGCCTGCACCAGGTCGGCCAGTGCATCAATGCGTGCCTGGATTTTCTCGGCCAGGTAGTCATTGGCCGGTGGCTTGAAAGACGCTGGTGTGGGGGGCTGCAGCACGCCAAGCCAGGGGTCGGCGAACAGGAACAGAAAGTCCGGCCAGCCGGTGGTGACTGCTGCATCTTCTAAAACCGTGCCCGGCTTGCGGATGGTGAAGGTGCCGGTGGCTCTCTCCAGCGCATCGGCTTTGGGGATGATGCGCACCATGGCGCTGATCAGGTTGGTCTCAATGTGGCCTGCGTCATAGCTGCCATTGGCCTCCAGCAACGGGCCTTTGCCGCTGCCCAGGTTGTTCGGCATGGCTGCGGCGTGGAGCGCGTTGTAAAGTGCGAGCTCCGCGCTGCCAGTCGGGGGGGCCGAGCGCACGTCGATACCGAGCTGGTCTTTGAGGAAGGTGTAGAGGTCCAGCAGCAGGTACCAAGACGACGTTTGCAACGCGCCGCGCAGCGTGCGCAAGGTGTCCAGATCGGGGTCGGGGTTGGGGTTGTGGGTCTCGTCGTAGGGGTCATAGCTGTCGCCAGAACGTGGGTATACCGTGCTCAGTCGTGCAGACTTGAGGGCCACAAGGTCATCCGGATTGGCGCCCGGCTTGCCGTTGCCCATCACGCGGTTCACCAGGGCCTTCCAGGGGCCTAGCACCTGCGTGTAAAAGAGCACGATACGTGGGTCTAGCGTGGTGCTGCCGTCGTTGGCGTCGGTGGCGTTGCCCGTGATTGACGTGCCAGCGGTGTTGCTGCTGCTGTAGGTTTTCGCAGTGGCACCCTGGTAGGCCTCGCGTTTGCCAACCGGCACACTGCCAATGTAGAGGCGGCGCGGGTGGCCGTCGTCTTGCGTGAAATGGGCCGGGAACAGCGACAGACGCTCTTCAGAAGGCAGCAGCATGGAGACCTCTGCTTCTCGGTCGGCCGCACCCAGGTACTGCCAGACACCGGCCTTGCCGTTGGGCACAAAGGCGTATTCATCCCACAGCGCAGTGTGCGTCGGGTCGGGCAGCGGCGCGTCCTTGGCACCGGCTGCGCGCGGCAACAGGCGGCGCAGCACAAACGAGGTCTTGTGGCGCGCCGGGTCGATCTGCCGGTCGGGCAGACCCGGCACGCGGCAAATGAGCGAGCCGCCCACCAGGTAGTGCCGCATGTGGGCCGGTTGGTAGAGCTTGAGGGCCGGGCCGACTTCTGTGGGTGCAGTGGCTGTAGTTACGGCTGCGGTCTGCGCCAGCGCTACCGCCTGCGCGTCCTGCTTGCGCTGCTGCACCCGGCGTTGCATGCCAAACAAACGCGCCGGTTTGCCCTGCAACCACTTCTGCGGATCTTTGGCAGGCGCAGCACCTGGTCCGCGCCAGGTCTCTGGCATGGCGCCAAAGCCGGGCAAGGCGGCCGGGTTTTGCTGCAATGTAGCCAGCAACTCAGGAATGAAGTCATCGTGCGTGAAGCGCAGGATCTGTGGGCGGCGCAGTGCTTGGCCGGGCTGCACACTGTTGGTTTTGTCGGTCCAGAAGGGTTGCGGCGCGGCCCACGCCACGTCATGGCTGGCCTGCTTGGCTTGTCTGGTAGGGGTGATGTTCATATAGTCCTTACCAAATATTGCCGGCGCCGGGTGTGTACGAGGCGCTGATGATGCTGTTGCAAATCACCGTGTCGGCCTGCACCACGCCGGAGAATTTGGACATGCCGGCATCCACCTGCACCATCGATGCCGAAACATTCACCTGGCTGGCGTTCACGGTGACTTTGGCGGCTGCCACGATGGTGATACCGGCACTCTCCAACTTGATCGAGTTGCCGTTGCTGTCCTCGATCTCGATTGCGCCGGGGCCGTCTTTGAGCATTACCTTCTGTCCACCCGGGGTCTCCAGAATCATTTTTTCCTGGCCGTCCTGGTCGTCCAGGGTGAGCTTCACACCGTTGCGCGAGCGCAGCACTTTTTTGTAATTGTTGCCAGCGCCGTCCATGCTCTGGGGTGGCGCGTCCTGGCCGTTCCAGAGTGCGCCAATGATGTAGGGGCGCGCCGCATTGCCGGCTTCAAACGCCACCAGCACTTCGTCGTTCAAGTCCGGAATGAACCAGCTGCCGCGGTTGTTGCCCGCCATCAGGGTGGCTAACCTAGCCCACAGCTCGCAGCTGGCGCCTGCGCCATCGGGTGACCAAGGAAGCATGATCTTGACGCGGCCCTGGTTGTCCGGGTCGCGGATGTCGGTCACCAGCGCCTGATAAACGCCCAGCCACAAACCACCCCAGCCCTGGGGCTGACGCGCTTGCAATAGCGCCTCCAGCATGGGTTGTTCGGCGTGGTTCATGGGTTGCCAATCCAGGCCCGTTCGACCACAAATTCGGTGCGCAGGCCCACCGCCGCATCAAAGCGGTGGCTGGTTTCCACCACGCCGTAACTGCCGGAAAAAAGCGGGCCAAGTCCGCTCAGTTTGACTGTCTGCCCCACCTGCAGGCGGGCGTCTGCATCGGCCAGGCCGCGCCCGCGCAGGAAGCGCCGTGCCAGGGCCCGCATATGGGCCTCGGCCATGCGCTGGGCGGCACCCTGTTCCAGCGGCACGCCGTGCGCAAAGGTGTCTTTTCGCTCGCCCAGCGCCTGGCGCAACACCGCCGGGCCGCTGGTGCCCGCACCTGTTTCACCGGCAATGGCGCTGTCAGTGGCCTGCGCATGGATGGCGCTCTTGTCGCCCACGTTCCAGCCAGTGCAGGTGAGCGACGTGCGCTGGTGCGACAAATCCGCCAGCACCTCGAACTGCCGCAAGCGCGCCCCGTGCACCAACTCCAGTCCGGAGTCGGCGCGGGATGCGCGTTGGCGCAGATGCAGTGTGCGGCCATCGAGCCACAGGTCGGCATCAGCCAGGAGCGCGCGCTGGCGCAAAAAGGCCAGGTCGCTCTGGTTGATTTGGGTGACTACGCTGAAGCTGGGTCCGCTCAAATCGCCCTGCAACGTGAGACCGTGGTCACTGGCGACGCTCTGCGCAATGCCGACGTCGCTTTGGTTCTCGAAGACGCGGGTGCGCCGGGTCATGCGAAGGTCTTGCAGGCGGTCTTCCGCATGGATCACCACCGTGGGGGGAGCCAGCGCCGGGAAGCGGGCTTCGATGGCCATGATGACGCCCTCAAACACCGTGGCGCTGCCAATTTTCACCAGCAGCTCGCGCCCGAACTCCAGCGTGGCGCGGTCAAACCAGGTGAATCCTGTCGCATCACCCTGCGCGCCCCAGTTGCTGAACTCGGCCTCCAGGTGCTTGAGCCCGGCCTCCTGGTCGGCGCAGACACAGCGCAGCAGCCCCGCGTCCAGCGCGGGCTGGGCCTGTCCGCCAACAGTGAAGCCCGGGCGGGAGGAGGACAGGGCGCTGCGGGCGTCTTCCATGGTGATGTGGCTTATGCAGAGCGTTCAGTGGGCGAAGCGGCGCAGTTGCAACTCGGCGTTGAGTACCAGCAACTGCCGCAGGTCTTCAGGCTCCAGCGGTGCCGCCGTTGGCGCTGCGCTGGGAGGTGCGTTGTCGCCGCCGCCGGTAGGCGGCGGTGAGTCCATGACTTCAAACTCGTTGATGACGACAGACATAGCACGGTTCCTTTCAGAAGCGGAACTTCGGTGTGCTGACCGAAGCGTTGACCGACAGATTGAGTAACTGCCCAGCCTGCAACTGGCGCGGGTTCTCAACCCCATTGGCGCGGGCCAGCGCCTGCCAGTTGAGTCCGGTGCCGGCCGAAGCAGCCAGGCCTTGCAGGGTGCTACCAGCGGCCGCCGGTGTCATCGGCAAGGTGCCGGGTGCGTGCGGCAGCCCGGGTGCGGCGCCGCCGCTGCTGCCAAAGTCGGAAATCAGGATGGACTGCTGAGACAGCGCCATGGAAATGGTGGAGCGAAGCGGCCTGCCATCAGCAGAAAAGTAGTCGATGCTCTCCTCGATGCTGTCGATCAGGCCCTTGAAATGAATAGAACCCCAGCTGAAGCGCAGGCCCGGTGGCAGAAACTTGGACGGGTCGCTCTTGGACTTCTTGCCCTTGATGAAATAGATGACTTCCTGGCTCAGGCGGCGCACATCGTCGATGCCGGCCGTGCCCGCGTCGAACCAGAGTTGGACCGAAAGCTTGGTGGTGCCCGCACCAATGAATTGGCGGCCCTGGGTGCCGCTGGACTGGTCGCCCGCACCGGGTTTGGCGGCGGGGGTGCCGGCGGTGTTGCTGGTGCTGTTGTTTTGAATCTGATTGGCAAAGCTCAGCTTGAGCGATTCCGGGTTGAATTGCACTTCGACGGTTTTTCCGCCGGGCAGGTCGTCCACCAGGTTCTCTGCCAGTTCGACCAGCAGGGCTTTGGTGGCCTGTGAAGTTTCCGGCGTGGCCATGGCTCAGTGCCCCGCCTCAACGGTGAAGCGCTCATACGCCAGCTGCAGTTCTTCAACCGCAATGCCACCCTCTTTGGCGCTAAACGCCGGGGCCTTGAGCTTGACCGGCAGACAGCGTTGCAGCAGCACGCGGGCGCGTTCGGTGACACCGTCGGCGGCGAACAGCACGACGGTGGCCTGGGCGCGCTTGCCCGGGTGGGCGATGCAGTCGTTCATCCATTTCCAGAGCTCGAAGCTGTCCTCGCTCATGCCGCGCTTGAGGGTGAGTTGGCCGAAGGCCGCAGGCCCAGCCAGACGCACTTGGCGGTCATTGCTACCGCCCTCGCGAATGGTCTTGACTTCCATCGTCATCTCCAGGCCATCGCAGTCGGAGAAGGCTGCGTTGACCAGGGGCGAAGAGGCGCCGTCGGGCACGATCTCGACCGAAAAATTGAAGGCGGTAAACGGCGTCATGTCAATGCGCCTCCTGCGACACCACGCGCTCGCCACTGCGCATGAGCCGCACCGTGAGAAAGCTCATCGGCAGGGACGGTGCGACTTTGAGCTCGACCCAAAACTGGCCGGCGTCGCGGCGCTGGCGGCTGTTGATATCCGGCCCCACGTTGATCTGGTAGGCCCGCTCTGGCGTGGTACCGGCCAGCGCGCCGCGCCGATAAAGCTGGTCCAGCACCGCCTCAAAACCGCGCTCGACGGTGCGCCGCAAAACTGCACCGTTGGGCTCAAACACATAGGCCTGGCCGCGTTGCAACGCCAAGCGGCGCAGCAGGCACATCAGGCGACGCACGTTGATGGGGCGCCAGTCGGGCTCAAAGGCAAGGGTGTCGGAGCTGGAGACCACAAAACCGAAGGGTGCGCTGCGCAGCAGGTTGACCTGGGCATCCAGCAACTGCTGGCGATCCGCCAGCGAGGGACGCAGCCCCGGTGGGCTCAAGGCCACGCAGTCGCGCAGCGGCCGGTTGGCCACCGCAATCCAGGCACCGCGCTCAAGCGCCCCTGCTGCCAGCTGGCCGCAGACCGGGCCATCGGGGGGGAACCAGATTTCGTCCTGCTCACGGCGCACCATCAACCAAGGGTGATGCAGCGCGCCGTGCGACAGGGCCCTGGTCTCGTGTTCGCCAATCACCGGCGGTGCGTGGGCGCTGGCGTCTACGTCGCTGCGGGTCGAGCACAGCCGCGCGGCATAGCGGGTAGCCTGCGCGGTATCGAAGGCCATGGGCAGGGCCAGCAGGGCCAACATGTCACCGCGCCCGGCCGCCGTGCGCAGCATCAGGCGGTGAATGGCCAACAAGTTGTCGTCCCGCCAGGGCAAAGTCTCATAGCCGTTGGCGCCGATGACGATGCGCACCGGTGCCGACCACGGGCTTAAACGCCTGCCCAAACTCGCGCGGACCCGGTAATAGGCTTCGCCGGGCTTGTGGGGCCCGGCGTCAAAGCGGGTGGACTGCCGGCTGTAAATCTCGGCGGCAGAGCAAAAGCCCGGCTCCAGCGCTTCCTGCAAGGTGTACGACGCTCCAGCCGCGACGGGAGTCCAGAACAGGGTGAAGCTGCCATCGCTGCGTGGGTCGGCTCCGCGCACGAAGCGCGGGCGCGGCAGCGGCTCGGCGGCGCAATCACGGAACGGCTCTGTGGCACTGGGATCGACGGGTTCGGGCAGCGACGTCAGCTCGGTCCAGGGCGAGGCAGGCTGGGCGACAGCTTGCCAACCGGGGTGAATGGCATCGGGCACCACCAGCAGGGTGGGTTCTTCTGAGAAGTGGGTAGGCCAGGCACCAAAGGCGGCGTGCATGCCGCGCAGCGGTGTCGGTGTGCGGCCGATGTGGCCCATGCTGCCCATGCCACGCAGGGCCTCTGCTTGGTCGGCCAGCAGGTCGGCGCTCAGTGTGGCCAGCGTGGGCTCGGCGAACAGGGTCCAATCGAATTCGGTCAGGCCGTCACGCTCCAGCGTGCTTTGGGTGCTGGGCTGGGGGTTCAATGCGGCGTCGAATACGTCCATTGCGCCCAGTGGCAGCATCAGGCAGTCGCCGCTGGAGGCGGGTGACGCGAGCGCAAAGCGGTTTTGCAAATGGCCTTGGGCATCGAGCTGGGCGACCATTGCGGCGGCTGGGCCTGTGTTGCTTGCGCGGCTGTCGCGGGAGAAAACGTCGTCATCATTGGGCAGGTCGAAGACGCTTTGGCCTGCGCTGTCCTCTGCACTGGCAAGGCTAAGGTCCGGCAGCAGCAGGGCCTCGTCCGCGCTGGCCTGGGTCCGCAGGTCCAGGCGCAGGAGTTGCACTAGGCGCTCGCTTCCACTGGCACACCAGTCTGTGAAGGGCTTCAAGTCATTGGCTTGGGCCTGGTACCAGGGTGCACCCGTGACCGCGGCTTCGACCAGCCCGTCCTGGCCCTGGGCGTCGGTGATGTCCACCGAATCCAGTGCCATCCAGGCCTCAAGGCCCGGGCTGCCAAACGCTAAGCTGACCACCTGGCAGCGTTGCGGCAGATCTTGCGGCTGCATGCGCAGGCTCACAGCGAGGCGGCCGGTGCCGAGCCACTGTGCCGCGTTGACCGGCGTGTTGCAAATGGTGCTGGGCAGTGGATTGCCTTGGAGGGGAATCAGGCCGACCATGCCACCGAGTTGCAGGGTGGCTGCGCGGGCGCTGTCCACCCGCACATGTAGGCGCAGATGGGCGAAATCCAGACGCAGCACATCGCCGGCGCGCAGCGCGGGATTCGCAGCGCTGGTGACCTGCAGCGTTGTCGCATTCATGGCCCGTACCCGCAAAGGAGACTGCTGAATCCGTGCCGCCACCTGCACCGCATCGGCGCCACTGCCGGGGCTGCGGGCGGGCAATGTAGCAGATGCCAGTTGCCAGGGTGCGCCTGGTTCTAGGCGATGAGCGGTGAGCAGGCATGGCAAGGGGAACTGGTTGCTGCTTGCATCTGCACCCGCCACCCGCAGAACCCAGCAGCGCAGCCCACCCTGGCTAAAGAAGCCGCGCACAGCAGGGTGCAACAGGCCATGCACGGCAGCGCCACTGCTTGCATCGATAGCCAACTGCAAGCCCGTGCCAAAGACCGTCTCGAACACTTTGAGGCTTTCCACCACGACGGATGCCTGCAGTGGCCCGCTCGCGGCAAAGCCGACGAACAAGGCAATGTCCATGCGCGGCATGCTGGACTCAGTGGGCTGCGCTGGCACCTCAAAGCGCACGCCCGGCAGAGTTCGCTGCACAGCAGGGTTTGGCTGCATCGCCATCATTCCATTTCAAGCCGCTCGTATGCCAGTACCAGCTCTTCCATGGCCACGTCGGTGCCCTTGGCATTGAAGGGGCCGCTGGTGTGTTTGATGATGCGCGCGCGCAGCAGTTTCCAAGTCTGCACGACCTGGGTGTGGTCCTCGTTTTGCAGCTGGACGGTGACGGTGCGCAGGGCGTTCTGGTTGCCGTTGCGGATGTCATCAAGCCAGCTGTAAAGCGAGAGCGAGCCGATCACGCCGCGTTTGAGCGTGACGTCGGTGGCCTTGTTCAGGCCGGTGATTTTCATCACGCTGTTCTCGCGGCTGTTGCCAGCGCGGTACTCGGACACGGTCACTTCCATGCCCACGCCACTGACTTCTTGGAAGCCAGCCTCAGGCCCGTCGGTGACGCCGTTGCCCAGGTCCACCAGAAAATTGAATTGCACATAGGGTCGATCGCGCAGGACAGCCATGGCGTGCTCCTTGAATCAGTGAAAGGTCAGGGGTTGCGGAGGTTCAATTGCTCGTTTTAGGTGCGGCAGGTTTACGACTTGGCGTCGGCCGTCCACTGGCCGATGCGGAATATCACAAACTCGGCCGGGTAGAGCGGTGCGACGCCCACCAGGCACACCAGGCGACCGTTGTCGAGGTCGTTTTGCGTCATGGTGGAACGGTCGCAGCGCACGAAGAAAGCTTTCTCCGGCTTGTCACCCATGAGCGCGCCGTTCTGCCATTCATTGAGCAGAAAATCGGCCACGGTGCGACGCAGATTGGCCCACAGGCGCTCACCGTTGGGCTCGAACACGGCCCACTGCGTGCTCTTGTCGATCGAGTGTTCCAGATAGGCGAAATAGCGGCGAAGGTTGACGTATTTCCACTCCGGGTCCGAGCTGATCAGGCGCGCACCCCACAGGCGCATGCCGCGGCCCTCAAAGAAGCGAAAGCAGTTGATGCCCTCGGGATTCAACACCTCTTGCTGGGCCTTGTTGAGCAGCGTCTCGAAGCCCAAAGCGAGTGACACGACCTCGTTGGCCGGGGCCTTGTAGACCGCGCGCTGGATGTCGTTGCGCGCATAGATGCCGGCCACAAAACCGCTAGGCGGCAGGTTGATTTCTTTGTCGCTGATCGGGTCCAGCACGGTGACCCAGGGGTAGTAGAGGGCTGCGTATTTGGAATCGAGCCGGGCCCGCATGGTGCGGATTTCCGATATGCTTTGGCCCTGGGCACTATCCAGCACGGCGATGCGGTAGCGCATGTTTTCGGCGTGTGCAATCAACAGCAGTTGAATGGCATCTGCATCGTCGCTATAGTGGGCGTAGTCCCAGGTGGAGCCGGGTGCGGCCACGATGGAAATGTCGTCGATGTCCTCGAACTGCTTCAGGCCGAGCGCGTAGTGTTTGTCCAGGAAGGCCTCGCCCTCGTAGTCGCCCGCGCTGGGGCGCTCGCCGTCGTTGCCGCCGTCCAGCAGGGCGGTAACGGACACGCCCATGGTCAGCTTGTCGGTCACCGTGATGCGGCGTTTTTTCTCTTCGTCGCTGGGCATCAACAGGTCTTCGGGCTTTTCGCCAAAGAGTGCCATCAGCACATCACCAGCGGATGCAATGCTGTCCGGGTCGTGGGCCATCACCAGGGGTAGACGGATGGCGTCCGAGGCCGAGTTGGGCACGGTGGCAAAGTAATCAAACACCGAGTCGCGGCTGCTGCCGGTGCGGTGCTGCGGATCGAAGGGCATGCCGCTCCAGGCGCCGACCTCGCGGCTGCCGTCGCGCGACAACAGGCTGACACCGAGTGTGACGACGCGGATCGCGTCGCCCTGTGCCAGGTCGGGCGCTGGGAACAACTCGTCCAGCGTCAGCGCGCCGCCGGGGCTCAAAGAGGGGACCGTATCGAACTCCCAGGTGGCCAGGTCTTCATTCCACAATGCTTGGTAGAAACTGCCCTGGCTGTTGTCTGTCGGGCTTTGCCGGTCGGCGGCCCAGACCAAATCGCGGTGCCTGAGTGCGCCCACACTGGTCCTGGGGCTACGCGTAATGGGGTCGACGCCCACACCCAGGATGTTGCCTGCGGCCTTGAGCGTGAAGCGCGCACGGGCGTTGCCACACGCGCCCGGATGGCGCGCACGCACCACCACACCTTGGCTGAGCAAGTCGCCTGCGCGCGCACAGCCGTCTTGGTAGTAGGTAACGCCACCGCTGCCGATATCCACCCCGGCTATGGCCTCCAGGTCGGCATCGATGGGTGTGAAGCGTTTGGGCGTGGTGTCGCTGCTCGCATCCTTGGGCTTGAAGGTGCGCGTGACATACAGCCGTTTGCCGGCATTGCTAAAAAAGGCGCGCACCGCCTGCCACAGGTAGTTGGTCATCTGGCTGCCATCGGCAAAGACCAGTTCGCGGCCATCGCCATAGACCTCTTCGAACGCACCCAGGCTGGTGATGATGTCGGGCGCCAGGTCCACCGGCCCAGTGCGGGCCGGGCCGATGAAGCCAGTGGTCGTCGTGGATACGCCCTCGATCGATTTGGACCGGAACGAGGTTTCCTCGACGAAGACGCCGGGTGCGAGGTATTCAGGCATGGACGTTCTCCTACTAAAAGATGGGGCGGCTTGGATGCCCGTCAGGCACCCACGAAAACACAAGATGACCCGGGGCTGCGGATCACCAGGGGCGAACCGGCGCTGAGCAAGGCCGGGGCGAGGGGGCTGGGTGACGAGCTGCCTTGCAGCAAAGGCACTTCGGGCAAGCTGAGTAGATCCAGCAAATCGGGCACCTGGACCTTTGCGATGGCCTGGTTCCAAAACACGCGCAGGCGTACCGTCCAATTGCTGAGCGTGGTCTGCGAACCGGCGGGCGACGCGCGCAGCGGCGGGTCCCGCAGAGCAGGCAGTGCACACACCAGCAGCGCACTGCCGCGCGCGTCGGCCAGGCCTTGGGCCAGTAGGGTGGCGGGGTCTTCCAGCCAGAGTTCGACCCGCGCCCACGCTGCTGCAGAGGCATCGGATGCCAGTCGAAGGTCCACGCGCACTTCGGCGTGGCCCGCAGGCACCGCGCAGTTGCTGGCGCTGAACAGCGGAACGTGTGGCAAAGCATTGCCCGGCGAAGTCCTCAGAAAAGCCAAGTCCAGCAGGCCTTCGGCGGGCAGGTCTACCGGCGCTGTGACAGGCAGGTAGCGTCCCAGCCGGTCGTCAACCGAGAGGGTGTAGCGGCGCCTCATGGCAGGCGACGACGGCCCTGCTGCGCCAAGACCGCGCACCTGGTGTGCAACAAAAACACCATAGCCGTTTGCCGACAAGGCTTGCACAGAAAGAAGGGGCTGCTGCGGGTCTTTCAGGCTCACCCACAGCCCGTCGCTGACCACCCGGCCATCAACACTGTTGCGAAACATCACACCCAGGACGGGCGTGTGTACGCTCTGGTCATAGCCAGGATTGAGCGCGCGTCTCACGGTGTGGACTCCAGTTGCGTTTCGGTGCCAAAACGCAGCTCACGCGTGCGCACCAAGGCCTCGTCGCGCACTGGCAACTCGGACTCAATCGTCACCATGCGGGCGATGTAGTTGACAGAGGTCTGCCAACGCGCGCGGTACTTGTCCCACAGGCCCAGATAGTCGGCCAGGCCCGGCGGATCACAGAACAGCTCGACCGACTCGTCATCATGGAACACCACACGCTCGCGCCGGGTCAGCGAATGGTTGAGCATGTTGGAGGTGATGCAGGCGTTGTCTTCCACAAAGCGCATGGCCCAGCCCAACAGGCGTAACTGGCGCTCGGCCTCGGTCGCCCATGGCGTCAGCATGAAATGCAAATCCAGCGGCAGAGCTGGGCGGCGCAACACGCCATCCAGCCCACGGCGCGGCGCCTGGTTGCGCGCGCTGTTGATGGCGACGCGCCACAGCATCAAAGAAAACCCTTCAGTCACCAGCGTGGTGCCGAAGTCGTGGGTTTGGTAGAGCTGAAACTGTGGCCTGGCGGTGAACTCGTCACGCGGGCATTGCTCCTCGATCAGGCGCATCAGTGTCTTGGCAACAGCGGCGATGGCAAGGTAGTTAGCCATTGGGGCGCGTTAGTGAGGCGCAGACAAGGCTGGGCCGCGGCCATAGGTCGGGTTCGAAGCCAACGGATCGGAAATCTGCACTACGCCCTCACTTTCCAGTATGCCCAAGGCCAACTCCACTTTCTCCAGCGCCACTTCACCGAAGTGCGGTGCCAGCCACCAGCGCTGAATCCCTTCGGCCGTATCCGTAGCCTTCGGGTGTTCTTTCAAGTAACAAGTTATCCATGCCGCAGCAATCGCCACTGTGGGACTCAACGGAGATGTGTCGCCCATAGCAATTTTCCTGCTGAGCTGTTCTACGGTAATAACAGAATGCATATTCCGTTCCAACTTCTCGTGAAACCAAAGTTCATTTAAAATCAATGACTTGCGAGGGTGGGTGCAAATTGTGGTGAGGCACTTTAGCCATAATTTCATTTAGGCAATTTAGCCTCAGCTGGGGCCGATCGGCCTCAGTTCTGCAAACGATTCAGTTCGTACTTGCTGACGAGTCGGCCGAAACGGCTGCGTTCCTTGCCAGCCAGTCGCGCAGCCTTGCTGACATTGCCTTGCGTTTGCTGCAGCATGTCTCGCACGTAGCGGCGCTCAAAATCGGCGATCACGCGGGCCTTGGCCTTGGCAAAAGATGTGGCGACGAACCCTGTTCTATCGTCTTCGTCTTGCAGTGCTGCCGAGGTCACAAGCGTTAGCCCGAGTTCGATGAGCGGCCCATTGCTTAACAGGAAGCTGCGATGTACACGATGCTCCAGCTCGCGCACATTGCCCGGCCATGGGTGCGGGCCGCGAAGTGAAGCCACGCTGGCCGCGCTGAGTCGGCGCCCGGGTGCCCCGTACTGGGCGCAGAAACGTTGCACGAAAGTCTCGGCCAGCAGCAGGGCATCACCGGGGCGCTCGCGCAGGGGTGGTAATTTGAGGGTCAGCAGGTCGAGCCGAAAAAGTAGGTCCAGTCGGAAGCGCCCGACTTGGCTCAGCGCCATTAGGTCGGCATTCGTTGCGGCGATCAGACGCACGTCGGCCAGATGGAAACGCGTGGCACCCACCGGTCGATAACTTCGGTCCTGCACGAACCGCAGGATGGCAGCCTGGGAGCGGGGGCTCAGCGAATCGATCTCGTCGAGGAAGAGTGTGCCGCCCTCAGCTAGTCCGGCGACGCCGCAGCTCTGGCCCTTTGCGTCCGTGAAGGCGCCCTTTTCATGACCGAATAGTTCGGCTTCGAACAGGTCGTCAGGCACCGCACCACAGTTCAATGGCACGAACGGCCCTGAACGGCGCTGGCTGCAGTAGTGCACGGCGCGGGCAGCTAGCTCCTTGCCAGTGCCCGTCTCGCCACATAGCAGCACCGTGGCGTTTACCGCCGACCATTTTTCCAGCAATTTTAGAACCTCGCGAAACGCCAGGGATTCGCCGATCAAATTTAGTGCACTCCAATCCGGGGCCGAGGCACCGTTGACCAGGTCTTGTTTACTTAATTGCTCGTTCAACAAAAACCTCCCATTTCAGTTTGAACACACCCCTGGCTGCCCACTTCAGTACCCACCCTGCGCATGGGAATCCGGAAATTGGACTGTGATTGAAGTTGCCAGAACCGAAGGTGCTGGTGGCGATCAGATTTTGACCATCCGATGACAATTATGCTGATGAACGAATGACCAGAAAAATTCATTGGGGGAAGGCTGGTCAATCTGAAATCGGCATACCTGCGAAAATTGATTTCGGCACCAACACCAGAGTCGTGTGAAAGAAACTGCTGAGGTCCAAAAACGGAGTATCTAGGCGATGTGGCAATGGGTATATCCGCAGAACAGGTGCCGGTAACCGGGTTGGCAGTAAATCTTTTGCCAGTGCCATAGGCCAAACTACCAACCATGTGCAAAAAGATGGAAGTCGCCGCTAAAACAACGTTTTCCTTCGCGGCGGTGGTGACTGCTGAACTGGACAGTGTTTCGTTTGGCATCGCATTTAAACGCTCAGCTTGCCCGAATTGGCTGTACCACCAAAGCGGTCATGCCTTCGAACGCGGTGTAATCTAACAAAGTTAGTGACATTTTCGGGGGCTCCCTTTGGTATCAATTGCCTGGTTCGCCGAGTTTGGCGAACCAAGGGATTCGTTCATTTTTTTTTGATTGTTAGGCACCACAATTAGGGCTGTCAACCAACGTTCTCGAGGTATTCGGTTAAAAATTGAATTAATTTGTAACGAGTTGTTCCTGGTCCATTCAAACCATAAGCTGGTTAGCCGCACCCAAAAAACAAGTCTATGACCAGCGAATATCTGACAAGCGCGAGCTATTTGACTTCCCTAAAGCGGCCTTGGGTGAAGGTCGGGCCCGCTGCCTAAGAGCCGGACTGCCAAGATGACTGGCATGGTCGTTTGGCCGACTGCTTCCGTGCTTTTGTCCCTGGAAAAAGCTTGCTCAAGGGCTGTAATCTGAACGGCCAAGCCGCTGATGGACTCCAACAGTTTTTGGTCGTCGGTCATGGGTGAAGTGCCGAGCATTGTTCAGGCATTGTCCAGCGTGTCACGCACACGAATTGGCCGTTTTGGCGACATGTCTTCATAACGCGCACACAAAAATGGTTTTTTGTGTGCATGTTGAGCTTTTCACGCACACGAAATGGATGGATAGCACTCGGAACAAGTTTCATGGCGCCACGGTCGTCTGCCGCGCACCGACGCCATGCAGCAGGTCGTACAAGGCCGAGTTGAGGTAGTAATTGTCTTTGCCCAGCTTGTGTTTGGTGAGTAGGCCAATGCGCACCAACTCGTCAAGGTACTTGGTAGCGGTGTTGCGGTGAAGCATCAGCTCGTCCATCAAAAAATCAATCTTGTTGTACGGGTGGCGAAACAGGTTGTTGATCAAGTCCTGGCTGTAGATTTTGGGCAGTTCATCGCGCAGCCGGTTTTTGACGGTCAGCATGAGCGCTTTGATTTGGACGATGAGGCGGGTGGTTTGTTGCGCGGT
>Ga0136636_10001070_pt1 | contig 15492 bp, 8 predicted proteins | sample AntDrymUQ8522106_2_FD_104653 | JGI IMG/M metagenome (GOLD analysis project Ga0136636, IMG submission 104653) | Polar desert sand microbial communities from Dry Valleys, Antarctica - metaG UQ852 (21.06) | ecosystem: Environmental > Terrestrial > Soil > Desert | place: Antarctica: Dry Valley... | reverse complement strand
GTCTGCGTGTAGGTGTCAAATTGATTAATCCAATCTTTCGTAGGGAGATCTTTGATCATCCAATGTTCAATTCCCCAGTGATTGATTATGTAATCCATAACTAGTTTCAGATCTTTTTTGTGCATTTCAGTTGCCAGACGCACATAATCTTCGTTGGTTCCGTAGCGCGGATCTATTTTATATACATCAGATTGTCCGTAGGTGTGATAGGAATAAGCGGCGTCGTTATCCTCACAAAGCGGTGTGCTCCAGATGGCAGTTGCTCCAAGTGCAGTAATGTAATCTAAGTTTTTTATGATTCCTTCAATATCGCCACCGTGTCTACCGCCCGGTAAATCTCGGTTGTATTTTTCTTTAGTGTAGTTTCCGTTGTCGTTGTTTTTGTTTCCATTGGCAAAGCGATCCGGCATTAATAAATACATCATATCCGAAGAATCAAAACTTTTGCGTTGCGCAGACTTTTCTCTTCGTTTCTTTAAACTGTATTTTTGTGTAAATGTTTCTTTTTTGTTGCTTTTAAAAGTAAATACGAAGTCAGTTGCTCCTACTTTTTTGGTGTCAATGGTGACAAAAATGTAGTTGGGATTTTCGGTTCTTTTAACGTTGGTGATTTTTATTCCATTTGAAGCTGTAACTTGGTATTGTGCAATGTCTTTGCCGTAGAATAATACTTGCAACTCAGGATTTTGCATACCTGCGTACCAAAATGGCGGTTCTACTTTGTCGATTTGAGCGTGTAAAGTTAAAGACATAAAAAAAAGGAATAAAGTTATTTTTTTTATAAAGCTCCTGAAGATAAACGGTAAATTAATAATTTTATTCATTATCAAATCTGTTTTTAGTGTTTTAATTTCTCTCTTTAATTCAAACTGGTGCCTATTTTTTTTCCTTTTCAAACTTTGGTAAGTAAACAATCCCAATAGGAATTGGGATTGTTTGTTAGCTCAACTGTGTTTTTAATCAAATGGTAGGACGAACTGAAAGTTCCGATAATTGTTTTTATACAGTAACTAAATTCTCAGACTTAACTATAATTGGCTGACCGTTTACTATGATTTCCAATTCCTTAGTGCCATCAATGGAAAAAGTAGTTTCGTTGTGATTGATAGCGACTTTTAAAATTTGGTTTCTAAAGTTTATTTTAAAGGAATAGCCTTCCCATTCTTTCGGAATTTTTGGAGAAAAATGAAGTTTATCCTCTTTAATTCTCATGCCTCCAAATCCTTCTACAATGCTCATCCAGGTACCAGCCATTGAGGTGATGTGGCAACCCTCTTCGACCTCCTTGTTGTAATCATCTAAATCTAAACGTGAAGTTCGCAAGTAAAACGTGTATGCCATATCCATTTTGTCCAACAAAGCAGCTTGAATCGAGTGAACGCAAGGCGAAAGAGAGCTTTCATGAACCGTAAACGATTCGTAAAATTCAAAATTATTTTTCAGTTCTTCTTTCGAAAAATGATCTTCAAAGAAATAAAAACACTGTAAAACATCTGCTTGTTTGATATATGGCGAACGTAAAATTCGATCCCAAGACCATTTTTGATTAATAGGTCTTTGGCTTTTATCAAGGTCGGCTACGGGGACTAATTCTTTGTCCAAGAAACCGTCTTGTTGCAAGTATACGTTGTGCTCTTCTGAAAAGGGAAAGTACATATTATCCGAAACCTTCTTCCAAGATTGCAATTCGGAATCCGTGATTTTTACTTTTTCCGTAATTCTTTTGTGATCCGAAGGGTATTCCAGCGATACTTTTTGAATTTGTTCATAGGTATATTCCAAACACCATTTTGCAATATAATTCGTGTAGAAATTATTGTTTACGTTATTCTCATATTCGTTTGGACCTGTAACTCCCAGAATGACATATTGGTTTAAATTAGTCGAAAAATTCGCTCTTTGATGCCAGAAACGGGCAATTCCTATTAGTACTTCCAATCCTTTTTCAGGAATGTAGCTGTAGTCGCCAGTGTACCTGTAAAAATTATAAATGGCAAAGGCAATGGCCCCATTTCTATGAATTTCTTCAAAAGTAATTTCCCATTCATTATGACATTCTTCTCCGTTCATCGTAACCATTGGATACAAAGCAGCACCGTTAGTAAATCCTAATTTGGCCGCGTTTTCAATGGCTTTGTCCAACTGATTGTAGCGATACGTTAACAAGTTGCGAGCCACTTCTTGATCTTTGGTCGCCATGTAAAACGGAATGCAATACGCCTCAGTGTCCCAATACGTAGAACCACCGTATTTTTCGCCTGTGAATCCTTTGGGTCCAATATTCAAGCGAGAATCTTTTCCTAAGTAGGTTTGGTTCAGCTGAAAAATATTGAAACGAATGCCTTGTTGCGCTTTTACATCGCCATCAATAGTGATATCTGACATTTCCCAAATTTTTGCCCAAGCGTCAATTTGATCCTGTAACATTTTGTCGTATCCTAACGCTAAAGCAGACTGAATTACTTTCTCAGCAGCGGTAACGGTATTTTCATGGTTTAAGGAAACGGTGTAGCCGCCAATTTTTTGGATGGATGATTTTTGGCCCTGAGCCACAATTACATCATAACTAAATTGAATTTTATCCGCGGTCGCATCAATATTAGAAGGCGAGATAGCGGTTTTTTCACCATTTGTCAAAATGGTATTATGCATAAAAGTAGTTGCCTTGAAATGTGTTTTGAAGGTTTGTGCCGTTACAAAAGCCTCATTTCCTGATTTTTTTACATCAAGCGGTTCCCAAAATTTTTCTTCCCAGTTGGCATCTTCATTGGTGACACCAGCATCAATATACGGTTTGTAAATTATTTTTGCATCCTTGTTTAAGGGTGTGATTTCATAATTGATATATCCAACTTCATCTAAATTTAACGACAGAAAACGGCGCACCTTTACAGAAATTTCGGTGCCGTTTTTTAAGGTAGCGTCAAAAGATCGATGGTACCAACCTTCTTTCATGTTCAGTTCACGGCGAAAATTTTTAACTTCAGAGCACGCATTCAAATCTAAATTTTCTCCATTGATTTCAATGTCGATACCAATCCAATTTGGCGCATTTAAAACTTTGGCAAAATATTCTGGATATCCATTTTTCCACCAGCCCACTTTTGTTTTGTCAGGATAATAGATTCCGGCAATGTAACTTCCCTGGAATGTTTCCCCAGTATAATTTTCTTCAAAATTAGCACGTTGTCCCATGGCTCCGTTGCCAAGACTGAACAAACTTTCAGATGATTTTACGCTCTCTACATCAAATCCTTCTTCTATGACGGACCAATTATCTGGTTTTATATAATCTTGATTCATTATTTTGTATGGTTTAAAGTTTAAAAAGTTTTAGGCTTAGAAGTATAAAGTCTGTGAAATGGATCACAGTTGACTACTTTCTACCTTTTTGGGGCTTTTTATTCTATCTTTTTAGGTTCTAATTAATTCCTCTATGAAATCCGTATCGATTGCTGTAAAATCTTTAAAGATGTATTTTGCTTCATGTAAAATAGATCCTTCACCAATTCCTACACTAATCATCTTTGCGATGTTTGCTGCTTGAACTCCCGCTACTGAATCTTCAAAAACAATGGAATGCTCGGGATTTACTTTTAATAGCTTCGCTGCCATCAGGAAAACTTCAGGATCCGGCTTAGCATTGGTAACATCGTTTCCATCAACAATAGCATCAAAATAAGATAATAAGCCTGTTTTCTCTAGAATAGGTCTGGCATTTTTACTAGCAGAACCTAACGCGATGGGTTGCTGTTTTTCTCTTAGAAATTGCAAAATGGGAAAAACTCCTGGAAGAATTTCGCTTTCATTCATGTCCACTAAATAGGATAAATAATCCTCATTTTTTTGAACTAACCATTTGTTTTTATTTTCTTGGGAGGCTTCGACTTTCCCTAATTCTAAAATTATATCCAGGGATCGCACGCGGCTCACTCCTTTTAATAGTTCGTTGTGTTCTAATGTAAATTCAATACCTAACTGGTTTGCAATTGTTTTCCAGGCTAAATAATGGTATTTGGCGGTGTCTACGATTACGCCGTCTAAGTCGAATATAAATGCTTTCTTAATCATTTATTATTATTTTGGAGTTGTCATTTATGGTAAGCGCGATGATTCCGGCAAGAATCATGGAAGCTCCACCAATCAAAAGCGCGTAAATAGGTTCACTATTAAAAAATTTAGACACTAAAAATCCTAAAATTGAAGCAGCAACTAATTGAGGAATTACAATAAAGAAGTTGAAAACTCCCATATAATATCCCATTTTGTCAGAAGGCAATGAACCCGATAACATAGCATAAGGAATAGATAAAATACTTGCCCAAGCAATTCCAACACCAATCATTGGAAGCCATTCCATAGTAAAGGCTGTGGGTTCTTTTATAAAGTAAATCGAAATAAGGCCAAGACCGCCGCAAACGAGTGCCGCAAAATGGGTGAATTTTCTACTGGTATATTTAGCTAATACTGGCAATAAAAAAGAGGCCAATGCAGCAATTAAATTATAATTGGCAAACATTTCGCCCACTTGATTCGCTCCTGTATTATAAGCGTTAGAGGTCGTGTCTGTCGTGCCGTAAATATGTTGTGTAACCGCAAGGGTGGTGTAAATCCACATGGAGAAAAGCGCAAACCAAGAAAAGAACTGGACCCAAGCCAATTGTTTCATGATTTTTGGCATAAACTGAAAATCATTCATAATGGTTACAAAGCCATTTTTAGTATGGTTTGCTTTTTGCATCAATCCAGAAACCAACATAGCCAGTCCTCCCAAACCAATTAATCCCAGTGACAGCACGTATAAGTCTTTCTTTAAATCGTAATAATAGATTGTAAATGAAAACAGGATACTGATCAGTAGGAACAAGATTCCTTTTGTAAGATGTGATTTTGCATTAGAGGCAAACCATGCAACAGAATGTTCTTCCTTTACAAAAGTGGCGTCTTTGTGTTGTTCGAAAGCGGCCAATTCTTCTGGGGAATATTCTTTTGAACGGATCACAGTCCACAGCACAGCAAGGAGAAATACAATTCCACCAAAATAAAAGGAGTATTTTACCGAATCAGGAATAATTCCCAACTGAGCTGTATTTTGAACGCCCAAATGAGTAAAAATCAAAGGTAGTTTCGAAGCGAAGTAGGCACCAATACCAATAAAAAAACTTTGCATGGCAAATCCCATGGTACGTTGTTTTTCTGGAAGGTTATCTCCAACAAAAGCACGAAAGGGCTCCATAGATACGTTTATGGAAGCGTCCATAATCCAAAGCATTCCTGCTGCGACCCAAAGTAACGGGGAATTAGGCATTATAAACAACGCTGCTGATGCAAAAATGGCACCGGCCAAAAAGTAGGGTTTTCTTCGACCTAATTTTGTCCAGGTTCTATCTGAAAAATAGCCAATAATGGGTTGAATAATTAATCCGGTCAACGGAGCAGCAACCCATAAAATAGGGATGTCATCAATATTTGCACCTAAAGTCTGAAATATTCTACTAACATTTGAGTTTTGCAAGGCAAAACCCATTTGAATTCCCAGAAATCCGAAACTCATGTTCCAAATTTGCCAGAAACTTAATTTACGCTTTTCCATTATCGTAATTTAAAAATTAATACGATAAGCGCTATGCTTATCAAAACTTACCTTATTTTCGAAGTAAAAGTTAAAGCTTTGATGGGTAAATATAAAAATATATTTCAAACTTTTGTTTTTGAGAAACAAAAAATAGAAAACTTTAGCAACTACAAGGTTGTAGTACTATAAAAATTAACAAACAAAAGCTAATTCGTTGATTCTCTTTCGATCAAATGGGTTTCAATTACTTCGGTTTTATAGTTTTCGTCTTCCTCATGTTCTTCAGATTCGAGTCTTTCAATAAGCATTTTTGCGGCCTTGTTTCCCATTTTTATACCACTCTGACTCACTGTTGTGATTGTGGGAGTAGAATATTTAGAAATTATGCCATCCGTAAAGGCGATAACGGCTAGATCTTTAGGAACATTGAGGCCTATTTTATTGGCAGTTTTAATGATGGTGACAGCAAATAGTTCATTTACAGCAAAAACGGCATCAATGGCTTTGTCTTCTAATAGTTTTCCAATGGTGATTTCGCAGGTATCCACATCTTCAATTTTGATAATTAGGTTTTCATTGAAGGGGATGTCATTGTCTAAAAGTGCTTTGATGTAGCCATCCGTTCGAAGTTTACCCACACTCACGTAATCTACAGTGGTCACTAAGGCAATCTTTTTCCGGCCTTTGTCAATCAAGCTTTTAACGGCTTCATACGCTGCTAATTTGTCATCTATAATAACTTTGTCACAAAGAATTTCATTGGTGACTCTGTCAAACATGACCACTGGCATGCCTTGATCAATCACTTCAGAAATGTGATGGAAATCGCCTTTGAATTGGGTTTCTTTGGACAGTGACATAATGAAGCCATCGATGCTTCCGTTTGCCAGCATTTCCATATTTAGAACTTCTTTGTCAAAGGAATCATCTGAAAGACAAATAATTACACTATAGCCATTTTCGTTGGCAACTTGCTCAATTCCATTGATGACCGTAGAGAAAAAATGGTGTACAATCTCAGGGATAATAATTCCAATAGTTTTGGTTTTTCTATTCTTTAAGCTAAGCGCAATATTGTTGGGTTTGTAATTGTAGAATTTGGCGAAAGCCTGTACTTTAAGTCTCGTTTCTTCGCCTATTTCGAGACTGTTTCTAAGTGACTTGGAAACGGTAGAAATGGAAACGTCTAATTCTTTTGCAATTTGTTTAAGCGTTATTTTCCTTTTCATGGTAAAATGGGGTAAAAATTTATTTCTTACTAAAGGTAAAATTAAATTTTACAAATGGTAATTAAAGTGGTAAAAATTTAAATAAATCAGAAAGTTTTCAACACTATTACGTTTTCGTAACCCTATAAAATTTTGTCGTTGTCGGGAGTCCTAAAATTTACATAAATTTAACATTCGAAGTACTAGTTAAGCTTGAAAACTCAAGAAAAATTAAATTAATTTAAACAAAAAGTATGAAAACAATTTATAAAAAGTTGTTAATTTTATTACTGCTACTCCCTTTTAGTGTTCTGGCTCAGAATACGGTGGGCGGAACTGTTCTGGATAAAGCATCTGGACAACCAATTCCGGGGGTAAATGTAAATGTACAGGGTGCCGCAAATGGAGTTTCTACTGATTTTAATGGTAAATATCAGCTGACAAATGTAAAAAGAGGTGACAAAATCGTTTTTTCTTATATTGGTTACATGAACACCGTTGTAGATTACGTAGCTCAAAATTCATTGAATGTATCATTGGAAGAAGACGCCAATCAATTAAAAGAAGTTGTGATCCAAGTGGGTTACGGAACGGTTAAGAAGAAAGATGCTACAGGCGCTGTAACTGTTTTGACTTCAAAAGATTTTAATAAGGGGCCAGTAACATCTGCAGATCAAATGATTCAAGGAAAAGTGGCTGGTTTACAAATCATCAACGGTGGAGGTTCTCCAGGTGAGGGCGCCACTATTAGAATTAGAAGTGGATCGTCTTTATCTGCAAATAACGATCCTTTGTATGTGATTGATGGTGTGCCAGTTGCTGCTGGTGGAGTAGAAGGTAGTAGAAATCCATTGACTACAATCAATCAAAATAATATCGAGTCTATTTCGGTTTTAAAAGATGCTTCGGCAACTGCTATTTATGGTTCTCGTGCTTCGAATGGGGTAATTATTATTACAACCAAAAAAGGAAAAGCGGGTGATATGCAAATAAACTATAACGGAAATTTCCAAGTATCTGAAATCACCAATAAAGTAGATGCTTTGTCAAGTACACAATTTAGAGATTTTGTTACTGCTAACGGTACTGCTGCGCAACAAGCCCTAATGGGTGCTGCAGATACAGATTGGCAGGATCAAATTTATAGAACTGCTATTGGTACGGATCATAATGTATCCTTGAGTGGAGGTTCTGATAACATCGTTTATAGAGCATCTGTAGGTTATGCTAATTTGAATGGTATCTTGAAAAGAGACAACTTGGAGCGTACTACCATGTCTGCTAATGTAACAGGGAACTTTTTGGACAATCATTTAAAAATTGAGTTGAACAACAATACGTCTCTTATAAACAGTAACTATAGTAATCGTGGCGCTATTGGATCAGCTATTCGTTTTGATCCTACACAAGCGGTTAGAAATGCAGATGGTACTTTTTTTCAATGGTATACCTCTCCAACAGAGATAAACCAATTGGCGGGAAGAAATCCTTTGTCTCAAATTGAACAACAAAATAGTTTTGGAACTGCCTATAGAAGTATTGGAAATATCCAAACGGAATATAAATTGCATTTTCTACCGGAATTGAAGGCGGTTGCTAACTTTGGTTACGATCAATTATCAGGAAGATCTTTTGGTAATACGGAAGCAAATTTTCTAAATGGACTTGCAGGTTCAGGATTCAATAATACCTATGAAAAAACACAATCTCGTTTCAATAAGTTGATGGATTTGTTTTTAAATTATAATAAGAAATTGGAGTCTATTGATACACAATTAGACGTAACAGGAGGATATTCGTATCAAGATTTTAGAGAGTCTTTTTATGCTTCTAATTTTAATTTCCAAAGTAATAACACTACGGTAGATCCTAACTTTCCATCCCGTATCAATTTGCAATCGTTTTTTGCAAGAACAAATATTTCAGTTGCTGATAAGTACTTATTAACCTTGTCTTATAGACGTGATGGTACTTCAAGATTTACAGAGACGAATCGTTGGGCTAATTTCCCTGCAGTCGCTTTGGCTTGGAAGTTGAACGAAGAAAATTTCTTGAAAGACGTTGAAAGTATTTCTACTTTAAAACTTCGTGGAGGTTGGGGTATTACCGGACAACAAGATATTGGAGTTAGTTATCCGTCTATTCCTTTGTATTTAGCGTCTAATACAGCTGCTCAATACCAGTTTGGAAGTGATTTTTATACCACATATAGACCACAACCTTATAACAGTAATTTGAAGTGGGAACAAACCACTACTGTTAATGCAGGTTTGGATTTTGGATTTGTGAACAATAGAATAAACGGTAGTGTAGATTTATACAAAAGAACTACTGAAGATTTATTATTGTACACTCAAAATCCTTCTTTCTTCGGATTCTCAAACTTTGATAATTACAATGTAGGAACGATAGAAAATAAAGGAATTGAAATTGCAGCAGAAGTGATTCCTTTTCGCAATGACAATTTTGAATGGAGAATTGGTGGAAACGTAACGTTCCAAGATTCTAAAATTACGAAGTTGACTACTACGCAGCCCAACACGCCAGGAATCAACATTGGCGGATATGAAGGCGCTACTGGAAATACGATTCAAAACCACCAAGTAGGATTTGCACCAAGTTCGTTTTATGTTTATGAGCAAGCGTATGGTGTAGATGGAAAAGCAATAGATGGCGTGTATATCGACAGAAACAAGGACGGATTGATTACACAACAAGATAAATACCGTTTTCACAAACCTGCAGCGGACGTTTTCTACGGTTTCAATACAAGTGTAACCTACAAAAACTTTGATATGGGTATGAACTGGAGAGGATCTTGGGGGAACTACAATTACAACAATGTAGATTCTAGTAAAGGATTTTACAATAGCGTTCTGATTAGAAATACGGATTTATCAAATGGTGTTGAAAATCTTTTGGAAACCGGTTTTCAATCGAATGATACCAAGCGTTTCGAATCCGATTACTACATTCAAGATGCATCTTTTGTAAGATTAGATAACGTAAGTGTTGGATATACTTTCAATCAAAAAGACAAAGCTTCTTCATTAGTTAAATTGACATTATCAGCGCAAAATGTATTGTTACTAACTAAATATGAAGGATTAGATCCTGAGGTTGTTGATGTTCTTGGAAAGACTCAAGGTATCGATGGGAATTTATACCCACGACCAATTACTTTCACGTTAGGTTTAAACGTTAATTTCTAATACAAATAACAAGAAAAATGAAAAAGATACAAACAAAATTATTGGGTATTTCATTGTTACTGTTGGTGGTTTTATTCCCATCATGTACCGATGATTTGAACCAATCTCCAGAGGGCAACGTAGCTGTTCCAGGTGATCAATTTTTTAGCACGCCAGAGTCGTACAAACAAAATTTAGCTAAATTATATGCAGGATTTGCTACATCGGGTCAAACGGCTGCAGGTTCTCCAGATATCTCCGGAATTGATGAAGGCGAAAGTCAGTACATCAGAGGATTTTGGTTGATGCAGGAATTGACTACTGATGAAGCGGTAATTGCATGGAATGACGGAACCATAAAAGATCTTCACTCACAAACGTGGACCTCTTTAGATCGTTTTATCACAGCTACATTTGCTCGTTTCTCTTTCCAAATCGTAAACTGTAATGAGTTTCTACGACAAACGACAGATGAGAAATTAGCCGCTAGAGGTCTTGACGCAGCTTTGATAGCTGAAATTAAAACCTACAGAGCAGAAGCCCGTTTCTTAAGAGCAATAACCTACTGGCATTTAATTGATATGTTTGGTGGTGGTTCACTGGTAACTGAAAATTCACCAAGCACATTCTTTTACCCGGAGTACGCTACAAGAGCGGAATTATACAAGTTTGTTGATGAGGAATTAACAGCAATTATTCCAGAATTGAAAGCGCCAAAATCAAATGAAGCGTATCGAGTAGATCAAGCAGCAGCATGGATGTTACAAGCCAAGTTGTATATGAATGCTAAAGTTTACATAGGTACAGATAACTATGCAGGGGCTTTGCCTTTGGTAAATAAAGTCATTGCATCGGGGTACGCGTTACATAACAATTACAACCAATTGTTTTTTGCAGACAATGATAAAAATGGAGCGCAAAACGAATTCATTTTTGCCATTGCATTTGACGGTCTTAGAACGCAAACTTATGGTGGAACTACGTTCTTGACACATGCTCCAGTGGGTGGTTCGATGAAAGCTTCTGAATTTGGAATCAACGGGGGTTGGGCTGGAATCAGAACAACATCTGCATTTGTTGACAAGTTTAGTGCAAACACTACGGATGCAAGGGGTCAATTTTACACGGATGGACAAACGAAAGAAATTGTTAATATTGGAAACTTCACCGATGGATATGCTATTCAAAAGTTTAGAAATGTAACAGTAAACGGAGTTCAAGGTTCCGATAAATCAGGTGATTTCTCTGATTCCGATTTTCCAATTTTCCGTTTAGCCGATGCTTATTTGATGTATGCTGAGTGTGCAGTTGTTGGTAAAGTAGGTGATCTTGGAACGGCTAGAGGGTATGTAAATGCATTGAGAACCAGAGCAAATGCTTCGATGATAAGCACGCTTACTGCTGATGCAACAGGTGCAACTTTAATTCTTGACGAAAGAGCAAGAGAATTACACTGGGAAGGACACAGAAGAACGGATTTAATACGTTTTGGTAGATTCTCAGGCGGTAGTTATTTGTGGCCTTGGAAAGGAAATGTAGCTGGTGGAGCGCCAACTCAAGCGTTTAGAAATTTATTTCCTATTCCTGCTACTGCATTGTCATCAAATAATAAATTACAACAAAACCCTGGATATTAATAACTATAAAAAATAAATAAAAAATGAAAAATATAACGAAATCAGTAATTGCTTTATTTGCGGTACTTGCTTTGTCTTGTAGCGTAGAGGATGTAGAAGATAGACCAGTAATTCAAGGAATTGATACTCCGGAACTAGTTGCTCCTGAAAATGATAAATCATACGTTTTATTAGAAGAAAATGCGAATGACGTTGCAGAACGTTTTGTTTGGACGAAAGCAACATACGATGGAGATGTAGAAATTGGATACAAACTTCTAATCGACGTTAAAGCGGGTGATTTTACAAAAGCAATTAAATTAGGAGGGACTTCTGGTGCTACTCAAGTTGAGGTTACGGTTAAAACCTTAAACAATGCAATAATTGCTTTGGGAGGTACACCTGATGTGTTAGGTTCTTATGATGTTAAAGTAATGTCAAGTTTGTCAGGAGTTCAAAACATGATTTCTAAAACTCCATTAACTATTTTGGTGAATGCGTACACAGGATTACTTGCTTATTCATTTACTGATTGGTATTTAATAGGTGGCGCAGTTGAAGGTGGTTGGGATAATAATGTTGACACAAAACACCAACCTATGTTTAGAGGTGGAGTGAATCCAAATATTTATAAATTTACAGGGTACTTTAATGCCGGTAATTTTAAGCTAATTTCTGTAAAAGGGAGTTGGGCTTCTCAATTAGGGAATGCAGGAAATAACACTATTGAAATTAAAGATAATGCAGGTGAATTTACAATTTCAGCTTCAGGATACTACACTTTTACATTCAATGTCGAAACGTTAGCGTACACTTTAGTTCCTTATAATGCTGCTGCGGCTTCAGTTTATTCAAGAATTGGTTTCTTAGGATCATCTAGAACGGGTACTGATGCAGGTTGGTCTGGCGATGATTCAGAAATGACTGTTTCAGCATTTAGTCCACATGTTTGGTCGATGAATATTTCTTTATTTGATGGTAAAGGGAAATTTAGAGCAAATAATGCTTGGGATAAAAACTGGGGAGGAGATACAGAATTTTCTGGATTTACAGGTAATGGTGCTAGTGGAGGAGATATTCCAGTTGCTAAATCAAAATACAAAATCTATTTCAATGATTTAGATGGTAGCTATTTGATGTTGCCAAATCAAGAATAATTTGTTTTAAAAAATTTAAGGGCTATCTGTGTGATAGCCCTTTTTTATTTTCTAATTTAATCATAATCGAACTATGAAAAAAATTATACTTTTACTATCGCTTTTTTGTTCAATGGCAGCATTTGCTCAACAACAAGCAGTTACTTATAGCATTAATCCAGCTACTTTTGAAGAAACAACTTCTATAACTATTACCATAAATGGAAATAGTTTTAGTGAAGCAAATTGGGGAATAACTGGAAATGCTTTGTACATGTGGGCATGGTCTTTTGATCTCAATGATGCTAACATTGCTGATTGTCCTACAAATGGTGCGTGGACTGCATCCAATGAAGCGAACCGATTTACGTATAACGCAGGTTCAGATACCTATACAAAAACCATTACTCCTACTACCTTTTACAACAGAAATGGAATAGGAAGAATCGGTTTCTTGGTCAAAGCCAAAGACGGTACAGGAGATAAAAAATCACAAGATATACTAGCCGAAGTAGGTAGCTTTCAAGTGACCCTAACTGCTCCTACGGAAAATAGCGCTACTATAATTGCATCGGGCGGAGGTTTGACTGTTGCTGCTAGCAATACTGGTGGTGCCGCGAGTTATGTCTTGAAAACAAATGGGACAACTTTAAACTCAAATACTTCAACGGCCAGCTATTCCTTCAGTCATACCAATATAACTACGAATCAAAATTACGAGTTACAGGTTACCCAAGGAGCAACTACAATTACAAAAAAATTCAGCGCCATTGTCAACCCAAATGCGATTAGCGCAGTATTGCCAGCAGGTTTGGTAGATGGGATTAATTACAATACTACCGATGTAACAAAAGCGACTTTGGTTGTAGATGCTCCATTTAAAGACTTTATATATGTTGCAGGAAGTTTTAATAATTGGCAACCTACAGCTGCTTATGCAATGAAAAAAGATCCAGCTTCTACTAAATTCTGGTTAGAGCTTACGGGTTTAACTTCAGGTACGCCTTATACGTACCAATACTGGGTGGTGGACCAAACTCCTATTGCTGGGACACCTTCATTGGTAAAAACGGCAGATCCGTATTCAACTTTGGTCTTATCTCCTTTTGATGATGGTGGTATTCCGACTTTAAGTTATCCTAATCTTCCGGCATATCCGGCAGGACAGGAAAGAGAAGTTACCGTTTTGCAAACTGGAAAAACGCCATATTCATGGAGTAGTGCTACAACAAATTTTATCAAACCAGCTAAAGAAAAATTAGTAGTCTATGAATTATTGGTTCGGGACTTTGATGCCAACAGAAGCTATCAAGATTTGATTAATAAAATCGATTATTTCAAAAATCTGAAAATAAATGCGATTGAGTTAATGCCAGTGATGGAGTATGAAGGCAACGAAAGTTGGGGATACAATACCTCTTTTCACATGGCTTTGGACAAATTTTATGGTACTTCAGATAAGTTGAAAGAGTTTGTTGATTTATGCCATCAAAACGGAATAGCCGTTATTCTTGATATCGCCCTGAATCATGCTTTTGGAAGAAATCCAATGGTACGCATGTGGATGAATGATCCTGACGGAGATGGTTGGGGTTCTCCTTCAACCGAAAATCCGTATTTTAATACCACAGCAATGCACAGTTATAATGTAGGGGAGGATTTCAATCACCAGCAACCTAGAACACAAAATTATGTTCAAAGGGTTATTAAACAATGGGTTGAAGAATATAAAATTGACGGATTCCGTTGGGATTTAACCAAAGGTTTTACCCAAAACTGTCCTGCAAACGTAGCTGGTGGTCAAGAAAATTGTACGGGAAGCAAGCAACAAGATAGGGTAGAGGTGTTGCGTAAATATGCAGACTATTCTTGGGGTTTAGATCCAAGTCATTATGTTATTTTCGAACATTTGGGCGGTAATGATGAAGAACAACAATGGGCCAATTACAGGCTGAACGAAACGCCAAGCAAAGGCGTTATGATGTGGGGAATATTGACCTCGGAGTACAATAATTTAACCAAAGGTTATGCGGGTAATATTTCAAGAATGAATGCGACAAGCAGGGGTTTTACCGCACATCGATTGATGGGTTATGCTGAAAGTCATGATGAAGAGCGCTTAATGTATAATAACATACAGTCAGGAAATAGTTCAAACCCGGATCATAATGTTAAAACATTAAACGTTGCATTGTCTAGAATGTCCGCTTTAGGAGCCGTTTCTTTGCTGGTTCCAGGACCAAAAATGATTTGGCAATTTGGAGAACTAGGTTGGGAAAATTCTATTTTTACGTGTAATAGTGGAACAGTAAATTCTCCTTCAGATGGTACTTCTGGGGATTGTAAACTCGATACAAAGCCGCAGCCACAATGGACAAGTAATTGGCTTGGAGATACCAACCGTAATAAAATTTATAATGATTGGTCCAAAATGATTACATTGAAAACGGTCGAGCCTGTATTTTCAGGAACTGCCACAATTAACAATAATAGTTCATTATTTCCGAATATCAAAATTACGAATAGTGCATTGGCGTCAAGCCAGCTGAAAGATGTTTTGATTGTCGCTAATTTTAATGTAATACCACAAAATGTTCCTTCCGGATTTCCATATACAGGAACTTGGTATGACTTAATGGATAATACGGCTATTACTGTGATGAGTACGTCAGCGGCAATTACGTTGCAACCTGGAGAATTTAAAATTTACGGAAACAAAAGTGCCTCTTTAGCAATAGCCGATTATGAGAAAGCACCATCGATTGT
>Ga0136636_10001069_pt1 | contig 15498 bp, 13 predicted proteins | sample AntDrymUQ8522106_2_FD_104653 | JGI IMG/M metagenome (GOLD analysis project Ga0136636, IMG submission 104653) | Polar desert sand microbial communities from Dry Valleys, Antarctica - metaG UQ852 (21.06) | ecosystem: Environmental > Terrestrial > Soil > Desert | place: Antarctica: Dry Valley... | reverse complement strand
CCGGCGGAGGATATGGGACGCATGTTTATTGACATCAGTCTGCCCCCGGCAACTTCTTTGGAGGAGACGAAAAAAATTGTTCAAAAGGTTGATCTGATTGTTGAAAGTATTCCTGAAATGGAGGGAAGAACCGCGATTGTTGGAAATTCGCTGATCAGCGGGAGGGGTAGTTCATACGGGATGTTGATCTGCAGTCTGAAACCATTTGAGGAAAGAAAAGGGAAAGGTCAGGACATTAACACGATAATTGGGAAATTGTATTCGATGACCTCACAAATCAAGGGCGCAAAGATCATCATTTTTACCCCGCCGATGGTGCCCGGTTTTAGTATCTCTGGAGGGTTCGAACTGAAACTCGAAGACAAAACCGGCGGAGACATCCGGCAGTTTGAAAAAAATGCGGGAGCATTTCTTGGTGCACTCAACCAACGTGCTGAGATCCAGTATGCCACAACCTCTTTTAATTCGAACTTCCCTCAATACCAGGTCGATGTAAACGCAGCACGCTGTAAGCAATCGGGAATTTCCGTAAGTGCTGTCTTATCGTCTTTGCAGGGGTTTGTCGGTGGCTTTTATGCTTCCGATTTTAACCGCTTTGGAAAACAATACCGGATTATGGTGCAGTCGGAACCCAAATACCGGGGAAATCCCGAAGATCTTAACAATATTTTTGTGCGTACCTCCAGCGGTGAAATGGCCCCGATTACGGAGTTTATTTCAATGAAACGGGTTTTCGGTCCCGAAAACATTACTCGTTTTAATATGTAAAACACTCAAAACTACAAAAATCTTTGTAGTTTAATTTTCAATTTGCAGGTCGTGATCAATTAATCTCAACCATTTCCTGCTCTTTGGAATGCTTTGAGGATTTTTGACTTTCGGTGGTGATTTCGAGGTGATCGGCAACAATTTCAGCAATATCTTTCACCGGGGCATCCGAAAATGGGGCGAGGCTCTTTTTACACATAGGACATGAGGTGGCCACAATTTCCGGACCCGGGCTGTTAAGGCTTCCGGCAGTGGTTTTGGTGATTTCACCCCGTTCATCAGGACTGATTGTGAGATTTCCCAGGCTCCCCCCGCAGCAAAGGGCATTTTCTCTCTCCCGGAGTATGGGCACCAGATCGGTAAAATGATTCAGCAGGAGTCGCGGCTGCTCGTAAATACCCGAACCTCTGCCCAATTCACATGGATCGTGGTAGACGACCTTTTTTCCGGAAGGATGAACAGTAATTTTTTTCTGCAGAATCAATTCGGGCAAATATTCACTGTGATGCAGTACCCTGATTCTTAAATGATAATCTTCCGTAAAACTCTTGTAACAAATAGGGCAGGAGGTAACAAGTGTGGTTGCTCCCGAAGCAATGATTTGTTGACGGTTATGCTCCATTAATTTAGCTGCAGCGTCGAACTGACCTGACAGTTTGAGCGGTCGCCCGCAGCATACGGAACCTTCTTTATCAAGAAAAAGATAGTTTACCTTTGCAGCTTTGAAGATTTTTTCCATCGAACGGCTGATTGCCGGTGAAAGATGGCTCATACATCCGGCAAAATAAATCACCTTCGTTTTTTCGATGGACTGATGTTGTTGCAAATATTTGAATCCTTCATGATGTTCCAGGGCACTCTTTTTGCGTTGAAGAAGTCTTTGCCGGGTAAGATCAATCCCGACAGGACAAGCTACATTGCATCTTCCGCACATCAGGCAGTTGTCCGTAAGGTCGGGCCGCAGTTGATCATAGCGGTATTCGCGCAGAAAATAGACCATCTGGTTCTTTTTCCGGGCATCCATCTGGCAGGTATCGATGCAAATGCCGCAACGTGAACACGATTGAACTTCAATCTCCGAAAATCCGGTAAAAGAGTCATTTGTTTTAAGTCCCCAGTTTCGAAGCAAAATCAGCAGCACCTCTGTGGGGATGTGCATGTACCGGGAATAGGGGATCGCAACCATAAAGGCACCTAGTGACAGTGAGTACATCCACCAGAATACAATAGAAAGGTGCTGCACAGGAATGAAAAGGGCCATAAAATTACCGATTGGCTGTGTCAAAAAACTTCCATTGCCGGAAAAGCCTGCGGTAGAGCTCTCGGCCAATAGACGCAAAGGAAAGATCAGCCACAATGCACTCAATGCCAGGCGATCGCCAAAGGAGTGTTTAGTGGCACTTTTGGTCCCCGTCACTCCTGGACGAAAACGGCGTAACAGGGCAATGCCAACTCCGGACAAAATCAGCAATAATATGAGATCCATTGCCGCGTTGAAAAGTGACAGCATACCGCTTTGATGCGGATGTTGTTCAAAGTACCTGAAAAAGACTGGGTAGTATAATTCATTGGCATGCTTGCCCGTATAATAAAGCGTTTCAAATTTACCTACTACTATCAGCAAAAACCATCCAAACGCGAGGCTCATATGCATATAACCAAGCAGTACGTTGTTTTTGAAAACCTTACGGTGTAAAAGACACTCCATGAATATTTCGCGAAGTGCATGAAGTGTCTTTAAGGAAAAGAACTTTGACCCGATGGTTTTCAGGTTTCCCGTTTCGAGATGACTCAGCCATTTGAAATATCGTAATGCAAGCAGTGCAACCAAAATGACCATTCCCGCAGAAAATGGAAGTACAAACAGGTTAAAGTGCATGACGTAAGTTTAAAGCGCGTTTAATGTTCTGAATCACATTCCTTGTATTTATGCCGCGCGGGCACACCAACTGGCATTTTCCGCACAACATACATTTGGCTGCTTCTTCGGCAATTCCCTTCGTTTCACCCCGCCGGATCAGTAGTTTGATTTTCCGGGGATTGAAGTCTGTTAACCGGGCAGCTGAACAGGTCGCGGTACAACTTCCGCAACCGATACACCATTTAAAGGAGGGTTCATGCAGGGTCACAAATTCGGAAATCGAAAAATCGTTGTTTTCGAAATCTATCTGTCGCCCTTTTAATATGGAAAATCCCCAGTCCTTCATTAATATCTAATTTTTCAATTTATAGCTTTCGGAAATATCTACGAAGGCTGCAATAGTTTGATGAACATATAAAGTGTTACGCCGATATTTAGTTATTCTTTATTGGCTTTTCGTTCTCTCTGAGCCATGCGATTATCTTTACAGTTGCGGCTCTTGCATCGGTTAGTGTCTCGGCAACCGATAATGGTTCCCTGCACGTGCCGGCAATAAAAATACCCGGCGTATGGGTTTCATTCTGTGCAAAATGTGGATCTGCCCCTGCCAGGAAATTACCTGAGGTAAAAGTCAGTGAGACAGAATTTCCAATTGCGGATGTACGGGAAGCGGGTATCATTCCTGCCAGTAAAACAACAAGGTCGAAATTCATTCTTATCGGGCGTCCCGAAAGGGTATCTTCTGCTTTTAACTGTAACGATCCGTCAATATTTTCGCCAATTTCGGAGACACGTCCCCGGATAAATGTGATGCCCCATTTTTGTTGTGCTTCAATGTAAAGCTCTTCATAATTTTGCCCGAACATTCTCAGGTCCATATAAAAATTGAAGATTTCAGCCTCAGGCAAAATTGTTTTTAATTCGATTGCCTGTTTTACACCGGTGATGCAGCACATGCGGGAACAATGGACATTGCCTGTCTTTTTGTCACGCGAACCTACGCAATGGATAAAAGCAATTCTTCGCGGCATTTTGCCTGATGATGTTTTCAATCCATTTTCCGATTTAAGGTGTTCTTCCAAATCAACTGAGGTGATCACATTGTCGTATATTTTATAGCCGTATTCTTCCTTTTTTTGGGCATCAAATACCTGGAATCCCGTCGCGACCAAAACAACATCGGCGGCATAAGACTGACCATCGGCTAAAATTACCTTGTGACGGTCAGCGTCCGGAATCAAATCAACTACTTCGGCATTTGTGATGATCTTCGGCGGATTCATTTTAAACCCGTTAGCCAGGTAGTTCTGCACTTCAACTGAACTGCGAAATCCCGGAAACAATTTGTACCATAACCTCAGTTTTCCTCCCGTTTGGTTCTCTTTTTCAAAAACGGTTACCTTATACCCTGCGGTTCCGAGAATTGATGCTGCTTCGAGTCCTGCCGGTCCGCCGCCGATGATGGCAATATGTTGTGAATCAATGGTCATTGTTGTGGTTTAGGGTTTTTAAGGATTAAACAATTAAAAATTGTGGTTTTTGGGGTTCTCCGATATTCTGACCCCGGGAGCCAAGATATTTTTCTTCTTTATTATAGTTGATGCCCAGTTTGTCCAGCAGTGGTTCGACTGAGACCTGGTGCATCTGCAGGCCAAGTTCCCATGGAGAATAACCCATTACCAAGCCTGCCATTTCTTCGTAGGTCAGCACAGGGATTCCCATACCACGATTATCATAGGTTATTCCCTCCAGTTCCGCGATGGTGTATTGCCACCTGTCGAGGAACATCGAGCATCCCGGACAATTGGCTACAATAAAATCGGGCTGGTAAGGTCGCATTGATTCAAACTTCTTTTTAGAATTGGAAACCGAATAACCACGGTTTGCCATTACAATATATTGCCTGAATCCAAATCCACAGCAATGCCTTCGCTCCGGATAATCAATAACCGTTCCTCCCCACGATTCAATCATTCCGCTAAGTACTGACGGAAATTCTGCCCCGCCAATCCCGCTTTCAGGAAACATTTTGGCATAATGACAACCAATATGCTCCACTACTTTTAGCGGTTCTCCGGTCTTTTTATTGATCAGTGAAATCTTAGCCATCTGCCTGATCTGATTACGGAATTTGTAGATTATATCTGAAGTGTGGACCAGGTTTTCGGGTATTTTGAATTCTCTTTTTGTGGCCTTCCACAGAAAATCTCTGATTCTGGCTTCCATTTCGGGAAAGTGCTTCCAGGTATCGAGTACCTCGCTGTATAAGCCGAATGAAGTGACACAAGAAGGGATCATATTGGTGTATCCGGCTTCTGTCATTAACGCGAAATGACGCGCGATAACGGTCATGGTTGTGTCAGGTGGTACAATATCTGTATGATAACCAATTCCGGTACAGGTCGTGTGACGAGCATCTTCAAAAACATCCTTTCCGAGGTTATTTCTCATTATTTTAAGAAAGGTAGTCTCTGATCCAGGAAAAAAGGTTTGCCTTATACAACTCCTGACATAGAAATAGTGATCATCGGCAATCTCTTTCTGGTAGTCTGCCCAAACTCTTTTTTTACCTTCTGATACCACTGTAATTGAATTTATTAGCGCTTGATAAATGATGATTGTTGTATTTTTATGTTTTTTTTATCGGTGATAAAAATTGAATTCAGCCATTATGGGTTCCGTTATTTTCGGTATAAACTGATATAAAATACTCATTTCCAATCCCTTCACGCGATAATTCAATTCCCAGTTCCTGGGCTTTTTGTTTCGAATGTTTTTCAATGACATCGAACATGGATTTGCCGCCGGTTATTTCAAAAATCCGATCCAGTTCTTCCAGAACGTCAGGATCGATCGTGCGCAAACCACCAACTCCATTCTGTTTGTAATTGGATCCCATTTTTTCCATGATATCGGGGGTATTTTTTGATATCCATTCCCATACGGGTCCCTGCTCAGGATGCAGTTCGGGCGAGACAATATCCGGATGAACACAGTAACCGGTACTGAGAATATTTTCGCCGATTGCCCTTTTGATTGCAAATTGTTGTCTGCCTTTTTCTGAATCAGTAAAATACCCCAGTTCCTGTGAAAGTTTGCGTAGTGCCATAATTATAAATCCGGGAGTATTGTTCCGAGGACAACGTGTTTTACACGACATACATTCACCACAATACCAGATTGTTTCGCTGCGCAGAAGTGCTTCGATAAGACTTTCGTCCTTACTTTGAACAGTATCGCAGATTACCCGGGGATCGTAATGGTAAAACTCTGCTGCAGGACAAATTGCTGTGCAAACACCGCAATTCATACATCCGTTTAATCCTTCTATAAACCGGATGTCCTGGTTTAACCGCTCGTACAATTTTCCCATTTTTCGAGTATTGGTATCAGATATTCAAATTTTCGTCAATATCAAAAGTACGGATTCATTTATCGTAATGAGTTCGTAATAATTGGTATTTTTAATGGGTATAAATACTTAGTGCTCGCTGAAAAATACAATAAGGAGGGCGGGGCGACGGGGCGATTTTTAAGACGATTGCCAATACCTTTGCACTAAGTTTCAATCAACTGATTTTTAATTGCAAACATTACAAGCCCAGCGGTATTTCTGCAATTCGTTTTGAGTAGTATGTTGGCACGGTGTTTTTCCACGGTTCGTTTACTGATAAACAGGCTTTCACCGATCTCCTGGTTCGAAAGTCCTGAACAAATGAGTAACAAGATCTCGATTTCCCGTTCAGATAGTTCATTTTCAGGTTCTTTCGTTTCCTTTACAGATTTATAGCTACGTAACATGCTTTGCATCAATTCCTGCGAAACATAATTTCCACCTGCCATCACTGTGTCGATTGCTGCCTTGACTTCCTGGAGATTGGTGTTCTTCAGTAAGTATCCCTTTGCTCCTGCCCCGGTCATGTGGTCATAATATTCCTCGTCACCATACATCGATAGGGCGATTATTTTCAGGTCTGGTTTTAGTTCGATGGCCTTCTTGGCAGCGTCAATGCCACTGATTTCCGGCATTTCAATGTCAAGGAACACAATGTCGAAATCGTGTTTGACAATTAGCTCCAGGAACTCTTTACCATTCGATGCCTCTCCTGTAACATCGTATCCTGAAAGGGTATCAAGCAACATCTTTAATCCGTTTCGGAACAAGGTATGATCATCGACCAGTAATATATCCATTTAGTTGCGATTTAATTGAATAGGTACTGTTATTAAAGTTTTTGTTCCTTTATCCTTTTCGGAGGTAAAATTGATACTGCCATTGAGCGATTTGATCCGGGTTACCATATTCGGGTAGCCCATTCCGGAGTTTTGTGCAGGCGATAGCTGGTTAACGTCAAATCCTTTGCCGTTATCCTTGTATTTGCAACATATCTTTTCAATGGTCTTTTCGAGCGTTATCGTAATCAGGCTCGCGTCAGCATGTTTGATGGTATTGTTAATAAGTTCGCACAGAACACGATACAAAACCACTTCAGTATTGCTTTCGAACCGTTCGTCATCGAGAGTTGAGGTAAATTTTATCCCGATCGTATCGGAATAATTTATTTTGTTGATAAAGTTTCGCAGGGCTTTACTCAATCCGAAATTATTCAGGATGTGCGGACTCAGATTGTTCGAAATCTCCCGAATACTCTTAATTGCCTCTTCGATTACCATATCGGTATTCCGAAGTATCTTCGTCATCTGATCATCTTTTTCGATTTTGGTAACTGAGGAGAGGGACATTTTGATTGTTGATAACAGAGGTCCCAACCCGTCATGAAGATCTTTGGCAAAACGCTTACGTTCAGTTTCTTCAGCCTGGATAATAGCATTCAGAAGATTTTTTTCCATGTCGCGTTTCTCCTGCTCTACCTTTTTCATGTATTTGAAAATTTTCTGTATCAGGAAGACCCCGACCGCGAAAAAGAAGGAAACAGCTACTCCCAGCCACACAAATATTTCACGAAAAGTCTGGGGCATTGAATTGGAAATCGTTGGAAGTAATTCGACGAAGCAGCGTACGGCCATGATGATGAACCCGGCACTGATCAGCATCCATGAAACATTGTATTTGGTAACGCGGGTCAGTTTGATGGAGACACCTGCTGCAAAGACCTGCAAAAGCATAGCCAAAACAAGCGCAAATTGAAGAAGCATGATTGAATTGAATAGGTTATACACTATAAAATTAAAATAATAATCCGAACCGGAACAATTTTTTAGCGTATTGTATCGGGTGGCAGTATAAATGAATTTGCTTCTTCAGGAATAATCACCTTTTCACCCAGAAAGTGAGGTTGCCTTGAGGTAATCATATCGAAAACGACCAGCACCCGGGCTGCCACTTCCCGCAGCCGGACCTTCAGGGCGAGGGAGTTATCTGCAGCATTAAAAGCGATGGCTTCAATTCCCTTGTTTCTGGCGATATAAATAGCTCGTTGATTATGAAATGGTTGAGATACAATTGTGAATTTTTCCTGCCCAAAGACTTCCTTCCCCCTTACCACCGAATCGAGCGTTCGAAAGCCGGCATAATCGAGAATAATTTTTTTATGGGGTATTCCGGCTAAGATAAGATCGTTATACATGGTGATCGGTTCGTTATAATTCCTGTTCCGGTTATCTCCGCTTACAATAATAAAGTCAACTTTATCGTGATTATAGAGCTCAATGGCCGCCTTTATGCGGTTTGTATAATAAAGATTTCTTTTTCCGTTCCAAAGGTACTTACTGGTTCCCAAGACCAGTGCACAATGGTTATGAGGTATAGAGTCGACTGAACTATAGCTGTACCTGCTTCCTATTTTTGTAATCGCAAAATTCACCCATAGGACTGCAATTACAAACAGGAACAAAATGAAAATCCCACTGAGCCAGATTATCTTATACTTTTTCAAAATGATTAATTTACCGTCAGAACTTTAAAGTAAAAACTGTTTCCACATCAGGTTCAGAGTGGGCAGTCAGAGTTCCGCCATGAAGGCGAAGAATTTGTCGTGACAAACTTAATCCAATCCCGGAACCTTTGGGCTTGGTAGTAAAGAATGGAACGAATATTTTATCAAGCACTTCAGGAAGAATACCCTGGCCATTGTCTGTCAACTGGATATTAACTTTACCGTTACCATCTGTAAAGGCCTTTAGTTCAACCTGGGGATGTTCAGTTTTTTCAAGTGCCTGGATCGCGTTTTTGAGCAGGTTGATCAGCACTTGCTCAATAAGCTGCTCATCAGCTGATAATTCCAGGTTCCCGGGAGTTATTGATGTAAAACACTGGATGTTTCGTTGTTGCATCTCCTCCTTCATTAACCCTCTGAGATTGTCGATAAGTTCACGTACCGGAAAGATGGTAAACCGGGGCGTTGGGATGCGTGTAAGATCACGGTATGATTCGACGAAATGAAGTAAGCCGATACTTCTTTTATGGATGGTTTCAATTGCGAGTTCTATTTCTTCGATGGCTTCAGTCTCTCCTTCATCCTGGAAGGCATTGACGTAGGTTGACCTGACATCTTTAATCATGTAATTAAGGGTCTGGGTTATTGAGGCAATAGGGGTAATAGAATTCATGATCTCGTGGGTCAGCACCCTGATCAATTTTTGCCAGCTTTCCATCTCATTTTCTTCCAGTTCATTCTGGATATCCTTTATGGTTGCCATTCTGATCAGCCGGTCAGCCACCTTAAATTCGGTGGCAAAAATTGCAAGTTGAAGAATCACATCGTGTTTAAGGATCTTCACCATAATACTTTCCCCGTTCGATATTGTCATAAGTTTTGAAACAAGTTCGGGTGAAAAACTCTCCAGTTCACTTAAATTTCTGAGACTGGTTATTTTAAAGAGTTTCTTCGTGGAATTATTGATCAATTCCACTGCACCATTATCACGATAACTGATGAGCCCGATTCCGATATGTTCAACAACGGTTTCAAGGTAAAAGTAGTTTTGTTCACGTTCTTCCCGTACTTTTCTAAAATCGTTGATTACCAAGCTAAAAGCTTCTGTCATTCTATCGAATGAATGCCCTAATCCCTTAATCTCAAAAGTCCTGGAAAAATCAGAGTACCTCAGTGACTCGAGGAAATTGGTCAACAGGGTATTTGTTGTCTCAACATAATTAATGAGCATAATTACCTGGTAGATTGCTACGCCAACTGTCAGCAGCATGGTGAAATAATGACTGGTTGTAAACAGTAGCCACATGATTAAAAAAGCATTAGCAACAAGTGCCAGTACCCTTATAATAAGAGATATTCTGAAATTTTTAGAGCCCATATTTTTCCATTCTGCGATAAAGGGAAGTTCGTGTGAGTCCAAGTTCGCTTGCTGCTTTCGAGATGTTTCCCTGGTGCATTTTCATCACTTTAAGAATGATTGTTTTCTCAACTTTATCAAGTTCATAATTTTCCAGGTCCAAATCATCGGAAGTTTTATTTAAGGATCTCATTTGAAGATCAACCGGATTAATCCACTCCGATTCGGTCATAATCACTGCTCTTTCAATCACATGCTGAAGTTCTCTTACATTCCCGGGCCAGGCACCTTCTTCCAATCGTTTCATGGCCTCCCGGGTAAACCCGCGCAGTGGTTTTTTATATTTTTTGGAGTAGATATGGAAGAAATGTACGGCCAGTAACGGAATGTCCCCGTAACGATTGCGAAGCGGAGGCAGATCGATCTCAACGGTATTGATCCGGTATAACAGGTCCTGTCTGAATTTTCCTTCTTCAATCATCTGATGCAAAGGCATATTGGTCGCACAAATCAGTCGGATATCGATCGGGATTGATTTATTCGATCCCACCCGGGTTACTTCGCGACGTTCGAGCATCGTAAGAATTTTTGCTTGCAGAGGCATTGGCAAATTGCCTATCTCATCAAGAAAGAGCGTACCACCTGAGGCAATTTCGAACCGGCCGGGCCGATCAACCTTGGCATCGGTAAATGAGCCTTTGGTATGACCAAAAAGTTCACTCTCAAAAAGTGATTCGCTGATTGAGGTAAGATCGACGCTGCAAAAACATTCATCAGCACGACTTGAATTGTTATGTAAAGCCCTTGCAACCAATTCTTTGCCTGTGCCATTTTCACCCAGTATCAAAACACTCGCATCAGTGGCTGCCACTTTTGAAATAGATGTATACACTTTTTGCATCTCGGCTGAATTGCCAATGAAATCCTTAAATGTACGGTTCATCATGTTGTTAATGGCTTTGGCACGGCTTTTAAGCTGCTCGATCTCTTTTTTCGATTTTCGAAGTCTTAACGCCGAGTTTAATGTAGCCAGCAGCTTTTCATTTTGCCAGGGTTTCAAAATAAAATCGGAGGCTCCCTCTTTTATGGCCCTTACGCTCTTCTCAACATCACCATAAGCGGTGATAAAAAGAACAACCGCGTCGGGATCTATTTCAAGGATTCTTTTAAGCCAGAAAAAACCTTCCTGGCCGCTAATTGCATCCTTTGTAAAGTTCATATCGAGAAGAATGACGTCAAATTCCTCATTTTTAAGCAATTCTGGAATTGACCCTACTACATTTGCAGTTATAATTTTTTCAACATGCGGTTTGAGGAGTAATCTCAGAGAGAACAGTATATCCTCATTGTCATCAACCGCAAGAATTTTTCCAAACTTTTCCATTATGAACAGGTTTTTTTTAGCCTTATTTTCAAACTCCTTTACAAACTCTGAGCCACAAAGTTTCGTTTTCAGACAATCCTGCTTTACAGGTGCTTATAAGATTGTTAATCAGAATTGTAACGGTATTAAACATTTTAATAATACTTTCAATAACTTTAATTTTAAAAAGTAAATGTACGAAAACGTTCAATAAATGTACGAATTCGGACGATTAATTTTTTAAAGAAATACTCAATAATCTATAAATTAGTTGTTTATACAGTGGTGCGATTTATGTTTTATTTAAGGATTTAAATAATAAGCTAATTTTCCTATATTAGAGCCGGAGTTTGATTCTTTAATGATTTTATACAGCCTATAATTAACACTGCAATTAACAAACAGACGATGATTGAACTATTTGATATATGTAAGGTTTTCAGGAGCAAGGAAGTTGAGACAAAGGCGCTGAGCAATATTAACCTTTCTGTCTCGGATGGAGAATTTGTAAGCATAATGGGCCCTTCGGGGTGCGGTAAAACATCATTGCTTAATATTATTGGTTTAATCGATACACCGAGTTCCGGAACGTATTTACTGGATGGCAAACTGGTTTCCGATATTTCGGAAAGAAACCGGACAGAAATCAGGAAAAATAATTTTGCTTTTGTTTTCCAGAGTTTTAATTTAATTGAGGACCTTACTGCCTGGGAAAATATTGAATTGCCACTTTTTTATCAAAAGGTCCCGCGGGCAGAAAGGGCACAACGTGTTGATCAGATTCTGGAAAGGTTTAACCTGAAACATCGTTCAGGCTATTTTCCCAATGAACTTTCAGGGGGACAACAGCAGCGAATAGCTGTGGCACGGGCTGTAGTAGCCAGACCACGGATAATCCTTGCAGATGAACCGACCGGAAACCTTGATTCAACACAGGGTGAAGATATCATTCAACAGCTCATTAAACTGAATGAAGAGGGAACAACCATTATTATGGTTACTCATTCATTGATGCAGGCTCAGCGTTCACATCGGATTATACATCTGTTTGATGGACATGTTGTAACCGAAAGCTATTCTCGCGCGAATGCAAATCTATAGTCGCGTTGATAAAGGATAACACCGCATATGCGGAAACAAAAACTAAAGGATGAATAATTATCTGAAACTGGCAATCCGAAATCTTCTGCGAAGCAAAGAATATTTCTTTATCAATGTTTTTGGTCTTGCAGTGGGAATGGCGTGTGCAATAATGGTATTGTTGTATATATGGGAACAGTCTGAATATGATCATTTTCATCCGTCCTCCGACAGGCTTTACAGGGTTTATCTCGATTCGAAATTCGGGGGTCTTGAAAGCAAAGTTGCGCTTACTTCACCCAAATTTGCATTTGATTTAAAATCCTATGTACCCGAAATCGAACAGGCATGCCGTATCTTTCGGAACGATCGGGACATTCCTACCGTTGCTCCCGTTTCAACAATTCTTGACAGTCGTACGCTTCTGTACGTCGATTCTACCTTTTTCGATATCTTCGGTTTTAAATTGCTTGAGGGAGATCCGTTAACCTGTTTAAATAAACCACGATCAATTGTATTATCCCGTTCACTTGCCAATGAGCTATTTCCCGATGGGGCTATGGGTAAAATACTAACTGTCGAAAATGAGAAAAAGTCGATATGGGCAGAAGTTGAAAAAGATTCTTTACTGGTTAAATGGACTGTTACCGGTATTGTCGATGACTGTCCTTCGGCTACCCATATTAAATACACCTCACTTGTTTCCATCTCTTCGGTTTTGTTACCGCATCCTGACTGGAATACGCACTACCTGTATACGTTCTATCGTTTCAAAGAAGGTACCGATATGCGTGAACCTGCCTCGTCACCCTTTCTTGAATTGACCGCTATAGAGGAGAAACTTCTGAAAGGATTCTTTAAAGAAGCGGGTGAGGAGATTGAAAAATCAATGGGAATGACCCTCGAAGAGATGAAGGAAAAAAATGATCAATATTTTGTATTCCGATTGCAAAAGGTTTCTGATATTCATCTTTTTTCTCATTTGAAGTATGAATTTTCGCAAAATGTTAATATTCAGACTCTTCTGATTATTGCCGGCACATCACTTCTGATAATTCTGATTGCCTGCATTAATTATGCCAACCTTTCGACTGCCCGGTTGGCGGGTAGGGTGCGTGAAATCGGAATCCGCAAAATTCTGGGATCTCAAAGACGGGAATTATCCTGGCAATTACTGGCCGAATCGATTACCATTAGTTTTATATCCCTCTTTTTTGCACTTGTTCTGGTTGAGCTAATCTATCCAAACACAATATTGGTTCAGCAAAATCCGAAAATTAATATCCAGATGCTTTTGTTTAAACTGTCACCTGTGATATTTGCTGTTACGTTTTTTACCGGGGTAATCGCGGGTATTTATCCTGCATTTTACATTATACGTTTTAGTCCTGCTGCAATATTGAGGCAACAAAAGCAATTTAGTTCCGGGGGTAAAGGGCTGCGGGGATTATTGGTCATTCTTCAATTTGTTTTTTCTCTTGTCATAATTTATTCGACATCCACCATCTACCGGCAGTTAAGGTTTGTTCAGCAAAAAGGGGTTGGATTTCAAAAAGAGCGGCTGCTGGTTATTCAGAATGCATTCGGATTGACTGATAATGGGAATGAATTTTTAAAAAGACTTGGAGAAATAAAAGATATTGAGCGTGTTACATGTTCAAATGCCGTACCCGGAAAAGCTCTTGGCATGCAAAGTTTTCACTTGGGTAAGAATCGTACAAGTAACCTGCTGATGTATATTATGGAGGTTGATTCGGTGTTTATCAAATCATTTGGAATGACACTTTCCCAGGGAAGTACTGCCAGGACAAAATATAGTTCCAAAGATACAATGGATGTAATTATTAATGAGGAAGCTGTGAAATACCTAAATTTGAAAAACCCCATTGGTTCAACCCTTTTAAAGGAGGATTCTGATAGCACGTCGATCTACCTCAAAATTAAAGGTGTTGTTCGTAATTTCAATTTTGAATCACTTCATACCAAAATTCAGCCACTTATTCTGCTGCCTCACAGATCGGATGAGCTCAAATTTATAACTGCCAGATTTTCACACCCGGTTAATGAAAAAGATGCGGCAATCTTGAAGAACTTATGGGAAACGATCTATCCACAAAGCCCGTTTTCCCAGTTTTCAATGAACGAAAGCCTTGGAGAATTTTATAAGGAAGAACATTCAACTGGTCAGGTTGCTGTTGTGTTTTCGTTTTTCGCTATTTTTATTGCCTGCATGGGACTTTATTCACTATTAGCGCTTACCACCGTTTACAGGACAAAGGAAATTGGTATACGCAAAGTCTTGGGCGCAGGAACCCGGGAACTGGTCATTCTTTTATCAAAAGAGATTTTCAGACTTATTACAATTGCAGGAATAATCGCCCTGCCTATTTCCTTTCTCCTCTCGTACTATTGGCTTAACAGGTTTGCCTATCATATTTCCATGAGTCTGACCAACTATTTTCTCGTGTTTATTGCCGTATTCATTGTCGCAGTTTTTACTGTTTACCGTCAGCTTTGGCATACAATTAACTCCGATCCAAGCGATTCCTTACGGTTTGAATAATTATTTGTATTCTTCTTTTAATTATATTAAACCTTGTTCAGAAATCGATGTCAAAGTGGCATTAAGTTCAGAAATATTCACCCGGGAAATGTTCTGAATTTACTGAATAGAAAGTTTGAAGCTTGCACATTGATTTTTAGTGATTAATGCTTTTTAATCCAGGCATCTTCCTGATTAATATCGTTAGTTTGAATTGTTAAATTTATGTGATATTAACGTTACTAAATATCTATAATGAAACAATTAATATGGTTGATACGTTTTGTATCTGAATAAGAAATAGTAAAATAATTCGAAAAATGAAAAAGCAAGTTAATTCTTTAGGCAATGGTTCACTTTATGGTATGATTGCTGTATTTATCTTAAGTCTGATGTTTGGCACCCTGGAAAGCCAGGCAATCAATAAACCATCGGCATCGAAAGTTTCAGTAGCGGTATTTTTTGTCTGCAACTTTTACCTCACGGAGGTCCGGTAATTGATGAGCGTTTATTCATCAGTCCATCTAAATGAATTTTCAGGGTATAATTACATTCAATCCCTTTGTAATTACAGATATTTCAATATTTTTACCCATCCGGCATGGTTCCCCATCATAATGTACATAGCCT
>Ga0136636_10001068_pt1 | contig 15501 bp, 8 predicted proteins | sample AntDrymUQ8522106_2_FD_104653 | JGI IMG/M metagenome (GOLD analysis project Ga0136636, IMG submission 104653) | Polar desert sand microbial communities from Dry Valleys, Antarctica - metaG UQ852 (21.06) | ecosystem: Environmental > Terrestrial > Soil > Desert | place: Antarctica: Dry Valley... | reverse complement strand
GCCATTTTAAAGATAGAAGGAAGTACTGTTGTTGGGTGAAAGTGAAAAGACTTACACGGTAATTAACGCGCTAATTGGAACTAACCGGAGAAAAGATAAAGCTTAGAAGTGAAGAAAAATAGACTTTGTAATAGGCACATATACAGTAAAGTATATTTAGTTAGATGAAAGTGTCTGCACACCAGCAGTGTGTCTGACACTGGAAATATTAGACTTTGGCAGATAACTGAAATAACTGGCCTTCATTACATCAGTTTCCAAAAAATAGCAGCCGGTCTTTAGAACCGGCTGCTATTTTAGTATTACATAATTACTAAAAATTTGCTCTTAATGTTACATAAACATTTCTTCCGGGAGCGCTGATACCACTGGCGAAATTGCGGTAATGCTTATCCAGAATATTTTCAATTCCGGTTTGCAGGCTAATGAACCGGTTGAACTGGTACCCTGCGCGTAGATTCAGCGTAAACCAGGAAGGCATACCATCAACAGTAGCATATACTTCATTGTCTTCACCACTCGGGCTGTAATCCTTTATGTGCTTCCATGCATTGTAACGGGCATAGAATTCGCCTGTGAACTTGCTGAGATCCAGTTTAAGCGAAGTTAATCCAAACATAGGTGGAATATGATCCAGGGGCACATCTTCGGTTTTTAAATGTCCGGATGTATATGTCAGGCTACTGCGAAGTGAAAGTGATTGAGTAAGCTGGGCAAGCAGATTCCCTTCGAATCCGTATATATTCGCCCTGTCAACATTCTGAATTGCCTGCACAGCACAGAGTGTGCCATCGAACACAATACTATCCTGGCCGTTGTAAAGAAATGGCTGTATCACAAAAGCATTTGCCAGCAAGGTATAAAATCCTGTAACTTCAACCTGGAATATTTCACTGAAGGTTTTGCCTATGGTAATTTCAGCATTGTAGGCATTTTCGGGTTTTAAGTCTGGATTAGGAACTATAATCAGTTGGTTGGTGCTGTTCGAATCGTTGAGTTTTGTCAGGTCATCAATATTAGGTGCCCTGAAACCGGTTGACAGGTTTGTAGCAAAACGCCAACCGTTACCCGGCATAAAAACCAGTCCGAGGCTACCATTCACGGCAGTATTATCCTGTTTCATGGTGGCATCGAAGGGGAATTTTATCAGGTCCATCATAGCCTGGGTGTAGCTGGCTTCGAGCGAAACATAATTGAACCTGATTCCCTGCGAAAAAATAAGTTTCTTACTGATTTCCCAGTTGTTCGATGCATATGCCGCGATGTTTTTCATATTGTCGCCACCATCCGGATAACGCGAAGCAGCATCATGAGTAATGACTCCGTTAGTAATATTTTGATTATATGCTTTTGAATCAACCAGGTTGACAATGCCTTCCATGCCATAACGCAATTCACTGTTTGTGAAAATTTTCTTCATGAAATCGGTATTAAGCGAAAGGATAGTCACCGTTTCTTCCTGGTGTTTTGTTTTTGATTTTCCAAATCCGCGGCTAATCCTGTCTTCACTTATATATTGGTAGCCAGCTGTAACCTGGGCATTATCATACATCTTTGTAGCTTTCGACCATTCGTTTTTCAGAGAAATTAGTCCGCGTGTTTGTGGCCCGTAATACCATTCCGCATACTTGAGCTTGCCACCCGACATTTCAGTCAGACGGTCATAACGCGGAATATTGCCCGAATTTGAAAACTGCATATTCAGTGTCAATGCATCATTCTCAGTTGGTTTGAAGAATATCTTTCCAAAAAGATCGTACTGTTTGTACCCGGAGTTTTTCTGAACCAACGGATGGTCGTTCGATGTCATAACATCTTGTCCGTTAATATGCTCGGCGTAATACAGGCTTTTCCCCCAATCACCGTATTTACTGTCGCGGTTACTGCCTTCGCGAAGATTACCTATGGCTTTTGTGCTTCCGCCAAAAAGCGCAGCTATTTTCTTTCCACCTGCATTTAAACTGTAGCTCTGCGAAAATTCGTTGGCAGCCGACGAATAGCGAAGCATGACTTTCCCGGATGTAAACACTTTCCCATTGGTCGATAGAACAGGATTCCGGGTGTAAAAATGCATAACGCCGCCCATGGCATCACTTCCATAAATTACTGAACCCGGGCCATGAACCACTTCAACCCGGCTAAGTATATTCGGATCGATAGTAATGACATTCTGAAGATGACCGGCTCTGTAAATGGCGTTATTCATCCGCACTCCATCCACAACCATAAGCACCCGGTTGGTTTCCATTCCTCGCAATACCGGGCTACCGCCTCCCTGCTGGCTTTGCTGAATATATACGGTTCCGTTTTGCTGAAGAAGTTCGGCCGATGTTTGAGAGTTTCCAAACTGAATCAGCCGCGAGGGAATAATATCAATCCTCACTGGAAGATCGCGGTATTTCTCTTCTGTTTTATTGGCTGAGAGTACGATTTCCTCCAGGTTGATTACTGCCACGGTAAGGTGAAGCTCAGTAGTATTAGCTGTGAAATATGATTTTTGAAGGATAATCGGGAGATAAGACACATGCGAAAAGGTAAGAATGTCAGTACTTTTGAATTTCGAAAGATCAGCAATTCCGTTATTGTTGGTGGTGATTGAAACTGAATTATCTGCATTGTAAATATGACAATCGCATACCGGCTGCAGATCCGGCTTACTGATTACATGGACCTGTTGGGAAAAGCATGCCGCTGAACAAAGCAGCATTAAAAAGGTAATTATTTTTTTCATTATGCTTTGGATAAATATAAATATTTCAACTCCGATAGCAGGGCATCGAAGTTGGAAAACTAATTTCTCTGGATATTGCAAATTTTTAGAATACCCGGAAAATAATTCAACGATAATTAACAAAAGAGTTGAGGAGGCGGAAGGGCTATTTGTAGTCCGGGGAATGAATAATTTGCCTCACGGAATATTGAGAAAGCAATAACCGAGCAATGCTGAATTAATCTGGCTTCTTCATTTACCACCGCTATTTTTATGATTTTTTCAACCATAAGCCTCGTAGTATTCTGAACCGGCATTTGCTGTGCCTGCGAATTGAACAATCTTGTTTTTGAAATCAGAGTTTCCTCCTCTTTATCACGAACACAGTAATATTTGACAGACCCGCCATTTTCAGTCTTTCTGACCACATCGTACAATTTGCCATTCACAATGATTTCGTGATCGTTTTCAATCTTAAATTCGGGATCGGGACTGTTTTTAGCAAAAATAAAGCTGGTGAGATCGGTATCAGGCAAGGTTGAAAGCTGAGCCCACTTTTGTTGCCTCACTGCCACACGCATCAAAGTGAGTACTAAAAAGTATCCTAATGAATTATAAATCAATAATCCACATAATAATAATGAAGATATTTTCAGGGTAACCTTCTGCATCAGGGCAAAAGTAATCAGTATTTATGAAACCAATGGCAATAGATTTTGTTTAAATAAAAAGATACTCGTAATTTCGTTGGTGCAAAACATCAACCTATTTAAATAGATCCAATATGTTGTTTGACTTAGATCTTATCAGGAAAGTGTATTCAACACTTCCCTCCAAAATTGCCAAAGCGCGCTCATTTGTAAACCATCCGCTTACGCTTAGCGAAAAAATTCTCTTCAGCCACCTGTGGGACGAGTTACCTTCAAAACCATACGGCAGGGGAGAAGATTATGTAAATTTCGGCCCCGACCGGGTTGCCATGCAGGATGCTACCGCGCAAATGGCTTTGCTGCAGTTTATGACCGCCGGTCGAAACCGAACGGCAGTTCCTAGCACGGTGCATTGCGATCACCTGATACAGGCTTCGGTTGGAGCAAGTGCGGATTTGGGTGCAGCGCTTTCGCAGAATAAGGAAGTATACGATTTCCTGGAATCAGTGTCAGCTAAATATGACATAGGATTCTGGAAACCGGGTGCAGGAATTATCCACCAGGTAATCCTGGAGAATTATGCATTTCCGGGCGGGATGATGATAGGAACAGATTCGCATACCGTAAATGCCGGCGGACTGGGAATGATCGCCATTGGCGTTGGCGGTGCAGATGCCATGGATGTGATGGCCGGAATGGCCTGGGAGCTCAAAATGCCTAAGCTGATTGGTGTTAAACTTACCGGGAAGCTTTCCGGCTGGTCTTCGGCAAAAGATATCATACTTAAAGTAGCCGGAATCCTTACCGTAAAAGGTGGAACAGGCTGTATCGTTGAATATTTCGGCGACGGAGCTGATTCCCTTTCTGCAACCGGCAAAGGTACCATTTGTAATATGGGTGCCGAAATCGGGGCTACAACGTCCATTTTTGGCTATGATGCAAAAATGAGTGATTACCTCAAAGCAACCGGACGTGCAGAAATCGCAACACTGGCTGACGGAATTATTGCTGATCTTCGTGCAGACGAAGAAGTCTATGTTTTACCAGATAAATATTTCGACCAGGTTATCGAAATTGATCTGAATTCGCTTGAACCTTATGTAAACGGTCCATTTACCCCCGATGCCGCTTTCCCGATTTCGGAATTTGTAAAAGCGGTGAAAGAAAAGGGCTATCCACAGAAACTAGAAGTAGGATTGATTGGTTCATGTACCAATTCATCGTACGAAGATATTACCCGCGCCGCCTCGGTTGCCAGGCAGGCAACGACTAAAAACCTGAAAGCTAAAGCAGAATTTGTGATCACTCCTGGTTCTGAGCTTATCCGGTTTACGACTGAACGCGATGGCTTGTTAGGCGATTTCGAAAAAATTGGTGGCGTTGTTATGGCTAATGCCTGCGGGCCTTGTATCGGCCAGTGGAAACGCCATACCGACGATCCGGAAAGGCGCAATTCTATCATTACTTCCTTCAACCGCAACTTTGCCAAGCGCAACGATGGCAACCCGAATACACATAGTTTTGTGGCATCACCCGAAATTGTAACTGCTTATGCCATTTCAGGTGACCTTTGTTTTAACCCTTTAACCGATTACCTTATAAATGAAGCCGGCGAGAAAGTTAAACTGGATGAACCAAAGGGAATTGAACTGCCTGTTGCAGGTTTTGATGTAAAAGATGCCGGTTTCCTCGCCCCGCCTGCTGATAGCTCGGCTATAAATATTGTTGTAAAACCGGATTCCGAAAGGCTGCAGTTGCTTGAACCTTTTGGCGCATTCAATGGTGCTGACCTGCTTGGACTTCCTTTGCTGATCAAAGCCAAAGGCAAATGCACCACCGACCATATTTCTATGGCCGGGCCATGGCTTCGTTTTCGCGGACACCTGGATAATATTTCGAACAATATGCTGATCGGAGCGGTAAATTACTTCGGTGAGAAAACCAACAGGATTAAAAATTTGCTGACAGGCAAATACGATGCCGTGCCTGCAACGGCAAGAGCATATAAAGCTGTGGGTTTAGGCTCCGTTGTTGCAGGCGACGAAAACTATGGCGAAGGCTCATCCCGCGAGCATGCAGCCATGGAGCCGCGCCACCTGGGCGTTAGGGCGATACTGGTAAAATCCTTTGCCCGCATCCACGAAACCAACCTGAAAAAACAGGGAATGCTAGCTCTTACTTTTGTCGATAAAAACGATTATGATCTGATTCTTGAGGATGACCGTTTTGATATCACGGGATTAAAATCATTCACTCCCGGAAAACCGCTGGTGATCGTTCTGCATCACTCGGATGGAAGCACGGATCAATTCCCTGTAAACCATTCGTATAATGAAATGCAGATAGAGTGGTTTAAAGCCGGTGGGGCGTTGAATTTGCTGAGGATGAGTTTGTAACCATTATTTCTATAATCAAAAGAGCCATCTTTCATAAAAGGAAGGTGGCTCTTTTGATTTTTTTTTATTTTAACACTTTCGGCTCTGCACAATTCTCTAAATACCAACTGATGTAGCTGAAAACTAAAATATTCAATTGCTTTTGCCCGTTGGGAATGTATATCAATAGGATGGGAGTCGAAAATAAATGTTTTACCCCTAGGGCATAAACAATATAATGTCGGGTATATCCCTTCTGGAGTATAAACGCTGTATGAATGATTACATCAATATTTCCATTAATTCCAGTTTACGGTCTTAAATGGTCATGGAATTAATTCTTTCGACAATTATGCTTTTTTTCTTTGGAAGAAATTAGTGTTTCCCGCATCAATATTTGGTGTTTTTATTTATAATGGGAGAGGAGGGCTGAATATTTAAAGTATTAACTTTTGATATTTGAATATATGTTATGTTATAGTTTTCTCAAAAAAAATAGTGAAATGAGTAGAATTTTTAATTTAGTTTAAGTAATTGTATGTCATTGTTATATGGTTCAAATAGAGCTGATATGATGTACAATTGATGTATGCAAAAAAGTCGGCTGTAGTATTTTAGATGTAATTATAATTGTTCTGATCTTTTAAAATCAGCCTATATTAGCTCCCTATTAAGAGACAAAATATACTTTTTATCGTAAAAGTTGATTCTGAAGGTTCTTATCAATGAATGCACAAAATTTAAGATTGATGCATACATCTGCCTGATCAACTCCTGAAATTAACAAATTAAACCCAATAACAAGAATTGTATTTTTTAAGCAAACGCAGCAGAATCAAATAAATTTCATTAAAAAAAAATTAATACCTGGCATTAAAATGAAAGCACTGATTATAATTGCATTGGTATGGTTTGCTCAAAATTGCTTCGCGCAGCACGATACTCTCATATGGAATGATGAATTTAACGGAACCGGCATATCCGACACATCCAAATGGAAATTTGATTTAGGAAGTAGCGGCTGGGGGAATAACGAAATCCAGAATTACACCAATTCAACTCAAACTGCCCGACAGGAAAACGGAGTTTTAGTTATTGAAGCATTAAAATCTGGAGGTTCCTGGAGTTCTGCCCGCCTTGTTTCCAGAGATAAGTATGTATTTACACATGGCAGGGTGGTTTTCCGTGCCAAAATACCAACCGGAGTTGGAACCTGGCCGGCATTATGGATGCTGGGAGCAAACATCGATAGTGTTGGATGGCCGGCCTGCGGCGAAATAGATGTTGCTGAACACAGAGGGGTTGAGCATGGAGTAATTTATAGTTCAATTCATGTCCCTGCTAATTATGGCCCAAATGTAAGTACGGCAACCCATAAATTGAAAAGTTTCGATTCTGAATTTCATCTGTACGAGGTTAACTGGAAATCCGACAGGATTGAATTCAGTATAGATAATGAATTGTTTTTTACTTACAAACCCGAGCAGTTAAACAGTTCAACCTGGCCTTTCGACAAACCATGCTATATTATAATGAATATTGCCATGGGCGGAAACTGGGCCAGCGACCAAAAGTTAGAAACCAAAGGTTTGAAAAATGGAATTGATCCATCTTTGACTAAAGTTCGCATGGAGATAGACTATGTTCGGGTTTATAAGTAAAAATAATTAACAGAAATCTGATCTTTTAGTATGACTCGTCGATCATCTTAACTTTCCTACTACTTAAATGCTTTGCGCTTAGCAGAGAAATAGAAATTAATACTCACTTAAAATCTGTCTATGGCATAAATATTTACACTCCTAATTAATTCGATGAACCTTAAATATGACGAATAAATGTTCGTCAATTGTTGAGTATCTATTATTTTGCTGAATTACCAAACCTCAAATAATCCAATCAATCTCATCAATCTCATCAATCTCATCAATCCAATCAATCTCACCAATCTCACCAATCTCACCAATCCAATCACAATCAATCCAATCCAACCAATCCAACCAATCCAACCAATCACATGTAATCAAACATTAGTATTATGAAAAAAAATCTGTTACTGAGTACATTGTTTTTATTTTTCACTTTCTGGGCATGGTCTCAGCAAGTGCAGATCAGCGGAGTCGTGAAATCGGCCGTTGATAACTTACCTCTTCCCGGGGCTTCCATTACTATTAAAGGAACAGTTACCGGGACTACCACTGACATAAATGGGAAATACACACTTAAAGCCGACGTAAAGCAGGTTTTGGTATACTCATTTGTAGGATTGAATTCGCAGGAAATTACTATTGCTGCAAATGCTACTACAATAGATGTTGTGCTTACTGAAAATGCAGTAATGATGGAAGAAGTAGTGGTAGTAGGTTATGGTACGCAAAAGAAAAGCGTAACTACCGGATCCATTTCCAACGTAAAGGCAAAGGATATCGAGAAAATCCCTAACGGCCGTGTTGAACAGGCATTGCAGGGCAGGGTTTCCGGGGTAACTATTGCCGCTAACTCAGGGCAGCCTGGCGAAGCTTCTACTATCCGGATTCGTGGTATAACTACTTTTGGCGGTGGAAATGATCCTTTATGGGTTATTGATGGAATTGTTGTTCCTGCCGCTGGTATAGGCGATATTAACCAGGCCGACATTGCTTCTATGGAAGTACTGAAGGATGCAGCATCGGCTGCCATTTACGGAACCAGGGCTGCTACCGGTGTTATTCTTATAACTACCAAAAAAGGACAAGCTGGAAAAATGGTTGTTAACTATAATACTTTTTATGGCTCATCAGCTCCGGCAAAAGTATTGACACTTTGCAATGCAACACAGTATGCAGCATTGATAAATGAACGTCAGACTAATGGCGGTAAGGAAATCAAGTTCCCCAATATTGGACAATATGGAACCGGTACCGATTGGCAGAAAGAAATTTTCAATAACAACGCAAATCGTTATTCGCACGAACTAAGCTTAAGCGGAGGGAATGACAAATCAATATTTTATGCTTCTTTAGGTATTTCGAACCAGGAAGGTATTGTAATGACAGAAATTTCCAATTTCAATAAAATATCATTCCGTCTGAATTCAGAACACAAAATATCCAAAGTATTTACCTTTGGCCAGACATTTGGCTATACCCATACCAAATCCATTGGTATCGGAAATACCAACAGCGAATTTGGCGGCCCGCTAAGTTCGGCCATCAATCTTGACCCGATTACTCCTCTAGTGGAATTGGATCCGGTTCTTGCATCGAAATCGCCCTACGATAATGTTAATATAATCAGGGATGCCAATGGCAACCCTTACGGAATGTCCCCTACTGTAGGACAGGAAATGACAAATCCATTGGCTTATGCACAAACAAAGCTGGGTCAGTATGGCTGGTCAGATGCTTTTTCGGGTAATGCTTACCTCAATGTAAACATAGATCAGCACTTCAAATTCAGGACAGCTGTAGGAGCCAAATTGGCATACTGGGGAAATCAGGGTTTTACTCCATTGTTCTTGTTAAATCAATCTACCAGTAATACTGTTTTTAATAGCTATTCGAGGTATGAAGGCCAGGGATTGGACTGGAACCTTGAAAATACTCTGACATACAGCAATAAGATACAGGATCATGAATTCAGTATTTTGTTGGGACAGGGAGCTTATGTTAATGGTATCGGTTTCGAAGGAGGCCAGACAAAACAAGGCCTTCCGATAAGCAGCTATGAGGATGCTTCGTTCATTTTTACAGTTCCCATGGATCAATTGAGTTTCTGGGTAGCTGATTTTACCGAGCATAAAGTTTCTTCCTTATTTTCACGTGTAAATTATAATTTTAAAGAGAAGTACTTGTTTACCGGTATTATCCGCCGCGACGGTTCCACCCGCTTTGGTGCCAATTATAAATACGGTATTTTCCCATCCTTCTCGCTGGGTTGGGTTGCATCCAACGAAAGTTTCTGGAATACCAGCAATATCATCAACTCTTTAAAGTTCAGGGGAGGCTATGGTGTTAATGGTAATGATAATATCGGAGATTTTGGCTACCTGGCAACGATTATCGGTGGTTTTAACTACGCTATAGGTACCGGAGGAAATATTACCACCGGCTATGCACCTAAAACACTCGATAACCCTGACCTGCACTGGGAGGAAACTTCACAGATTAATATTGGATTCGATGCCAGGTTTTTAACCAACTTTAATATCGTTTTCGATATCTATAAGAAAAAAACCACAGGTATTTTAAGGGCTATTCCTATCCCTGGTTATGTAGGTGTATCTGAATTACCGGTTGGAAACGTAGCTGATATGGAAAATAGGGGCGTTGAGTTGGAATTAGGCTATAACAAAACATTCGGGGAGGTTAGCTTTTCGGCAAGTGGCAATGTCGCTTATCTGAAAAATGAAGTTACCTATGTGAATTCCGATGCTGATTTTATTGCAGGTGGAGCCGGATTTCAATCCATGGGTTCTATAACCCGTATACAAGTAGGCCAATCGTATAACTCATTTTATGGGTATAAAACCGATGGTATTTTCCAGAACTGGGCCGAAATTAATGCGTATGTAAACCCTGCAACCGGCGAATTAAGCCAGCCTAAAGCCGTTCCCGGTGATTGGAAATGGAGCGATACCAATGGTGATGGTTTTGTAACAGAAGACGACAGAACCTTCTTGGGTTCGAGTATTCCCAAATGGACCTATGGATTAACTTTAAATGCTGCTTACAAAAACTTCGATATTATGGTATTTGCACAGGGAGCAGGCGGAAACAAGATCTTCCAGGGCCTGCGCCGTCTGGATATTGAATATTCGAACTGGCAGACTTTAGCCATGAGCCGCTGGACTGGTGAAGGAACATCAAACACTTACCCACGTTTAACAGCTGAAGATGCCAACGAGAACTTTGGCAAAATGTCGGATTTCTATCTCGAAAAAGGAGATTATCTGCGCCTGAAACAAGTTCAGTTAGGTTATACAATTAAAAGTAATCTCCTGAATAAAATATCAGTTACCAAATTCCGCATTTACCTGCAGAGTGAAAACTTGCTGACTTTAACAAAATATACCGGGTACGATCCTGAAATCGGCGGTGGTGTATATGGTATCGACAAAGGTTTTTATCCACAGGCCCGTTCATTCATAGCTGGTCTTCAACTGCAATTTTAAATTTTACCAATGAAAATCCATTTGTAAAACACTGTGCTTTATTCAAATAGAACACTCACAAACAAAATTTAAAGAAAATGAGAAAAATACGAAATACTTACATTTTTACAGCAGCTGCTGTGATCTTGTCCCTGGTATCCTGTAAAAAGGATTTTATACATATCCAACCGAAAGGCCAATTCCTTTCGGCTAATTACTATGCCGATCAATCGCAGGCCTATGCTGCTCTTATCGGAGTTTACGACATCATGCGTAAAAACTCCGGTGGATTCGAAAATATGATCACCATGATGAATGCAGGATCAGATGATCAGTTTGCAGGGGGCGGTGGAGCTACCGATGGAGCCGGAATACAAGGCTTCTCCAATTATTCTCTTACCGAGTTTACAATACCCGTGAGTTTCTGGAGCGATCATTACAAGGGTATTTTTAAGGCTAATGTGCTGTTAAGCAGAGTGCCATCCACAGAAATGGATGCAGCATTAAAAGACAGGTATATAGCTGAAACCAAGGCCGTAAGAGCCATGTGCTATTTTAACCTGGTGCGCATGTTTAAGAATGTACCTCTTATAGTTGAGCCCTTATCAGCTGCCGATATGTACAAGGTAACTCAGGCAAAGCCGGAAGATGTGTATGCCCAGATTGAAAAAGATCTTACTGAAGCTATTCCTTTATTGCCTGCCACAATTACCGGCTCAGTTTTAACCAATGAAGCTGGCCGTTTTACAAAAGGAGCTGCAAAGGCTTTACTTGGTAAGGTTTACCTCTTTGAAGGCAAAAATGCACAGGCAGCCGAACAATTGGCTGAAGTAAACGGAACACCTGGTGGAACCAGCATTTACGGATACAAATTACTCACCAGTTTCAACGATCTTTGGGTTGTAGCCAATAAATTTAACTCTGAAGCCATTATAGAAACTCGTCACACTAATACCGGCCTTTCAGGCTGGGGTAACTGGGGTTCGGGTTCCGACGAAGGCAATTCAGTATGTGTAATGGTAGGCCCGAGAGGTTATACAAAAGTAGCATCAGATGCTCCTGCTTTACCTTCAGGGTGGAGTTTCAATGTATTTACACAGGAGTTCTACGATCTTATCAAATCAGATCCTCGTTTTGGTGCTACTGTATTGGATATGAAAGCACTAAGCGCAGCAGGTAAGGCAAAATATATAGAGGGTTACCAGAATACCGGTTATTTCTTCAAGAAATTTCTGCCAACGCTAGCCGATGTAACTACTATGGGAGGTGATGCAGTATTGAATTACAAACAGGATAGCTATATTATACGCCTGTCTGATACATATTTAATGGAAGCTGAGGCTTTGGGTGCCACGGGTACCAGGGCACAGGCATTGTTAGATGCAGTAAGGGCAAGAGTAGGCCTGGGACCTGTTCCTGTTACATTGAACGCAATAAAAGCTGAACGCAGGTTGGAATTAGCAGGTGAAGGGCACCGTTTCTTTGACCTGGTTCGCTGGAACGACGCTTCTTCCAGGCTGTCGGGCAGGGGATTTACTCCAGGGAAAAATGAAATTTTCCCTATTCCGAATGCGGAAACACTAGGTACTTTAATAGTTCAGAACCCAGGTTACACACAATAACAAACAAAGACATGAAGAAAATAAAATTTATATGCAGCATATTGTTTTTTGCAATTGTTGTTTCAGGTTGTACAAAAATTGAAGGAATTGACCAGGATCTGTCCTTTTTGAGTACAGTCGGTTTCACGAATCCTTCCAAAGTTTTCGATATCAGCAATGATAATTCGGGAAATGTAAAAATAACTCCTCTGGGCAACGGTGCCACTTCATACACCGTGAATTTAGGTCATGGTACAGGAGCAGCAGCATCAGCCGTTGTTGCACCTGGTTTCAGTGTAACACACCTATATCCTGAGGGAACCTATACGGTTAGCATTGCAGCTACTGACAATGCCGGAGTAATCACTACTAATACATATGAGCTTAAAGTAACATACCGGGCCCCGGAAAATCTGAAGGTAAAGATTGAAAGTAATATAGTGGTCAGTGCAGAAGCGCTCTATACCAAATCATTTGAGGTTTCATTCGGAGATACTGCCGGAAAAGTTTATCCATTGGCACTCGGAGCAAAACTTCCTGCTCATACTTACCCTGCCGGTGGTCCCTACGAACTTAAAGTAGTAGCTCTTAGCGGTGGTGCAGCCAAAACAACGTTTGTTAAAACTCTTTCTGGTTTGCCTTTAACATTCGACAATTCTGCAGTTAAGGACTCTATTGCAGTAACCGGTACTGGTCAGGCCTTTGAAAAAGTAGCAAATCCATTTTCCACAGGATTAAACACCAGCAGTATGGTTGGGAAATTTACCAGGGGCACGGAAGGCAATAGTTCAGCTAAATTTATGTTTGATGTTCCTGTAAATTTTGCACAGGGGAATCAAATAAAGCTGTGGGTTTATAATACGGATGCGGCCTATATCGGCAAAAAAATGAATGTTGAGTTCGAATCAGTAGTTGGTGTTTTGCCTGCAACTGCTTTAACCATTGCAAAAGCTACAGTTCTCAAATCAGGAGAATGGGAAGAACTGATCTTTGATTTTAGTGCTAATACAGCAACGGCTCCAAAGTTTCAGACTATAGTATTTAGATTTAGTACTTTGCAGGTGATTCCGGGTGCAATCATTTATATTGATAATGTCAGACTTACAAACTAAAAAAACAAGACACTGATGAAAAATACATTCAAAACCTTTATAATAACTGCAGCACTGATTTTAGTGTACAGTGCCTGTAAAAAACAGGATTATAGCCTGGGAGATTTAACAGCTCCTGCTAACATTGTGATCACTACGGAAATTCTGGGTGTTGATGCCACACATCCTAATGGTGATGGTTCCGGCCTAGTGAATATTATAGTAACCGCTGATAATGCTATTTCCTGTAAAGCAGGTGTTAGCCCGGCTACTTTAGACGATTACAAAGTTATGCCACTTGGGAATAAAGTTACCAGGAAATTTGCCACTTTGGGCGTAAATACATACCGCATGGTTTTTATAGTATCAGGCAAAGGTGGCACAACGTCTACTGCAACTGCTGATATTAAAGTCAGAAGTGATTATACTCCTGCTGCTGCCATTGTTACCAATTTAACAGCTGATGCTTCTAAAACCTGGGTAGTGGATAGAAGTATTCCCGCCCATTTTGGAGTTGGCCCCTGGAGCGTAGCATCCATCAGACCTGAGTGGTGGTCTGGTGCTGTAGATGAAAAACTAACATGTTGTCCTTGTTTTTATGATGCCAGGTTCACTTTTACTAAGGTTAACGCTACGGATTATTCATTAACAGTTATAACTACTTCTGCATTTACAAAAACGGGTACCCTGGCTGGTGGTCTGCCTGGTATTCCTGCATCAGGAGACGAAGGGTGTTATGCATATCCCGGCGGCACTTCCGCTTTTTCGTTTATTGAGGCCACAAGCGGTGCACCGGTAACTCCCTCGGTACCTGCAAATTCCTCTACTACAAAAACCAGTATTCTGTTGACAGGGAAACTTACCTATATTGGCTATGGCGCTGTACTTAAAGAGTATGAAATTCTGGAAATCACACCAACTTCGATGTACCTCAGAGTTCAGGGCACTGAAACCGGAAATGCCTGGTATATTAAACTTAAAAAAGTTTAATGAAAACTGTTAAAGGTCAGGTTCATTAATTTACTGGAAGGAGGAGGCTTTTTTTTACTCCTCCTTTCAGTTTTACTTAATAAATCATCTGGTTTTGCCTCAAGGCAGCATTTATAGCCCAAAGTAAGAGCAGTTTTTAAAAAAATACAAACAAGGATTAATTAAAAAAGTAAGGGGAAAACTGAAACTTTGTAGGATTTCAATATTTTGCCGGGTTACTTTTTATCCACTGATCATACTTAAAATTGTGTCATGAACAAATTAACATTAGTTGCAGTATTATTGGTTTTTGCAGCATTATCATGTAAAAAACCTGACAACGCCGATCCCGATGTTGCTCCTTCCAATCTTACTTTAACGGCAGCAGCAAGTACTGATAGCAGTGGTAATGTTTCCATAACTGCTTCTGCAACTGATGCCACATATTATACTATTAACTTTGGCGACGGAAAAACTGAAGTAACAGCTACGGGTGTAACAATCCATCAATATTCTTCTTCAGGCACATATACTATAAGTGTAGTAGCTAAAAACAAAGGCAGTTTATCCGCATCTGCATCAATAACGGTTTTCGTTAATGTAGTTCAGGGCCTTGCATGGTCGGATGAGTTTAGCACTCCCGGACCTCCTGATCTTGCAAAATGGGGTTATGATCTGGGTGCAGGAGGCTGGGGCAATAATGAAGTGCAACACTATACCAACAGAACCGATAATTCAAATGTCTCGGATGGTACGCTGAAAATAATTCTTAAAAAAGAATCATACCAGGGCAGTGCATACACCTCGGCCAGGATATTAACCAAGGGTAAGTATTCGTTTAAATACGGTAAAATTGAAGTACGGGCCAAGCTGCCGGCTGGCGGTGGCACCTGGCCTGCTATCTGGATGTTAGGCGATAATATCTCGACTGTTCCATGGCCTGCTTGCGGCGAAATTGATATCATGGAGCATGT
>Ga0136636_10001067_pt1 | contig 15505 bp, 14 predicted proteins | sample AntDrymUQ8522106_2_FD_104653 | JGI IMG/M metagenome (GOLD analysis project Ga0136636, IMG submission 104653) | Polar desert sand microbial communities from Dry Valleys, Antarctica - metaG UQ852 (21.06) | ecosystem: Environmental > Terrestrial > Soil > Desert | place: Antarctica: Dry Valley... | reverse complement strand
GCATCTTCACGCACCACAAAATGCGTCAGCAGCGTCACTTTGCCGCCCAGTTCGGGCAGGTTGTAAAACGTGCTCATGGGCACAAACACCTCGTAGCCCACACCGTGGCAATCCACAATCACCTGCGGTGGGTTTTTGGTGTCGAGCGTGCCGGTTAATTTGCCAATCATTTATTGCCTATCATGGGTGACTTCATTAGGAATTATCAACTTGATCCTTCGCCACATCTTCTCCCCACCCAACAACACCCGATTGGGCCACCTATGCGGCCCGATGGACGCGCATTTGCGCACCATCGAGACCGCACTGCAGGTCAAAATTGCGCATCGGCATGAGCAATTCAAGGTTGATGGCCTCAAAGCAAACGCAAAACGCGGCATGGAAATGCTGCAGGCACTCTACGAAATGGCGGGGCGCCCAATTGAGCCGCGCACCGTGCAACTGATGTTGTCGGGCGACGGTGACGTGAATGGCGCAGACGGTCCGTTGTTGAAAACCAAACGTGCCGACTTGAAACCCCGCTCGATCAACCAGGCCAATTACTTGGACCGCATTGCCAGCCACGACATCACCTTTGGCATTGGCCCGGCTGGCACCGGCAAGACTTATCTGGCGGTGGCCATGGCAGTGGACGCCCTGCAGCGCAGTGCGGTGCAGCGCATTGTGCTGACCCGCCCGGCGGTAGAGGCCGGTGAACGCCTGGGTTACCTGCCGGGTGACCTGGCGCAAAAGATTGACCCCTATCTGCGCCCACTCTATGACGCGCTGTATGACCTGATGGGTTTTGAAGCCGTGCAAAAAGCCTTTGAGCGCCAGACCATCGAGATCGCGCCGCTGGCTTTCATGCGCGGGCGCACCCTGAACACCGCGTTCGTGATTCTGGACGAGGCGCAAAACACCACGCCCGAGCAGATGAAGATGTTTTTGACGCGCATCGGTTTTGGCTCCAAGGCCGTCATCACCGGTGACGTCAGCCAGATCGACCTACCCAGCACCCAGCTCAGCGGCCTGATTGATGCCGAGCGTGTGCTCAGAGGCGTCGAGGGCATTGCCATGTGCCGCTTGACCAGCATCGACGTGGTGCGCCACCCACTGGTGGCGCGCATTGTGGATGCCTACGACGCACCCGGGCGTTACAACCCGCACCCACGAGACGATGCGATGCTGCCGTTCGAGCCCTTTGTCACTCCACCCAAACCTGCGCCAACATCAAGACGCGCCAAGCCTGTGGCCGCCACCCGCAAAATCCCCGTCAAAACGCCCAAGACCACCACGCGCAGCAGCGTTGGCCGCAAAAGCAAGCCGTGAACCACTCAGACGGGTTGTCACGCCTGCCTTTTATGCTATTAAATATATAGCTGCATACCCTTTATAAATAAGGGCTACAGCCATTATTCTTATAAAATTTCATGAACAACCTGACCCTCTCCCTGCAATTCGCCAAGTTCACCGACGCACCGCTGCACCGCGCTGCCCTGCCGCGCCACAAAGTCACGCGCTGGCTGCGCGCCGCGCTGCAGGACGACGCCGAAATCACCGTGCGCGTTGTCGACACCGAGGAAGGCCAGGCGCTGAACCGGGATTACCGCCAGAAAGATCACGCCACCAATGTGCTGACCTTTGACTACACCCAGGAGCCGATTGTGACTGCCGACCTGGTGCTGTGCGCCCCGGTGGTGGCAGCCGAGGCACAAGAACAGGGCAAAACCCTGGAAGCCCATTACGCCCACCTGCTGGTGCATGGCGCCCTGCATGCCCAAGGTTGGGACCACGACGAAGACGAGGATGCCCAGGTGATGGAACTGCGCGAGAGCGAGATCATGGCCCGCCTGGGGTTCGAGAACCCGTATTGACACTCAATCGACCAACCAGCAGCAAGCAAGCGGCGGGATCATCACGGCCTCGTTGTCGACCGTAACACTCTCGCCGGAGCAAATATCGCGCATGACGTTTTGCTGAAACAAGCCGTACGGGCGCAGCGTGCCCAGGGGCAGCCGTTGCGCATCAGTGTGGAAGTTGCTCACCACCAGCACCCGGTTGCGCGCGTTGTGCATGTCTGAGCGCAAAAACACCAGCAGATGGCGGTTGTCCACCGCGAGCAATTGGCGGTTGTCAAAATCAGCAAAGGCATTCAACTCTTTTCGCAAGGTGATCATTTTCTTCAGCCCATTAAAAATACGCTGCTCCACCGTGCCGCTTTGGTGCCGCAACGCCGCCTTGTTCCAATCAAAACGGGAGCGGTTTACCCAGCGGTTGTCATCCCGCTCGGAGGGTTCAGCCAGATACTCCAGGCTGTTCAGCGTGCCAATGGCATCGCCGTAGTAAAACAACGCAATACCGCCAAAGGAAAGGATCAGGCTGTGCAACAACAAAATGGTTTTAACCGCTGCATCGATGGCCGCAGGGTCATCGCTTTCGAGCGCAGTTTCCAGTCCGGCCAGTGAGGCCAGCGCGCCCGATATGCGCGCATCGCCGGTTTTGGGGTTTTCGCTAAACGGCAACCCCCGGGCGACAGAGCCGGAAAATCGCCCGGTGAAGTAATCAATCAGAAAATGCCGGTGCTGCGCCGGGTCATAACCTGACCGCCGCACATCCTCGTCATCAAAACCCAGGCCGATGTCGTCGTGGCAGCGCACATAGTTAAGCCAGGTGGCGCGCTCCAACTTGACCGGCAGGTGTTTGATGCCCTGGTTCAACAGCACGGCATTTTTGGTGGCCACCCCGTCCCACAACAAGGACATGAAAGTGGCGTTGTAGGCAATCTCGCATTCCTTGGCGCTGATCGCATCTTCGCCAAAATACTTGGCCACCTCACTCGGTGCCACGATGGCTTCGGCAATGAACAACACACCAGGCGCGGTCACCTGACAACACCCCTTCATCAACTGCAGCAGCAGGTGCGCCTCACGCTCGTTCTGGCAGGTGCTGCCGATCTTCTTCCACAAAAATGCCACCGCATCCAAGCGCAAAATGTCGACCCCCTTGTTGGCCCAGAACAACATGATGTCAATCATCTCAACCAACACGGCCGGGTTGCGGTAATTCAGGTCCCACTGGTAATTGTTGAAGACGGTCATCACCCACTTTCCCATGGCCTCATCCCAAGTGAAGTTGCCAGGCGCGGTGGCAGGAAACACCTCAGGCATGGTTTCTTCAAAGGTATCGGGCATGTCACGGTCGTCAAACAGGTAGTAGTATTCCTGGTACTTCTTCTCGCCGCGTTGCGCCCGTTGCGCCCATTCGTGCTCGTTCGAGGTGTGGTTAACCACCACGTCCAGCACCAGCAACATGTCACGCTTTTTGAGCGTCATGGCCAAGGCTTCCACATCGTCGGTTGTGCCGTAGCGGGCATCCACCTTGAAGTAGTCCCTGACGGCGTAACCACCATCCGAATGGTCCGGCGGGCAGTCCAGAATAGGCATGACATGCACCATGTTGATGCCCAGATCCTGCAGGTAGGGCAGCTTGGTGCGCAGCCCCTTCAAGTCGCCTGCAAAGCGGTCGCAATACAGCGCCATGCCGACCCATTTCTGGCTCAGAAACCAGTTGTAGTCCCGCTCCCTGGCCAAATCTGACATGCGCAAGTGGGGCGACCGCTCCATGTAGCGCACCGCAAGCGTCTCCACCAGCTTGACCATCTGCGACTTGAAGTCTGGACGATCGCCATAAAGCAAATGAAACAGGGAATGGATGGCGTAAAAATTTGCGCCAAGGCGGGTATAGAAATGGCGCAGCCGAAAATTGCCGATGTCGGGCTTGAGTTCCCGCAAAATGTCATTCAACACCGCGTGTGAGGCTTGTTCGTACATCAGTGATCTCCCGGAGGTTTCAGGTTTTTAGTGTGCGCAGCCAAACATCCACCTCAGGGCGGTAATGGGCAACACCTTCCAGAATACCCGCGCTGTAATTGCCGTTCATGCCAAGGTAGCCGCCTTGCGCCACATACAGGGTGACAGGGTGGGCGGCTGCCGCCTTGCATTTGACTTGCGGGTCGGCATTGGCCACCAGCACGGAAGGTATGCCGCTGAGCAACACATCCAGGTCATTTCCGCTGTCACCGACAAAAATAACGTCAGTCGCCTCGTACCCGTTCTGCCGCATCAGGTGGTGGATGGCGTGTAATTTGTTGGCACTGGCGGGCAACACGTCAAGCAGGCCCTGCCCGGCGGTCTCGTCGATGCTCCAGATCAAATTGGCCCTGATGTGTGCACGTGTCAGGCAAACATCCATTTCAGCCATCAAAGTCGCCGAATCTTCATCGGCCGCCACGTGGTAGCTCAGCTTGTGGCGGCCCTGTTTTTGCGCGGGTTGCAAATTCAATGCCGAGAACTCACTCAACAAGCTGCGCAGGTCATCATGCGCCAGACCGCGCCAGTCCGGGGCAATCTGCGCACGCCAACCTTCGTCCTGATGCCAGCCGGACGGCGTGGCCTGGTAGATGGACGAACCCACATCCGCAATGATGGCGTCGGGGTTCGGCAGGCCAAACTCGACCATCGCCTGCTCAATCAGCTCAAGGTGCCTGCCGCTCACATAAACCAGTGTCACATCCTCCCGACGCACCAGTTGACTGAACAGCGCCAGTGCGCCTTTTGTTTCGGGTTGGGCACCATTGGCAATCAGGGTGCGATCCAGATCGGTGCACAACAGCAAACGCCTCATGGGTTTGCTGCCCCATGGTCATCGGCAAAAAACTGGTAGTGCTGCATGGCCTCCAGAATGCCGGCGGCGTGCGGTTTCTCTGAGAAGTAGATTTTCTCAATGTTGGCCAGGCCAGACAACTCCGCCAGATGGCGGTTGTCCACCACCACTCCCAGGGTGTTGCCGCGCAACATGTCGGCATCCGCACCGGTGACCCCCGCCACCAGCGTCTTTTCCAGCGGAAAGCCAAATTGTTCGGCGCACCAGCGCAGGGCCAATCCCTTGGAGGCGCGCACCGGAAGCACATCAAGAAATTGTCCAAACGAAAAAATCACATTCACTGCCTGCTCATTGCGCAGCAAGAGTTGTCGTATTTCGTTGACATTTGCCACGTCGGGGTCAATAAAGTAACTCAGCTTAAAGGCACTTTGACAGGATTTGGGCTGCATCGTCAGCCCGGGAACACCCTTGAGGATGTCATGCACTGCTGCCCGGCTCCACTGGTGGTCAATGTGGCGAAGCCACACCGCGTCTTCCGTCAGGTTGGGTGCGTAATGGATTTGCGTGCCCTGACCAGTGATCAGCACATCCGGCTGCACGATGTGGTGACGTTTGAGCGTTGCCAACGCATCGTCCAGGCCACGCCCCGTGGCAATCCCGAAGATGATGGTCTTGCGGTGCGCCTGCATGGTTTGCAAAAAGGGCGTCAAGGACACCGGGTCACCAATCAGATTCAGGTCCAGGCTGGTGAAGATGGCCTGCTGACGGAACACGCCAGCGCGCCGCCGCAAATTCATTCGGGTCAGGGTTTCGGTTTTTTCAACCAGCGGTCGAATCACCGACAGGTAGCTTTCAACGTGTGCCGGCCACGAATAGAAATGCCGAACCCCCTGGATGCCGTTCTTGGCAAAACGCCGCCATGCCACCTTGTCGTTCAGAGCCTGCAGCAGCGTGTCTGACATCGCCGCTTTGTCCAGAGGGTTGATCAAATAACCGTTCTGGCAATTGTGAATGATGTCGGTCGGGCCACCATCCTCAGTGGCCACGATGGGCAGCCCGCAGGCTGCCGCCTCGATCAAGGTCAGGCCAAAGGGCTCTGTCAGCGCCGGGTTGACAAAAATGCCTCGCGATGCGGCTGCCAGCCGGTACAACACCGCCACATCTTTCGGCTTGTGGTGTTTCGGATAGGCAACCTTGCCATACAGGTCGTATTTGTCGATGACCAGCAGAATCTCGTTGAGCACTTTCTTTGACACTGATTCCATTTCCTGAATGTCGTCGCGATTGCCCGCCACGATGACCAGGTTGGCCGCCTGCTGCAAGGCCGCCGACCCACCATACGCTTCAACCAGGGCCACGATGTTCTTTTTGGGGTCAGGGCGCGACAGCGCCAGGATCATCGGCTTGCCGGGGACGCTCAAAAACCGCTTCAGTTCAGCGGCAATTTCGCTCTTTTTCTCGTCGCCCAAAGGCGGAAAAAACTGCGTCAGGTCGGTGCCGGGCGGGATCACCCGCATGCGTTCTGGCTGGTAAAAATCGTACAGGCCGTATTGTTGCTCAATCTCCTGCTGGGTGCTGGTGATCACCCGCTCAGCGGTGCCGAGGGTGATTTCTTCAGCATCAATGCGCCGTGAAATGTGGTACGTGGATTCGATCTCGCTGCGTTTGATGCCACTGGCCAGCAACTGTTGGCGTTTGTTGCGCCCCAAAGAGTGGCCCGTGTGCACCAGGGCAATGCCCAACTGGTGCGACAGGCGCGACCCCACATAACCGGCATCGGCGTAATGGCTGTGAATCACATCGGGCATGCGTGGCTGGCTCTTGAGATAGGCCAACACGTTGTCAGAAAAATTCTCCAGCGAGTCCCACAGCAATTCCTTGCGCAGGTATTTTTCTTCACCGCACGCAATGCGCACAATGCTGGCTTTTTCAGACAATGGCTCCACCACTTCGGCGTAGTCTGTACTGACCTGGGCATCGACCACACGGCGCGTCAGCAACACCACTTTTTCAACATCTTTGCGCGCACCCAGGGCTCGCGCAAGTTCAACCACGTATTTGGTTTGGCCACCGGTGTCAGCGTCGCGGCCAAGCTCCAGGTTGTGGCCGCGAATCAGGCCGTGCACACTGATCAGGACAATGTATAAAGGCACTGCTTTAACCGGCACTTGCTTTTCCATAAGCCCCTTCCAAAGTTCGACAACGATGCGTTTTCATGTCTGTCCAGTGTGACACATCAAACAAAGGTGCGTTTTCACGGTCATGATACCCAGCACCCACAGGCTTGGAACGACAATAAAAATGCGCCACCAATGAAACTGCGCAAGCAGCCTTACCATGGCGCGCCTCTGGTCAACGGCCCCTATTGACACCGTTCAAAACCAAAAATTATGTCCAAAATAATGACAGCACCACCGCCTGACCCGAAACTGAACCAGATCCTGGCGCGGCTCCCGGCGGGCCGAATACGAGCGTTTGTTGCCAGACTTGAAACTGGTGCCCATGCCACGCAAATGCACCATGTCGGAGTCAGGCGACCACGAGAACTATCTGCACTTCCCCACCTCTGGCATCGTCTCGCTGATCTACGACCTGGAAGACGGGTCGTCCAGCGAAGTCGCGCTGGTTGGCAATGAGGGCATGATTGGCATCTCGATCTACATGGGCGGCGAAAGCCTGCCCAGCAGCACCGAGGTGCAAAGCGCCGGCTGCGCTTACCAGCTCAGTCGCAAGGTCATGAAACACGAATTCTCGTTGGGTGGCAAACTGCAACAACTGGCCTTGCTCTACACCCAGGCGCTGATTTGCCAGACCTCCCAAACTGCCGTGTGCAACCAGCATCACTCAATCGAACAGCGGTTTTGCCGATGGCTGCTGATGAGCTTCGACCGTTTGCAGAGCGACAAAATGGCCATTACCCAGGAGCAAATTTCGCACCTGCTGGGCATTCGGCGCGAAAGTGTCACGCAAACCGCTGGTCGGTTGCAGAAAGATGGCTTGATTGGCACTGCGCGCGGTCGCATCACAGTGCTGAATCGCCCTGGACTTGAAGCGCGGGTCTGCGAGTGTTACGCCGCAGTCACCAGCGAGTGCGACCGCCTGCTGCCAACCCAAAAAGTGCACGCATCCTGACCAGACTCGCCGCCAATGGCGTCACCCCTGACGTGTGAAAACGATCCTGAAGCCGATCAAAAAATGGGCCTGTTCTTATTTCCGCAGTCGTGCTAAAGTGCGCGCGCCGGATCGGTTGGCGCCGGCTTTACCTGACAAACAGAACGGAGATTCACATGGCACTTTTCCCCTGGAATGATGACTTGAATGTGGGCAACACCTTCATTGATGCCGACCACAAAAAACTGGTCAAGCTGGTCAACGACTTTCACGATGCCATGGAACAAGGCCGTGGCAACGAAGTGATCGGGAAAGTGCTCAACAACCTGGTGATTTACACCAAAGAACATTTCAGTCGCGAAGAGGCAGAAATGCAACGCATCAAGTACCCACGCTTTCTTGCGCACAAGCAAGAACATGACAAGCTGATGAAAGAAGTGGGCGAATTGCAGGCAAGTTTCGCGACCGGCAAGGCCATGCTCTCCATCAAGGTGTCAAAGTTTCTGCGCGACTGGCTGGTGACCCATATTCATCAGACCGACAAACTGCTGGCGCTAGCACTCAAGTAGCCACTGGCTGACGCCACCGGGACGGCAGACCAAAGCGCGCGCCGCGGGCAGTTGGGCCGGGAAACCGCCCAAGCCATGGGACAATCCCGTGATGTACTTATTATTTGAAGAAACCGGCAAATTCCTGGCCGGGCGCATGCTCTCCGAGGCCGACACGTCGGCCCAGGTCGAGCTTGACTCAGGCAAACGTGTCAAGGTCAAGGCCGCCAACATCCTGCTCAAGTTTGAGAAACCCAGCCCTGCTGACCTGATGGCGGGCGCACAGTCTGTGGCGGCCGGCATGGAACTCGACATGGCCTGGGAATTCGCGCCTGAAGGCGACTTCGGTTTTGCCGAGCTGGCACGCGACTACTTCTCGGAACACGCCACGCTGGAGCAACAAGCCGGCACCCTGATGGCGCTGTATGACGCGCCCCACTACTTTCGCCGCGCCGGCAAGGGGCGCTTCAAAAAGGCCTCGGCCGACATCCTGGCGCAGGCGCTGGCCGCGATCGAGAAAAAGAAACAGATGGTGCTGCAGATTGCGTCTTGGGTGAAAGACTTGAGCGAAGGCACTTGCCCGCAGCCCATTCGTGACCAGCTCTACAAAATCCTCTTCAAGCCCGACAAGAACGCGCCCGAATACAAGGCGGTGGTGGAAGCCTCACGTGCCACGCACCTGGGACCGTTGGACTTGCTGATCAAGGCCGGCGCGATTGACTCGCCCTACCAATTCCACTGGAAACGCTTCCTGCTGGAAAACTTTCCCAAGGGCGTGGGTTTTCCCAAGCTTGATGCGCCGCTCATCCAGGACGAATTGCCACTGTCCAGCGCGCGCGCGTTTTCCATTGACGACTCGGCCACTACCGAGATTGACGATGCGCTGTCGGTGCAAGGTCTGGGCACTGGCACGGTGTTGCTGGGCATTCACATCGCTGCACCTGCCCTGGCCATCACCACTGGCAGCCCGGTCGACGCCGTCGGCCGTGCCCGCCTGTCCACCGTCTACATGCCCGGCTACAAACTCACCATGTTGCCCGACGAGGTGGTGCAAAACTACACCCTGATGGAAGGGCGCGACTGCCCGGCGGTGTCGCTCTATGTGACGCTGGATGAAGCCACGCTGGAGATCAAGGCGTCAGAGACCAAACTGGAACGTGTGCACATTGGCGCCAATTTGCGCCACGACCAGCTCGACGCGGTGGTCACGCTGGACTGGCTTCAAGACCCATCGTTTAAGCACGATATTGACCCTCAGCCCTTACAGAATAAGCGTGAGCAGCTCTCATTTTTATTTCGATTGGCACAAGACCTGAAAGCCAAACGCGAGGTGGTGCGTGGCAAGCCCGAGAACTTCAACCGGCCTGATTACAACTTCAGGCTGGTCGGTAACAACGGCGCCGAGCCCACTGGCAATGAACAGGTCGAGATCAGCGTGCGCCAACGCGGCGCGCCGCTGGACTTGATCGTCTCCGAGGCCATGATTCTGGCCAACAGCACCTGGGGCAGTTGGATGGCCGAGCTCGGTGTGCCCGGCATTTACCGCAGCCAGGCTTCGATGTTGCCCGGCGTGAAAGTGCGCATGGGTACCAAAGCTTTGCCCCATGCCGGTATTGGTGTGAAAAGTTACGCCTGGAGCAGCTCACCATTGCGCCGCTACGTCGACCTGGTCAACCAATGGCAGATCATTGCCTGCGCCCGGCACGGCAAAACGGCCGCGTTGGCGGCACCGTTCAAGCCGAAAGATGCCGACCTGTATTCCGTGATCTCCAGCTTTGACGCCGCCTACTTTGCCTACAACGGTTACCAGAACGCGATTGAACGCTTCTGGACGCTCAAATACGTGCAGCAGAACGATGTCACCGAAATCGAAGCCACCCTGTTCAAGGACAACCTGGTGCGTGCCGACCACCTGCCGCTGGTGCTGCCGGTGATGGGGGCGCAAAATCTGCCACGCGGCGCACGCGTGCGGGTGAAACTGGGTGACATCGACCTGGTGTCACTCGACATTCACGGCACCGTGCTGGAACGCTTGGACGCTGCACCTGAAGCCACGGATGCCGATGACGAGCTCGACGAGGACAGCATGGCAGGCCCGATTGCCATTGCGGTTGACATGACCGAGGCTGACGCTGCCGAAGCCCCGGCTGCCCAAGAAGCCACCGTGGCACCGTGAACCTTCGGTCTTTCAGCACCCTTCAGATTGCGCTCGGTGTCTCCGTGGCCGTTCATGCGGCACTGCTGACGGTCAGGTTTGTTGACCCCGAAGCGTTCAACCGGGTGTTTCAGGACACCCCGCTCGAGGTGATTTTGGTGAACGCCAAAACCAATGAGCAACCCGACAAGGCCAGCGCCATCGCCCAGGCCAACATGGCGGGCGGCGGCGAGTCCGAGCGTGGCCGCGCCACCAGCCCGTTGCCGCCAGCACTGATCGACCTCGACGGCGAAAGCAACGCGCCCGATCAAGACAAGAAGGTGCGCGACCTGCAGGATCAGCAATCCCTGATCCTGGCGCAGATCAAGGACCGTCTGGCCAGCATGCCGCCACCCGACCCGCGCGCGGCCCACCAGTCGCCGGAACAGGTTGAGCGGGAGCAAAACCGCCGCCAGCTGATCAAGCTGCTGGCCGAGATCGAGCGGCGCATCAACCAGGAAAACGCCCGACCGAAAAAGCGCTACATCAGTCCGTCCACGCGTGAAGCGGTTTACGCCATTTACTACGACAAACTGCGCCGCGCCATTGAAGACAAGGGCACCGAGAATTTTCCACAGCTTGGCAGTCAGAAGCTTTATGGTGAGCTCACCATGATCGTGACCATCAACCATGATGGGCAGGTGCTGTCGACCGAAGTGGTGCAAAGCTCGGGCCGGTCCGTGCTGGATCGGCGGGCCCAGGCGATTGCACGCAGTGCGGGGCCGTTCGGCAGATTCGGGGCCGAAATGCGCCGCCAGGCGGACCAGATTGCCGTCGTGTCGCGCTTCAAATTCACCCGCGAAGAAACGCTTGAAACCAAGCTCAGCAACAACTAGCACACCGCGCGCACCATGACCATTGACCTCTACTGCGTGATGGGCCACCCGATCGCACACAGCCGCTCACCCTGGATTCACACCCGCTTTGCCGAACTCACCGGCCAGGCCATGCGCTACGACAAGCGTGAGATCCCGCTGGGCCATTTCGGCGAGAGTGTGCAGGCCTTCATGGCCGAGGGCGGGCGTGGCTGCAACATCACCGTGCCATTCAAGTTTGAGGCTGCGGCACTGGCCCACCACACCAGCGAACGCGCCCTGCTGGCACAAGCCTGCAATGTGCTGACCTTCAGAGGCGGGCAAATCCTGGCCGACAACACCGACGGCCTTGGCCTGGTGACTGACATTCAACACAACGCCGGCCTGCCGCTCAAAGGCCTGCGCCTGCTGCTAATTGGCGCCGGTGGTGCGGCCGCAGGGGTGCTTGGGCCGTTGATTGATACCCAACCGGCGCACATCAGCGTGGCCAACCGCACGCTGCACAAGGCGACCGAACTGGTGGCGCGCCATCAATTCCTGGCCTCACTACAAAAAACAGAGCTAGTAGCTCAAGATTTAAAAAGGCTTGAAGGTGATTTTGATGTGATCATCAACGGAACTGCCAGCAGCCTCACTGGTGTCGGCGTGCCGGTGCCTGCGGGCGTGCTCAAACCCGGCGCCCTGGCCTACGACTTGATGTACGGCCCCGGTGCCCAGGGTTTCATGGACTGGGCGCGCGCGCACGATGCCGTGCCGCGTGATGGGCTGGGCATGTTGGTGGAACAAGCGGCCGAGGCCTTTTTGATCTGGCGCGGCGTGCGTCCGCCCGCTGCCCAGGTGCTGGCCGAATTGCGCAAGCTCGCGGGCTGACGCCATGAAGCCTGTGTTGCGCTGGCTCGCCTTGGTGGCCCTTGGGCTGCTGCTGTTGCAGCTTTTTTTCGTGGCACGCATTGCCACCATGCTCGTCATTGACCCGCAGTCCACCACTTTTGAGCGCTCTGAAGCCTGGCGTGTGGTCACAGAAAAAGGCGAGTTGCGCTGGCGTCAGCAATGGATACCGTACGACAAGATTTCCAACCACCTCAAACGCGCCGTGATCGCCAGCGAGGACGACGGCTTTGCCAACCATGACGGTGTCGACTGGAATGCCATTGAGAAAGCCTGGCAAAAAAATGCCAAGGCCGAAGAATTGACAGCCAAGGCAGAAGCCAGGGCAGAGGCCCAGCAAGCCAGAATTGACAGCAAAAACCACGGCAAAGGCGCGGCCACTGCGCCTGCCAAAGCTGCCGCGACCCCAACCGCCAAACCAGTCAAACCACCCAAGGTGGTGGGAGGATCCACCATCACCCAGCAACTGGCCAAAAACCTGTTTTTGTCTGGCGAGCGCACGCTGCTGCGCAAGGGGCAGGAATTTGTGCTGACGCTGCTGCTGGAGGCGCTGCTGGACAAACAACGCATTTTTGAGATTTACCTCAACAGCGTGGAATGGGGCGAAGGCGTGTTCGGCGCAGAAGCCGCTGCCCAGCACTACTTTCGCAAGCCTGCCGCGCAACTGAGCACCTACGAGGCGGCCCGGCTGGCCGTGATGCTGCCACGGCCCAAGTATTTTGAGAAGTTGCCCAATTCAAGCTATGTGGCAGGCCGTGCCGGCGTGATCACACGCCGCCTGCAAAATGCCGATTTGCCATGAATGACCCGGCCGCACAACTCAGCCATGGTGCCCGACTGAAGGCGCTGGCATCACCGCTGGCGGCGCAGCTGGTCAGCCTGTTGTTGCTCGGGATTGTTCGTGTGCTGACCGGGTCACAGGCGCGCTGGTGGGGCTGCCCACCCAAAGCTGAGCAGCGCATTTATTTTGCCAACCACCAAAGCCACGCCGACCTGGTGATGATCTGGGCAGCACTGCCCAAAGAGTTGCGCCACGGCACCCGCGCGGTGGCGGCGCGTGACTATTGGACCAAAACCCCTTTTAAACAGTGGCTCACCTCCGCCGTGTTCAACGTGATTTATGTCTCGCGCTCGCGCTTGGCCGATGAAGACCCGCTGGAGCCGCTGATCGATGCGCTGCAGGCTGGCGACTCGCTGATTTTGTTCCCAGAGGGCACGCGTGGCCACATGGAAGAGCCGCAGGCCTTTAAGGCCGGACTCTACAACCTGGCGCTCAAATTTCCTCAGATTGAGCTGATACCAGCCTGGATCGCGAATGTGCAGCGGGTCATGCCCAAAGGTGAAGTGGTGCCGGTGCCGGTGTTGTGCTCGGTGACCTTTGGTGTACCCATGCAGTTGCAGCCCGGCGAGGACCGGCAGGCATTCTTGCAGCGGGCACGCAGTGCAGTGATAGCCCTGCGCGACATCTGAAGGCCGCTGATGTACCAAACCCTGAAGAACCTCAGTGCAGCGCAGCAAGTGGGCGTCATGTTCACCATCGTCTTTGGCCTGTTGCTGTTGGCCTCGCTCAGCCTTTTTTTGCTGTCCATGCGCGAGCATGACGATGCCCAATCGCAGCAAACGCACCTGAACCGTGTGGCCGATTTGAGTAACCTGCTGCGCACCAGTTGGCTCATGATTTTTGTCTTCTGGCTGGCCTGGCTGGCCGGTGACGCAACCCGATTGGTGCTGTTTGCAGTGGGTTCTTTTTTTGCGCTGCGTGAATTCCTGACGCTGTCGCCGACGCGTCGGGGCGACCATCGCGGCTTGGTATTGGCGTTTTTTGTGGTGTTGCCGTGCCAGTATGTGCTGGTCGGCACCGAACACTTCAACCTCTTCACCGTGTTCATTCCGGTTTATGTGTTTCTGGCGTTGCCAGTAGCCAGCGCGCTGGCCAATGACCCAACGCGTTTTCTGGAGCGCAATGCCAAGTTGCAGTGGGGCATCATGGTGTGCATCTACGGCATGAGCCATGTGCCGGCACTGTTGCTGCTGGATTTTCCCAACTACAACCAGAAAAATGCCTTTCTGGTGCTGTTTCTGGTGCTGGTGGTGCAGACCTGCATGGTCACCCAGCATCTGGTGGCCCGCAAAATGCTGCACCCACCCGCCGCGCCGCAGATCAGCGGCAGCTTCACCTGGCGGAGCTGGAGCTGGGGCATGGCGGCTGGCAGCTTGCTGGGGGCGCTGTTGGCTGGCATCACGCCGTTTGTGCCAGGGCAGGCATTTGCCTTGTCATTTGTGGCTTGTGCCGCAGGCTCGCTCGGCCACCTGGTGATGAAAGCCCTGAAGCGCGACCGTGGCATCCCGATCTGGCGCGGAGAGGGCAAGGCTGTCACGGGTGCGGGTGGCATGCTTGACCGGATTGACTCATTGTGTTTTGCGGCGCCTGTGTTTTTTCACTCGGTTAGATGGTATTTTGGGCTGTAGCCCATATATATAATGCATGTGTTGCTATCAATATAATTTAATCCTGAGCCACATCGAACCATGAGAATCCTGGGCATTGACCCCGGCTTGCGCACCACCGGCTTTGGTCTGGTGGACGTGCATGGCTCGGCACTCACCTATGTGGCAAGCGGCACCATCAGCACCACCCACATCGAGAAAGACCAGTTGCCTGCGCGCCTGAAGGTGCTGTTTGACGGCATCCGCGAGGTGGTGGGGCGATACGCGCCCGACGCGGCATCCGTAGAAATCGTGTTTGTCAATGTCAACCCGCAGTCCACCCTGTTGCTGGGTCAGGCACGCGGCGCGGCCATCACCGCGCTGGTGACCGGGGGCCTGCCGGTGGCCGAATACACCGCGCTGCAAATGAAACAGGCAGTGGTGGGTTATGGCCGTGCCGACAAAACACAGATTCAGGAGATGGTGCGCCGCCTGCTCGCTCTGCCCGGTTTGCCAGGGCCGGATGCCGCCGATGCGCTGGGCCTGGCCATCACCCACGCCCATGCGGCCCATTCGATCACCCGCCTGGCGCAGGCAAAAGGCCTTGGTGGTGCGCAAAACCAGACACAGAAGGCGGCCTACAAAGCCGGGCGCAGCCGCTGATGGGTGCGATTCAAACTGATGTGGCATCCTTAAGACATGCCGGTCTTGCGTCAAACCCGGCGCAGCGTATTGCGTATCAAACCCGGCTCTGCGTATAAACCCGGCCCGGCCTATCAAACCCGGCTCTGCGTATCTAACCCGGCCCGGCGACTGGGCTATGTGCATGCGGTTTTGGGGTGAAAACACACGCGAAATTGAAAGTACAGTATGCAAGCGGT
>Ga0136636_10001063_pt1 | contig 15517 bp, 7 predicted proteins | sample AntDrymUQ8522106_2_FD_104653 | JGI IMG/M metagenome (GOLD analysis project Ga0136636, IMG submission 104653) | Polar desert sand microbial communities from Dry Valleys, Antarctica - metaG UQ852 (21.06) | ecosystem: Environmental > Terrestrial > Soil > Desert | place: Antarctica: Dry Valley... | reverse complement strand
GACTCCAGTCGCTGCCATGGCAGCTCCCACAGCTAGCAACTGCTGCCACTGCCAGCCATGCCATCTGTGGGAGCCGGCATGCCGGCGACTGCAACACCGCAGATCGCCGCGACTCCAGTCGCTGCCATGGCAGCTCCCACAAGTGCTGCCACTGCCAGCCATGCCATCTGTGGGAGCCGGCATGCTGGCGAGCGCAACATCGCAGGTTGCCGCGACTCCAGTCGCTGCCATGGCAGCTCCCACACCGAGCAACTGCTGCCAACTCGAATCTTTAGTCCGCATCCTGCGTCATGACCCACGCCATCGCGGTGCGTGCCGGTACCTCGAAACGCCCACTGGCCGGATCGAAACGCGCCAGCTCCGCGGGCCGACGGTCGGCGCCCGCACGATGGACCGGATGCAGCGCCCACGGCTTGTTGCGCTGAGCGGGCAACACGATCGCGCGCGCGACCGGCTCGACGTTGATCATGTAGATCAGCTCGCGGAACGCGGCACCATCAAGGCCTGCGCCATCGAGGTGACCGACCAGCACGGTCGGCACCTGCGCGGGACCGGTGTTGGGAAAGCGCAGCCGCTGGCCGATCTGCTCGGCGTGGCGCAAGCGGAACAGGGTGCTGCCCGCGCGTATCCGCAGCAGGTCGAAGAACGCGTCGCGGGTCCATGCGATGTGCTCTGGCATCGGCTTTATGCGCGCATCGGCCAGCAGCGGCCGCATCAGCGGCCAGCTGCTGGCGTTGTCGCCGGCCGGCGGCAGGCCGGTGCCGAAATGGTTCTCGCGTGCGGTCCAGTCGATGCGGTTGAACCAGTCGCCGGAATCGAAACTGTTGCGATCCATCGACTTGCTGCGCAGCAGCTCGCCGCCGGCGTGGAAATAGACGATGCCCTGGCTGAAGGCGTTGATCGCCAGCGCCAGCACCTGCACCCGCGCACGGTCCTCGCGTGAGGTTTGCGGCGGCAGCTTGAACACGTTGACGTCGAACAGGGTCTGGTTGTCGTGGTTCTCGACGTAGTTGACCACTTCCTGCGGCTGGCTGACGTAGCCGGCCGGCTGGCCGTTGTAGTCGATCGACGACAGCGCAGCCTCGGTTCCCGTATGCGTCATCATGCGATAGTCGCGCAATGAACCGGCCAGCCCCACGCGCACCATGTCGGCTGCCGCGCGCAGCGCATCGAGCCCCAGTCCGGGCGGCGCATGCGGATTGCGATCGTAGACCAGGCCGTTGACGTAGCCCTGGCGCTGCACCTGCCGCACATCGTTGTCGGCCGGGCCGCCACCGCGCACCGCATCCCGTGCGCGGTCGCTGAAGGTGCCGATGCCGCTGCCGTTGAGCGACAGCTGCGAGGCCTGCACGAAGCGTGCGCCATTCGCGACCTCGCCGAAGTTCCAGCCCTCGCCGATCAACTGCACGCGGCGTCCGGCGGCCGCATCCACCGCGCGCTGCAGGTCGAGCATCGCGCTGCGCGGCTGGTGCCCCATCAGGTCGAAGCGGAACGAATCGATGCGGTAGTCGCGCGCCCACACTACCGCCGAGTCGATCATCAGCTTGGCCATCATGCGCTGTTCGGTGGCGGTGTTCTCGCAGCAGGTCGAGCGCTCGATGCCGCCTTGCGCATTCAGCCGGTGGTAGTAGCCGGGTACGATGCGGTCGAGAACCGACTGCACGTGCTGGCCGGAGTGGCTGGTGTGGTTGTAGACCACATCCATGCCAACGCGCAGACCGATCCGATGCAGCGCATCGACCATCGCGCGGAACTCACGCACGCGCACCGCGCCAACTGCCGGATCGCTGGCATAGCTGCCCTCGGGCGCGGTGAAGTGCCACGGATCGTAGCCCCAGTTGAAACAGTCGCGGGCGCGTACCGCGGCGACCGCGGCTTGCTGCTGGTCGCTGTCGGCCGCGGCGCTGTCGATGTTCGGCGTGACGCAATCAGCTTCGGGCACGCTGGCCAGATCATAGGCCGGCAACAGATGCACATCGGTGATGCCGGCGTCCGACAGCGCGCGCAGGTGGCGCATGCCGTAGCTGTCGTTGTCGGTGAACGCGGCATAGCGCCCACGCCTTGCCGCACTCACGCTGGCGTCATTGATCGAGAAGTCGCGCACATGCAGCTCGTAGATCGCCATGTCGGTGGCGTCGATCACGCGCGTCGGACGCAGCGCTTCGTCCCAGCCGACCGGCTGGGTTGCGGGATCATCGAGGCTGCCGATCCAGCTGCGCTGCGAGTTGGTGGTCAAGCTCAGCGAATAGGGATCGGTGACGCGATTGCGTACCACTCCAGTGCCTGGCACGTGCACATCGATCAGATAGGTGTAGTAACCCGTGCCGATGGAAACCTCGGCGCGCCAGACACCGCTGGCCGCATCGCGCTGCATGGCCATCAGCGCGCTCGCCGGGCCCTGTCCGCCAGCGTAGGTGCACAGTGAAACGGCGCGAGCGGTCGGCGCCCACACGGCGAAGCGGGTCACCTCGCCATCGACGCTTGCCCCGAGTGCGGTATCGCTTGCGGCTGCCGCATAGCGTGCGTCCAGTGCCGCGCCAAGTTGGGTGTGGGATGCATCAAGCACGATGTTGTCCGCGTCGACGCGGGCGATCAGCAGCTGGCCGCGCCAGGCCGCATCGAGCGCATTCCGATGTTTGGCGGGCACCTCCAGGATCACGCCATCGCCGAGCCATCCGAAGCGCTCGCGCAGCGCTTTGTCGAGCGGCTGGCGCCGTTCTACCAGCGCGATCGAATCCGCAGCGCCGCTGACCGGCACGCCTGCGCGCGCCACGATGCCGGCCTCGGCGTCGTGATACAGCGCGAATCGACCGCCGGGCGCGACACCAGCCCAATGCAGCCGCTGCCCATCGATCCAGACCGCACGCGCATCGTGCGCGGCGATGGCCGCCGGATGCAGGGTTTGCATGGAGTTCACGGCCGTGCACTCGGCGAGATCCGCGGCGGCGGCGCTTGTCGCAGCGCAGCATGGGGCAGCACAGCACAGCAAGAGCATGGGTGCGGCAAACCGTTGCAGTGGCATCGGATGTTCCCTTATGTTGTGCAGCACAGGTCTGCACGCGCAGGCCAAAGCTGATTGGGTAGGATGTCGCCGAAGCCACGCGGCATACGCTCGCGCAGCCGAACGTCGCGACCGCAACCAGCACGCACCGACCACATCCTACGACCCTCGCCGCAGAAACCGAAGATGGAAGACCAACGTATCCGCAAGATCGTCATCGTCGGTGGCGGAACCGCCGGCTGGATGGCGGCGTCTTTGCTCTCCAAGCTGCTCGATCGCAGTGTGCGGATCGATCTGGTCGAATCCGAGGAGATCGGCACGGTCGGTGTCGGCGAAGCCACCATCCCGCAGATCCGCCACTTCAATGCCACGCTGGGCATCGACGAGGACGAGTTCGTACGCCAGACCCAGGCCACGTTCAAGCTGGGCATCGAGTTCGTCAACTGGACCCGGCTCGGACATCGCTACATCCATACCTTCGGCACCACCGGCGGGCGCGATCTGGGCCTGGTGCAGTTCTACCAGTACTGGCTGAAGCTGTATCTGGCCGGCGAGGTGGGCCCGGACATCGGCGAGTACACCTTCCATGCGATCGCCTCGCGCAAGAACCGTTTCATGCGTTCGGCCAACGTGCAGAACTCGCCGTTGTCGAACATCTCCTACGCGTTCCACTTCGATGCCGGGCTGTACGCGCGCTACCTGCGCGCCAAGGCCGAACAATGGGGGGTGGTGCGCACCGAGGGCAAGGTGCGCGAGGTGCTGCTGCACCCCGAAAGCGGTTTCGTCGATGCGGTAGTGATGGAAAGCGGCGCGCGCATCGACGGCGATCTGTTCATCGATTGCTCCGGATTTCGCGGGCTGCTCATCGAGCAGGCCCTGCACACCGGCTACGAGGACTGGTCGCAGTGGCTGCCGTGCAACCGTGCACTGGCCGTGCCGTGCCGCGGCACGCCCGACATCACCCCGTACACGCGCTCGACCGCGCGCAGCGCGGGCTGGCAGTGGCGCATCCCGCTGCAGCATCGCACCGGCAACGGCTACGTGTATTGCTCGGACTACATCAGCGACGACGAGGCGGCGGCCACCCTGCTGGCCAACCTCGACGGCGAAGCGCTGGCCGAACCGCGCCCGCTGCGTTTCGTCACCGGCAAGCGCAAGCAGTTCTGGAATCGCAACGTGGTCGCGGTGGGTCTGGCCAGTGGATTCATGGAGCCGCTGGAGTCGACCTCGATCCACTTCATCCATTCCAACATCGCCAAGCTGGTCGCGATGTTTCCCGATCGGCGCTGCGACAGCGTGCTGGTCGACGAGTACAACCGCCAGCTGCAGTTCGAGTTCGAGCGCAGTCGCGACTTTTTGGTGCTGCACTACAAGGCTACCGAGCGCAACGACTCGCCGTTTTGGAACTACTGCCGCGAGATGCCGGTTCCGGACAGCCTCGCCAGGAAGATCGCGTTGTTCCGCGACTCGGGTCTGGTGTTCCGCGAGCGCGAGGAGCTGTTCACCGAAGTCAGCTGGATGCAGGTGATGATCGGCCAGCACATGATGCCGCGCAGCTATCATCCGATGGTCGACAACCTCAGCGCCGAGGAGCTGCGGCAGATGGTTGCCGGCACCCGCGCGGTGCTGGAGCGCGCCTCCGACGTGATGCCGCTGCACCAGGACTTCATCGCCAAACACTGTCGCGCGGAGCCGATGGACTTCGCCAGTCCGCAGCGCAAGGCGATGTAGCGCGGCAGCATTGTGCTCTTGCGCGTCACTGGCCTGCGTGCCTGTTGCAGCCGGATGCCGCTCGCATGCATGCTTTTCAGGGGGCCTTGGCATCCGCATGCGGCGCGGCGAGCAGAAACTGCAGTGGCTCGGCCAGGCGCGCGCTCCACGCCGCCTCGGAATGATCGGCGCCCGGAAACACGCGCGTGGTCCAATTGCCCTCGTCGTAGCCCTTGCGTCGCAGCACCGCATCGACCTGCTGCTGCAGTTGCGGGTACCAGGCATCGAGGGTGGCGGTGCCGTGATCGAAATAGATCCGGTGTGCGCCGGCAGCGGGAAACGCGTCGTTGATGTAGTCGACAAACGCGTCCGGCACCGGGTTGTCATCGCGCAGGAACGTGCCCGGCCAGTGGGTCGACAGGCAGGCGGCAGCGCCGAACACCTGCGGATACTCGGCCATGGCATACATCGAGATCAGACCACCCATGCTCGATCCCATGATGAACGTGTGCTCGGGTCCGCGCTGGGTGCGGAAGCGCGCATCGATCACGGGCTTGAGCTCTTCGACCAGGAAGCGCAGATAGCGGTCCGAGTACACGCCGTCGGCGAATAGCGGTTGGCCAGGAGCGCGTTCGAGCGCGAGCAGCGCGGTCTGCTGCGCGGCGTCCAGCGCATCGAAGGGCTGCTGCGGGAAGTACTCGCCGTGCCGCGCTTTGCCTGCATTCCAAATGCCGACGACGATGAACGGACGCACGCTGCCAGCGGCAATCAATCCACCGGCGACCTCGTCGACCCGCCACTCCTGCCGATTCCAGGTGGTCGCTGCATCGAACAGCATCTGCCCATCGTGCATGTACAGCACGCTGTAGGGACCGTCGGCGGGATAGCGGTCCGGTAGCCAGACGTCGATATGGCGCGGCGGCACCAGCGCCGATGCGAAATCCGCGAGCCGCTCGATGCGGCCGGACTGGACCTGCGGCGGGCTGTCGGCGTGGGTCGGCAGCGCGTACGCCAGCAGCAGCAGGGCAACCAGACGCTTCATGTGCATCGCTCCCTTGCGCTGCCGCGATACTGCCACAGGGACCGGAGCGGTTCGAGCACGCAGCGGCGGATTGCGCGCGCAGGCGCTAGGATCGCGCACCAACTCCCAATCCGCATCCTGCCCACTCCCGCCGTGTTCAATTCGCACCCGCGCATCGAATCGATTCCGCTGTTCGATGGCCACGCCTGCCACGTGGTCGACGATGCGCTGCTGGAGCCCGAGCGGGTGGTCGAGCTCGCCGCACAGCACTGGGCCGATGCAGCGCCGGCGGGATTCAACGCCTATCCCGGCCCGGAGCTGCGGATGCCCGATGCGGTGTCTGCGCGCCTCGATGTTTTTTTCGCCGAACACATCCGCGGCCTGCTCGGCGTGCGGCGCACCGAGCGCATGTACAGTCGGCTGGCGATGGTGACCACGCCGCCGGGGCGGCTTGAACCGCAGCAGTGGATCTGCCATCGCGATCGCTTCAACCTTCCGCCGGACAAGTGCGCCGGCGCATCGGTGCTGTATCTGTTCACGGATGCAGCACTGGGCGGCACCAGCTTTTTCCGTCCGCGCCGTGCGCTGCCCGAGATCGAAGCGCTGATCGAGGATTCAGCGAGCATGGATCGCGACACCTTCGAGCGCACCCATGGCCTGCCGCAGGGCTATCCGGGTGCGTCGAATCAGTGGTTCGAGCGCGTGCTCACCGTCCAGGCGCGCTGGAACCGCATGATCTTCTACGACGGCAGCCTGTTCCATTGCGGCGATATCCACGATCCGACGTTGCTCAGCGACGATCCGCGCCGTGGGCGCCTGACCCTGAACGGATTCTTCAACTGCCGTCGCGTGGCGGCTTGAGATCATCGCGGCGGTCGCTGGCCGGAATCTGCAACAGCAGATCGTCCATCACCAGCGGGTCGACGGCGCCGTCGCCGCCGGTGAATCCATGCGATTTCGGATCCAGGCCGAGCGCGCGATAGCCGCCGTCGTAGTCCCAGGTGGTGACATAGACGATGGCCCCGTCCAGCGACCGCGGATTGCCCAGCGATGCCGCCGGCACGGTAAAGGTGACGGTGTGTGCCTGCGCATCGACCTGGATGTCGGCAGCCGGCACCACGGATGCGCCATCGGCCGTGGCAGTGGCACCCGTGGCTGCGAATAGCGCATTGGTCCAGCCGTGCGCGCGCAGGCGGTAGTGCCAGCGAAGGTCGTGCGGAAGCGTCGCGTTCTGCTTCGGCATGACGGTCGCGCCCGCCGCGCGATCGGGAAAGCCGATGAAGATGGTGAACGCGACATGGTCGAAGCCGTTGGCTGGATTCCAGCCGGTGGTGATCCGGTGCATCGGCAGTTCGATCCGCATCGCTCCGCCGGAGCCCGACACCCGCGCACCGCGCAGATCCATCTGGCGGTTATCGCCCCAGCTGGGATCGGATGGATAGCGATAACGTCCATCCGGACCATGATCATCGCCCGCCGGATCCGTGGTCTGCGCCAGCAGCTGCCATTCGCGGGCGACGCGGAACGTGCGTGCGGCACTCACCGCCTCTGGATCCAGCGACCACGCCACCAGCCGGTGTTCGACTGCAGGATCGATCATGCTGGCGGTGTCGATGCGCGTAGACCAGCGTCCTTTGGCATCGGGCGAAAGGTCGATCGCACGGCTCAGATCGCCGTCGATGACCAGCTGTACGCGATCGGTGCCGGTTGCGCGACCGCTGATGCTGAAATCTTCGCGCACGGGCTTGGCGGGCGTTGCATCCAGGCGCAGGCGTGGCGCGCCCGAACCCGAAGAAAGCGTGCCCGCAGTCGATCGATCTGCGATCCATAACATGCCCGCTCGCGGCGCCAGGCGCAGGCTGAGTTTGCCACTGGCACCCACCCGCAGGTCGCGGGTAGCGCCACTCAGATCGAAGGCACCGCGCAGCGTAGTGCCGGCGGGCAAGCCGGTGTCGAGGTTATCCAGCAGCGCCTCGCGGTCGGCGCTGTTGAACACCACGATCGCGCGCGCAGCCTCGTGCTGCATTTCGTAGGCGAAAGCGCCGGGGCCTGCCGCGGTCTCGAACAGCACCTTCGGCGTGCCGTGGGTAAACACCTTGTGCGCGCGGCGCAGCGTTGCCATGGCGGCGATCTGCCGGTACAGCGGCGCGTCGGTGTCGAAGTGATCGCGGCCGCCTGACTGGTATCCGCCTGCGAACATCGCCGCGCGCGGCCGCCCGAACGCCTGCTCGGTGCCGTAGTAGATGGTGGGAATGCCGGGCAGGGTCATGATCAGCAGCAGCGACTGCTGCAGCCCGGCCAAACTGCCGCCGGCGAGAAACCGATCCACGTCGTGGTTGTCGACGAAGCTCGGCATCAGCTGCGGCCTGGCATGCAGTCGCATCATGCTGCGCACGCGGTGGCCGAGTGTTGCAGTCGGTCGCCCGCGCGCAAATACGTCGAGCGTGCTGCCGTACAGCGGAAAGTTGATCATGCCCGGCATCGCGCGGCCGCCGGCTTCGCGCAGGTAGCCATCGATCTTGCGCGCTTGTGCGTCGGCAAACGGCGGATCGATGCCGAAGCCTTCGCCGAACACATGAAAATCCCGACGCCCGGTGGCCGCCGCCACCCGCGCGATTCCCGGCGCATCAGGGTCATCGGAGTGAAGGAAATCGGTGAAGAACGCCGGCGGTACGTAGAACGCGGTGTCGACCCGAAAGGCATCCACGCCGGCCTGTGCGATCCAGTGCCCGTAGCTGCGACGCAAGGCCGCCTGCACTTGCGGATTCCCGGTGTTGAGATCGTCCAGATCGGCGAGCTGGTAGTTCAGTTCCTGATAGCGGTCGCGGCCATCGCGAATGGTCGGCGTCCAGTGATAGATCGCCTCTGCGCGCTGCGCGGGATCGCGTGGATCATTGCGCGTGAATGGCGCCTGTGTCGGTGCGCGGCGCCCGCCGCGGTCGCTGTTGGACACGAAACCGACCGTGGGATCGTTCGCATCCCACGCTTGCGGATAGCGGATGTAGTTGCCCACGTGATTGACCACGATGTCCTGCACCAGATACATGCCCGCGGCGTGCAGCGCGCGCGATAGCTGCTGGTAGTCGGCCAGCGATCCGAAGTGCGGATCGATCGCCGTGAAGTCCGTGCCCCAATACCCGTGATAGCCGCCGTAGCGCACCGCATCGTCCCACCATTGATGTGCGACGGGCGGTGTGATCCAGACCGCGGTGGCGCCCAGGCCGCGGATGTAGTTCAGGCGTCGGCTGATGCCGTGCAGGTCGCCGCCGCTGTAGTGCGCGCCGCTGGCCGGATCGAACTCGCCCTGGCCCTGGTCGTTGTTGGCCGGATCGCCGTCGTCGAAGCGGTCGATCATCAGGAAGTAGATGATCTGCTCGCGCCAGTCCGGCGAGGGCACATGGAGCGGGCCCGGGTTTGCGAGTGTCGTGGGCGACTGCGTTGCGCCGTCCGGTGCTGCTCCCGCCTCTGCTGCGATGCAACACCCGGTACCTGCAAAAGCCAGCGCGAAGAGCCAATGGCGCACATGCCGCAATGCAGCAAATTGGCCCGGGATGCGCGACGGATCTTGCGTGCAGTAGGTCATTTGGGTCGACTCGCGGGCTGGACGGCAACGCTCAACGGGGGGGCGGATTCGCGGCGTCTACGCCCCATTCTGCGCTCACCGGCGCGTACGCGCGCACGCTGCATTCGTTATGAATACGTTTGCAACATGACCTATCGGCTGGGACGCGCGGCTAGCATCCTGTATCAACCGGGGGAGGGCATTGCCCCGGAAGCGTCGGGCCCGGCGCGCGCCGTGTGGCGGCCGATCGGGACGGCATTCGGGTGTTTTTCTGGGGAGGGGTGATGTTGAATCTCAAGCGCAACAAACTCAGCGTGGCGCTCGCCTACGCGCTGCTGATCTCGACCGGTGGCGTCAACGCACAAGCGACCGACGACGATCAAAGCCAGAACGTCGCCGACGCGCAGGACGGCGCGGGCCAGACCGATGCAGAGGCCGAAGAGGCCGCGCAGAAGAAAAAGGAATTGACCGCGATCACCGTGATCGGCATCCGCGGATCGATCGAGCGTTCGATCGACCTGAAGGCGACGTCCGATACGATCGTCGAGGCGATCTCGTCCGAAGACCTCGGAAAGCTCCCCGACATCTCCATCGCCGACTCGCTCACGCGGCTGCCAGGGCTTGCCGCACAGCGCGTCGCGGGCCGCTCCTCGACGATCAGCATCCGCGGCCTGTCCGGCGACTACAGCACCACCCTGCTCAACGGCCGCGAGATCGTGAGCGTCGGCGACAATCGTGGCGTCGAGTTCGATCAGTTCCCCTCGGAGCTGATCAACCAGGTGTTGATCTACAAGACCGCCGGTGCATCGCTGGTCAATCAGGGCCTGTCGGGTACGGCCGACCTGCGCACCGTGCGCCCGCTGATGTTCCAGGAGCGCGTCAGCTCGGTGAACATCCGCGGCGAGAAGAACTCGCTGGGCAAGATCAACTCCGATTCGGATGACATCGGCAGCCGCGTGAGCGCGTTCTACGTCGACCAGTTCATGGACGGCAACCTCGGCGTCGCGCTCGGTTATGCGCGTCTCGACACGCCCGGACAAGCCCAGCGCTATGAGGCATGGGGTTACCCGACAGACGTTCCCGGCACCAATGGCGCGTTCACCCTCGGTGGCGCCAAGCTGCAGGGGTCATCGTCCGACAACGTGCGCCAGGGCTTGATGGGCGTGTTGGAGTACAACGCATCCGACAGCTATTCGACGCTGCTGGACATCTACTACTCGAAGTTCGAAAAAGCCGAGACCACCCGCTTCATGGAAGCAGGATTCCCGTGGGGTGGAGCGACCCTGGCCAATCCGGTGATCCGGGACGGGGTTGTCGTGGGTGGCACGTTCAACAGTGTGCGGCCCGTGCTGCGCAATGACCTCAATGAAGGCAACGACAAGCTGTTTGCGATCGGCTGGAACAACCAGTTCACGATCAATGACGACTGGTCGGCCACCGCGGATCTGAGCTATTCCAAGGCGAACCGCCAGGAGAGTCTGCTGGAGACCTATGCGGGTACACGCAGTGCCCGCGACAGCACGACCTTCCAGCTGGATCCGCGCGGCCTGACCGTGTTCAACTTCAATCGCGACTACACCGATCCGAGCCAGATCGTGCTGACCGATCCAGGCGGCTGGGGTCAGGACGGCTACATCAAGAAGCCTGAAATCGACGACAAGTTGAGTTCATTGCGCGGTGAGATCAAGCGCAGCTTCGTCGATGGGCCGTTCAGCAGCGTCGATTTCGGAATCAACTATTCCGATCGCGAGAAGCAGCGCGCGGTGCCGGAGGCCTTTCTCGACCTGCTGAACAATCGCGCGCCAGTGGCGATCGATCCGCGGTTCCTGATCAGCCCGGTCGATCTTGGTCACGTGGGCATACCCGGCACGATCAGCTATCGCATCAATGACGTGTTGCGGCAGTACTACCGTGAGCGCCCCAACGTCGCGAATTCGGACATCATCAACAAGCAGTGGCAAGTCAGCGAGGCCATCACCACCGCCTTCGCGCAGCTGAACATCAGTACCGAGCTGGGTTCGATTCCGGTGCGTGGCAATCTGGGGGTGCAGGCGATACGTTCCGATCAGGAATCGGACGGGTTCTCGGTACTGCAGGGCAACGCGGCAAATCCGATCCCATTCTCCGGTGGCGCCACTTACACCGACTACCTGCCGAGTTTGAACCTGACCTTCGAGTTGCCGGCCGAGAATCTGATCCGCTTTGGTGTCGGCAAGCAGCAGGCGCGCCCGCGTCTTGACGATCTGCGGGCGAACAACAACACGGGACTTGCGCTGACCGGCCAGAACATCGGCCTGTGGACGCGCGACGGTGGCAATCCTGAGTTGGAGCCATTTCGCGCCAATGCGGTCGATGTGTCCTGGGAGAAGTACTTTGCCGAACGCGGTTACTTCAGCATCGCGTACTTCTACAAAGACCTGAACTCCTACATCTTCAATCAACCCGGCGAATTCGACGCCAGTGGTCTTCCGGTGCCCACCGGGTACACCGGGCCGACTCCTCGCACCGTGGGGCGGTTCAACAGCCCGGCGAACGGGCAGGGCGGTAGCATCAAGGGCTTCGAGCTGTCGCTGTCGGTGCCTTTCGACCTTTTCGTCGATGCACTGGAGGGCTTCGGATTCGTTGGCAACTACTCGCGCACCAGGAGCGGTGTGAAGCTGCAGGGTCCGGACGGCCCCGACGAACCGCTGCCTGGGCTATCGGAAGGCGTCACCAACCTGAGCCTTTACTACGAGGACCGGGGATTCCAGGCGCGCTTCAGCAGTCGCAAGCGCAGCGATTTCCTCGGCGAGATCCAGGGCTTTGGTGCCGACCGCGCGAGGGTGTACATCGACGGCGAGACGGTGGTCGACGCGCAGATCGGGTACTCGTTCGATGGCGGGACCTTCGACGGCACCACGATCCTTCTGCAGGTCAACAACGCTACCGATGAACCGTATCGCCAGTACTTCCGCGAAACCGGCCTGACCCAGCGCTTCGAAAAGTACGGCCGCCAGTACCTGCTCGGCGTAACCTACAAATTCTGATTGCTGCTGCGTAACCCAGGCCCCTGCCGACCGCGCGTTGGCAGGGGCTTTTTTTTTGCGCACCGAGCTGGATTCTGAACTGTAGAAGCGCACTGCGCGCGCGACCGCAACGATGGGTGGCACGGTGCGACTTGGATGGGTCGGTCGCGCACAGGGTGCGCTCCTGCACAAGTTCGAGGACATCGATGATTCGCAGGAGCGCGCCGAGCGCGCGACCGCAACGCTCGGAGGCACGGTGCGATGCGGCTGGGTCGGTCGCGCACAGGGTGCGCTCCTGCACAATGCAGCTGCAGTGCGCGCGTCGCTACGGGTGCCCTACGGCGCCTTCGCTGCTGACCCCAACAGCCGCGCAAGCTGCGGCGTCACCATCGGAATCGTCAGCATCGTGCTCGCCACCGCCATCAGCAGCAGCGCGGTAAAGGTCTCGCTGCTGATGATCTGCTTGTCGAGCAGGATGTTGGCGAAGATGATCATGATCAGGGCCTTGGTCTGCAGCAGCCAGCCGATGACGCTGGCCTCGCCCGGTGTCCAGCCGAGCAGGCGGCCGGCGATGCGCACGCCGAGCAGTTTGCCGGCGACTGCGGCGAGCAGCAGTACGCCGGCAGCGATGAACACGGTGGCACCACCCATCTCCCAGTTGGTGCGCAGGCCGGTGGACAGGAAAAACACCGGCATGATCACCAGCAGCACGTGGTGGCGCAGATTGTCCAGCTTGCCGCGGTCGAACCAGTGGCTGTCGACCACCACGCCGGCGAGGAAGGCGCCGACCATGTAGTGCAGGCCGGCCCAGTCGGCCGCCAGACCCACCACCGCAAGCCAGATCAGGCTGACGTACCAGCGGTCGCGCTCGGGCAGGCGCTGCATCAGCGCGCGGAATCCCAGCGCGAGGATCGCGAAACCGAGCAGGAATGCCGCCTGCCGTCCGACGCGCGTCCAGTCGAGCAGGATCAGCGCGAGCACCGCCCAGATCGCGACATCGTCGATGCTGGCATAGCGCAGCACGCGCTGGCCGAGCCGCCGGCGCAGGATGTCGAGCTTTTCCATGAACAGGATCAGGATCGGCAGCGCGGTCACCGCGCAGGCCATGCCGATGCCGGCCACGAACTGCCATTCGTGTGCCTGAGGTCCCATCCAGCCGTCGCGCCAGGACAGCAGGATCATTGCCGCGCCCATGCCCAGCAGCAGTGGTGTGATCAGCGCGAGGCCTGCGGTAATTCCGGTCTCGCGGCGGTCGCGCCACGCCTCATGCACGTCCAGTTCCACCCCGGCGATGAACACGAACAGCATCACCGCCCACCACGCGATGCCATTGAGCGCGCCGATTACCTGCGGGTTGAACACGAAAGCGTGGTATTCGGGAAACACCGCACCCAGCACGCCCGGTCCGAGCAGGATGCCGGTGACGATCTGCACCACCACCAGCGGCGCGAAATACTCGGTGCGACCGAGCCTCCAGATCAGGTACGGGACGCTGAAGATGATCGCCATCGCGATCAGGAAAATCTCGGTGGTATTCATCGCGCTCCCCGCGCTTGTGCAGGCAACCAGGTTGACGCTCCCCCGAGCGGAAGTTTAGCGAACTCGAATGCGCGCGCGTCGCAACCAGGTGCTGCTCGTGCTGTCGGCAGGCGTGGATACGCGCGCTCGGCAGGCCGTACTCAAGGTATCCTGCGACCATCGCCACTGTCGATCTACGCATGAACCAGACCACCGCCAGCTACGACGCCCTGATTATCGGTGCGGGCCACAACGGCCTGGTATGTGCGGCGTATCTGGCCGCGGCCGGGCTCAAGGTGCGCGTGCTCGAACGCCGCAGCGTGGCCGGTGGGGCGGCGGTGACCGAAGAATTCCATCCCGGTTTTCGCAATTCGACCGCCAGCTACACCGTCAGCCTGCTCAATCCGAAGGTGAGTGCCGATCTGCGCCTTGCGCAACACGGCTTGCGGGTGGTCGAGCGACCGTACTCGAATTTCCTGCCGCTCGGCGATGGCGGTGCGTTCCGGCTGGGTGGCGCCAACGGGCTGGAGGAAGTCGCGCGGCTGTCGGCGCGCGATGCCGAGCGTCTGCCGCAGTACTACGCGATGCTCGACCGGGTGGTCGCGGTGCTGCGCGAGTTGATGACGATGACGCCGCCGAATGTCAGCGAGCGCTTCGTGCTGGCCGACTGGCTGTCCGGGTGGCAGGTCGCGCGGCGGCTTAAGCATCTGGATCAGCGCGGGCGCCGCGACCTGCTGGATCTGTTCACCAAGAGTGCCGGCGAGCTGCTCGATGACTGGTTCGAGTCCGAGCCGCTGAAGGCAGCACTCGGCTGGGACTCGGTGGTCGGCAACTTCGCCTCGCCCTACACGCCGGGCTCGGCTTACGTGCTGTTGCATCATGTATTCGGCGAGGTCAATGGCAAGTCCGGCGTCTGGGGCCATGCGATCGGCGGCATGGGTGCGATCACCCAGGCGATGGCCAGGGAGTGCGCGGCGCGCGGCGTGCAGATCAGTACCGATGCGGCCGTGGCAAAGGTCACGGTGCGCGGTGGTCGTGCCACCGGCGTGGTGCTGGCCGACGGCAGCGAGCTGCACGCGCGAATGGTGGTGTCCAACCTCAATCCCAAACTGCTGTTCACCCGGCTCGTCGATGCGGCCGATCTCGATCCCGAATTCCGCACGCGCATCGGCCGTCATCGCAACGGCTCGGGCACTTTCCGCATGAATGTCGCGCTTTCCGAGCTGCCCGACTTCGTTGCTGCACCCGGCACCGCGCTGCAGCCGCATCACCAGTCGGGCATCCTGATCGGCGATTCGCTGGCCTACTTCGAGCGCGCGTTCTTCGATGCCAAGGGCAAGGAGCACAACGCCGGCTGGTCGCGCGCTCCGATCGTCGAGCTGGTGATCTCCTCGACCCTCGATGACACCCTCGCACCGGTGGGCCAGCACGTGGCAAGCCTGTTCTGCCAGCACGTGCATCCGCAGGTCGACGGTGGCTGGGACGCACACCGCGAGACGGTCGCGCAGCTGATGATCGACACCGTCGACCGCGCCGCGCCGAACTTCCGGCGCAGCGTGTTGGGCTACCGCGCACTTTCGCCGCTGGATCTGGAACGCGAGTTCGGCCTGGTCGGCGGCGATATCTTCCACGGCTCGCTGGGCCTGGACCAGATGTTCAGCGCGCGTCCGCTGCTGGGCAGTGCCGACTATCGTGCACCG
>Ga0136636_10001062_pt1 | contig 15526 bp, 7 predicted proteins | sample AntDrymUQ8522106_2_FD_104653 | JGI IMG/M metagenome (GOLD analysis project Ga0136636, IMG submission 104653) | Polar desert sand microbial communities from Dry Valleys, Antarctica - metaG UQ852 (21.06) | ecosystem: Environmental > Terrestrial > Soil > Desert | place: Antarctica: Dry Valley... | reverse complement strand
TGTCCGAGCCAACTTCTTCTCCTGCTTTAATAAGTAATGATGCTGAACCACAAGTAGGGTCGCAAATACGTGAACCTGGTTTTGATTTGGTGAGTTTGGCAATAAGTGTAGAAACTTCTTTTGGTGTAAAAAATTCACCCGCTTTTTTTCCTGCATCGCTTGCAAAGTTTTCAATCAGGAACATGTAAGCACCACCAATAATATCGTTGCCATCAAGATGTGATGGACGCAAGTCCAATGCATCTTTATTAAAATCAAGCAGCAAATTTCTTAGCCTTGTATTCTTATCTTTTGATTCACCTAAGATTGAACTGTTGAAAGAAATGTTTTTAAAGATTCCGGTTCCATCTTCGCTATACAATTTTTCACGGTTTGCTTCCACTAAATCTTCTAAGCCAATATCAATTAACTCTCCGATGTTGGTTTCGTTGCGGTGGTCAAACAAATATTTAAAGTGGCAGTTTGCTGGCACAACAAAGCGTTCATGCTTCATTGCCCTGTCGGCTCTTTCTTTATCTCCGTTGTATTTTTTTAAGTGTGCTTCGTATTTATCATCGTGTGCATCACTTAGGTATTTTATAAAAAGCATGGTCAGCACAAAGTCCTTGTAAATGCTTGGGTCAATGCTTCCACGAAATGTATCGCAGGCTTTCCAAACTGCATCGTTGATGTCTTTTTGTGTTATTTTTTTCATTAGAATTATGAGTTATGAATTATAAGTTATGAATGATGAATTATGAGTTGCTTTTCTTTGAGGTAATAATTGCACTTCGGAGCATTTTTAGTAGTTCTTTTGCTTCTGAATAGATGGATTGAAATTCGTTTTCTGAAATAAAGTCTGTGGCTTTCAAAAGTTCAAGCAAATAAAGTGTTTCATCACATTCTTTTTGAGATATGGAGAGTTTATGAATGAAATCTGCTTTACTCTGTGCATTTTGAGCTTCTCAGATATTTGCGCCAACAGAAGTTCCTGAACGCAACAATTGTTTGCTCAATACAAACTCTCGTTTAGCTTCAACAAGGTGTTTATACAGATTGATGCATCTGATTGCAAAGGCAAATGATTTATCTTTTAGTGGATTTTGTTTATCATTCATAATTTATCATTTATAATTAATCGTTCATAATTTATCATTTATAATTCATCATTGCGAAATTGCCCTCAACAATTTCGACTGTATTTGTTTTTCTCTTAGTGAATCAATTTCTTTTTTCAGTTTAATTTCTGTGTTGCGAAGGTTCGTGATTTTTAAAATTACCTTTTGAGTCTCAATATTCGGGATTGAAATTTCTAATTCCTCCAAAACAGCTTTTGAAATGGAAACTATGGAACTACCTATTGCTTTTCCTTTTAAAAACTTTTGCGATGTAGGATGATTGATTAACCATACTAAAAACGCGGGCAAAATTTTGTTGCTGAAATCCTGTTGCAAACGAATTACAAAAAAGGAAGTAGAAGCAACCGCAGGTTGGTTTGTTTTTTCAAACCATGCTGCAAAATTTTTTGTACCTTTAGCTGCAAACAATACATCTCCATGTCTAAGCATGTGCTTCTCAGTGATAGTGTCGGCTTTCAGGTCAGGGTGAAGTGAGGTCTTAAGCTGTCCATTTTCGTCAAAGTGCTTGGCTTGTAAATACACCACGTCTCCATTGCCTGATGGCTTGGCAAATAGTCCAGTTTGGATGGTAGATATATGCCTTAAGTCCGTTTTCAAATTTATTTCTGTGTAATAGTTCTACAAAAATAAAGAATTGAATTTGAAATTCCAAACTTATAAAGATATATATTTAAGTATGGATTCTACAAACATTAGAAAGGTTTAATTCAAAGACGGAAAAGCGTTGGAGAATTTCCCATTATGACTTTGGAAATATCGCCTAATTTTACTTTTACAAGTTCTCCGTTATCAATTTTCAATTCTCCATTAAATTTTCAAACTCATCTTCCCATTGTCTGAAGCTGGATTTTCTGAATTAGCGGATTTGCTGGATTTGTTTTCGGTAATACTGTTCATCTTTTCATCTTGCAAATCCTGATTCTGGCTATTTTTTGTTTCTACCATTATTTTTTCTTTTACGTAATTTTAATGGCTTAGCTTCATTTGCTTTTTCCAGTTTTTTAATACTATCAGCTACAGGATGATTCTCGGGCATGGTGCCGCCTATTTCTTCTATAGTTTTGCGCACTTTTTTGCCATCTTCAAAATGCGTTTGGTTGGCTTTGTGTTTACCTTTTATGTTATCCCGTTTCAGTTTTTCTTCGGTTTGGGTGGCTCGGAAAAGGTTGGCCGCTAATTCTGTACTGCCCCTGTGGTCGAGTATGTTTTGGCTTTTTTTCAATCCTTTGTTTTTGAGTATGCCTTTTGCATCTAGTCCGCCATACAAGCCTTTGTAGCCATGATTTTGAAAAATAGCATAGTCCAAGGGTTCAATTACACCTGCTCCTTTCGCGGCATCGGCCAATTGTATATTGTGGCGCTTCATTTCATCCCGCAAAAACAAGCGTTTTTCTTCTTCGCTTTTTAGGCGGTTAAACTCTTCCATTTGCCTTATTTCCTGCAAACGGGTTTGTACAGCAAGCTAGGTTTGCCCTTGAGCCACTACTTCTTTTCCCTGGTCAGCATTTTGCACTATTAAGTAACAGGCATATTGTGAGAGTTTTATGCTTTCATAAACTTGTTTGGCACCTTTGCCGTGAACTATCTCCTCAAGGTATTACTCGAAGTGATCAGAAATTGGGTGCCCGCTATTTATACAGGCTTCTTTAGCTCTTTCAATAACTGGTAAAAAGTGGCGGTATTCAGAATACTCCAAAACTTTAGATAGTTTTCTTGCACCCCAAAACTCGTCACCATTTTCATCAATTTCTTTGATTGTACCCTCATAAAATTGGTTGACAAGTAGTACTTAACTTTTGGCTTATTTGTTGATAGACTTATAGTTGATAGGATGATAGTTTATGAATTGTTGAGTTTCACCCAACACAAAATATTTCATCTCTTACACATCAAAAGGAGATAGGTTTTTTAAACTTTAGAATTTTTGTACCTTATGCCACCTCAGGAAGTATGGTCATCGTGTACATTGTTATTGGTAGAGTTAATTCAACAAGTCCCATTAAACAAAATACCTTTTTTTCAAGATTTTCAGGCGGTGGACAATTCGCACTAATTTCTATTTCAAAACTTGGATTGCATAGCTTATCAAAGCTTAAATTTTCAATTTAATTATTTTGACAGACCTCATACATCATAATTTGCTCTTCTCCTAATTCTGTTTTAAGGCGTTATGCAAAATCAAGAGATAGACAAATTGCCTTTTTAATACCGATTAGAAAAATTGAAGTCTTCTGTCATCCTCCATTCTCTCTCCCAAGTCCAATCATACTTAACTGAGGGAAATATCGTGTAAAGAAAATCGTCAATTTTATGTGTGATTTGCATCTAAATTATTTCTTGATTTTTGATAGAGCTGTATTTATTCCTTGAGTTGCCAAAGGGTCATTGGCAACTGCTGCAAGTACTCTGTCGCATAGCCACAAGCAGATATAATCTTCCTCGGATGAATTAAGGAATTTGGCGAGCTTTACAACTTGGTCTTTATTCAAATTACGTTCACCTCTTTCGGCTTTACTCATTAAAGAAGTGTCAACTTCAATATGTGCGGCAACTTGTCTGATCAAAACTTTTTGCTTCTGTCTTGTTTCTCTAATTTTTTGTCTAAGGTAATTCACTTTTCTGTATTTTGGCTTGTCATGAAATGTCAAATTCAATAATTGTTTTTGGAATGTTAGTCTTTAAGGTTGGAAAATTTTAGATCTTTTGGTCTTGTGAAGAGTTAGTCCCGATTGTTATTGGGATGTCAGGCAAAACCAAATTTGCTAAAATGTGCAACTGGCTTTTCTGTCTTTTGTCGCAAGGTTTAATGCTAGCACTTTCGGTCGTCATTTGGTTGCCCAAGATAATCATACGCACCCAATCTTGCGCATATCCCACAAATATAACCCACTAAAAATTAATTCGCAAACTGACTACAATAACTTATAAAAATGCCATTAACCCGATATATATTTTGATATGTGAAGTCACAACACTACCCTTGCGATTCATCACAAAAAGAAAGCATTTGTCAGTCAAATTCCAAGACTTCAAAAACTATAACCGGGCACTTCAAAATAAATTAACATCTTGCTTGAGTTAATTTCAACTGCGCATTCAAAATTGAATCGAGAAACATTTCACAAGTTTATTTTATAATAACCAGCTTAATGGTGCTTGTACCACTCTGCTCTTCGGTAATCTTTAAAATATAGCTTCCTGCTTGGCAATCATTCAAATCTATTTGGATGGCGCTTTCCTGTTGGTTTGATATCCTTAGGAGTGGCTTACCGAGCATATCAAAAATCACGATATTGGAATTGTTCTTCAATCCATTTACTTGTAGCAAGCCATTGGATGGATTTGGGAATACTTTGATCCGATCTTTATTGATATCGTTCACCGAAATCAACTCCACAATTTGCAAAAGGCTATCTATTCCGCAGGCATTGGATGATATGTGCAAAATTTCATAAGACCCATTTCCTGGAATGTTAAATGCGATTGAATCTCCTTGTGCAAAATTTGTATTGTTGAACACCCAACTGGATGATGAACCAAGCGTATTCAAGGCCTTAAAAAACACTTGACCGGCTTTGATGCTGTAATCAAATAATGCATTTGGTTGGCCTGAAACTGTCACACCCAATTCAATAGATTGATTATCGGCAGTTAATACGACTTGCTTTGTTCCACTGATTGAATAAACAACAGAATGGGGCCCAGCACCTGTAGCAGTGGATGGAATGGAGTTGGCTCCAAAATTCCAGATATAACTCAATCCTTGATCAATGGCCACCTTGAATGTTGCCGTATCCAGCTCGCACAATAATGAATTTGGATACTGCAGTTGGATGAATGACAAATTGAGATTGCCCAAAAATATATTGTCAAGAAACATTGAATTCCCAAATCCACTTATATTTCTGAATCGAATCCGTATGTCACTTCCTACCAAAGCACTCATATCTATTTCTATATGTTTCCAATCAGCTCCAGAAGCTGGGTAATAAGTATCAAGATTGGGGGGAACAGTATTTAAGCTCAATCCACCATCATAAAATACATTGACTGGCCATGTTAACCCACAATCTGTGCTGATGTCAATGCTAAGACTATCAAAAAAATCAGGATATCCAGTGTATGCATAGTCAAAACTCAAGGTGGACTCATTCAATGACTGAACAGTGTACAGTGGGGAAATTAAATCATCTGTTGATCCTTCAAAATTTGCAAAATTATTCAGAAAAGCAGCCTTTGTCAATTGCCCAGTGATCCCTATTACTGTTTCTTGTTTCCAACTGACCATGTTGTCAGACTCTTCTAATATCCATGATTTGGGCGGAAAGAGGATTGATTCAAATGATTCAGGCATTCCTTTAGGGAAAGGCAAGGCCTCCTGTATGTCAGCATTCAATTCATAGGCAAACACGTTATCATAGACGGGAATTTCATTAGGTATTGTTGCTTCAATGGATATCTCAAGCTTTTCGGAAACATCCAATGCAATGGAACCAAAATCTACCAAAACACTGTCTCCGGGATTGATGACAAGATTGATATTCTGAGTATTTACGATTTCTAAATTCTTATACAAAATAACTACAAAACCATTAATAGTTTCAAATCCTTTGTTTTGAACATATGCTTGAACTGGTAACATGAATGGTTCACATTTTGAAATATTTACTTCAAAATAATTAGGTCGCACGGTTATGTCTTTAGAATATTGACATGAAACAAGTCCTATTGATGAAATTGCTCTTCTTCTGCGTCCCTCTGTACCATCTGCCAAAATTGGCACCACACTAAACCATTGAGATTGACTCGGATCTGAATTTTTGATGGCAATACTGTTGGTATTGGTTGATGCCAAGGATTGCATAAAATTTCCAGTCAATTGATGCAACTTATATTGTTGTGCGCCTGCTACAGGATTCCAAGCAATACGAATCGAATCAACACAAGCCTGTTCAATCCACATTGAATCAACTCTTGGTATCAACGATATTGAACCAACAGTTGTAGCAGTTTGAGCGCCACGTAGCAAACGCAACCATATTTTGGATGTTGTAGCATTGGGTGTGGCCCAAACTGTAGTTCTTTTTGATGCTGTAATGGTTTTTACAAAAGTCCAGTTCATCATATCTGTTGAGCTTTCCAAGGTGAAAGCGGTTGAACTTACAGGTGCCTCCCAAAAAATATTGTACAATGCTTTTGGATCGAGAGATTCTCCTCCAGTTGGCCATGTAAAATTGATTTCATTTTTTTCATAACTGACTACCACATAGTACTTTTGCGGTCCAAAAGGAATATCGTAGCCACTTAGATTAACGGTATAATTCCCAGGCACTGGATTTTGAAGGCTTATTTGTTCCATATTGTTCAGGTGATCCTCTCCTTTAGTGGCAAGGGCTTGTAAAAGAATTGGATCAGGGGCAGTGTTCAATATCCAAGGAAGTGCAACACCACCAGACGGCGATGTTACCGTCATATCAATATCGTTCACCAAAGCCTTTGCTGAACCGACTACACTTTCTTTATCAGCCCAGTAAACCATCACATTTATCTTGCTGATTCCACTTGGAACATTTATGATGTGGGTCTTGGTTGCTGAATTGCTGATTTCTTCACTGTAAAACTGATTGGACTTGATGATATCAAACGCTCTTTTTGCATTGACTATTCCCCATCCATAAATAAAATCAGGGCCTGGATTTCCAGCTTCAGTTGCAGCATTCAAAATGCATGCTTTGAGCAATGCAGAAGGTGCAATTGAATCCTGATGGAGTTGCTTATATCCCTGCTGCAGCAATGCCAGCACACCTGATACGCCTGGAGCCGCCGCTGAAGTACCACCTCCAAAATCAATTATATTGTTTGGATAAGTACTCAACTGTTCCAAACCATTTCCACTGATATCAGGTTTAATCCTGCCGTCACTGGCTGGGCCTCTGCTGCTTGATTCAGCGATTTCTGATTGCGGATCTACGTTGGCCACTGCAATACAATTCTTGCCCATTTTATGCCCGCCAGTTATGTTGCCCCATTCATTCCCTGCACCATAGCCACAATCAATAGTCCCAGAATTTCCCGCAGAAAATACATGGATCAGGTTGGGGTAATCATAAATCATCTTGTCAGAACCTACTGTGGTAGTCGTGTATCCATTGTTGCATCCATCACTGTAGGAGGACGAAGAAACCGTAACACCTTTATCTTGATGCAACATCAAGGTTTCATCTGTAAATTCGGATTGGTATTCTAGCAAATATAAAAATGAGCCAGGGGCAGCACCAGTAACATCGGGATCAAGATTGCCAGCGCCCATCAAAATACCCGAGACCATATCTCCGTGACTAAAATCAACACTTCCTGGAGCAATATAATCATCATTGACACGTCCGGTGTAATCTATATGCGGCCCAATCTTTCCGTCGTCTCTAACGACTATACTTACCCCACTTCCATCCAGATTCAATGATTTGTTGGTGGCTCTCAAGGATTCTACATTGTGCAAGGCTCTGGCACCTAAATCCTCAGGTTCTCCAGTTTTCCGCTTTGGATCGACTGCAAAAACAAATGGCAATTTGAGTATTTCATGAAATTGACTTTGATTCATAGAAACCAAAACAGGATCGTGCTTAGCCAATATTTTTATACCAAGATCCTGCAATACCGATGCAATATCATCCGCTTTCCAATTGGCATGAAAATACAAATAGTATTGCTCAGGTATCGAATTAACCTTTTGGTCAAGACGGATGCGCATAGTTTTCTGTTCAGCGGGCCATTCACTAAAACTTCGGATATTCAAATCTAATTTTTCAAGATTGGGTTGAGCTGAATATCCCCAAAATGCATGGGCACCAATATATTTTTCGAGTACTACTCCACTCTTTAGAAGTCGGACTTTATCAGCATCACTTGGAGTTTTATAAAACTGAATTACACCATAATATTTGCCTCTAAATATGGAAGACTGCATATTGGTAATAATTCCCCTATTTTCTACCGGCAGGAGATTTCCTTGCAGTCGTTGAATGGAATAAGGACTTTGACCTGTAACATCAAGTGAAATAGTAATAAGTAAAAACAAAAAAAGATTTTTCATTCGGCAAAATTAGAATTATATCAGGACTTCTTCAAATGGATGCTCCCAAGCTTTGCTTTGCTGCATACACAATGTAATCATTAAATAATTTCCTCAAATATTATATTAAAGAAAAACTAAATAGAATATATAATTTTTTTATATTTGCGCTTGTAGTTTTATTATTAGACCGCCTAGCATGAACATAAAGCACAGTGTTAAAGATAGATTCTTGAAATATGTTCAGATTGACACCCAATCTGACCCATCCTCCACAAAATATCCTACTACAGAAAAGCAAAAAGATCTTGGAAGATTGCTTGTATCAGAATTGCATGAAATAGGCATCAAAGATGCTGAAATGGATGAATTTGGAGTGATCTACGCAACTATACCATCCACTACAGATAAAGAAGTTCCTGTGCTTTGTTTTTGCTCTCACATGGACACGTCGCCTGATTGTTCGGGTACCAATGTAAAACCTATTGTTCATTCAAATTATCAAGGACAGGATTTGGTACTACCTGATGACACAGCTCAAATCATTAAAGAAAGTGAACATCCTGATCTAAAACAACAGCATGGTAATGATATCGTTACAGCTTCGGGCACTACCTTGCTTGGTGCTGATAACAAATCTGGTATTGCAGCAATAATGGATGCAGCTGCCCATCTGGTTGCAAATCCCGATATCAAGCATGGCAAGATTAGAATACTTTTTACGCCTGACGAAGAAGTTGGCAAAGGTGTTGATAATGTCAATGTAGAAAAACTTGGAGCAGCGTTTGGATATACCGTAGATGGTGAAACGCTTGGTTCAATTGAAAATGAAACTTTTTCTGCCGACGGCGCAAAGGTGGTTATCAACGGAATCAGTTCACATCCAGGATTTGCTAAAGGAAAACTTGTTAACGCTACTAAAATAGCAGGCGAAATTCTTGCAGCCTTGCCCAAAACTGAATATTCGCCCGAAACCACTGAAGGAAAAGAAGGATTTATCCATCCGGTCAGTGTAAATGGAATTGCTGATCAAACTACTATTTTATTTATTTTACGAGACTTTTCAGAAGAAGGACTTCAGCACAAAAGAGATCTATTGCACCAAGTGGTAAATTCAGTGTTGGAAAAATGGCCTAATGCCAGAGCAGAAGTGACCATAAGTCAACAATACAGGAACATGAAAGAGGTGCTTGACAAAGTTCCAAACGTAACAGAATATGCTTTGCAAGCCATAGCAAGAACTGGCATCCAACCCAAACAACAAAGTATAAGAGGAGGAACTGACGGCTCAAGACTGAGCTTCATTGGGCTTCCTTGTCCAAACTTATTTGCTGGGGAGCATGCATTTCATTCCAAGCACGAATGGGTTTCCGTTCAGGATATGGAAAAAGCTGCAGAAACATTGGTTCACTTAGCAACTATTTGGGAAGAGAACTCGTGACAAAAATTTATAATAGAAGTTTATAAGGAATCTTTTGATTCAAACAATCAAACAAATCTCAGAAACCGAACACGAATAATATTACTAATAAAAATATATTAATAAATATTATTCGATCACAACATTTTACTGTTTTTGGCGAGATATTTGGTATGTAATTGGTGAACTCCTAAAACATATCAAACCATTAAAGCCAGAAGACTTTAATGTTATTCTTATTGTTAACTCTAAAATTGAGAAGATGAGATTTTTGATTGGAAATAGGATGAGCCCAACATTCACACTACGCTTTTATATTCTGAATAGGAATATCTGTATATCATTTTAATCTAATTGAAAACTCAAAGCCGGTTAAAATGAAAAAACAATACACCCCAACACTAAAATTCTCAAGAGTCTTTTTGGCATTTACCTTGATTCTGTTGAATCTTAAGGGTATGGCCCAAATCTTCCCGCTTATCAATGGTTCTTACAATTCTTGCACGGGAAAATTAACAGATTCTGGGGGCCCATCAACAGGTTACAAACCAAATGAGTTGATCACCACCACCCTATTTCCAGCTACCGGATCAAATACAAGAGTTGCTTTAAATTTTAGTCAAAGTGATATCAAAACAGGTGATGATTTATGTATTTTCGATGGCCCAAATGTAAGCAGCCCTTTAATTGCTTGTAGTAGCGATTACAATAACTTTCCTTTCAAAGTAGAAGCTTCACCCAACAATCCGACTGGTTGCTTGACACTCCGATTCAAATCGAATGGCAGCTTTCAAGGACAAGGCTTCAGCGCTGATATTTCATGCCTTCCATACTGTCAAACAATAAACTCTACAGCCAATATTACAGGAAGCAATGGACAAACCGTCAAAAATGGCTACTTAGAACTTTGCGAGGGTGAAACACTAAAACTATCCGCTACAAATGTGTACCTCCAAAATAATTTGTACTATACTCAATCCGATGCAACCACCAAATTCAGTTGGATAGTCAACAATAAATTTTATGTAGGTCAAAACATACAAATACCTGAGCTTCCAGACGGTGGTTATGCTGTATCACTTATGACAGAGGATATTATTGGTTGTATCAATAATCAGAGCACAGCAACAAAAGTCAAAATCAATTCTGAACCAGAATTCATTGTCTCTTTAATTCCGCAAAATATTTGTCCTGGAACTGAGATAAAACTAACAGCTGTATTGGGGGCAAATACAACAAAGAATGTTCAAACACTTCCAAAAACAGCTTTTTTCCCAGCTTCCGACATATTAACGGATACTATTCCACTTCCTGATGGAAACGGAGAAAAGATAAAGTCCTTCATCTATGTAAATCGCTTCAATCCCAATGAAATTATTGATGAAATTGAGGATTTGCAGAGTATTTGCCTAAATATCGAACATTCCTTTCTGAAAGACCTTGATATTTCTTTGATTTGTCCAAATGGACAGAAGCTTACCCTTCAGGATCAGAATCCAAGTGCTGGGTCAGTTTTTTTAGGAATTCCTTTCGAAAATGATGAGTTACTTCCAGAGCCTATACCAGGAACAGGTTGGGATTATTGCTGGACTTCTACCTCTACAAATGGAACTTGGACAGACTATATTATCAAAAATGGTCCGTCAACATTGCCTTCAGATGATTACAATCCATTCCAGGCCTTTGATCAGCTTTTGGGATGCCCTTTGAATGGTGTCTGGACTTTGGTCATTTCAGACTTGTGGAAAAATGACAACGGATTCTTATTCGATTGGTCTGTGAATTTCAACCCGACATTATATCCACCAGTTGAAAGTTTCACTTCAAACTTTTCGGATGGCAAATGGCTTCCAAATACGCAAATAGGAAGCACGAATATTTGGAACATTGACATGTTGCCAGCAATTTCTGGAAACACTACTCCTGTATGGGAAGTGCAATCTACTGCAGGTTGCAAATATCAGCAGGCTGTATCGTTTAATACATTATCAGCGTTGGACCCAAATTGCAATAAGTGCAATGACAAGCTTTTGAACGGGATACCCGATCAACAAAAATGTACAGGTGAGATTGTAGATCTGAAATCAAATCCCAAAATTGACACCATCTTCACCTCAGTTTTTACTGGGTCATATTCCGCTCAAAACAGATTTGACAAATTCATTGAATTAACGATACCTGTTGGCACCATCCTTCCAAAGCAAATAGATGCAACTGGCACCAACCTTGAAAAGATTTGTATCACAGCTGAGGGTACGGACCTAAAAGCAATAGATCTCAGTTTATTGAGTCCAGATGGAAAAAAATTGGATCTAATTTCAGTTGGAAATATCATCGGCAGTAAATTGTTTAAATCCTGTTTTACCAGAAATGCTACTATTGATATTGCCTCAAGCACTGTACCATACACTGGCAATTTTAAAAGTAAAAACAACTGGTCTAATATTGGAAATTCCCAAATTCATGGAAACTGGAGATTTTCGTTAAATAAATCAGATACCAGTGCATTGGTCATCAATACTGCTGAACTTTATTTCAAGACCAGCAACAAATTGACAACCAATTGGCAGAGTTCAACGGGAACATTCTGTAATGGCTGTAGTAATTTCCAGTTTGCTCTCAATAATTCAGCTACCATAATCAACACTACAAGCGATCAATACGGTTGTGTTTCAAAAGACACAGCAAATATCCTGGCAATTTTTGCTTTTCCGGCACCGCTAATTACTTGCGCATCCAAAGGAAATGGAATAGTAGAATTCAGTTGGGCTGCAATCCCCGGTGCAATTGCCTATGAAGTAAAAGTGTCTGGTGGGACTTGGATCAATGCAAATAAAAATCTTGGCCATTGGATTGATGAATTGATGGAGGGCGAAGATGTTACTATTGAAGTTAGGGTTTCAGAAGTTGGCTCAGTATGTAGCAATTTAACTGGTACTTCCTCTTGCAAATATACCGAATGTAAAATGTTCTCCTCTGTCAATGCAATTGTCCCTGCAAGTTGCTCAAACAAAGCAAATGGTCAAATACAACTCAAATCAGAATTGGGCATGGGTCCTTACTCTTACTCTTTGAACGGAAATATTCCTCAATTCAATGGAACATTTATAAATTTACTCCCTGGATTTTATACAGTTATATCGAATGATTTAAAGGGTTGCAAGGACACGATTGGCTTTGAGATAACAAGCCCTGAACCTATTGAAATAAAGCTAAGCGTTGATTCAGTTAACTGTTTTGGCACCAAAACTGGTAAAGTGTTGGCTGCTGTTGATGGTGGAAACAGTGGATATACTTACAAATGGACTGCAGGCTTAGGAGGCAATACACCACTAATAATGAATGTTGCTGCTGGTAATTATACGCTGACCGTAACAGACAGCAAAACGTGCAGTGAAAAACTGAACTTTACTGTTTCACAACCAGCTGCTTTAAATTTGAGTGCAATAATTAGCGACAACAAATGTGCTGAGGCTAACTCAGGTTCAATTGATCTAAAAATAATGGGAGGAAACCTACCATATAAGTTCTTTTGGAGCAATGGAACATTTAATGAGGATCCAAACAGCCTTCTGAGTGGTTCATATACAGTTACGGTTACTGATTATAAACTCTGTTCAAGCTCAAAGGCATTTCAAGTGAATGCTCCAAGCCCAATATCAAACGTTCCTACGATTGTTGAGTCGAAATGCTATGGTGATCAGATCGGATCTGTCAATTTGAAAACAAGTGGTGGAAAAGCACCATATACTTATCAATGGAATGTGCCAGGTAAAACATCTTCATCCATAAACAACTTAGATGGTGGAAATTTTTCTGTAACAACAACAGATGCGAACGGTTGTATAATAATCAATACTTATGATTTGTATCTTCCTGAAAAAATAGAATTCGATCTATCCTATACAGATGAGTCTTGTCCTGGGCTAAACAATGGTTCAATTGTTCTGAGTCAAACAGGTGGTGGTACTAACTTCAATTTCAATTGGAGCAATGTAAATATTGGCAATACCTCCGATGCAAAAAATCTTGCCCCAAGTAAATACTCAGTAACGATTACTGATCCGAAATCATGTTCAATTGTTCTAAACAGTGAAATTTTAGCTGCTTCCCCTTTGGTTGCAACCACTGCAAGTACCCCAAGCTCATGTCCATTGTCAACAAATGGATCGGCAACCGTGCTGGTAACAACGGGTGCAGCACCATTCTCATATCTTTGGAGTGACCCACTAAAGCAAAATACCGACCTTGCAATAAATCTTACTTCAGGAAATTATAATGTAACTATTACTGATTCTCGTCCTTGTCAAGTTGTAATTCCCGTTGCAGTTAACTCAACTACAATTTTAAGTTTCAATCCTCCAATAATTACTCCAATAAAATGTTCAGGAGACCAAACTGGGGCTATCAACTCTAACGTACTAGGTGCAAACCTACCGGTTAACTATAATTGGTCAATAGCTGGATCAGCTAATATGCCTTCGATTTCAGGATTAGGCTTTGGGAAATATATGCTTACCGTAACGGATTTGGTTGGTTGCACAATAATAGATTCATTTTTGTTAACAGAACCTCAGCCTATTTCACTTCAATTCAATCAAACACCTGCAGTTTGCAAATTTGAAAACTCGGGATCTTTGGAAATAACACCATTCGGAGGAGTTTCTCCTTATACCTACTTGTGGAACTACAACAACCAAACAACCCCACAACTGAACCAATTATCAGCTGGCAATTATATTATTACTGTAACTGACATCAATGGTTGCTCAGAAGAATTTAGTTCTTTAGTATCAGAACCATCCATTGAATTCTTAATTGCTACTCAAGCTGTCAACCCAAGTTGTTTCGGTTTATCTAGTGGTTCTATTTCTGTTGGCTCAAGCTCAAATCCTACTTCTACCGAATCCTTTATCTGGAATACTGGATTCTCAGGCACTAATATAAATGCTCTATCTGCAGGAAATTACATAGTTACAGCTACTGATGGCAATGGATGTACTAAAGTTTTGCCTATTATACTTCCAGAATTTCAAGAGATTCAGATCAGTTCCGTATCCACCAATCCCAATTGTTTTGGTTCGACAGATGGGAGTTTTCAAATTGTTAGTATTTCTGGTGGAGCATCAACCAATGGAATAACGGATTTTGATATAACATGGAATAGTCAATTCATTACCAATCCATTGATTAGTGGCTTAGTTGGTGGTGTATCTTTTACGCTCGAAGTTCAAGACAAGGCAGGTTGTAGCAAATTGGAGACCATTTCGCTCACTCAACCCGATGATATCAGTATAAACTACAATACTTCCCAACCGAAATGCTCCTATACAAATGATGGAAAATTGGAATTGACTCTAGTTTCAGGTGGCACTGCACCGTTCAATTATGGCTTACAAGGACAAAGTGTTGGAACTACTGTGTCTCAATTGGCTTCTGGATTATATCAATTGACTGTAACCGACAGCAAATCTTGCGCGAAACTGTTAAGTTTTGAAATTCCAAACACCCCAGAAATAATTACAAATGCTAATATTACAAACAACAAATGTGAGGCTGATCAGAATGCATTTATAGAAGTAAACCCAACCGGTGGCTTGTCTCCTTACCTTTATACATGGTCAATTGGAAACAGCAATAATAAAATTACCAACTTAATAAATGGTTTTTATGAAATAAGCTGCACAGATTCAAAGGGTTGTGTTAAAGTTGAAAACTTTGAAATAGTAGCAACCAACAAAATTGATTTCAACTTACTGGCTTCACCTACTAAATGTTTTGATGACGAAAATGGCAGTATTGAAGTTGACGTTACACAAGCACAGTATCCGTTAAATTTCAAACTTGAAAACATGAACTGGCAGACTGATAATCTATTTGAAAGTTTGGAAGCTGGCAATTATCAAGTGAGCTTGA
>Ga0136636_10001061_pt1 | contig 15542 bp, 10 predicted proteins | sample AntDrymUQ8522106_2_FD_104653 | JGI IMG/M metagenome (GOLD analysis project Ga0136636, IMG submission 104653) | Polar desert sand microbial communities from Dry Valleys, Antarctica - metaG UQ852 (21.06) | ecosystem: Environmental > Terrestrial > Soil > Desert | place: Antarctica: Dry Valley... | reverse complement strand
CCTACGAGGGGAGGGTCGGGCGTGACTTGATTCGGAAACCGAAGCTGAACGGGCATTTCACGCTACATGTTGCGCTGCGGTAAGCTGGCGCGGCGACTGCACAGGCGCATTTGCATCACTGAAGGCTGCCATGACCGCTGCGCGCACCAGATCGACTGCATCGTGGCTGAGTGCGCTTGCCATCGCCTTGCTGGTCGCCGCAGCGCATCTGGCCATCTGGCGCTACAGCCAGCCGCCGGCAAAGGTGCCCGACTGGCAGGGTCCGATCGGGGGCTTTGCGTTCTCGGCGTTCCAGCGCCATCAGAGTCCGCTGGAGCATTCCTATCCCACGTTGGAAGAGCTCGAGCGCGATGTCGCGATCCTGTCGCGCTACGGCACGCGGATTCGCACCTATGCCGCGACCGAATCATCGGCGATCCCGCGACTTGCCATGCAGTACGGCATGCGGGTCAATCAGGGCGCGTGGCTGGATCGCCGGCTCGACAACAACGATGTCGAGCTGCGCTCGCTGATCGGCCTGGTGCGCGCGTTCCCCAACATCGAGCGGGTGACGGTCGGCAATGAGGCGATCCTGCGTTCGGATCTGACGGCCGAACAGTTGATTCCGTATCTGGACCGCGCGCGCGAGGCGCTGGATGTACCGGTGTCGACCGCCGAGCCGTGGCATGTTTGGCTGAAGTACCCGCAGCTGGCCGAGCACGTGGACTACATCGCGGTGCACCTGCTGCCATATTGGGAAGGCGTTCCGCGGCGAGTGGCGCTGGAGGATGTGCTCAAGCGCTATCGCGAGATGCAGGATGCGTTTCCGGACAAGCACATCGTGATCGGCGAAGTCGGCTGGCCGTCCAACGGCGACCGTTTCCGCTATTCGGAGCCATCGGTGCAGGACCAGGCGCAGTTCCTGCGCCGGTTTTTCGCGCTGGCCGAGAAGGAGGAGCTCGATTACTACATCATGGAGGCCTTCGACCAGCCGTGGAAAGAAGCCGGCGAGGGCCGGGTCGGCGCCTACTGGGGCATGTTCAGCGCCGACCGCGAGCTGAAGTTCGCGCTCACCGGTCCAGTGCAGGAAGACCCGCAGTGGCTCATCAAGGCGCTGCTGGCGGTGCTCATCGCGCTCGGCCCGATGCTGTGGTTCTGCCTGAAGTTCGCTCGCTTCCGTTTGCCGGGTCGGGTGTTCTTCTGCGCCCTGATCCAGTCCGCGGCGGCCCTGCTGGTGTGGTCGATCGGGGTGCCGTTCGATTTCTACCTCGATCCGATCGACTGGGCGATGCTGCTGGTGCTGCTGCCCGCACAGCTGGCCATCCTCGGCATCCTGCTGTGCAACGGCTTCGAGTTCGTCGAGGCGATCTGGACCCCGCGCTGGCAGCGCTTCGCGGGGTTGCGCTCGGAGCCGGCGCGCAGCGACTGGCCGTTCGTGTCGATCCATCTGGCGTGCCACAACGAGCCACCCGAGATGGTGATCGCCACGCTCGACTCGCTGGCGGCACTCGACTACGCCCGCTTCGAAGTGCTGGTAGTGGACAACAACACCGAGCGCGATGCCGTGTGGGCGCCGGTCGAGCAGCGCTGCCGCGAACTGGGCGCAAAGTTCCGCTTCTTCCACCTGCGTCCGTGGCCCGGATTCAAGGCCGGCGCGCTCAATTTCGCGCTCGAGCACAGTGACCCGCACACCAGCGTGGTGGCGGTGGTGGATGCCGACTACGTGGTCGACCCGCGCTGGCTGCGCGCGCTGGTCGGGCACTTCGACGATCCCAAGGTCGCCATCGTGCAATGTCCGCAGGCGCATCGCGAGTTCGCCGGCAACGCGTTTCGGCGCATGACCAACTGGGAGTACGAAGGCTTCTTCCGGATCGGCATGCATCACCGCAACGAACGCAACGCGATCATCCAGCACGGCACCATGACGATGATCCGCAAGGCGCCGCTGGTCGCCAGCGGAAACTGGGCGGAATGGTGCATCACCGAAGATGCCGAGTTGGGTCTGCGCCTGTTGAACGCCGGCTACGATGCCCTGTATGTCGATGAGCCGATGGGTCGCGGACTGACGCCGGCGGACTTCACCGCGTACAAATCGCAACGTTTCCGCTGGGCCTTTGGGGCGATGCAGATCTTGCGCGCGCATTCGGACTGGCTGCTGCGACCGGGCAAGCTCGATGGCGGGCAGCGCTTCCACTTTCTTACCGGCTGGTTCAGCTGGTTTGCAGACGCCCTGCATCTGCTGTTCACCCTGCTGGCGATCGGCTGGTCGATCGGCATGCTCTACAGCCCTGACATATTCAGCTTGCCGCTGAACCTGTTCCTGATTCCGGTGCTCGGCTTCTTTGCGTTCAAGGCGATGTTCGGCATCGTGCTGTACCGGGTGCGCGTGCCGTGCTCTTGGTTCGATACGCTGGGGGCTGCGATCGCGAGCATGGGCCTGTCGCATGCCATCGCACGCGGCGTGCTCAAGGGGCTGGTGTCCAAGGAGCATCCGTTCACCCGCACCGCCAAGTCTCGGCGCCTGCGCGGCCGCCCCGGCGCATTCAGCGCCGTGCGCGAAGAGTCGCTGATGTTCGTGGCCCTGATGCTGCTGATCGTGGCGCTGATCCAGCACATCGGCACGCAGTGGTTCGAGGGCAACCTGTGGATGATCATCCTCGCCGCGCAGTCGCTGCCGTATCTGTCGGCGATGATCTGTTCGGCGGTGTCGGCCTTCTCGGGCGAACGCTCCGGTGCGCAGGATGCGACGTCGAGTGCCGACAGCGCCGTGACGCCGACGCCAAAGCCTTTGCAAGTCGCAGCCCCTGAGGCCGAGCGTGAGGAGGCGTTGGTTCGCACGGCGGCGGCGGGTTGATTGCGCTGTCGTCGGAACCCCGGTCGCTGCCGCAGTCGCCGCCATGGCGGCTCCCACACAGAGGAAGTGGTGTCGAGCCTACTGATGTCGCAGTCGCCGCCATGGCGGCTCCCACACAGGGGAAGTGGTGTCGAGCCTACTGATGTCGCAGTCGCCGCCATGGCGGCTCCCACACAGAGGAAGTGGTGTCGAGCCTACTGATGTTGCAGTCGCCGCCATGGCGGCTCCCACACAGGGGAAGTGGTGTCGAGGCGATTGATGTTGCAGTCGCCGCCATGGCGGCTCCCACACAGAGCAAGTGGTGTCGAGGCGATGGATGTGGGAGCCGCCATGGCGGCGACCGGTGTCGCGGTAGCCACCGGCGACACGGAAAGCCCCGCCGCACCCACTACAGCGGCGTTGGCTTGCCCTGTTCGGCCAGCGTCAGCGCGACCTTGTCGCGCAGATAGACCGGCTGGGCTGCAAGCGCGTCGACGCCGCGACCTGCCGCGAAATCGCGCGCCGCAAGGCGCACCAGATCTGCCGCGTGCGGCATGGCCTGCGGGTGCGCGGCACGCATTGCAGCGCCGAAACGCGCGTCGAGAATCGCCGCGTACGCGGCGTAACCACTGCCGATCGCCACGAACGCGTCAGCATCCGGTGCATCGACATCCGCAGGCGACCTCACCTGCTCATCGGCGATCGCAGACACCAGCCCATCGCGATCCGGCACGAACTGCCCGCCATACACCGCGCCCATCCTCGCATCGAGCAGCGCAAGCATCGGCAGCCCGGCGTCTCGCGCGCCCATCGCGAGTACTGCGAGCGTCGATACCGGCACGACCGGTCGATCGAGTGCGAGTGCCAGGCCCTGCGCGATCGCGATCGCCAGCCGGATACCGGTGAAGGCGCCGGGCCCACGTCCCACGGCAATCGCATCCAGTTGGCGTTTACCGATGCCGGCCTGTGCCAGCAGCGCATCGGCCATCGGCAGGACCAGCTCGGCATGCCGCCGTGGTGCCAGCTCGAAGCGCTCGATGATCGCGCCGTCGACCGACAGTGCGACCGAGCAGGCCTCGGTGGCGGTTTCGATGGCGAGGATGCGCATGCGGCGATTGTCGCATCGCCGGATGCGCCGCAGCTCAATGCCGGGCGAAGAATATTTCGACGTCGACGATTTCGCGCGTGATCGGCATGGTCGGCAGGCAGGCGAGGAACAGCCGGCCGTAGTTGGCCCCGAGCAGGCGCGGGTCGCACAGCATCAGCACGCCGCGGTCGTCGATGTCGCGGATCAATCGTCCGGCGCCCTGCTTGAGCGCGAGTGCTGCGGCCGGGATCTGCACCTCGGCGAACGGGTTGCCGCCGTCCTCGCGGATCGCGGCCAGGCGCGCCTCGAGCACCGGATCGTCGGGTGCGGCGAACGGCAGCTTGTCGATCATCACCAGGCTCAGCGCATCGCCGCGCACGTCCACGCCTTCCCAGAAACTGGCCGCACCCAGCAGCACGCCATTGCCGGATGCGCGGAACTCATCGAGCAAGGTCGCGCGTGGGCGCGTGCCCTGCACGAACAGCGGATACGAAAGATCGGCAAGCAGCTCGGCTGCGCGTTTGAGCGCGCGGTGCGAGGTGAACAGCAGGAAAGCGCGGCCGCGCGAGGCCGCAAGCGCCGGCCGCACGGCGGCGATCACGCGATCGGTGTAGTCGGCGGCTTTCGGTTCGGGCAGGCCGCGCGGCAGATAGCACAGCGCGTTGCGCTCGTAGTCGAAGGGACTCGGCAGCGACAGCGTGTGCGGATGCTCAAGCCCCATGCGCGCGGTGAAATGCTCGAAGCGCCCGGCCACCGACAGCGTGGCCGAGGTGTAGATCCATGCCGCGCGGGTCTGCGCGCGGAACTCCTTCAAAGGCTCGGCCACATCCAGCGGCGTGGCCGACAGCACGAAGCCGCGCTCGCTGAGCTCATACCAGTGCACCCAACCCGTCTCCGGCGTGGTGCCCAGCTTCAGCAGGCGCTTGGACAGCTCCTGCGCGCGCGCGTGGCAGGCGGCCAGCCCGTCGCTGCGTTCGGCCATCGATTCCAGCGCGACCTCGAGTTGGGTCAGGCCCTGGTTGAGCACGCCCAGCCACAGCGCGACGTCTTCGATCTCGCGCACCTGCTCCCAGCCGCCGCGCTTGGGATGCCGTTCCAGCGCGAGGCGCAAGTCGCGCACGCCACGCTCCAGGTTCTTGCCGAGCGCATCGAGTGCGGCCTTGGCGCCGCTGGCGCCGGCGGCTTCGCGCAGCGCATCCGCTTCCAGATCGACCAGCTGCCGCGAGGAGACCGAGAGACTGAAAAACTGGCCGGCCAGCTCGGGAATCTGGTGCGCTTCGTCGAGCACGAACGAATGCGCGCCGGGCAGGATCTCGCCGAATCCCTCGCGCTTGATCGACAGGTCGGCGAACAGCAGGTGGTGATTGACCACCACCACGTCGGCTTCCTGCGCGGCGCGGCGCGCCTTGACCACGAAGCAGTCGTCGAAGAAGGCGCATTCGGCACCGAGGCAGTTCTCGGCAGTCGAGGTGACCCGCGGCCACAGGGCCGCATCATCGGGCACGCCCTCGACCTCACCGATATCGCCGGAGCTGGTGCGCGCCGACCACGCCCGCAGGCGCGACAGCAGCACCACGTCGGACTTGTTCGGCAGACTGCCGTCCTTGACCGTCTGGTCGAGCCGGTACCAGCACAGATAGTTTGCACGGCCCTTGAGCAGCGCGGTTTTCAGGCGTGCGCCGAGCACCTCGCGCACCCGCGGCAGGTCGCGATGGAACAGCTGGTCCTGCAGCGTCTTGGTACCGGTTGACACGATGACGCGCTGGCCCGACAGCAGCGCGGGCACCAGATAGGCGAAGGTCTTGCCGGTGCCGGTGCCCGCCTCGACCACCAGCTCGCCACCTTCGGCGATAGCCGCTTCGACCGCCGCGGCCATTTCCTGCTGCACCTCGCGCGGGGCGAAACCTTCGACTTCGCGCGCGAATGCGCCATCGGGGCCGAGCGCGTGGGCTGCGGCCGACGCCACCTTCGACTCGCTCAAGGAACGATCTCCAGCTGCGCGCACAGAGCGTGCCGCGTATCGCGTGCGGTGGCCAGCGCGTGCGAAAGTTCGGCCGCAGTCACGGGCTTGCGCAGGAACGCATCGAAGCCGGCTTCGCGGCACGCAGCCTCGATGCCGGGACTCGAATTGGCGGTGATCGCGACCAGTGGCAGCACTGCTGCCGCACCGGGACGTTTGCGCACCATGCGCGCCAGGCGCAGTCCATCCACCCCGGGCAGATCGAGATCGAACATGGCTGCATCGTAGCGGCGCTCGGCAAGCATGCGCAGCGCATCCAGCCCATTGGCGCCCGCGTCCACGCGATGCCCGGCGCTGGCCAGCAGGCCGACCAGCACGGCACGGATGGTTGCATCGTCCTCGACCACCAGCAGGTCAAGTCCGGCGCCCTCGATCTGCTGCGGCTCATTGGGGTGCGCGTGCGCGTGCTCCACCGCATCAGTCGCCGGCAGTAACAGATGCACCCGGAAGGTGGTGCCAGCACCCGGCGCGGTATCGACCTCGATCCTTCCGCCCATCAACTCGACCAGGCGGCGACTGATTGCAAGTCCGAGTCCGCTGCTGCCGCGCCGACGCGGTGCAACGCCCTGTTCGAATCGCGCGAACAGCCGCGCCACGGTTTCGCTGCCCATCCCAGGGCCGGTGTCGCGCACCGCGATGCGCAGGCCGCCGGCGCTGTCGGGATCGGCTGCGAGCTCCAAGTCCACGCGACCGCGCGCGGTGAATTTCAGCGCATTGTTGAGCAGGTTCAGCAGCACCTCCTGCAGGCGCATGGCATCGACCACGACATGCCGCGGCGCATCCGGTGCGACCTGTGAGGCCAGCACCAAACCACGTTCCTCGGCCAGCGGTCGCTGCAGTTCGATCACGCTATCGATCAGACTCCAAAGGTCGGTCGGCACGGGCTCGAGTTCCAGCCGCCCCGCCTCGATGCGCGACAGATCGAGCAGATCGTTGATCAACTTCAGCAAGTGCTCGCCGGACTGGCGCACGGTGGCGGCATAGCCGCGCTGTCTTGGATCCAGTTCGGTACGCAGCAGTAGCTCCGACATGCCGAGCAGGCCGGTCATCGGGGTACGGATCTCATGCCCGACATCGGCGAGGAAGTCCGACTTGGCCTGGTTCTGCCGTTCGGCCGCCTGCCGACGCTCCTCGGCCAGCGCCAGCGCGTGGGCGCGTTCGACCCGCGCCTTCCATGCACGGAACGCGAGCCACGCAGCCAGCAGCAGGGCGAGCATGTAGCCTGCATAAGCGCCGCCGCTGCGCCACGGCGGTGGTGCGACTTCGACCTTGAGCGCCAGCGGTGCCGGCGCCCAGATGCCGCTGGGATTGGCGGCTTCTGCCTCGAGCAGGAACTCGCCCTCTGGCAGCTGCGAGTACTCGCGATCGCCACGATTGCCGTTGTCGACCCAGTCGCTGTCGAAGCCGCCGAGCCGGAAGCGATAGCGATTGGACTGCGGATCGGCCAGCGACAGCGCGCGCACGCTGACGCGCAGATCGCGGTCGCGGTGACCCAGTTGCACCGGCAGCGCTGGATCGAGCACTTCGCGGACGCCATCGCGCAGCAGTGTCACCTCCGAGACCACCACCGAGGGCGGCACGCTGTTGTCCTCGACCTGGATCGGATCGAAGGCGACCACGCCCAGCACACTGGCGGCGAACAGCGTTCCATCGGGTGCCTGGGCCAGATTGCGGTCACTCAACTCGGCGATCATCAGGCCATCGGCACGGCCGAATCCGCGCACGCTGCGGCGCTGCGGATCGACCCGCCAGATGCCGTTGGGCGCTACCACCCAGATCCGCCCATCGGCGTCTGTCGCAAGTCCACCACCGCGCATTGCCGGCAGGCCATCGGCAGGCCCGAGGCTGGTCATCGGCTGCAACCGGTCAGCGTCGATCCGCCACTGGGTGAGGCCCTGCATCGAATGCAGCCACAGCGTGCCATCGTCGCCGAAGGTGAATGCCTCGATGCGGCCCGCAGGTGCCCCGGCGAGCACGCGCCATTGCTGGCCGTCGCGATCCAAGCGCGCCACGCCGTGCGTGCCGACGGTCCACAGCGCGTTGTCCGGGCCAAAGCCGAGTTGTTCGACTTCGCGCCCGGACTGTTGCGCGTCCCACGCGGTGAAGCTTTCCTGTCCACCGTTGGCGTCGAGCCGCACGAGTGCCGCGCCCAGCACCGAGGCCCAGACCCTGCCGTCGATGTCCTCGAGCAGCAGGTCGACGGGGCCGGCGGCGATGTCGCCGGAACCATCCGCGCGCCAGTGCCGCATGCTGCCGGCCTTCGGGTCGAAGCGACTGACGCCGCGCAGATAGCTCAACCAGTAGGAGCCGTCGCTTGCGCACAGCACGCCGAACACCACCCGCGGCGGCGGGAGCTCGGCCCACGGCACCACGATGCGCACATCGGTCGCATTGACAGGGTCAAGGCGCAACAGATTGCCGCCCACTGCATTGACCAGGATGCTGCCATCGGCGCAGCGCGATACCGATCGCACGCGATCTTCATCGATCACCACGCCATCGACCGCCGCCGGCCGCAACAGCGTGAAGTTCGACCACTGCGGTTTGAGGTGAACCAGACCGGCATCAGAGGTTGGAAACCACAGGCCGCCTTCGCGGTCGCGCAGGGCATCGAGCAGGGCGTTGGATGGCAACGCATAGGGGCGGCCCGGCTCGCGGCGATAGCGCGCGAATCGATCGCTCGCATACTCGAAAAGCAGGCCATTGCGGGTCGCAATCCAGCGGCGCCCACGGCTGTCGTGTTCGACCGCCTCTACCGGGTCGCTGGCCGGCAGCGCAAGCGGCACCGGCGCTGCATCGCCTTCGGCGCGCATCGCACCGTTGACAAGGCCGATCCAGATCGACCGATCCGGCGCATCGCGCAGCGACACGATCATCTGTCCGGGCAACCATTGTTGTACAGGCGCGGCCGCCGGGTCGGGTGTCGCGGCCAGATCGATCACGCTCAACCCGCTCGAGGTGCCGACCCACATCCGACCCTGCGCGTCGGCGCGCAGATCGGTGACGATATCGGAGGCGATGCTGCTCGCATCGCCGGGCCGGTGCCGCAGCACGGTGATCGTGCCGCTCGCGGGATCGACTCGATTCAGTCCACCGTTGTAGGTGCCCGCCCAGATCGCACCATCGCCGGACTGCCCGATCGCCCACACATCGGTGCCGCTGAGGGCGCCCGCCTGAGTACCGCCGCGCCAGGTGCGAAATCCGGAACGGGTGGCATCCAGCATCGACAAGCCGCCGTCGACGGTGCCGAGCCAGACCCGATCCTCGCGGTCGACAAACACGGTTTGCACACCGTTGGCCGGCAATGACAGGGGATCGGACGGATCGTGTCGCCACACCTTGAATCCGACGCCGTCGTAGCGTGCCAACCCGTCGCCGGTCGCGACCCACAGGAATCCGGCGCGATCCTCGACCACCTCCTCGACGCGGCTCGACGGCAGCCCCTGTTCGATGCCGAGCGTCTCGAACAGCGGCGCTGGCGCCAGGGCAGCGCTCGCCCGGGCTGCGGCGAGCAGCAGTATCGAACCCAGCAGACACAGACTGCGGCGCATCATCGCTCCCCATCGCCGACGCCATCGATCGGCGCTGAGGATAGCCCATCGGCCGCATCGTTCAGCGCGCGGCAGCGCGCGTCCGAGCAGCGTGACCGGCAGCGCAAACTCCGGTTGCGGGCGTGCATGCACTCCCGTTCATCGGATACGTGCACACTTGCCAGGGTTGCCTCGAGCAAACGGATGCCCAGATGCTGCGCAATATCGTGTTGTCCGCGCTTTTCCTGCTGCTGTGTGCGGCATCGCCCGCGCGCGCCGCGCCGGTGGCATATCGACTCGACCCGGTGCACTGCCAAGTGCTGTTCTTCGTCGACCATCTGGGCTTCTCCCGCCAGCTGGGCCGCTTCACCGGGGTCGAGGGGCGCTTCGCATTCGATCCGGCCGGTTGGGATGGGGCCACGGTCGAGGCGCAGATCGCGGTGGATTCGCTGTGGCTTGGCGATGCGCCGTGGCAGCGCAAAATGCTGTCGGCGGACTTCTTCAACGCCGCCGAGCATCCGACCATGCGCTTCGTCAGCGAGCGGGTCGAGGCGACTGGCGAGAACACTGCACGCGTGCACGGTAACCTGACGTTGCTGGGCGTGAGCCGCCCGGTGGTGCTGGAGGTGGTACGCAACCGCGTTGGTCGCAACACCTTCAATCTCAAGCACACTGCGGGCTTCTCCGCCCGCACCACGTTAAAGCGCAGCGACTTCGGCATGCGCCGCATGCTGGCAGCAGTCGGCGACGAGATCGAGATCGTGCTGGAAATCGAGGGCATCCGCGAGTGAGCAGGAGCAACCGCGATGACATTGAAGAGTAGTTCCGCCGCCTGGGGCAGCATCACCAAGAGCCTGCACTGGCTGGTCGCACTGGCCGTGGTGGGGATGTTGAGCGTGGGCTTGTGGATGCAGGAGCTGCCCAACAGCCCCGACAAGATCACCATCTACAAGCTGCACAAGTCGATGGGACTGACCGTGCTGGCGCTGATGGCGCTGCGCATCGTGTGGCGCATCAGCGAGCGCGCGCGGCCCACACCGCCGCCGATGCCGACCTGGCAGCGCCGCGCATCGGCGATCTCGCACGGGCTGCTCTACCTGAGCCTGCTGGTCATGCCGCTGTCGGGCTGGCTGTACAACTCGGCGTCGAACTTTCCGTTGAAATGGTTCGAGCTGTTCCGCGTGCCGGCGCTGTCGGGCGCCGACCGCGGCCTGAAGGAACTGGCGGGCGATATCCACGAGTTCACCGCCTGGCTGCTGATCGGATTGATCGCCGTGCACGTGGCGGCCGCGCTCAAGCACCATTTGATCGATCGCGACGGCGTGCTGCGCGCCATGCTGCCCTTCGCCCGCAACCCCAGCCTCGCCAAGTCGCCACCATCACCTGACCGGAAGACCGTCTCATGAAGCAGCATCTGATTCTGATTGCACTGCTCGGCAGCGCCACGGTGTCGGCCGCCGACTGGACCCTGGTGCCCGCAGGCAGCACGCTTGCTTTCGAGAGCAGCTACGACGGCGAGACCTTCAGCGCCAGCTTCGGCAAGTTCAGCCCGACGATCGCCCTCGACGTGGCGCGGCCAGAGGCGACCAGCATCGAGGTCGACATCGATCTGGGCAGCGTCGATTCGCAGAACGAAGAGCGCGATGACACCCTGGCCACGCCGGATTTCTTCTGGACCGGCAAGTTTCCGAGTGCGACGTTCACGACCACCGGCTGCAAGGCGGGTACTGCCCCGGGCGCCATCGACTGCACCGCGCAGCTGAGAATCCGCGACAAGACCGCAACGCTGCCATTCAACCTGCAGTTCGCCGCCGGTGGCGAGACTGCAACCCTGAAAGCCACTGCCAGCGTCGACCGGATCGCCTTCGATGTCGGCACCGGCGATTGGGCGGACACCGATCTGATCCCGCGCGCGGTCAAGATCAGCGTCGATCTCAAACTGCAGCGCAAGCCGTGATCAATCGCTACTGGTAAAGCGCCGCACGCTCCACGCATCGAAGGGCCAGTCGAGCTCGCGGCCAGCGTCGCGATCGCGCAGCACCGGTATGCGTGCGCCATAGGTCTCGGCCAACTCGCCGCTCCAGCCGATCACCACCCGCTCGACATCGTCATGGCCGGCTGCGTGCAGCGCTTCCTCGGCGCGATCGCACAGGCTGCATTGATCGCGGCGATACAGGATCCAGCGGGACATCGTGGCGGCTGGGGTGACTGGCGAGGTCCGATGCTAGCGCAGTCGCGGGGGCGAACCGACTAGACTGCTACGCCTCGATACGGCGGTCGTATATCCGCAGCACCCCTGTCCAATACGAGCCTGCAGCGCATGAGCATCAGTGTGTTCGACCTGTTCAAGATCGGCATCGGGCCCTCGAGCTCGCATACGGTAGGCCCGATGCGGGCCGCCTGCCGCTTTGTGGAGCGCTGGCTCGCCGAGCGCGGCACCATGGAGCAGTGCGTGCGGGTGCGCTGCGAGCTGTTCGGATCGCTCGCGCACACCGGCCGCGGCCACGGTACCGACAAGGCCGTGATCATGGGGCTGGAGGGCGCGCAACCCGATAGCGTCGACGTCGATGCGATAGCGCCGCGGCTGGAGCGTATCCGCGCCGACAAGCGCCTGAACCTGCTGGGGCGCCACAGCGTCGCGTTTGATGAGAAGTACGACCTTGCGTTCAACAAGCGGCAGAAGCTGCCGCACCATTCCAACGGGATGCGCTTTACCGCCTACGCGGCTGGCGACCAGGTACTGGCGACCCGCGACTACTACTCCGTCGGCGGCGGCTTTGTAGTCAACCAGGACGAGGCAGCCGAGGATCGCATCGTGGCCGACACCACGCCGCTGCCATATGCCTTCAACAGCGGCGACGAACTGCTGCGCCACTGTGCAGATTCCGGCAAGACCATCGCCGGCGTGATGCTGGAAAACGAAAAAGTCTGGCGCACCGCCGCCGAGACCCGCGCCGGGCTGCTGGTGATCTGGAAGGCGATGAGCGACTGCGTCGCGCGCGGCATGCGCGCATCCGGCGTGCTGCCCGGCGGATTGAAGGTGCAGCGCCGTGCGCCGGGCATGGTCGCCGAACTGTCCAGCCGCCCGGAAGCGGCGCTGAAGGATCCGTTGACGATTCTGGATTGGGTCAATCTCTACGCGCTCGCGGTCAACGAGGAGAACGCAGCTGGCGGTCGCGTGGTGACCGCGCCGACCAATGGTGCGGCCGGCATCGTTCCCGCCGTGCTGCACTACTACGATCGTTTCGTACCGGGCGCCAACCCGGACGGCATCGTCGAGTTCCTGCTCACGGCCGGCGCGATCGGCATCCTGTACAAGGAAAACGCATCGATCTCCGGCGCCGAGGTCGGCTGCCAGGGTGAGGTCGGCGTCGCCTGCTCGATGGCCGCCGGCGGGCTGACCGCAGCCCTCGGAGGCAGCATGGCGCAGGTGGAAAATGCCGCCGAGATCGGCATGGAGCACAACCTCGGCCTCACCTGCGATCCGATCGGCGGCCTGGTGCAGATCCCGTGCATCGAGCGCAATGCGATGGGTGCGGTCAAAGCGATCAATGCGCAGCGACTGGCGCTGCGCGGCGATGGCAAGCACCGCGTCTCGCTGGACAAGGTGATCCGCACCATGCGCGACACCGGTCGCGACATGGCCGACAAGTACAAGGAAACCTCGCGCGGCGGACTGGCGGTCAATGTCATCGAATGCTGAGCGTGCCTGCGGCGGAGTGCTGGGTTCCAACTTGACGAAAGCGCGGAGCGTGCCGTAGATTCATGGCCGATATTCTGCTGGCGCAGTCGCCACACGCTCGGCCAGGCAGCAAGCGGCCGCAACAATAATCAGTGCACCAAGAGTGCACGTGAATCAAGGGGAACAATCGCATGCGTATCACCACGAAGTGGCTTTGGCTCCCGGCTGCGCTGTGTTTCAGCGCCGCGGTATCCGCACAGGCCGGCGCGCGGCCGGGAACGCCGGTCGATACCGACACGCCGAGTTCGGCGGGCACCGGCTTCCTGCCGAATGCGGTCATCGCGCAGGCTTTCGCCTCGGTCGCCACCGCACCCAACGCTGCGGTCGGCGGTGTGTGCGCGCTCAACCAGCCAGCGATGGCCGGATGGTTCGGTCGCAACAATGCCGCGCCAACCGGCACGACGTGCATCTTCAACCCCTCCACGGCGGGGCTGGGACCGCCGTTCCCCGCGCAGGATGGCGGTGCAATCTCGTACGCCGCGCTGAATTTCAATGCCTCGACGGGCACCAACCCGATCAGTACCTGGCTGGTCAGCCCGCGCGTGAATTTCGGCACCGGCGCGAGCCTGTCGTTCTGGTTCCGCTCGGCCAACACCGCAGCCGGCGACATCTTCGCTGATCGCATCCAGGTGCGCCTGAGCACCGCTGCTGACGCTGGCACCCCGGACGTCGGCACCGCAGTGACAGACGTCGGCACGTTCACCAGCCTGCTGGTCGACATCAATCCGACCCTGAGTTCGGCCTTTGTGACCTGCCCGGCGAGCGGATTCAGCATTGGTGCCCCGAACGGCACCATCGCCGGCACCGTGGAGGGGGCCTGGTGCCAGGTCACGATCACCCAGGCCGCCGGCATCCCGACCAGCGGCAGCGGACGCATTGCGTTTCGCCACTTCGTTCCGGGCAGCGCAGGTCCTGCGGGCGACAACTCGAATTTCATCGGCATCGACACCTTCTCGTTCGATGAGGGCGTCTCGGGTACGCCCGGCCTGACGCTGGTCAAGCGCGTGCAGACCAGCAGCAACGCCGCGAACTGCCCGACCGCAACCGCGTCGATCACGGTGCCGACCGGCACCCAGGTCTACTACTGCTATCAGGCCACCAACACCGGCACCCTGACCCTGCAAACGCACAACTTGACCGATACCGCGTTTGCCACGCCAGTATTGACCAGCCTTCAGTTCACCCTGGCCGCAACGGCCAGCAGCCCGTGGGTGGTGAGCCCGGCGGTGACGGTGACCGGCAGCACCAGCTCGGCCGCCAGTTGGACGGCTTGTACCCAGGCCACCAGTTGCGCCGGTGCACCTGCCGGAACGACTGCGGCAGCGACAGTTGCCGCCGGTGCGGTGACGGCCGGGCTCCAGCAGGCCGCACAGGCAGTAACGACGCTGGGTCGACCGGCGCTGATCCTGCTGGCGCTGCTCGTGTTGGGCGTTGCCGTGGTGGTCATCCGCCGCCACTGATGCAAAGCGCGCTGCACGACTGACCGAAAGCGGCCGGAGCGATCCGGCCGTTTTCATTTTGGCGCGCCGCGCAAGCTGCGGGTTGCGCCACCGGATGCACTCGCCGTCCGGCGAGCAGCGTGGCGGCGCACTATAATCGCCGGCTTCGCGCCGCCCCGCGGCCTCGGTCCACCGCCCCATGTCCCAACAGACTTCCGAAACGGCGCGCCGCCGCACGTTCGCCATCATCTCCCACCCCGACGCCGGCAAGACCACGCTGACCGAGAAGCTGCTGCTGTTCGGCGGTGCGATCCAGATGGCCGGCTCCGTCAAGGGTCGCAAGGCCGCGCGCCATGCCACCTCCGACTGGATGGCGCTGGAGAAGGAGCGCGGCATTTCGGTGACCAGTTCGGTGATGCAGTTTCCCTACGAGGGTCGCATCATCAACCTGCTCGACACCCCCGGGCACGCGGATTTCGGCGAAGACACCTATCGGGTGCTGACCGCGGTCGACTCCGCACTGATGGTGATCGACTGCGCCAAGGGCGTGGAGGAGCGCACCATCAAACTCATGGAGGTATGTCGGCTGCGCGATACCCCGATCATGACCTTCATCAACAAGCTCGACCGCGAGGGTCGCTCGCCGATCGACCTTCTCGACGAGGTCGAGAGCGTGCTCCAGATCCAGTGCGCCCCGGTGACCTGGCCGATCGGCATGGGCTCGCGGCTGAAAGGCGTCTACCATCTGATCGACGACGAGGTGCATCTGTTCGAGCCCGGGCGCAATTTCACCCGCCAGGATTCGACGATCCTGAAACTCGACGACCCCGCGCTGCGCGCGCGAATCGGCGAGGAGGCATGGAAGGAACTGCGCGAAGAACTGGAACTGGTCAAGGGCGCCTCACACCCGTT